>Ga0207416_1001255_pt1 | contig 35418 bp, 33 predicted proteins | sample PaiPotPPM11metaG_FD_184107 | JGI IMG/M metagenome (GOLD analysis project Ga0207416, IMG submission 184107) | Iron sulfur acid spring bacterial and archeal communities from Banff, Canada, to study Microbial Dark Matter (Phase II) - Paint Pots PPM... ...
CCCCATAAGGGGGAGGGGAGTCATTTTATTTCGTGGCCATAACAGCGCCGCGGCGATGAACAGCGACGGCAGCATGAAGAAAAGCTGGCTGGCGGCGAAAAACACCGGGTGCAGGATATGGTCGAACCAGCCGCGCACCGGCGCGGCGCGATGTTCGGCATAGGCAAACGGCAGAAAATTGGTGTGGAACAGCCAGATCACGTGCGGCAGCGCGATCACGAGCGCGATGGCAAGCGCCAGCCATGGTCCTGGCGTGGCCAGCGCGCGCCGCGCCTCCCGGTCGAACAGCATGAACAGCGCATAGGGCGCCATCAGCATGACGACGAAATATTTCGCCCACAGCGCGCCGCCGAAAGCGACGCCGAGGAGCGACCAATGGCCGAGACGGCCGCGCTTGAGCGCCGCGCGAAAGCTATAGCCGGCGAGCGCCCAGAACGGCAGTTGAACGACATCGTGATTGAATTTCACCGCCGTGTACTGGAAATAGTGCATGCCGTCGATGATGAGCACGGCAACGAGCGCGCCGGTTGCACCCAGGAGCGGCCGCGCCGTGGCAAAGACCAAGACAAAGGCGATGACGACCGCTGCCTGCGCCATGGCGTAATAGGCGGCGTCCACGCCAAAGCTGCGGTGCATGATTTCAACAAGCCACCACGGCAGCGGCGGCAGCTTGTCGGAACCGAGCTGCCATTCCCGGCCATAGGTGAGGGCTTCGATGAGATCGAGCGGCAGATTGGCGTAAAGGAGCGCCGGCAGCGCGGTCCAGACCGCGAAATGCAGAGCCAAGAAGGCGCCGAATACGGCTTGCGGCCGGCGCTCGATAAAGCCGATCAATCCGGGCTTTGACGCGACCTCAGGCGCCGCTCGCGGCGCCGCAGCGGAGGTGGATTGTGGCATCTCACTGAGGCTCATCGATTTTGGCTTTATAAAACCAGCGCATAGGCTTAGCTATGGATACCGGCGGCCTTGCGGCGGCGCAGCGCTTGTGGACACTGATACCGTTCGGGCGCGAATCATTCTCCAGGGGTTTTGCGGCATGGTGCGTATCAGCGCCATCTTCATTGCGGCCTGCATAGTGCTCATCGCCGGCTCGATCGGCGTCGTGGTCTATCTGCGCTTCGGCTTTACCGGGGCCGAGTCGGCGCTGGTGGCGCTCGGCGTGCTCACCGCGCTTGCGGTCTATAACGCTATTGCCGCGCGCAAGCACGATCGCCTGGAAGCGAGCAACCAGCTCGCCAACTTGGCGCGCGGCGCCGGCGAACTCGCCCGCCAATTGGCCGAGTTCGGCCGCCGGCTCAGTACGATGGAAGGCAAGGTCGACACCGTGATCGATCGCGCCTTGGCCACCGCCCAGCCGCTTGCCGCCGAAATCGAGGAACTCTCGACGCTGGTCAAGCAATTGGCCGATTCAGTCGCGGCGCACGAGGTGGCGCTGGCCGCCGAGCGCCGGCCTGCCGCTGCCGCAGTCGAGACGCCAGCAGCGGCGAACGGCGCGGCGATCATGGCGGATCCGGATTCCCATCTTGCCGCACCGCTTGTCGTCGCAGCGCCGGCAGCGCCAGCCGTGTCGGCAGCGCCGGCCGCGCCGGCCGAACGCAAGATTGCAGCCTTTGCCGGTCTCGACCGCGACGGCATCATTGCCGCAATCGCAAAAGCCATCGACGCCAGCAAGATCGATCTTTACCTGCAACCCGTGGTGACGCTGCCGCAGCGTAAAGTGCGCTATTACGAAGCGTTGTCGCGGCTCAAGGCCGAAAACGGCGACCTCGTTGCGGCCGGCGATTTCCTGGCCTATGCCGAGGCCGGCGCCCTGATGCCGAAGCTCGACCAGCTGTCGACATTGCGCTGCGTGCAGGTGGTGCGGCGGCTTCTCCTGAAGAACCGCGAGATCGGCCTGTTCTGCAATCTGTCCGGCGCGACGCTCACCGATTCCGGATTTCCGAAATTTCTCGAATTCATGGAAGCCAACCGCGCCATCGCGCCGTCGCTTGTCTTCGAATTCACCCAAAGCGCGGTGCGCGCCATGGGGCCGATCGAGCACGAGAGCCTTGCCGCGCTGGCCGAGCGCGGTTTCCGCTTCTCCATCGACAACCTCACCGATCTGCGCGTCGAGGCGCGCGAACTGAACGAGCGCGGCTTCCGCTTCGTCAAGGTGCCGGCGACGCTGTTGTTCAACCGGGTCGGTGTGGCTTCGACCGATATCCATCCAGCCGATTTCTCCGACCTGCTCGGCCGCTTCGGCATCGATCTCATTGCCGAGCGCATCGAGAACGAAAACACGGTAGTCGATCTGCTCGACTACGACGTCCGCTTCGGCCAAGGCTTTTTGTTTTCGCTGCCGCGTCCGGTGCGTGCGGAAGCGCTGCAAGGCGCCGCCGGCGACCCCAAGGAGTCCGGCAAGGATGCCGCGTCGCCGCCTCATGGGGCGAGCGCCGCAACCGGCTCGGGCGGCCATCTCGCTCAGCTCGCGCGCGTCGGCATGCGGCGCAATTGAGCGTTACAGCATCTGGGCGTCGGAATTGGTCCCATTCATCGAACGATTTGAGCCGCTCGCGCGCGACTATGACGTGCTGTTCTGCGACGTCTGGGGCGTCATCCATAATGGCCTTGCCGCCTTCCCGGCGGCCTGCGACGCGCTGATGCGCTTTCGCCAGCATGGCGGCACGGCAATACTGATCACCAATGCGCCGCGCTCGGGCGAGGCGGTGGTGCGCATTCTTGACCGGCTCGGTGTGCCGCGCGACGCCTATGACACGATCACGAGTTCCGGCGACGTCACCCGCGGCATTGTCGCATCCCGGCTGCCGCAGGCCGTGTTTCATCTCGGCCCCCCGCGCGACCTTTCGATCTTCGCCGGACTTGATGTGAAGTTCGCCGGTCTTGAGGATGCCGACTACGTGGTCTGCTCCGGCCTGTTCGACGATACGACGGAAACGCCGGAGAGCTATCGCGCCATGCTCGCGGCCATGCGGTCGCGCGGGCTGTTCATGGTCTGCGCCAATCCCGACATCGTCGTCGAGCGCGGCGATACGCTGGTCTATTGCGCCGGCGCCTTGGCCGACGCCTATGCGGCGCTCGGCGGCGAAGTGCTGTACTGCGGCAAGCCGCACGCGCCGATCTATGACGCCGCGCTGGCGACGGCGGCGGCGTTGCGCGGCGCAACCATGCCGGCGCGCGGGCGCGTGCTTGCCATCGGCGATTCGGTGCGCACGGATCTCAAGGGCGCCGCGGCTTTCGGCATCGATTATGTGTTCGTCACCTCGGGCATCCATGCCGAGGAATACGGCTCGCGCAAGGCGCCCGACCTGGCCGCGCTGAACGCGACCTTTTCCGCCGCCGGCGTCGCACCGCAGGCGGTGATGCGCGAACTTGTCTGGTGAAGCTTCGTGCGCCCTTCAGCGCGTCACAGCGTGCTGCGCGGCGTCCGGGAGCCGACAAAGGTGGCGGCGTTGGTTTGCTCGACCGCCACCGTGAGTTCGGTCTTCTCGGCGAAGACCGCCTCGATCTTGGCTTTGAGCGTTTGCGCGTTGAACGGCTTGACGATGTAATTGTTCACGCCGGCCTTCTTCGCCGCGATCACGTTCTCGGTTTTGGATTCCGCCGTCACCATGATGAACGGGGTGGTCTCGATCTGCGGATTGGCGCGCACGCGCCGCAGCAGGTCGTAGCCGGTCATCGGCTCCATGTTCCAATCCGAGATGACGAGGCCATAACGTTTGGAACCCATCTTCTCCAGCGCGGCACTGCCGTCGGCGGCATCGTCGATGTCCTCGAAGCCGATCTGACGCAACAGGTTGCGGATAATGCGCACCATGGTGCCGTAATCGTCGACCACAAGCACCGGCATTTTCGGATCGAGCGCCATGGCTCTGCCCCCCAAGCCTGCGAGCGGCGCAAGTCTGGCGCGCTGGCTCGCAAGTATTTGCCTTCTCCGCTAATCTTGCATCGAGGCCCAATCCGGTCCCGACCGTCCCTACACCCGCGGCGAAACTACATTGCGTGTTTGAACGCGCGGTTAATCGGTATGGCCGGCTCCGCCCGCCGGAGGCCGGTCCCGCCGGTCCCTTGACTTTGCGGCACATGCGACGGCACCACTTCGGGATCGTCCCGTAAATCGGCTGTTAACCATCAAAACCCCGATGCCGATGAAGAATTTCCGCGTCGTGCGCGATTTTGCGTCTGCTGCCGCGCCGTCTGAGGCGCTTGTTGGCGCGGTTGTCGCCATCGGCAATTTCGACGGCGTGCACCGCGGCCATAAGGCGGTGATCGCGGCGGCGCAGGCGCGGGCTAATTCGTTGGGCCGGCCGGCCGCGGCGCTGACGTTCGAGCCGCACCCGCGCACGTTCTTCAACCCCGGCGAGCCACTGTTCCGGCTGACCGACGCGGAAGCCAAATTGCGCCTTCTCGCCGCCACCGGGCTCGACGGCGCGATCGTACTTACCTTCGACGACGCGCTTGCAAGCCTCACCGCGGAGGATTTCGTCGCCCGCATCCTGGTCGAGCGTTTCGCGGTGAGCGGAGCGGCGATCGGCTTTAACTTCCAATTTGGGGCCAACCGGTCAGGCTCGCCGGACTTTCTTGCCGCCGAAGGCAAAAAACGCGGTTTTGCCGTCGATGTGGTACCTCCATTGCAGGATGGCGGCCGCCCGGTCTCGTCGCAGCCGATCCGTGAGGCTCTCGCCGGCGGACGGCTCGACGAGGCGGCAGAATTACTGGGCCACCCCTGGTTCGTCTCCGGCACGGTGGTCCATGGCGACAAGCGCGGCCGCGAACTCGGCTTTCCGACGGCGAATCTGAAGCCCGACGCGTCGTGCGGGCTGCGCCATGGCATCTATGCGGTGCGTGCCGCGATCGGCGGCCGTCGCCACGACGGCGTGGCGAGCTTCGGCCGGCGGCCGATGTTCGATGCCGGCACCGTGCTGCTTGAAGTCTTCCTGTTCGATTTTTCCGGCGACCTCTATGACGCGACCATCGACGTCGCGTTTATCGCCTTTCTTCGCGATGAGCAGACGTTTGCCTCAGCCAAGGACTTGGTACGGCAGATGCAGGAGGACACGCGGCTCGCACGCGAAGCTTTGGCCCGCGCGCCGAACGCGTTTCCGCCGATCTAAACCTGCTCGCGGCCCCGGTCGCGGTATTCGCGCGCCCATTGCGCCGCCATGAAGCCGAGCAGCGCCACCGGCACCAGGCGCTGCCAGCCGATGGTGCGGCCGGCCTCGACGGCAACGCCAAGGATTTTCGGATCGAGCAGCCAGGACGGCGAATGCGCCTTGGCCGCGCGAGCGAGAATGGCGCGCTCGCGCACGCGGCGGCGGCTGAGCGCGCTCACGACTGCGGCGACGATACCGATCGCGACGAAAATGCCCGTCATGATCAAAGCGGCAATGATGTTGCCGAATTGGGCAGCGAACCAGTCATAGCCGCCGACGCAGAGGAAGACGAATGCGGTCAGCAACGCCAGCGCCATAATACCAAGCCAAGCCAGGACGGCGATGCTGGCGCCGTTTTTGGCCTGGATCGACAGCGCGATCTCACGCGTCAGGGTCTTGAGCATGGCGATGACGCCGGCGTTCAGCGGCGCCACGCCGCGCCGAACAAAATTCCGAGACCGGCCACGATCGCGAGCGTGGCATAGGGCCGCGTCTTGATCGACTCGTCGATCGCCTCGACGAAATGGTCGGAGACTTCGCGCACCGCGCCGACCGCCTCGCGGCCGCGATCCTGAACGTCGGAAACCACGCCGTCCACATTCGATCTGGCGCGCTGCCAGGCGGCATTGCCCTTATTGGCGAGGATGTCGGCGACCTGTTCCGCCAACCGGCCGAAATCGTCGCGCAATGCTTGCAAATCTTTTTGAATGTCGGGCGAAGCGTCGGAGGCGGCTTTGCCGATTTCGCGCGCACCTTCGCGAGCGTCCCTGGCGGTGTCGCGCATATTGGAAGAGACGGTCGAGGCCGAAGTCATGCCCTAACTCCATGATGTGAGAAGTGCCGGATTGCCCGGATAAGCGCCCAGCTACGGAAAAGTTCCATTCAGTCGGGCAGCCGGGCTTCTTCGGTCGGGAACAAATGATTGAAGATGACAAGGCCGATGATCGAGATCGGCACTGCGAGCAATGCGCCGAACGGGCCCCACATCCAAGTCCAGAACGCCAGCGCTAGAAACACCAACAGCGGATTAAGCGTCAGGCGGCGGCCGACGATCGTCGGGGTAACCAGATGTCCCTCCGTCGTCGTCACCGCAATAAGTCCGAGCGGCGCGATCAGCGCGTGGCTGAGCGAAGGGAACGTGACCAGGCCGACGCCGAACAAGGCGACCACCATCACTGCCGGTCCGATGTAGGGCACGTAGTTCAATAACCCCGCCAAGAGTCCGAAAATTACCGGATTGGGCAGGCCGACGAGCCAGGCGCCGACGGCGACAATGGTGCCGACCGCGGCGTTGATGATCGTCACCACCGTCAGATAGCCGGCGAGATTGCGCTCGATGTCGTGGATGATTTTCAGAAACCGCAGCTTGGAATCGCGGCCGGCGAACATGGTGACGGCATGATTGCGCAGCTCGATCTGGCCGACGAGAAAGAAATAAAGCGTGACGAAGAAGAGCAGGAATTCGCCGGCGGCCGGCGTGAGAAAGGCCACCACCGGCAGCACCACATTGGGGGCGCTGACACCGAGCGCGGCGTTGCTGCCGAACAGCGAACTTTCCAGCTCATGCAGCGCCGCAAGCGGAGAATCGAGCACGGAAAGCTTCTGCTGGATGGTGGCGCCGATTTCCGGCGCGCGGCCGATCCATTGGTTGACCGGGGCGGCGAGCGCCATAGCCAAAAGACTGATCCCGCCGAGTCCGAGCAAGAGAATAAAGAGTCCGGTGATCCACGGCGAAATGCCATAGCGCTTGGCCGTTTTGACCAGCGGCGCCAGCGTCAGCGCAACCACTGCGGCGGCGAGGGTCGGCAAGAGGATGGCCCGGCCGATATAAAGGAAGGCGCCGAATAACAGCAGAAATATGCCGATATTCGCGGCCTGGCCGGCCGACGCCCACACGTTTTTGACGCTATCGACCGGGTGCGGATCGCTAATGACCAGCGCGTGGCGAACTTCGCGTTTGGCCCGGATATAGTCCACAAAACCCTCCGTCGCCCCGAGGCTTTCAAGCCACTTCCAAGCCCATATTTATGGCAACGCCGGGTCGGAGCGGTCGTTCCCCAAGGCCAACGGCAATGCGGGCTGGAGACCCTTTCCGCAGCGCAACCGGCTTGTTAGAAGGCGCAACCCAAAACGGACGCTGAAGTGACCGACCCCAAAACGCGCGATTACTCGGAAACGCTGTTTCTGCCCAAGACCGACTTCCCGATGCGCGCCGGCCTGCCGCAGAAGGAGCCGGAGATTCTGGCGCGCTGGAAGAAGCTCGATCTTTACGGGGCGTTGCGCGCCGCGACCAAAGGCCGGCCGCGCTTCGTCCTCCACGACGGGCCGCCTTACGCCAACGGCAATATCCATATCGGCCACGCGCTCAACAAGATCCTCAAGGACGTGGTGACGCGCAGCCAGCAGATGCTCGGCTCCGATTCGAATTACGTGCCCGGCTGGGACTGCCACGGCCTGCCGATCGAATGGAAGATCGAGGAGGAGAATTACCGCGCCAAGGGTAAACCGAAGCCGGATTTCTCCAACGCCGCGGCCTTGGTCGAATTCCGCCGCGAGTGCCGGGCCTTCGCCGCGCATTGGATCGAGGTGCAGCGCGCCGAATTCGAGCGCCTCGGCGTCACCGGCGACTGGGCGCATCCCTACACCACGATGGATTATCTCGCCGAGGCGCAGATCGCGCGCGAACTGATGAAGTTTGCCGCCAACGGCACGCTCTATCGCGGCAGTAAGCCGGTGATGTGGTCGGTGGTGGAGAAAACCGCGCTGGCGGAAGCCGAGGTCGAGTATGGGGATTATGTCAGCGATACGGTGTGGGTGAAGTTTCCCGTTGTCAGAGTGGAAGTCGATCTTCACGAACAGGCGACCAAGAGCGATAAGGAAGCAGCAGAAAAGATTGCCAGCGAACTGAGCCGAAGCGCGGTTGTCATTTGGACTACGACGCCCTGGACAATCCCAGGCAATCGGGCAATCAGCTTCTCCGAGCATATCGAATATGGGGTCTATGAGGTTGTTGACGCGCCTACAGGAAACTGGGCCAATCGTGGCGACCGCCTCGTGCTATCGACTAAGCTGGCCATCGAGGTACTAAGGCAGGCGCGGGTCACCGCTTACAATCAGCTTAATCGATTTGAATTTATGGGCGGTGCCGCAGATTTCGTCGTGACGTGCGGGCATCCGCTGAAAAAGCTCGGCGGCTACGATTTTGACGTCCCACTACTGCCGGGCAAACACGTTACTGAAGAAGCGGGCACAGGCTTCGTGCATACCGCGCCCGGGCATGGTCGGGAAGACTTCGACGTCTGGATAGAAAATTCGAGCTTCCTGTCCAAGCGTGGCATCAACACAACTATCCCCTACACCGTCGACGCCGACGGCCGCTTCACCGATCAGGCGCCGGGCTTCACCGGCAAGCGCGTGCTCACCGAGAAAGGCGAGAAGGGCGACGCCAACGACGCGGTGATCAAAGCGCTGATCGACGCCGGCATGCTGCTGGCGCGCGGCCGGCTCAAGCATCAGTACCCGCATTCGTGGCGCTCCAAGAAGCCGGTGATCTTCCGCAATACGCCGCAATGGTTCATTGCGATGGATAAGGATATCGACCGGCACCACGACACGCTCCGCCATCGCGCCCTCGCCGCGATCAAGACGACGCGCTGGGTGCCGGCGGCCGGCGAGAACCGCATCACCGGTATGATCGAAAGCCGGCCCGATTGGGTGATCTCGCGGCAACGCGCCTGGGGCGTGCCGATCGCGCTGTTCATCAAGGAAAAGCCGGACGGCTCGGTCGATATTCTCGATGATCCCGAGGTCAATGTCCGCATCGTCGAGGCCTTCGAAGCGGAGGGCGCCGACGCCTGGTACGCGCCGGGCGCACGCGAGCGATTTCTCGGCAAGCTCGCCAAGGACGGCTGGCAAAAAGTCGACGACATTCTCGACGTCTGGTTCGATTCCGGCTCGACGCACGCTTTCGTGCTCGAAGACCCGAAGCACTTTCCAAGCCTCGCCCATGTCAAGCGCAGGGCTGACGGTGGCGACGAGGCGGTGATGTATCTCGAAGGCTCCGACCAGCATCGCGGCTGGTTTCAGTCCTCGCTCCTGGAAAGCTGCGGCACCCGCGGCCGCGCGCCGTTCGATATCGTGCTCACGCACGGCTTCGTGCTCGACGAGGACGGGCGCAAAATGTCGAAATCGCTCGGCAACGTCACCGCGCCGCAGGACGTGATCAAGCAGGCCGGCGCCGACATTTTACGGATGTGGGTGTGCGCGGCGGATTATGCTGACGATCTGCGCATCGGGCCGGAGATCCTGAAGACCACAGTCGACACCTACCGCAAGCTGCGCAACACGCTACGCTGGATGCTCGGCAATCTGGCGCATTACCAGGCGGCCGACCGCGTCGCCGTCGAAAAAATGCCGGAACTCGAGCGGCTGATGCTGCATCGCCTCGCCGAACTCGATCCGCTTGTCCGCCAGGCTTACGCGGATTTCGATTACAAGCGCATCTTCGCCGCGCTCAACGCTTTCATGACGGTCGACCTGTCGGCGTTTTACTTCGATATCCGCAAGGACGCGCTGTATTGCGATCCTTATTCTTCGATCACGCGCAAGGCCTGCCTCACCGTACTCGATCAATTATTCCGCGCCACGGTGTGTTGGCTGGCGCCGATGCTGTGCTTTACCGCCGAGGAGGCGTGGCTGGCGCGCGAGCCGAACGCGCAGTCGGTTCATCTCGAGCCCTTTGCGCACGTGCCGTCAGTCTGGCGCGACGAGGCGCTGGCGGAGAAATGGCGCAAATTGCGCAATGTGCGGCGCGTCGTCACCGGCGCGCTGGAGCTTGAGCGCGCGGCCAAGCGCATCGGCTCCTCGCTCGAGGCGCATCCCATCGTGCACATCGCCGACCCCGATTTGTTCGCAGCCGTCGTCGACGCCGACCTTGCCGAACTGTGCATTACCTCGGGTGCGGGGCTGGTCGAAGGCGAAGGCCCGGCGGGGGCGTTCCGCTTGCCGGACGTGGCCGGCGTCGCCGTCGTTCCGGAATTGGCGCAGGGCAAAAAATGCGCGCGGTCTTGGAAAATCACTCCGGCCGTCGGTCTCGATCCGCAATTTCCCGACGTGACGCCGCGCGACGCGCAGGCGCTGCGAGAATGGGAAGTCACGCGTAAAGCGGCCGAGTAGGGGCCAAACAGATGGCGGACGCGACGCAAGGTCAGCCGGCTAGGACTTATGTGTGGGGGCGGTTTAGCGCCTTCGGTCTTACCATCGCCGCCCTCACCTGCGTCGCCGACCAGGCGTCGAAGGTTTGGTTGTTGTCCGATTTCGACCTCGCCTACCGCGGCTCGGTCGCGGTGACGCCTTTCGTCGATCTGGTGCTGACCTGGAATACCGGCATCAGCTACGGCCTGTTCCCGCAGCAGGGGCCGATCGGCGCCTGGGGGCTGCTCGCATTCAAACTGGCGGCGATCGTGTTCCTGTGGGTCTGGCTGACGCGGTCGACGGTGCGCCTGACGGCTATCGCGCTTGGGCTGATTATCGGCGGCGCCGTGGGCAATGCCATCGACCGGCTGCACTGGCCCGGCGTCATGGATTTTGTGCTGTTCCACATCGAGACAGCCGGTTTCAGCTTCCGCTGGTACGTGTTTAACCTCGCCGACGTGGCTATTGTTGCGGGCGTGGTGGGACTATTGTATGAATCGCTGCCGGGTGGGGGCGCCGCAAAAGCGCCCTGATCGCGTCGTTAAACCTGCCGCCGGGTGTGGGTTACGTTGTCGATGCGAGGCGTCGGCAAATTGACGCTGGCACGTCGGGTGAGGGCATGCCGCAAGATCGAACCGCTGGTCGCGCGATTGACGGCCGCAATTTTCGCCGCGCGAGAGTCGTAAACATTGCGCTTTGCGGCGCAATGGCCGCGCTTGCTGTGTGCGGCAACTGCTCGGTGGCCCGCGCCGGCGACAACGACCTGGCTTCCAAACAGTCGTTCACCGACAAGTTTTTGGATACTCTTGGCTTGCACAATCCGTTCGATCCGCAATACGGTATCAATTACAGCGAACGCTCGCCTCTGGTGGTGCCACCGACGCGCGATTTACCGCCGCCGCAGACCTCCAACGGCCCGCCGGCGCCCAATTGGCCGGTGGACCCCGAGGTCAGAGAGCGCGCGGCAACAAAGCAGGCGGAAAAGATCAGCCCACACCCCGATTACGTCGTGGATTCCTCGCGTCCGCTGCGTCCGAATGAGCTCAATGCCGTCAATCCTCCCGGCACTAACGACCAGAGTTCGCCGTCCGACCGCGGCACCAAGAAGACCAGCATTCTAAGCTTCGATTGGCTCAAGCAGGAAGACTACGGCACGTTTACCGGCGAGCCGCCGCGGGTGAGTCTGACCGATCCGCCGCCCGGCTATGAAACGCCGTCGCCGGATCAGCCCTACGGCATTGTGCCGGCGAAAAAGATCTACAAGCCGCCGACGCTCGGCGAGCGGATGGAGCCGGTGCGATAGGCTAACGGCGCGAGCAGGGATGTCGGGGCCCGGCTCGCTCACAGCTACCGTGTGGATCTGACTGGGCGAAAGTCCCGATCTAACGCGTAACGTTGCATCGTATTCGGGGCGAGCTTTTTTGCTCGCGGAGGGGTGATGTGTGGCGAAAATACTGATGATCGTCCTCGCGCTTGCCGGCGCTGCCGCCGGCACCGCGCGTGCCGCCCCCGGCCCGGAGGTTTCGGACTTCACTCTAGCGAACGGCCTTGAAGTCGTGGTTATTCCCGATCATCGCGCGCCGGTCGTCACGCATATGATCTGGTACAAAGTCGGCGCCGCCGACGAGACGCCCGGCAAATCCGGCCTCGCGCATTTTCTCGAACATCTGATGTTCAAGGGCACCGCGAAGAATCCCGGCGCCATCTTCTCCCAGGACGTGGCCGAGATCGGCGGTCAGGAGAATGCCTTCACCGGCAGCGACTATACCGGTTTCTATCAGCGCGTGCCGCGCGCGCATCTCAAGGAGATGATGGCGTTCGAAGCCGACCGCATGAGCGGTCTGGTGCTCAGCGACGACGTCGTCAAGCCAGAGCTCAAGGTCGTGCTCGAAGAACAATACATGAGAGTGGCCAACAATCCGGGCGCCCGCTTAAGCGAGCAAATGGACGCCGCGCTTTACCTCAACCATCCCTATGGCCGGCCGGTGATCGGCTGGCGGCACGAGATCGAAAAGCTCGACCGCCAGGATGCGTTGGCGTTTTATCGGCGCTTCTATTCCCCGAATAACGCCATCGTCGTGGTTGCCGGCGACGTCACGCCCGATGAGGTCAAGACCGACGCCGAGGACACTTACGGCAAGGTGGCCGACCGCGCCCCGACCAATCCGCGTCAGCGGCCGATGGAGCCCAGCGAGGAGGCGCCGCGCACCGTCACGCTCGCCGACGCGCGAGTCGAGCAGCCGAGCGTCAGCCGCGACTATCTGGTTCCCTCCGAAACTACCGCCAAGGCGGGCGAGAGCGCGGCGCTCGACGTGCTCGCCCATGTGCTCGGCAGCGGCGAGGATTGCCGGCTGTACCGCACCTTGGTCGTCGACAAAGGCATCGCGCTCAATGCCGGCGCCTACTATTCCGGCACTGCGCTGGACTACGCGGAGTTCGGCGTCTACGGCGTGCCGAAGCCCGGCGTTTCGCTGCACGACGTCGAGGCCGGCATCGACGGCGTCCTCAACGGCATGATCGAGCATGGCATCACCGCCGACGAACTCGATCGGGCCAAGACGCGGCTGATCGCCGACGCCGTCTATGCCCAGGACAATCAGGTGACTTTGGCGCGCTGGTATGGCTCGGCGCTGGCGACCGGTCAGACCGCCGAGGAGGTCCGCACCTGGCCCGACCGCATCCGCGCCGTGACCGTGGATCAAGTGCAACAGGCCGCCCGCACCTGGCTCGATCGCCGCCGCTCGGTGACCGGCTATCTCGTCCAAAACCTGCAGCCACAGGAGAGCCACTCGTGAATGTTTTTGCGCCGGGTTTGTCCGGTTCGCTCCTTCGCCGCGTCTTGCCGAAGCGACTAGCGGCGGCGCTGGCGCTGGCATTGGCGTTCGCGGCGACGGCGCTGCCGGCGCGGGCGACCACGATCCAACGCGTGGTCAGCCCCGGCGGCATCGAGGCCTGGCTGGTGCAGGAGCCGGCAGTGCCGCTGATTGCGGTCGACTTCGCTTTCGTCGGCGGCTCGGTTCAGGATCCTCCGGGCAAGGGCGGCACCGCCAATCTTGCCGCGTCACTCCTCGACGAGGGCGCGGGCAATCTCGATTCAAGGGCTTTTGCGGACGCGCTCGAGCGCAAAGCCATCGAGATGAATTTCTCTGCCGGGCGCGACAATCTTGGCGGCTCGCTGCGCACGCTGAGGGAAAACCGCGACGCGGCATTCGACATGCTGCGCCTGGCGCTCACCGCGCCACGCTTCGATGCCTCCGACGTCGAGCTTAATCGGGCGCAGATCCTGTCGATGTTGCGCCGGGAGACGACAAGCCCCGTCGATATCGCAAGCCGGCGCTGGTGGCAGACCGCCTTCGCGGGCCATCCCTATGGTCGGCCGGTCAGCGGCACATCGGAAACGTTGCCGAACATCACCATCGACGATCTGAAATCCTATACGCATCGCGTATTGGCGCGGCAAAACCTTAAAGTTGCCGTGGTCGGCGACATCGACGCCGAGACCTTAAAGCCGCTGCTCGACCGCGTGTTCGGCGCACTGCCGGCCACGCCCGACTTGATGCCGGTTGCGGACGTCATGCCGCAGGGTCTCGGCCGCAAGATCGACGTCAGCCTCGACGTGCCGCAGGCGGTGGTCGATTTCGGCGGTCCGGGCATTGCCCGCAAAGATCCCGATTTCATGGCCGCCTATCTCGTCAATCACATTTTCGGCGGCGGCTCGTCGGATTCGCGGCTCTATCAAGAAGTGCGCGAGAAGCGCGGCCTCGTCTATTCGGTCTCCGACAGCCTGATCTGGCTCAACCACTCCGCGGTGCTTCTCGGCGGCACCGCCACCCGCGCCGAACGCGCCGGCGAAACGCTCGATCTCGTGCAAAAGGAAATCCACCGCTTCGCCGAACAAGGCCCCACAGCCGCCGAACTCGCCGAAGCCAAGAATTACGTCAAAAGCTCGTTTGCGCTCAATCTCGACACCTCCACCAAGATCGCTTCGCTGTTGGTGCAGTTGCAGCTCGACGATCTCGGCATCGATTATTTCCAGCAGCGGAGCGCGTTGATCGACGCGGTCACGCTCGACGACGCCAAGCGCGTCGCCAAGCGGCTCCTCGACAACGGGATGCTGGTGACCGTGGTCGGCAAACCCGAGGGTGTCGCCTCGGCCAACAGGGCAATCGGCCAACCGGATTTGAGCCAACGGGCCGAGCCCCTGGCCGAACCGGCGAGCGCGGCCGCGAATTCCGAATTACGCTGAGCGGCAATTCAGGCTACGGTGACGCGCCATGATACGCGTCACCGCCCATATCGACATCGACGAGCGCGAGATCGAAGAGCAATTCGTGCGCGCTTCGGGGCCGGGCGGGCAGAACGTCAATAAGCTATCGACCGCGGTGCAGCTTCGCTTCGACGTGCGGCATTCGCCGGCATTGCCGGACGACGTGCGCGGGCGGCTGGAACGGCTTGCCGGTTCGCGGCTCACCCGCGACGGCGTTCTGGTCATCATCGCGCAACGTCACCGCACGCAAGCCCGCAACCGGCAGGACGCGCTCGACCGTCTCATCGACCTCATCCGCCGCGCTGCGGTGGCGCCCATCAAGCGGCGGCCGACCAGGCCTACGCGGGCTTCGCGTGAGCGCCGCATCGAAGGCAAGAAGCGCCGCGCCGGCATCAAGCACCTGCGGCGGGCCAAGCCGTCATACGAGTGACGAAAAGATCAGTGCAGCAGCGCGTAGATGCCGCCGGTGACGGTGAACAGGCCGAGCGTGATCATCGCCAAGGCATACAGAGCGACCTGCCGCGAGCCGGTATGCTGGATGGGATCGAGCACCGCCTCGGCGGGGTCGTTGGGATCGTAAAAAACACGAACCTTGCCGCCGGCGGGGTAAGTTTCCACGACTGACGCCATGTGCTTCTCGCGGCCCACATTGCCGCCCCAAAATACCCGGCTCGATTGGTAGTCCTTGCCGCCAACGCGGTAGCTGTATTGCAGCGCTGCACGGTAGCGCCGCCGGTGCTCCGGTGATTTTTCCACGGCGGAGGCGGTGACGGTTCCCGAAGCCCTCGGCCATTTCTTGCTGGCATCGGCGCGCAGCCCCTGCCGAAATTGCACGACGTAGAGCACTATGCCGATGCCAATGGCGATCAGGCCCAAACCGATCAGGATCGCATTGATCATTTCTCGCTCCAGGCCCCCGCCGCGGACGTGTTTTGCCCTGGATTTCGTCGCTACTCAATCCGGGTTACGGTGACCGTCGAGTCGTCAGCCAAACCGTTGCCCATGCCCGTCCGCCAGCTTTCGGAAGCCCTCATCAACCGCATCGCTGCGGGCGAGGTCGTCGAGCGCCCGGCGAGCGTGGTCAAGGAACTTGTGGAAAACGCGCTCGATGCCGGCGCAAGCCGCATCGACATTGTCACCGACGGCGGCGGGCGGCGGCTTATTCGCGTCGGCGACGACGGTGAGGGCATGACGCGCGCCGACCTGTCGCTTGCCGTCGACCGCCATGCCACGTCGAAGCTCGCCGACGAGGATCTCGTCTCGATCCGCACGCTGGGTTTCCGCGGCGAGGCCTTGCCGTCGATCGGCGCGGTGGCGCGGCTGGCGATTACAACCCGCCACGCCGGCGAACCGCATGCCTGGGCCATCGAGGTCGACGCCGGCGCCAAATCCGAGGTCAAGCCTGCGGCGCTGGGGCAGGGCACTCGGGTCGAAGTGCGCGACCTGTTCTACGCCACGCCGGCGCGGCTTAAATTCTTAAAACTCGACCGTACCGAAGCCGAAGCCGTGCGCGAAGTGGTGCGCCGCCTCGCCATGAGCCGGCCCGACGTCGCTTTCACGCTCGCCGGCGAGGAGCGCGCGGCGGTAAGCTTTGCCGCGACACTGCCCGGCGCGGCCGGCAATCTGGCGCGGCTCGGCGACATACTTGGCGCGGATTTCCGCGCCAATGCCGTGCAAATCGCCGCCGAACGCGACGGCGTCACGATCGAAGGCTTTGCCGCGCTGCCGACGCTCACCCGCGCCAATGCGCTCGGACAATATCTGTTCGTCAACGGCCGGCCGGTGCGCGACAAGCTCCTCATCGGCGCCGTGCGCGCGGCCTATGCCGATTATCTGCCGCGGGACCGCCATCCGCTGGTCGCGCTGTTCGTTACGCTCGATGCGCGCGAAGTCGACGTCAACGTCCATCCGGCCAAGGCCGAAGTGCGCTTCCGCAATGCCGGCCTGGTTCGCGCGCTGATCGTCCATGCGCTCAAAGCTGCGCTCCTTCGCGAGGGCACGCGTGCGGCGACGACGGGCGGCGCGGCGACCATTGCGTCATTTCACCCAGCATCGGCCGCGCCGCGGCAGGGCTGGGATTGGCGCCGATCGCCGGCGCGACCGTACGATGCACGTCGCGCCGTCGCGCCGTTCCATGGCTTCGCCGAAGCGGCGCAGGCGGCCTTCGACGTCGGCGGGCCCGCCGCCGATTTCCGTGCCGGATTTGACGAAGAAGCCGAGAGCGAACCGAGCGCCGCCGATTTTATCGATCACCCGCTGGGCGCCGCCCGTGCGCAGATCCACGACACTTACATTGTCGCGCAGACCCACGATGGGCTGGTCATTGTCGATCAGCATGCCGCGCACGAGCGCATCGTCTATGAGCGGCTCAAGGCTGCGATCGGTCAGGCCGGCGTGGCGCGGCAGATTTTATTGATCCCGGACATCGTCGAGCTCGATGAAGCCGACGTCGCCCGGCTCGCGGCGCGAGCCGGCGAGCTGGCGCGTTACGGCGTAGTGCTGGAGGCCTTCGGCCCCGGCGCGGTGGCGCTCCGTGAAACGCCGGCGCTGCTCGGCGAAATCGACGGCGGCGGGCTCGTGCGCGACCTTGCCGAGCATCTGTCCGAATGGGATGAGACTTTGCCGCTCGAACGCCGGCTGATGGCCGTCGCTTCCTCGATGGCTTGTCACGGCTCGGTGCGGGCGGGACGGCGGCTCAAGCCGAAAGAGATGAATGCGCTATTGCGCGAGATGGAGGTGACGCCAAATTCCGGTCAGTGCAATCACGGCCGGCCGACTTACGTGGAATTGAAACTCAACGACATCGAACGGCTTTTTGGCCGTCGCTAACAAAAATACGGGGAGCGTGAGATGAACTGGAAACGCTTGTTATTGGTTGCCGCATTGGCCATGGCAGGAGCCCTGCCGGCGCGTGCGCAGGACTGGCCCGACCGGACGATCACGATGGTCGTCCCGTTTGCGCCGGGCGGCGTCTACGACACGCTGGGACGGGTTTATGCCGCGGCGCTGTCCGACATTCTGGGCCGCCAAGTCATTGTCGAAAATGTGCCAGGCGCCGGCAGCATGACCGGCGCCACCCGCGTCGCCCGGGCCGATCCCGACGGCTATCAGATCTTGTTCGGCGGCGAATCGCCTAACGGGCAGGCGCAGCTGTTACACAAGACGCCGCCCTATGACGCGGCGACCGATTTTGCGCCGGTCGCGATGGTGGCGCAGCAGCCGCTGATCCTCGCGGCGCGCCCCGGTATTCCGGCCGCAAACTTGTCCGAGTTCATCGCCTACGTGAAAGCGAACCAGGCAAAGATGCAATATGGCTCGCCGGGTACCGGCACAGGCGCGCACTTGGCTTGCGCTTTGTTCAATGTCGCCATCGGAGTGAAGGTCACGCACGTGCCTTATCGCGGGCTCGGTCCGGCGATGCAGGACCTCTTGGCCGGGCGCATCGACTATATGTGCCCGACGGTCACCACCGCCATGGCGCAGATCGAAGCTCATCAAATCCAGGCGCCCGCGGTGCTGGGCCGCGAGCGTTCGCCGACGCTGCCCGACGTCCCTACCGCGCAAGAGCAGGGGCTCAAGGGTTTGGTAGCCTATGGCTGGAATGCGATCTTCCTGCCGAAGGCGACACCCGTTCAGATCGTCAACAAGCTGAACGCGGCAGTCCTAACCGCTATGGATACACCCGCAGTGCAGAAACGCGTGCGCGAACTCGGCGCGTCGCTGCCGCCGCCCGATCATCGCACGCCGCAATATTTGCAGACATTCGTCGAGAGCGAGATCACGACATGGAGCGGCGCGATCAAGGCCGCCGGCATCACGGCGGAGTAGTAGGAGCGCACATGGGTGAATGCATCAGGGTACAGCAATGACACGAAACCGGTTCTTTGCATGCGCGCTCATCGCGCTGTTTTCGCTTGCCGCGCCGGCGCTGGCGGAAGAGTGGCCGACCCGACCCATCACGCTGGTCGTGCCGTTTGCCGCCGGCGGCGGCGTCGATGTCAGCGCGCGCATCCAGGCGCAAGGCATGAGCGAGCGCCTCGGCCAGCCGATCGTCGTCGATAATATGGGCGGAGCGGCCGGCATGACTGGCGCGCTTCACGTCGCCAAGTCGGAGCCCGACGGCTACACGATGCTCATCGGCAACAGCGGCACCCAGGCGTTCAGCCAATCGCTGCACAAGACGCCGCTCTATAATTCCATCACCGACTTCACGCCGGTGGGCCTGGCGACGGAATCGCCGCGTATCCTCATCGCGCGCAAGGATCTGCCGGCGTCCAATCTGCAACAGTTCATCGCCTATGTGAAAACCAATCAGAGCAAGATGCAATTCGGCTCGGCCGGCGTCGGCTCGGGTACGCATCTGCCCTGCGTGCTGCTCAACACGGCGATGGGCGTGAGCGTCACGCACGTGCCCTATCGCGGCGAGGGGCCGGCGCAGCAGGATTTGATCGCGGGACGACTCGATTACATGTGCTCGACCATCCAGACCGGCGCGGCGCTGGCCAAGCAGGGCGAAGTCGAAGGCATCGCCGTAATGTCGTCGCAACGAGTCAAGATCATTCCCGACTTGGCGACGACCGGCGAGCAAGGCCTGCCCGGAGTGGAAGCGAGCGTCTGGAATGCGCTCTTCCTGCCGCCGGGCACGCCGGCGCCGATCGTGGCGAAACTCAACAAAGCGATGAGCGACACGCTCGACGACCCGGTCGTGAGCAAGCGCCTGCAAGACCTCGGCCTCGAAATCGTTGCGCCCGCGCACCGCACGCCGGCCTATCTCGCCAAATTCCAGGCCGATGAGGTGGCGCGCTGGGCCAAGGTCGTCCACGCCGCCGGCATTACGCCGAATTGAACCTGACAAAGATGAACTCGGTATCGTCATAGGCGCGCCGTTCGATTTCGGTAAAGCCGACAGGCGCGGCAAAGCGCGACTTCGTCGCTTCCTCGACGACGATCATAGCGTCAGGCGAGAACCAACCGCCTTCGCGCGCCGCGGCGAGCGCCTGTTCGGCGAGATTTTGGCCATAAGGCGGATCGAGGAAGACCAGCGCGAACGGCTCGAGCGGATGCGCCGGGCCAAGCTTGGTGGCGTCGCGGCGGAACAGGCGGGTGACCCCGCCCAGCCCGAGCGCGGCGACGTTTTCGCGGATGAGCGCGCGCGCTTCCGCACCGTCGTCGATAAACAGGGCGAAGGCGGCGCCACGCGAAACCGCTTCGATGCCGAGCGCGCCGGTGCCGGCGAACAGGTCGAGCACGCGCGCGCCGTCGATCGCATCGCCATAGGCATGGCGGAGAATGTCGAACAGCGACTCGCGCAGGCGATCGGCGGTCGGACGGATGGATTTCGATTTCGGGCTTGCGAGCGCGCGTCCGCGCAACCGTCCGCCGCCGACGCGCATTACCTTTTACCTCGCGGGTGGCGCGGCCGCGGGCCGGAGGCGCGGTCGGGAGAACGGGCGCGGCCGCGCGTTCGCGGATATTTGCCCGGGCGCTGTTCGGGGCGTTGTTCGCGCGATTGTGGCGCCGCCGGTCGGCCGTAACGCTCGACGGCGACAGGGCGGCCCTTGCGATCCTGCAAGAGTCCGGCGCGCAATTCGCCGCCCGGGCGGTCGCGCTTTTCGGCGCCGCGCTGCGCGCCGTGAAATGTCCGGCGCAGTTTTTTGGTCGGCCGATCCGCCTCATGCGCACGCCAGGCATGATCCGAAGATTTTCGGTCTTTGGGCTTTTTGCCGGTTGCTTCGTCCGGCGCGGCGCCGGGCGCATAGTCGCGCCGCGGCGGCGCGGGCGGAGCGATGGCTGCGGAAAAGTCCGCGGCCGAAAGCGCCGCGAGCTTGTCGCCGAGCTGTTCGCGCAAAGTCCGGGTGCGCACTTCCTCGACCGCGCCCAGCGCCAGTTCGCCGAGCTGGAACGGACCGAAGGAGACGCGAATGAGCCGCGTCACCGTCAGTCCGAGATGGCCGAGAACGTTGCGCACTTCCCGGTTCTTGCCTTCGCGGATGGCAAAGGTGAGCCACAGGTTCGAGCCTTGCACCCGGTCGAGATTGGCCTCGATCGCCCCATAGCGAATGCCGCTGATGGCGATGCCTTTACCCAGCTCGTCGAGCTGCGATTGTATGACCGAGCCGTGCGCGCGCACCCGGTAGCGCCGCAGCCAGCCGGTTGCGGGAAGCTCCAGCACGCGCGCGAGCGCGCCGTCATTGGTGAGGAGGAGGAGCCCCTCGGTATTGAAGTCGAGCCGGCCGACGCTAATGAGCCGCGGCAGGTCCGGCGGCAGCTTTTGGAATATCGTCGGCCGGCCGCGCGGGTCGGCATGGGTGGTCAGGAGCCCGCGCGGCTTGTGATAAAGGAAAAGCCGCGTGCGCTCGCGGCCGGGCAGCGGCGCGCCATCGACGCTGATGCGGTCGTCCGCGGTGACGTTGAGCGCGGGCGAGGCAATCACTGTGCCGTTGACGGCGACGCGGCCGGCGGCGATCCAGCCCTCGGCCTCGCGGCGCGAGGCAAGCCCGGCGCGGGCGATTGCCTTGGCGATGCGTTCGCCGGATTTGTGCTGTTCGCCATTGCCGTCCATAGTTCCGCTGATAGCAGAGAGCGGGTCGCCAGGCATCAATTCATCTTTACCAATCATCTTTACCAAGACATCGTTATGCCCTCGTTCATGGATATGGCTTTGCAGGAAGCTCGCGCCGCCGGCCTCCGCGGCGAGGTGCCGATTGGCTGCGTCATTGCGCGCGGCGGCGAGGTCATCGCGCGCGCTGGCAATCGCACGGTGGCCGAGCGCGATCCGACCGCGCATGCCGAAATGATCGCCATCCGGGAGGCGGCGCGGTTGGTAGGGTCCGAGCGGCTCGACGACTGCGACCTCTATGTCACATTGGAGCCTTGCGCTATGTGCGCGGGTGCGGTCGCGTTTGCCCGCATCCGCCGGCTCTATTACGGCGCCGCCGATGCCAAGGGTGGCGCGGTCGACAACGGGGTGAAGTTTTTTGCGTCGCCGACCTGCCATCACCGGCCGGACGTCTATGGCGGACTGGCGGAAGCGGAGGCGGGAAATCTGCTCAAGGAGTTTTTTCGCGAGCGCAGATAAATGAACCGGTCATTCCCGACATGCCGCTTTGCATGCCCCGGAATGACGTCACGTGAGCAGCGCAACGAGCTTCTCCTTCATCTCGGTTTTCGCCGCCTCGGCGGAACGGATGATGGAGCTTGCCTGATAGAAATCGAGGGTGCGGAAGATACCGACATTGGGCCGGACCACCAGATCCGGCGCCGCCTGCTTGTGCTTGGCGGCGACGATAGTGGTGCCCATGACGAGGAGCGTCGCGAACATGGTCTCCCACGCCCCCGGCATGTCGTTGCGCTCCGCCGCCGGGACGCCGAATACGTCGACGGCGACGACGACGTCGGCGCGGCCGGCGAGCCGATCGAACGGCAGCGGATTGGTGGCGCCGCCATCGACCAGGACGCGGTCATCCATAAGCACCGGACGGAACAGTCCGGGAAAGGCGATCGAGGCGGCGAGCGCCGGACGGAGCGGTCCGGCGGAAAATGCCGCTTCCTCACGCCGATGCAGGTCAGTCGCCATCACAATCAGCGGAATGGCAAGCGCGGAAAATTCCGCCGGTATCGTGTCCGGCAAAAACTGCGAGCAGAATTTCTCGGCGTCCATCTGCGTCGCCTGGCTGAATGCGCCGGAAAGCAAATCCGTGAGCTTGCCGGCGCGGGCCTGGACCAGACGGCTCATGGTTTCGCGCCGGTCGTGCGCGAACCTGATGACATGGTGACGGATGTCCTTGCCGCGCATTCCGGCCGCATAGGCGGCGCCGATCAGCGCGCCGATCGATGTGCCGGCAACGGCAATGGGCTTCACGCCCATCTCATCGAGCGCCTCGATCACCGCTATATGCGCGAGCCCGCGCGCGCCGCCAGAGCCGAGCGCGAGTGCGAAGGTCGTCATGCTGCGGCCTGTTGGGCAAACTCCCAACCCTTACGGGAGAGCGGTCGCACTAGCTCGGCCTTGGCGGCGGCAAAGACGCTGGTGGCGGTGCCGTCGCGCACGCGGCCGGCGATGCCCTGCATGATCGCGGCGAGACGGAAAAAATTGTAGGCGAAATAGACCGGCAGATTGGGCCGCGGATCGAGCCCGGTGCGCGCCACATAGGCGTCGACATAGTCGGCAAGCGAGGGAATGCCGAGCGCGGCAAGATCGAGCCCGACCAGCGAGCCGGTGCCGGCTTGCGAATGCGGCATATGCCACGCCATCAAATGATAGGAGAAATCGGCGAGCGGATCGCCGAGGGTGGAAAGTTCCCAATCGAGCACGGCTGAGATCGTTGGTGTATGCGGCGCTATAATCATGTTGTCGAGCCGGTAGTCGCCGTGCACCAGCCGCGGCGGCGCACTCGGCGGCAGATGCGCCGGCAGCCAGGCGAGGAGGCGTTCCATGTCCTCGACGTGCTCGGTCTCCGAGGCGCGATATTGCTTCGACCAGCGCTCGACCTGGCGCGCGACATAAGTCTCGCCGCGGCCATAATCGCCAAGCCCGACCGCCGCCGGATCGAAGCTGTGCAGCCGCGCCAGCGTCGCATTCATGGCGTCATAGACTTGCGTGCGCTCGGCGACGTCGGACCCGGGCATTTGCGGTTCCCAGAAGACGCGGCCCTCGACATAGGCCATGACGAAGAACGCCGTGCCGATAACGCTTTCGTCGGCGCAATAGAGTACGGGTTCGGCAACGGGAAACCCTCGCGCATGAAGCGCGCCGATCACCCGGTATTCGCGGTCGACGGCATGCGCGGAGGGCAGAAGCTTGCCTGGCGGCTTTCGGCGTAGCGCATAGCGTCGCAGCGGCGTTTCGAGGAGATAAGTCGGATTGGATTGGCCGCCCTTGAATTGGCTGACCGCGATCGGCCCGGCAAAACCCGCAACGTGATCGCGCAAATAGGCTTCGAGCCGCACGACATCGAATCGCAGCCGCTCGGCGACCTCTCGCGTGCCGGAAAAGGCGTTCTGGCGTTCGGATGTCATGGTAGGGAGTCTATCCCGCGCCGAAGAACTCCAGCAACGCCTGCGCGGTCGCCGCCGGTTCTCCTCCGGTAGATTCAGCGCTCTTTTTCCCGTTGCACCGCGCGCCAGCCGATGTCGTGGCGGCAGAAGCCTTCGGGCCAGCGGATGCGCGACACGGCCTCATAAGCGCGCGCTTGCGCTTCGCGCACGCTCTTGCCGAGCGCCGAGACGTTGAGCACGCGGCCGCCATTGGCGAGGATTTTTCCGCCTTCGGCCTTGGTGCCGGCGTGGAAAATTTGCACGCCCTCGACGGCAGCCGCTTGGTCGAGGCCTTCGATCGCCGTGCCGCGGGTATAGTCTCCGGGATAGCCCTTGGCGGCCATCACCACGGTGAGCGCGGGATCGGCGTACCAGCGCAGGTCGAAGCTCTTGAGCATGCCGTCGCGGCTTGCCAAGAGCGCCGGCACCAGGTCCGACATCAAGCGCAGCATCAGCACCTGGGTTTCCGGATCGCCGAAGCGGGCATTGTACTCGATCAGCTTCGGGCCTTCCGCCGTGATCATCAGCCCGGCATAGAGCACGCCTTTATACGGCGCGCCTATTGCCTTCATCGCCCGCATGGTCGGCGCGATGATTTCCGCCATAATGCGCGCGCTCATGGCGGCATCGATATTCGGCGCCGGCGAATAGGCGCCCATGCCGCCGGTATTCGGTCCTTTGTCGCCGTCATAAGCGCGCTTGTGATCCTGCGCCGTGGTGAGCGGGATCGCGGTCTCGCCGTCACACAGCGCGAAGAAGGAGGCTTCCTCGCCGTCGAGGAATTCTTCCACCACGACCTCTCCGCCCGCTTCGCCCAAGCCGCCGCCGAACATCATGTCGATTGCCGTTTCCGCTTCGGCGACGGTCTGCGCCACGACCACGCCCTTGCCGGCGGCGAGTCCATCGGCTTTGACCACGATCGGCGCGCCGCGCGAGCGTACATAAGTCTTAGTTGGCGCGGCGGCCTGGAAGCGTTCATAGGCCGCCGTCGGAATTCCGTTCGCCCGGCACAGATCCTTGGTAAATCCCTTCGAACCTTCGAGCCGCGCCGCAGCCTTGCTCGGGCCGAAGGCTTTAATGCCGGCCGCCTCAAGGTCGTCGACGATGCCGGCGCAAAGCGGCGCTTCCGGACCGACAACGACGAAATGGATGCTCGTTCTGCGGCAGAAGGCGATGACGGCGGCATGATCGGCGAGATCGAGCGCAACGCATTCGGCGTCGCGCGCGATGCCGGCATTGCCCGGCGCGCAGTAAAGCCGGTCGGTGAGCGGACTTGCCGCCATCTTCCAGGCCAGCGCATGCTCGCGCCCGCCGGAGCCCAATAGCAGAATGTTCATAGATCAGAATGCCTTGGCAGACCTGGCAGCGGGACTTGACCCGCCCCCGCAATGGATCGCACTAATCGCCATGGAGTTCGCCGACTCGTCAACCTGCCGCCTGTGCAGAACCTAATGAACGAACCGCGCCTCAATCTCCCGGAGCTGACCGTCTCCGAACTGTCGACGGCGCTCAAGCGCACCGTCGAAGACAGCTATGGCTACGTGCGTGTGCGCGGCGAAGTGTCGGGCTACAAGGGCCCGCATTCTTCGGGCCATGTTTATTTCGCGCTCAAGGACGAGAGCGCCAAGATCGACGCGGTGATCTGGAAAGGCGCATACGGCCGGATGCGGCTCAAGCCCGAGGAAGGCCTTGAGGTCATCGTCACCGGCAAGCTCACGACCTATCCCAGCCGCTCAAGCTATCAGATCATCGTCGAGACGCTGGAGCCCGCCGGGCTTGGCGCGCTGATGGCGCTCCTGGAAGAGCGCAAGCAAAAACTCGCCGCCGAGGGCTTGTTCGACGAGGCGCGCAAGCAGCTGTTGCCGTTTTTGCCGACGGTGATCGGCGTCGTCACCTCGCCGACCGGAGCGGTGATCCGCGATATCTTGCACCGGCTCGCCGACCGCTTCCCGCGCCGCGTCCTCGTTTGGCCGGTCAAGGTGCAGGGCGAGGGCTCAGCCGCCGAGGTCGCCGCCGCGATCGCGGGTTTCAATGCGCTCCCGGAATACGCCGCTTCGCCTTTGCCGCCACGGCCGGATTTGATCATCGTCGCGCGCGGCGGCGGTTCGCTCGAGGATTTGTGGTCGTTCAACGAAGAGATCGTCGTGCGCGCGGCGGCGGCAAGCTTCATTCCGCTGATTTCGGCGGTCGGCCACGAAACCGACGTCACGCTCATTGATCTTGCCGCCGACCGGCGTGCGCCGACGCCGAGCGCGGCCGCCGAAATGGCGGTCCCGGTGCGCGCCGATCTTCTAGTCGACGTCGATTCACTGTCCCGGCGCGCCTATGCCTGCTGGCAGCGCAATCAGGAGGCGCGCCGCGCCGAATTACGGTCTGCGATTCGTGCACTGCCGGATGCCGACGAGGTCTTGGCTTTGCCGCGGCAAAGGCTCGATCACGCCGCGGCAAGATTGCCTCGGGCGCTGCGCGCCAACGCCCACAGCCATCATGTTGCATACTCGAAGATCGGCGGCCGGCTGAACAAGCAATTCATGCTCGGCCAAGTCGAACGCCGACGTGAGCGCTATGACGCTATCGCACTGCGGCTGCGCGCGGGCAGCGCCGCAAATATCGCCGTGCACCGCACGCGTATCAGCCGCGACGGCGAGCGGGTGAATGCGTTTGCCGAACGGGCGCGGCGCGCGGTTGGCCAGTTTCTCGCCGTGCGGCAAGCCCGCGCCGAGCGCGGCGGCCAGCTCCTGGCGGCATTTTCCTATCGCGGCGTGTTGGCGCGCGGCTTTGCGCTCGTGCGCGACGCGGCGGGCCGGCCGCTGCGCAGTGTCGCCGCGATCGGCGCCGGCATGCCGATGGAGATCGAGTTCGCCGACGGCCGTATCGGCGCCCGCGCCGATGACGCGGTGTCCGCCGCCCAATCGTCAGTTACAATACCATCAGGCGAGGCGACCAAGCCGCGGCCGCGGCGTGGCGGCGGTTCGGACCAGGGCAATCTGTTTTAAGAGCATGTCCCGCAAGAGTGGCACCCGGTTTTGCAAAATGGACACGCTCCAACAGTAACTAGGAAAGGCGGCGTCATGCAGGGCAAGATCGCGGTCGAGGAACACTTTGCGATTGGCGCGACCGCGGCAAAATCGGTGCGCTTTCCGCAACATCCCTATTGGTCGGGGATCGAAGGCAAGCTCATCGATCTGTTCGATCGCCGGCTCGCCGAAATGGATGCGTCCGGCATCGGCTGCGCCGTGCTGTCGCTCAATGCCAACGGCATCCAAGAAGTCCCGGAGGCGGCCAAGGCGGTCGCACTGGCTCGCGAAGCCAACGATGCTTTGGCGGCGGCCGTCGCTAAGCGTCCCGACCGCTTTGCTGCGCTCGCCGCGCTGCCGATGCAGGATCCGCAGGCCGCCGCGGCCGAGCTGCAACGCTGCGTGCGCGATTTCAATTTCAAGGGCGCCCTGGTCAACGGCTTTTCCCAAGTCGGTACCGCGGACTCCGCCGTTTATTACGACCTGCCGCAATATCGGCCGTTCTGGGCCGAGGTCGAGCGGCTCGGCGTGCCGTTTTACCTGCATCCACGCTATTCGCTACCGAGCCGGCGGCAACGCTATGAAGGCCATCCCTGGCTGACCGGCTCGCCGTGGGATTTTGCCGAAGAGACCGCGATCCATTCGCTGCGGTTGATGGGCTGCGGGCTGTTCGACGAATATCCAAAACTGCAAATCGTGATCGGCCATCTCGGCGAGCGCATCCCGTTCGACCTGTGGCGGCTCGACCACCGGCTGAGCAAGCTGCCGGGCCGGCCGGCCAAACGAACCATGGCCGAATATTTCCGGCAAAATTTTCACATCACGACCAGCGGCAATTTTTGCACGCAGTCGCTGATCCACGCCATCCTTACCGTCGGCGCCGACCGCGTGCTGTTCGCCGTCGATTATCCGTTCGAGGATCATGCAGAGGCCTCGACATGGTTCGACGCCGCTGAGATTGCCGAGCACGATCGAATCAAGATCGGCCGCGATAACGCCAGGGCGCTGTTCGGACTCGATTGAGCTAAATTCTGACTGTTTGTTCATTCCGCGGCGAATTCATGGTCGCGGAACCGCCATCATGTTGGAGTGTTATGGGAATCGCAAAGGTTCGCGCCTAAGGAGAACGACAATGATAAGGACTCTCTTTGCGATGGCGGTCGCCACTTTGGTTTTCGCGGCCGTTTCCGGGACTTCGCAAGCTGCGCCGATCGCGCCGCTGCCGGCGGGCGTCGCCGCCGCCGACCACGGCACCGTGACGCATGTGTGGTGGCACCGCCACCGGCACTGCTGGCGGGGCCCTTGGGGCCGCATCCACTGCGGATGGTAACGCGCTACTAAACGGACTGGACGAAAATATCTTGACCTTGCGCCGCGCCGATCGCTATCGGCGCGGCGCTTTGGCTTGCGGCCGCCGATGACGTGGCTCAATAGCGAGGGTCAAACGCGTAGATAATGCCTTTCGTCGTCGCGGCTGAGTGCTTATGTTCGCGTTTCACCAACAGGGCGTCCGTCGCGGACCCCGGAGCTGTCGACCAGTCGGAGGTGACTGTGCTCAATCGTACCGATGGTCCGGCGCCGATGCCGGGCGAGGCCGAGGTCAAATATCTCGACGGCGACTTTCGCATCATGCGCCCGGGCGCCTTCGTGCGCTGCGCCGTGACCGGGGTTTCGATTCCGCTCGAAGAGCTGCGCTACTGGAGCGTCGATTTGCAGGAAGCCTATGCGACGCCGGAGGCGGTGCTGCAGCGCATGGGTGGAAATTACGCGCGCAAGGCCTGACGCTACTTCCGCTGCGCCGCGCGCAGCAGCATGTGCCGAAACGTATCCGCTTCCTCGATGACGAGCCGCACCGGCAAGGCGCTGGCCCGCTCGGCCAGCGCCGCGAGCTGCGGCTCGCCGGCAAGCCGCATCTGATCTTTCTCGGTGGTGACGAGCATCAAGTTTTGTCGCCGCGCCCGCGCGATCAAATCCGCCGCTTCCGCGGCCGTGTAAGGGTGGTGATCGGCAAAGCTGGCGCGTTCGGCGACCTCGATGCCGGCCGCGGCGAGGGTAGCGAAGAATTTCTCCGGATCGCCGATGCCGGCAAAGGCCAGCGCTTTGCGCCGGCCGAACGCCGCGATCACGCTGCGATCGGGCTCGAGCCGGGCGTGGAAGATCGCCATGCCGCGCCGGCGCGCGCGGTCGAGCACCGCGGCCGCGCCGTCGGCCGCGCCGACGACAATGAGCGCCTGGGCGCGCTCAAGCTGCAGTCCGAGCGGCGCCCGCATCGGGCCTGCCGGAATAATGTGGCCGTTGCCGATGCCGCGGCGGCCATCGACGACGACGATGGTGAGATCCTTGGCGAGCGCGGAGTTTTGCAAGCCATCGTCCATCACCACGACGCCGGCGCCGGCGAATTGCGCGAACTTCGCGCCGGCGACGCGGTCGCGCGCGACAATGGTGGGCGCAAGCCGGGTGAGCAAAAGCGGTTCGTCGCCGACGTCGCGCGCGCGATGCAGCGCCGGGTTGACGCGCACCGGACCGGCAAGCTGGCCGCCATAGCCGCGGCTGAGAAAGAACGGGCGTTGGTGCGCGGCGTGCAGGAGCTGCGCGACCGCGATGGCCGCCGGCGTCTTGCCGGCGCCGCCGACGGTGAGGTTGCCGAGACAAATGACCGGCAAGCCGGATTTCTGCCCGGGCGATTGCATGCGTAATGCAGCCACCGCCCCGTAGATGGCGCCGAGTGGCGTGAGCAGACCTCCCGTGCCCGGCCGCCACCAGAATGCCGGTTCGCGAGTCATGACACGGTCCGGAACAAGATCGTCATGACGTCCGCTGCTCGAGCCGAAGCTGCATCAGGTAAGGATCGAGCGCCGCGAGCGTGCGCTTGAGCGCGCCACCGAGCCGGCCGACCGTAGTAGCCGCCGCATCGGCGACGGCTTTGCGGGCCGCCGCATCGGCAAGCCAGTCGTCCAGGCAGGCAGTCAGCGCCGCCTCATCGTTGACGAGCTCGGCGCCATGGGCCGCGTCGAGCGTTGCGTAAATCTCGGCGAAATTCCACACATGCGGGCCATGGAGAACGGCGGCGCCGAGCCGCACCGCTTCGATCGGATTCTGACCGCCATGGCTCGCCAGCGAGCCGCCCATGAACACGATCGGCGCGATCCGGTAGATCAAGCCAAGTTCGCCCAACGTGTCGGCGACATAGATGCCGATCTCCGGCATCGGCTGGGCGCGGCGCGAGCGCAGCGCCACGGCCAGCCTCGCGGTTTTGGCGATCTCGGCAATAGCTTCGCCGCGCGCAGGATGGCGCGGCGCGATCACGGTCAACAGCGTCGGGAGTTTGGCGCGCAAGCGGCCATGCGCGGCGATGATCGCGGCCTCTTCGCCGGGATGCGTCGAAGCCGCGGCGACGACCGGGCGGGTGCCGATGATGTCCTTGAGCCGCTGCAGCGCCAGCTGATCGACCGGCGGCGCCGGCACGTCGAGCTTGAGATTGCCGGTCATCATCACCTGCGGCGCGCCAAGCTGCGCATAGCGTTCGGCGTCGGCGGCCGACTGCGCCAGACACATGTCGAAGCGGCCGAGCAAAGCCGCGATCGCGCCCGGGATAAGCCGCCAGCGGCTGAACGAGCGTTCCGACAGCCTGCCGTTGACCAGGATCATCGGAATTTTGCGGGTGGCGCACGATAAAATGAGATTGGGCCACAAATCGGATTCGACAAATACAGCGAGCCCCGGCTGCCAGTGATCGAGAAAACGCCGCACGAAGCGTGGCGCATCGAGCGGAATGAACTGATGCAAGGTGCCGTCCGGCAAGCGCTGTTCCGCCAGCGCCGCGGACGTGACCGTGCCCGAAGTCACCAGCACGGCGAAATCCTGCGCCCGCAGCCGCTCGATCAGCGGCACCACCGCGAGCATTTCGCCGACGCTGGCGCCATGCACCCAAACCAGCGGACCTCTGGGACGCGGGATCGTTGCCTCGCCGCGGCGTTCGGCCAGGCGCTCCGGATGCTCCTTGCCGCGAAGAAGCCGCCGCGCCAGCACCTGCGACGCCATCGGCGATCCGGCCGCGGACGCCAGTTGATATAAGTGCAACGCCAACGGCACACGAGCGGCCACGCTCAAACTCCGCGCTGCGGTTTGTCGACGAGTTCATAGGCGCGCCGCGTCGCCGCATTGAGCCGCTGCTCGAGCAGGCGCCGCGCCGCTTCGAGCGCTGCGTCATCGGCGTCGGCCGGCACGCTCAACGGCTCGGCGGCAACGCCGGCGCCGCGGCCGAACGGCAGGTTGATCGTGGTGCGGTCCCAATTGTCGAGCACGATGCGGCGGCTGGTGGCAATCGCGCTCGGATAAATCGGGCGGCCGGAAGCTCGGGCGAGCTTGACGATGCCCAGGCCGGCGACGCGCGCGACTTTGGGCACGTCCGCCGACAGCGCGATCGAATGTCCCGCGGCAAGCGAATCCAGCATTGCCTGGAACGCGGCGACGCCGGCTTTATGCACGAAACCGCCGCCGTGATTGCCGGAGCCGCGAATGGTGCCGACGCCGAGCCGCTGCGCGGCCACCGCGTTGACTTCGCCGTCGCGATGCCGCGACACCAGCATGTTCACCTTATGCTCGATCTTGCGCGCGACCGGCGCCAGCAAATGCTGGCCGTGCCAGAACGCCAGGATGATCGGCATGTCCCTTTCGCCGCGCGCATAGATATCGGCGGGTTCCAGGGTGAAGCGGGTGGTGAGGCCGACGAAGCGCAGATATTCGGCGGCGACGACCCCGATCGTCACTTTGGCCCAGCGTTGCCGACCGATCTGACGCCATAGCCGCATGCGTCGTCCTTAACGTTGCGGCGCCTGGTGGTCCGGGTCGAGCAGGCGGTGCAGGTGAACGATGAAATAGCGCATCTCGGCATTGTCGACGGTGCCTTGCGCCTTTGCCTTCCACGCCGCGTAGGCGCTGGCATAGTTCGGATAAACGCCGACGATGTCGAGCCTGTCGAGATCCTTGAATTCCGTTTTCGATACGCCGTCGAGCTCGCCGCCGAAGACGAGATGGAGCAACTGCTTTGGCTTGGGGGTGTCAGACATGGTGTTCAATCCACGCGCTCAATACGCGATTTATGAAAACGCCAGGCGTCCATCCCCAAGAAGTTCGATGAGCGCCGCGTGCCTGTCCCGGCCGGCCGCGACGAGCATCCCGTGCCGCGGCACGGGACGATTATAGGTCACAGTTCCGCCCGTAATGGACGTCAGTGCGCCGCCCGCTTCGTGCACCAAAAGATCGGCCGCCGCAAGGTCCCAATCGTGGCTGTTGCCGCCGGCAAAAGCGATGTCGCAGGCGCCATGCGCGACCTGGGCGAGGCGGAGCGCCAGCGAGCGCAGGCGCGGCATCGTCGTGAACGGCGGCACCACCGCGGGTAGCCGTTCGATGAGGTTGCGCGGGCCGGCGATCCGCGCACCGTCAAGCCGCGCCCCTGTGGTTGCCGCGATCGCTGTGCCATTGCAAGTCGCGCCGGCTTTCGCCCGCGCCATGAAGAATTGGTCGGTGACCGGCGCATAGAGGCAGGCAACGATCGGCCGGCCATTCTCGACCAAAGCCGCCGACACCGCCCAATCCGGCAAGCCCGCGAGATAGGCGCGTGTGCCGTCGATCGGATCGACGATCCAGACATGGCGTGCGGCGAGGCGGGCCGGATCGTCGACGCTCTCTTCCGACAGCCAGGCGATGCCATCATTGCCGGCGGTGAGCCGCGCGCGCAATAGATCGTCGACGGCGATGTCGGCTTCCGAGACCGGTGATTCCGTCGGCCCCTTGGTCCAGTTCTTCAGCGGCGTTTGAAACATCGACCGCGCCAGCGCGCCCGCTTCGCGGACGGCGGCCTTAAGCCGCGCCGAGATTTGCGTGAGGTCGTCGACCTTAATGGCCGGCAACAGTCAGGCCCTCCACGCGCAGCGTCGGCGCATTGGTGCCGAAGCGGAAGACGAGATCGTTCGCCGGCGTGAGGCCGGCGAATATTTCAAGCAGATGCCCGGCGATCGTGACTTCACTCACCGGAAAACTGCGCCGGCCTTGCTCGATCCAGAAGCCCGCGGCGCCGCGGCTATAGTCGCCCGTGACCATATTGGCGCCCGAGCCGATGAGATCGGTGACGTAGAAGCCGTCTTCGATATCGGCGATGAGTTCGTCGGGGCTCATCGTGCCGGGCGCAAGGTAGAGATTGCTCGGCCCGGGCGAAGGCACCGAGGAAACCCCGCGTTGCGCATGGCCGGTGGTTTGCAGATTAAGTTCGCGCGCGGTGGCGCAGTCGAGCAGCCAGGTCTTGAGCACGCCGTCCTCGACCAATTTGAGCATGCGCGTGGCGACGCCCTCGGCGTCGAAGCTGCGCGAGCGCTGCCCGCGCCGCCGCAGCGGGTCGTCGACGATGTCGATGCCGAGCGCAAAAATCCTTTGCCCGAGCTTGTCGCGCAAAAAGCTCGTCTTGCGCGCAATCGAAGCGCCATTGACGGCGCCGGCGAGGTGATTGACCAGCGAGCCGGAAATCCGCGCGTCGAACACCACCGGGACGCGGCGGGTCGCCACCTTGCGCGGATTGAGCCGCTCGACCGCGCGCGCGCCGGCGCGCCGCCCGACTTTGTCGGCGGCTTCGAGATCGGCGGCATGCAGCGTCGAGGAGAAATCGTAATCCTGCTCCATGCCCGTGCCTTCGCCCGCAATCGCCGCCATCGACACCGAATGCCGCGAGCCGAGCGTTGCGCCGCGAAAGCCGTGGCTCGTCACCAGCACCATGCCGCCGATGCCGGCCGAGGCCGAGGCGCCGCCGGATTTGCTGACGCCGTTGACGCCGAGCGCGGCTTCCTCCGCTGCGCGGGCGCGCCGTTCCAGCACGTCGACGCCCGGCATGTCGGGATCGAGCAGATCGAGATCGGGAAATTGTTGCGCCAGCAAGGCCGGGTCGGCAAGGCCTGCGAATTTGTCCTCCGGCGCCGCGCGCGCCATGGCGACGGCGCGCTCGGCGAGCGCACCGAGGCCGTTGCCCTTCGCATCATGGGTCTTGAGATCGTTGGTCGAGACCGCCGCCTGGCGGCGGCCGACCAGAACGCGCAAGCCGACGTCGTCTTCTTCGGAGCGCTGCGATTCCTCGACCGCGCCGTCGCGGACCTCCACCGACAGCGATACCGAGCGCACGGCGACCGCGTCGGCTTCACTGGCGCCGGCGCGCCGCGCCGCGGCGACGAGGCGGGAGGCGAGTTCGGCGAGGGCGGATTGATCGAGGAGGGATGACATTTTGCGGTTGGCAATCGGTTTATGGGGATATGGACGCCAAGACAAGCTGTGCGGCGTAGGCCGAAGATGTGCGCGTAAGACGCGGGTTTCAACGCCCCCTCACATTCCCTCCCCTGCGTGCGGGGCAGGGGAGGGTGGGGGCAATTTGCGCGCTCTCGGCAACCACTCGTCAATCATGCGGGTGCGCTACGTCCCTTTAACCAGGATCCTTAAGCCGATCACGACCGCGCTGTGGCATGGTCGGGACCATAACCGGGCGACAACAGCCCGGCGGGAGCAAGGGCGCGATCCGGAAAACGCTTTTTCCGTAACGACCGCGCCCAACCAGATCTTAGAGCGGCAATCGGTTCGCGCCGAAGCGATGGCCGGTCTGAATTTCGGGGCGTCAAATGGAAGCCGGCAGGATCGCTGCCGGGTCGGGCCGCATGTGGGCATCTCCACAGCGGCTCGACCCCTTCTCTCTGCCCGTGCGTTTCGAAGCCGCCGACGAGGCGGCCGATGGGCGCCGCCGTATCGTCGATCTGCACCGCGAGCGCGTGGTGCTGCGGCGGACGCTGCGTGGCATGCGCATGGCGCTCAATATGCCGGTCGCGGCCTTTCGCGGCGTGGCGATCCGCTTGCACCGCGACGCCGGTGTGTCTTCCGAAAATTCCGCGCCATCCTCGATCGCGGTCGTGCTTGAGCACGACGATCCGGCTTTGTCGCTGCCGCTGTTCTCGTCGCCCGAAACCGACGACATCGTCGCCGAATGGCAGTCCTGGGGCCGCGTGCTCGGCCTGCCGCTGTTGGTCGCCGAAGGCGACGGCAGCTTGCGCGAACCGTTCGCGCGCATGGGCGCGTTGCGCATCGAAGCCCCGACCTGGCGCCGCCGCCGCCGCTCGGCCATCGCCAAGCGCCGGCCGTCGCGCCTTCTGCGCCGCCGGCCCGGCAAACTCCCCGAGACGCCGCTCGTGCATCGCGGCGAGCGCGAGATTATTGCGCGTAATTAAGTCCTGCCTCATGCAAGTTGGTACCTCCATTCGCTCGTTCCCGCGGAAGCGGGGACCCAGAACTGGATTCCCGCTTGCGCGGGAATGAGCGGAGAAAAGCATGCGCTCTCATTCCCGCACGCCCCTTTGCGTGCGGGGGACCCGATCTCAGTCACGTGAAGCGCGAAGCGGGAGCAAAAAGGGTGGCGAGGGGTGGTTGGCCTCGCCGTGTCTCTTCGCTTTTCTCCGTTTCGCCGTAGCCCGGATTGAACAAAGTGAAATCCGGGGCCTTGTTTCCCGGGTTTCGCTTCGCTCACCCCGGGCTACGAATAAAGGATATGGAACGCCGGAAAGGACGCTGAGTCGTAACCTCCGCACCTGTTACGGTGCGGCGCCGTCCCCTGAACGGGAGGGGACAGCTCGCCTTCCGGCGTTCCACCACGGCTCTTGCCAAGGGGTGTGTTGTCCCTTGGTGCGATCCGGGCCAGGCTTCGTGGACAGGTTGCCCTGCCCACTTCCAG
>Ga0207416_1001256_pt1 | contig 35411 bp, 31 predicted proteins | sample PaiPotPPM11metaG_FD_184107 | JGI IMG/M metagenome (GOLD analysis project Ga0207416, IMG submission 184107) | Iron sulfur acid spring bacterial and archeal communities from Banff, Canada, to study Microbial Dark Matter (Phase II) - Paint Pots PPM... ...
GCAACTCGCTTTTGGCTTTTTCGTTGTGTTCGATCGTGCGCTGGTGCTCGCGCCGGACTTCGGCGATGGCATCGTTGTAGCTCGCAATCTCGCGTTCGGCCGTCAAGCGTGCTTGCTCGCGAATCAAATCGGCTTCCTTGTGCGCCGAAGCCTTCACCTCATCGGCGGTACGCTGCGCGAGGACGAGCGTATTCTGGAGCGATTCTTCCATCGCTTTAAAATGGCTGATGCGTTCTTTGAGATCGGCGATTTCCGCCTCCAGCGCCGCGCGCTGATGCGCGTCGTCTTCGAGCGTCTCGATGACCTCGTCGAGAAATTGATCGACTTCGGTGCGATCGTATCCCTGCAGGGCTTTTTTGAAGCTCTTGTGCTGGATGTCGATCGGCATGATTTTTTCCATCGATGCGTTGTGCCTCTAGCCTCTATTGGCCATGAAATCGAGTGTGCCGTCGGTCATCATCGAGTCGCGCAGGCCCGCGGCGTTCACGACGACCCCGGCCGGCACGACGAGGTAAATGGCCTCGGCGAGTTTCTGGATTTTACCGTCGATCGTGTATGCGACACCCGACGTGAAATCGACCACGCGCTGGAGCAGCGTGCGATCGGCGTTCTGCAAATTGATGATCACGACTTGGCGGTTGCGCAGCGCATCGGCAATCTCAACGACGTCCTGGAAACTGCGCGGCGAATACACGCTGACTTCCGTGCCGCCCCGGCGCGGGCCGGCATTGGAAAACGGTACGACCCGGCCGCTCGGCGCCGGCTCGTCGTCGTAGAGCTCTTCTTCTTCGTCTCGGATCGAAAAAAACGACCCTATTTTACCTAACATGCTCATGGTGAACCCCCGGGTTTCATCGCGGTTCCTGCCTGCGGCCAAAGAGGCCGGTGCCGATACGGAGCATCGTGGAGCCGGCGCGCACCGCCTCGCGCCAATCTCCAGACATTCCAATTGAGAGCGTACTTCCACCTACATGTGCCAACGTCTTGGCGGCCAAGGCAAAAGCCCGCGCTATTTCAGCCCGATCGGGGGTATCGGGCCCAATCGCCATTACGCCGTCGAGCCGGAGCGAGGGCTCGGCGCGGATCGCCTCGGCGAGCCGCTCGGCGGCGTCGGGGAGTACTCCGAAGCGGTCGGCCGACGAGATATTGAGCTGGATCAGCACCGGCAGCACCTTTCCCAGCCCGCTCGCAGCCCGCGCGAGCGCGCGAGCCGCATCCTCACGGTCGACGCTCTGGACGCTATCGAAGAGCTCCGCGATGCGCTTGGCCTTGTTGGTCTGTATGTGCCCGATATAGTGCTTGCGCACGGGCGGCAAGCTGCCGAACTTCAGCGCGGCCTCCTGCACATAGCTCTCGCCGATGTCGCCGAGCCCGGCTTCGATCGCCGCGCGGATCGGCTCTAACGGCTGCTTTTTACTAACCCCGACCAGGATGATGTCCTGCGGCGAACGCCCGGCCGCGCGGGCCGCTTCGCCGATCTCGGCACGAAGCCGAGCCAGCCGCTCCGGGACGCCGTCGTTCACTTGGTGACGACCGGCCGTTCGTCGGTATGCTGCCCGTGGCGCGAATAGTAGAACACCATGATCAGCCCGATCACGATCATCGGCAGGGCATAGAGTTGGCCGCCGGTGATACCCATCCAGCGAAAGTCCGCGTGCCGCCACAATTCGGCGACGCTGCGCGTAACACCGTAAATCGTAAACCACGACCATGCGACCACGCCGTCGTTCGGCTTGCGCTTGTAGAGGTACAGCAGAATCGGCAGCGTCAGGATATCGAGGATCGCTTCGTAAATCTGCGCGGGGTGCCGGTAGGCCAGGGGGTCCGGGGCGGTCGGGAACTGCAGGCACCAGGGCCGGTCGGGGCGGCAGATGTCGCCCCAGAGTTCGTCGTTGATGAAGTTGACGATGCGGGTGAGAAAGATGCCGATCGGCAGCAGCATCACCACCTCGTCGCCCAGGATCGTATAGGTCAGGCCCGGATGCTTGCGGATGAACAGCAAGATGCCCACGATCACACCCACCATGCCGCCGTGGAAGGCCATGCCGCCATTCCACACCGCGATGATGTTGATGGGGTTACTGACGTAGAGGGAGAGATCGTGTTTGCTGATGATGTCGTTGAAGACGAAGAACGTCCGGCCGCCCACCAGCACGCCGATCAGAGCGTAAAAGAGAAAGTCTTGGATCTGTTCCGAGGTCAGCCCCAGGCGCTTGCGGCCGGCAGGGCGGTTCATCCAGAGGTAGACGCAGACGAAGCCCGCCAAATACGCGATACCGTACCAATGGATATTGATCGGGCCGAGGTGCAGCGCTATGGGATCGATATTTGTCGGATAGGAAAACCAATGGGACATGTACAGGCGTCCAATCTCTTCAGGGGTAACGTGAGATAATCGTGTCTTCTACTTCACATATCAGCGTCGGCATCGCATTCCTCGCCGGGCTCGTTTCCTTCGTCTCTCCCTGCGTCCTCCCGCTCGTCCCCGCCTACCTGTCGTTACTGACCGGCGAGAGCCTTGAGGATTTGCGTGAGAATGCGAACGCATCGCTGCGCAATCGGGCGATCGGGCACGCGCTCGCCTTCATCGCCGGCTTTACCATCGTCTTCGTCGCCCTCGGCCTTACCGCAAGTGCTATCGGCAGCATTCTGGATGCCCATCGGATGCTCATCGCCCAGATCGGCGGCGTCGTCGTCATCGTGCTCGGCCTGCAGATGATGGGGATGATCCGGATCCCGTTCTTGATGATGGACAAACGCGTCCACGTCGCGCACGAGCGCCGCACGTATTGGACATCCGGCTTGGTCGGGATCGCCTTTGCGGCCGGGTGGTCGCCCTGCATCGGCCCCATTTTAGGGGGAATCCTGGCGATTGCGTCGCAGGAGCAGAGCGCACAGGCAGTAGTCCTGCTCTTGAGCTACTCGCTGGGCCTGGCCGTACCGTTCTTCCTGACGGCATTGGCCATCGGGGCGGTGCTCCCGGCGCTCAATCGCGTCAAGCGATTTTTGCCGGCCATAGAGTTTACAGCCGGGCTTTTCTTGGTGATCGTAGGCTTGGTCTTGGTCAACAATGCATTCCTCACCGTCGCAGGATGGTTCTATCAGTTTGTCCCGCAACCGCAACTCTAATCTGCTCCGCACGCTCGCGATCGCTGCCGTCGCCGCGGTCGTATTCTGGCTCGATCAACTCACCAAAGCATGGGTGATGCGTTCGTTCCTACCCGGCGAAAGCCGGATCGTGGTGCCGCGCCTGCTCAACTGGACGTACGAGCGCAATTACCACGGTGCTTTCGGCTTCTTCGGCAGCAACTCGATCTTGCTCATCCTGATGGCGCTGGTGGTGCTGGTGGTGTTCTATCTGAGCTTCAAAGACGCCGCGCAGCAATCGTACCTGGTGTGCGTCGCATTCGGTCTGATCGTCGGGGGCGCGGTCGGCAATATCGCCGACCGCATCCATCACGGCTTCGTGGTGGATTTCGTCGATTTCTACCGCATTTGGCCGAACATTTTTAACTTCGCCGACTCGTGCATCACGGCCGGCGTCATCTTGCTACTGTTGAAGAGCCTTGCGACACGTCGTCGAGCCTGACGAGGCGGGTAAACGCGCCGACGTCATCGTGGCGCGGCTTTCGGGTATGTCGCGCGCGCTGGTTGCCGCGGCGGTAAAGGGCGGCGCCGTCCTCGTGAACGGCGTGCCGGTCAAGCCGAGCCATCCGCTCGAAGCTGGCGACACGCTCGATTTCGAGGTCACCGCGCGCGAACCGCTCGTCGCGACGCCGGAGGCGATCGATATCCCGATCGTCTACGAAGACGACGACTTGCTCGTGGTCGATAAACCGGCCGGCATGGTGACGCATCCGGCACACGGCGCGACCAGCGGCACGCTCGTCAACGCGCTGCTGGCGCACATCGGGCCTCTTCCCGGAGAGGCGCTGCGCCCCGGTCTCGTGCATCGGCTCGACCGCGATACGTCGGGGTTGCTCGTCGTCGCGAAAACCGCCGAAGCGCTCTCGGCACTCGGCATCGCAATGAAGGCGCGCCACATCAAACGCGAATATCTGGGATTGGTGCACGGTATTCCCGAGCACGCACGCGGGACGATCGACGGGCCGATCGGACGCGATCCGCACAATCGCCTCAAATACACGATTCTCGCCGAAGGCAAACCCGCAATTACGCATTACGCGCTGCGCGAACGTTTTCCCAAGCACTCCGAGCTGGTCTTCCAACTCGAGACCGGCCGCACGCATCAGATTCGCGTGCACATGGCCGCGATGGGGCATCCGATTCTCAACGATCCCGTGTACGGACACGAAGAGTTGCGCTTCGGCCTCCCGGGCCAGGCGCTGCATGCATGGAAGCTCACGTTCGTGCACCCGCGTACGGACGAAGAACTGCACTTTGAGGTGGACCCGCCGCAAGAGTACGTGCAGGCGCGCTTCGCCCTGCGCGCGGATCCCCACGCCTCGCCGTGAACCCGATCTTCTCCCTAGCGGCCCGCAGCGGCGACGCGCGCCGCGGAACGCTGACGCTCGCGCACGGCACCGTCGAAACGCCCACGTTCATGCCGGTGGGTACGGCCGCAACCGTCAAGGGGCTAACGCCGGACGAACTGCTCGGCGCGCACAGCCAGATCATCCTCGCGAACACGTACCATCTGTGGTTGCGGCCCGGCAAAGATCTGCTCGTGGAGGCCGGCGGGCTCCACCGGTTCATGGCGTGGGACGGGCCGATCCTCACCGATTCGGGCGGCTTTCAAGTTTTCAGCCTGCAAGAGCGGCGCAAGCTCGATGAAGACGGCGTCACGTTCAAATCGCACCTCGACGGAAGCATGCATCGCTTTACGCCGGAGAGCGTTATCGCCTTCGAGGGGGCGCTCGGCGTCGATATCGCGATGGTGCTCGACGTGTGCGTCAAACTCCCGGCGACGCGCGAGGAGATCGCCGAATCCGTGCGTCTTACGACGGCCTGGGCGCAGCGCTCGGCGGCGGCGCGCCGGCGCGACGCGACCGCGGTGTTCGCGATCATGCAGGGCGGCCTCGACCGCGAGTTGCGCGAGCGCAGCGCCCGCGAGATCGTCGCACTCGATTTTCCCGGTTATGCGATCGGGGGGCTTTCGGTCGGCGAGACGCGCGAGGAAATGTACGCCACGGCACGTTATTGCGCGGCGATGCTGCCCGAAAACAAGCCGCGCTATTTGATGGGCGTGGGCACGGCGCGCGATATCGTGATGGCCGTCGATTGCGGGATCGATATGTTCGATTGCGTCTACCCGACGCGCTGCGGGCGCAACGGCCGCGCGATGACGCGGGCGGGCGAATTTACGATACGTAACGCCGCCTACACGCGCGATTTCACGCCGCTCGACCCAACCTGCGATTGCTACGTCTGCACCACCTATACGCGCGCCTATCTCAGCCATCTCTTTCGCGCGAACGAGATGCTCGGGCCGCGCCTGCTTTCCTACCACAACGTCTACCTGCTCAACGACCTGATGCGCGGTGCCCGCACCGCCATCGAAGCCGATCGCTGGCCCGCGTACCGCGATGAGGTTCTAGCCGCCACGGCCCGCGATTAACTTAGGCTCGAACCGGGAAGAACTGCGGTACGTTCAGGAGGCGTTGTATGCCAAAAGTTCTTATTGTCGTTACCAGCCATTCCGAGATCGATCCGGAGCATAAGACCGGGCTCTGGCTCGAGGAATATTCGATTCCGCGTAAAGCCTTTCGCGATGCGGGCTTTGACGTGGTTACCGCAAGCCCGATCGGCGGCCAAGCTCCGCTCGATCCGCGCAGCCTCGAAGGGGTGCACCCCGATCCCGAAGCCGTGGCGGATCTCGCCCGGACGCTGACGCTGCAAGAGGCCGGCGATGCTTCGCAGTACGACGCCATCTTTCTGCCCGGCGGGCACGGCACGATGTTCGATCTAGCCGGCAATCAACCGATCAAGACGCTGCTGAGCGAATTCGACGCGCAAGGAAAAATCGTCGCCGCCGTCTGCCATGGCCCGGCCGCGTTCGTGGATGCCATCAAGGCCGCCGAGCCGCACACCCTGGTGCACGGCCGGCGCATCACCTGTTTTACCGATGCCGAAGAACGCGCCGTCAAACTCGACGCGTTGATGCCGTTCCTCCTGGAAAGCAAACTGCGCGAACAGGGCGCGAACGTGGTTACGGCTGCGGATTGGGCCGATCACGTCGAAGTCGACGGCAACTGGATCACCGGGCAGAACCCGCAATCGAGCGGCAGTACCGCGAAAGCCGTGATCCACGCGCTCCAAGCGCGCGTCTAGGAGGCCCTCGCAACCGCGTCGATCTGCTGCACCACCCGCGCGCACGCCGAGCAAATCGACGGGTGCGCGGGGTCCGTGCCGAGTTCGCGGAACTTCCAACAACGCTGACACTTCGCGCCGTCCGCGGAGCCGATGGTCCAACCCCATGACGGTCCCTCCGGATCCGCACTCTGCGGCAATTCGCCTGGAGCAGCTTCCCGCAAATGTAGCCCGGAGAGGATCATCGCTTCACGCAGGGTGTCGCCAAGCTCGAGCAACGACGTGTAGAGACGCGGCGATGCGGTCAGCGTGGCCTTTGCCTCGAAATCGCGCGCGACCACGTTAGCGGCGATCTGACCGCGCAGCTCCAGAAGCACGGCCCACAGCGCGCGATCGTCGGCCGACGCCGGCTGCGCGTCGTGGGAACCGAACGACGTATCGAAGACCGAGTCGGCGCCGCCCCGCAAATGTGCCGGGATCGCCTGCCACGCCTCTTCCGCCGTGAACGAGAGCACCGGAGCGAGCGCGGTGAGAAAACGACGTACGATATATAGGAGCGCCGATTGCGCGCTCCGGCGGCGCGCGTCGTCTTCCGCGAGCGAATAGAGCGGGTCCTTGAGCGCGTCGAAATAGAGGCTCGACATCGCACTTTCGAACGCAATGATGCGCAAGTACGCATCGTGGATCTCGAAGCCGTCGTAAAGCCGCTTCACGTCGCCCGCAAATGCGTCGGTTACGCCGCACGCCAGCCGATCGAGCGGGGCCATGCGGTCGGGTGTGACGATCCGGTCGCTCGGCAGATCGGCGAGGTTCGAGAGCATGAAGCGCACGCGATTGCGGATGTTGCGATAGACGCGCGAGACTTGCTCCACCACGTTCGGGCCGAAGCGCACGTCGTCGACGAACTCGACCGACGTCGCCCACAAGCGCAGCACGTCGGCGCCCCACTTGCCCATGGCGTCGCGCGCGTCGATGCCGGTGCCGCGCGATTTCGACATCGGGCGACCTTGCTCGTCGTTCACCCAGCCGTTCTTCACCACGCGTTTGTAGGGCGCGCGGCCCTCGATCGCTACCGCCGTCACGAGCGAACTGCGGAACCAGCCCCGATACTGATCTCCACCTTCGAGCACGACGTCGCTCGGCCACGGAATCCCGTCGTGTCCGAGCACGGCAAAGTGCGTCACGCCGGATTCGAACCAAATATCGACGATGTTCTTTTCTTTTTCAAACGCGGTCTTTCCGCAAGCCGGGCAAGCGAAGCCGTCCGGCAGATACGTTTCCACCGGGTCGCTCCACCATGCGCCGGCGCCCACCTCGGCAAAACGCTTCGCGGCCGCGCGCGCAACGCGCGGATCGAGAATCGATTCGTTGCATGAGGTGCAGAGCACCGCGGGGATCGGCGTGCCCCACGTCCGCTGTCGCGAGATACACCATTCGGGATGGTTTTCCAGCATTTGCCGGATGCGATTGCGGCCCCACTCCGGCGTAAATTCGACCGCATCGACGGCTTCGACGGCCCGGGCTCGCAAACGATTTTGATCCATCGCGATAAACCACTGCGCGGTCGCCCGGAAGATCACCGGATTGTGGCAACGCCAGCAGTGCGGATACGAGTGTTCGTAGTCGAACGCGCGCCACAACGCTCCGCTCGCGCGTAAATCTTCGACGATCTGTTTGTTGGCTTTGAAAATGAATTGTCCGGCGTAGGGGCCCGCTTCGGCGGTGAATACGCCCGATGCGTCGACCGGATTGAGCACCGGCAATCCGTACTTTACGCCGGTGTCGAAATCGTCGGCGCCGTGGCCCGGGGCGGTGTGCACCGCGCCGGTTCCGGTCTCGAGATCGACGTAGCCGGCGAGAACCAGGGCCGAATCCCGATCGAAGAACGGATGACGCACGGCCAGGCCGTCGAGCGCGGCGCCGGTTGCACGCGCCAGCAGCACCGCATCCGCAAACCGCTCTCCGAGCGCCTGCGGCGCTAGGGCTTCGGCGAGAATCAACGCTTCGTTATCGATCCGGTAGAGTCCGTACGACGCTTCCTCGCGCAGCGCGATCGCGACGTTGGCCGGCAGCGTCCACGGCGTCGTGGTCCAGATGAGCACGGCAACCGGTGCATCGCCCGGCAACGCCGGAGCCGCCGCGCCGAACGCGGCAAGGAGCGCCGCGCGTTGCCCGGCATCGGCCGCAAAGCGGACGTAGACCGAAGGCGAAACCTTGGGTTCGTATTCGATTTCGGCTTCGGCTAACGCGGTTTCATCGTGCACGCACCACAGCGTCGAGCGCAGCCCCTTATAGAGTTGCTGCTTCTCCGCTAAATCCGCGAGCGCGTTGACGATCGTCGCTTCGAAGGATGGGTCGACCGTGCGATACGGGTGCTCCCAATCGCCGAAATTGCCCATCCGCGTGCGCACGTCGCGCTGGCGATCGAGCCAATAGAGCGCCCGCTCGCGGCAATTCGCGCGCAGCTCGAGCGGATCGATCGCGTGGAAATCCTTGATGCCCAGATGCTTGAGCGTTTCGAGTTCGATCGGCAAGCCGTGCATGTCCCAGCCGGGAATAAACGGCGACCACTTTCCATCCAGCAGCGCGATCTTCACGAACATGTCCTTGAGGACCATGTTCAAAAAATGGCCCATGTGCAACTCACCGTTCGCGTACGGCGGGCCGTCGTGCAGGATCCACGCGCCGTTCGCCTTGTTCCGTTCGAGCCGCCGCTCGTAGGTGCGCTGCGCCGCCCACCATGCCACGCGCTCCGGCTCGCGCTTGGGCAACTCGGCCTTCATCGGAAAATCGGTCTTAGGCAAACGGAGGGTATCGCGATAGTCGCGCTGCTCTGAAGTACTCATGGCTCGCGGAGGAGTTCGCCAAGCACCTCGAAGTTTCGTTCCGCCGACGCTCGAACCACCGCGATTCGTTCGCGCAGGTGCTCCGCGAGCGAATCGTGCTCCGACATCAGCCGATCGACTGCGGCATCCACGCTCGCATCGCTCGGCGCGGATTGCCCGGGTACCCAGAGCGGGCCGAGCGGATAGGCCAGATCCTCGCACAGCGCCGCCACCTTGGGATCGTAGGGAATCGCCAAGAACGGCACGTTAAAGCGGGCCGCGAGAATCAACGCGTGCAGACGCATCCCGATCACCGCGTGCGCGCCTCGCAAAATAGCCGCCGCTTTGGCGAGGTCGCACTCGGGCAACAGCATCGGCGCCGTGGCGCACGCTCGGATAATGGTGGTCGCCACCTCGGCATCCGGAGCTCCGCCCAGCGGCAGAAATCCCACCCGCAGCCCATGCTCCGAGCTCAAGCGATCGACCGCCCGCGCGATCGCTTTCGTCCCCTCTTTGAGCGCGGCGATTTTGCGGACGCTGACGATGGCGTATCGGCCCTGCGAAGGGTCCAGGCCCTCGTCCGAAAGATCGGCCTCCCGGGCCGGGAGGTCGTACAGAAACACGGGGTCGGCTGTCTGTTCCACGGTCGTACCTGGTAGAAGCGAGTGTAGCAAATGCAGCGAGCGCGCGTCGCGCACGGTGGCGCGATCGACGCCGCGGCAGAAGTGGCGCACCAAGATGCGCCCGACCATATCGAGCGGGCCGATCGACTGCGCGAAAATCATCGTCTTTCGCCGCTGCTTGATCGCTTCGCGCAGGATGCCGGCGTAGTACACGATGCTGCGGATGCTGGTCGCATTCTGCAACAAGCCGCCGCCGCCCGAAAGCACGACGTCCGCGCGGCCGATCGCCTCGCGTACGAGCCGAAAGTTCCAGCGAGGCGTCGCCGCGATGCCCAGCCGCGCCGTCGTCGCTTCGGGCGTCGCGGATAGCACTTCGAGTTCGAGCGCGGGGAAGCGCGCGCGCAACCGCCCGACGATGACTTCGAGCAACGCCTCGTCACCCAGATTGCCGAAGCCGTAATAGCCGGAGATCAGGGCGCGCACGAACGCCTACGCCGCGGAACGCACGAAGATGCGGCGATAGATAGCGATCGCCACCGCACCGATGGCCACGCCGATCGCCAAACCGTTGAAGATGCGAAAGAGCGAGATGGCGATCGGCGTATGCAAGTGCGAGAACGTATCGACGATGTCTCCGATTCCCACGCCGATGCCAAGCACCAGGAGCCAGCCGACGACGCGGCGATGCGCAACGGTCAGCGCCGGCAACAGCATCATGAACGGATAGCCGAGGAGAAACTCTTTGAAGCGCGGGCGGACGCTCAACACCGTGGTCAGCGTGCTGCGCAACCAGAGTTCCAAATGCGAGGGAGCGATATCGCTCTGGTTTCCGCTGCGCATGACGAGCAGCGCGCCGGCCGCGACGATCGCGATGCCCAAGACCAACTGATAGACGCGCACCGGCGCCAGAAAGACGTCGCGCGGGCGCTCGATCCCGGCGTTGAATGCCGGTTTGAACAGGTAGATGGCCAGCGCGATGAGCGGCGGCAGATCGAGCACCAGCTTGATGCCGCGGAACGGTTCGATCTCTTCCATGGTCATCGGCGAGCTCATCACGCCCACGACGACCAGCGCGCCGAGCAAGGCGACGCCGGTTGCGGCCAGCGTCCAGCCCAGGCTGCGTAAGAACTGCCCCCCGAAGCGCGGCGCCGGCTGCTCCGAGAACGCCGGGGCTAGAATGTAGAACGCCGCCGTTTCGAAGAATAGCGCACCGCACAGTGCGATCGCGGAGCGCACGAAGAGATCGTGGTGCGTCACGATGCCCGCCGCGTAAAGCCCCACCGTCGCAGCATAGGCGGCGATCGCCAGCCAACGCCGATACCACCCGAAGACGCCGAGCAGCAGGACGAAGATCGACGGCACCGCGAGCGCGGCGATCCCGACCAAAAAGCGATTATCGCCGCGGTACTCCGTAATGGGCGTGGCACGTCCGAAGGTGAATCCGTCGCGTTTGAGTTCGGTCGCGAGATCTTTGACCATTTCGATATTGGTCGCTTCGATCGAGAGCGTTCCGTCTTGGTGTGCCCACGGCCGTAAATACACGACGCGCACGTTCCGCTCTCGCACTCCCAGCACGAACCGCGCCACCACGTCGTCGAGCCGAATCTTGTCGAGCTCGGCTTTGGCGATCGCTTGCACGCGCACCGTCTGCCCGGGAATCAGTCGTGCCAGCGTCGTGTTACCCTTCTGCACCTGGCCGGGATCGTACGTCTCGATCATGCCGAAATTGAACGGCTGCGCCGATTTGGGCCCGTGCTCCTTGAAGAGCGCGGCGGCCTGCGGCAAGTGATCGGGGTAACCGAAGACCTGATTGCGCAACCCGAAGAAAATGACGGTCGATACGAGGCGGTCCTGTTTCAAAACGTCGCCGAGCGCGCGCTCCATCTGCGGCTGGTCGAATCGCTCGTCGTTCTGCAGGCGCGGAATCACCAGCAGGTGCAACTTTTTGGCGAGCGCGATTTCGTCGGTCGGGATACCGAGCGCGGTGTTGTTGAAGTAATCGACTTGCGTGCGGACTTCGATAATCCACGGCTTGGTCGCATGCAGCACGCGCACGGTTTTGGGTTCGAAGTGCAGTGCCAGCTGCTGGCGATAGCGTTCGTATGTAGAGCGGTCGTAGATCGCCAAATACATCGCATCCGGTGCGATCTTGCCCGCCTTCGCGAGGGCGGCGAGCGTCGGGTCGCTCAGGGCAGAGAGGCGCGCTTGGTTTTGCAGTGCCGCACCGGTGGTCGCGTAGGCGTGCCCTTGCTGTCCGACGTTTCCGCCCAGCTCCTCGGTGAGAGCGAGCGACGTAAGCCCGGCCCGCCGGAGCGCGATCAAAAACGCCGAGGGGTTGTAATTGTACGATCGCGCCAAATCGATAAAATCGTTGTAGTCCATCGCCAACTCGACCCGATGCGCGTTCGCTTCCTCACGGATGCGAAAAACGGCGACCAGGGCCGAGGCGAGTAAGGCAAGCGCCAAGATCGACGCGACGATACGCGTCCGGATGGATGAATCGATCACGGGGGAGGCAGTTTCGAGCGCCCGCGACGGTGCACCCGCAACGCCCTAGCCGGGAAAACAAACGGACCCGCCAGAGGCGAGTCCGTTTGCCGTCGCGTATGCGGTTGCCCGCATACCGGGTGTGGGCGACGTCTCTACAATCGGGATGCTCGAACGATCACGTCCATGCGGCATCGCCTGCCCACAACAACGGATGTTATCAGAGTTTCCGGTTTCGGGGAAGCGTCCAAACGGACTTTTTACGAATCGCTCTTCCACGCGGGCGTACGCTTGCTTAAGAATGCCTCGATGCCTTCTTGGGCATCCTCTTCCAGCGCATTACGAGCCATCGTCTCCTTCGTATAGGCATACGCGGCCGGCTGGGAGAGATCGATTTGGGCGTAAAAGGCCGCCTTGCCGATACCGACGACCGTACGGCTCGCGGAGCCGATCCGGCGGGCTACATCCAGCGCCGCGTCGTGGAGCGACTCCGGAGGTACGACCGCGTTGACGAGCCCCCAGTCGGCCGCCGTGCGGGCGGTGATCGGCTCGCCGGTGAGCAGCATCTCCATCGCCCGCCGGCGCCCGATCGCGCGGGAGAGCGGCACCATCGGGGTGCTGCAGAACAGCCCGATGCGCACGCCTGGGGTGGCGAAGGTCGCGTCGGTCGAGGCGACGGCCAGATCGCACGTCGCGACCAGTTGGCAGCCCGCCGCCGTCGCGATTTTTGCCACCTCGGCGATGACCGGCTGCGGAATCGCTACGATCGTTTCCATCAAGACGACGCACGCGTCGAAAATCTCGCGGTACTCGTTGGGCGCGCGACCGAGCAACTCGCGCAGATCGTGGCCTGACGAAAATGCCGGGCCTTCGCCCCGCAAGATGACGGCGTGGACGGAACGATCCCCGGCGATCGCGCGGAACGCCGCCGTGAGTTCGCGCATCAGTTCGAGCGAGAGCGCGTTACGTTTCTCGGCGCGGTTCATCGTGACGATCGCGGTGCCGTCGCGGTGTTCGACGATCACGTGCGTGGAGAGCGCTGTCTGCATGGTAAGCCTCCGGCGGGCTTTTTAAAGTGGTGGGCGATGACGGGCTCGAACCGCCGACATCCTCCGTGTAAAGGAGGCGCTCTCCCAGCTGAGCTAATCGCCCTCATGGTGTCCAGGCGAGCGCATGCACCGCCGGACGTCCGGATCCCTTTCCTGTTCGCCGTTACCGAATAAACACCGCCCGCGCGTTTACGAGCGCCCGTTTCCCGGGTACGTTGCTAGCGGTGAGCCCACACTACCGCGCCGCATACACCGGCGATCCACGCAACGTACCCTTGGCACGCAACGCTATTGCGAGCTTTGCGAGTATGTGCGGCTTTTCGGAGAGCGACGTAGCCGATATCCGCCTTGCTGCCGGCGAAGCGCTCAGCAATGCGGTCGAACATGGCCGCAGCGCTCGTTCGAGCGGCTTCTCGGTGGTATGTCGATTTGAAGACGGCCAGATCACGATCGAGATTCGCGACAACGGCGAGGGATTCAGCATCGAGCGGCGCGAGACGCCACCCATCGAAGAACGCACGCGCGGGTTCGGGATGGGGCTCATGCGCAATCTCATGGATGGCGTGAAGTACGACCGCAACGGAACGTGCGTGCGGCTCTACCGCCGGCTCGAGGAGCCCCGCGCGACGCGCTAAGATCGCCTACGGCTTCGTCGGCGCGTCGGCGATCTTTTTCTGGAGCAAGTCGAGCGCCGCTCGGAGCTGCGCGTCGTCTTTGGCTTCGCCGAATCTCGCACCGCGATTCTCGCCGATACTCACGTCCGGTTTGATGCCGCGCAGGTTGATGTCTTTGCCGTTGGGCGTGAGGTAATGCGCCGTGGTAATCTTGATGGCCGAACCGTCCGGCAGCGGGGTCAGCGTCTGCATCACTCCTTTTCCAAACGTTTTCGTGCCGACGAGCACGCCGATACCGTCGTCCTGCAGAGCGCCCGCGGTAATCTCGGATGCCGAAGCCGTGTAGCCGTTAACCAAGACGCTCACCGGAACGTCGATGCGCGTATCGTCTTGCGCGTCGATCGTTTGGTTGGCGACCCCACGTTGCTCTACCGTAACCAGCGGCTTATTTGCGATCATCGTCGAACTGATCTCGAGCGCCGAATCAACGTACCCGCCGCCGTCGTTCCGCAGATCCAGGACCAGCGCGCGCGCACCGCCGGCTTTGAGGCGCGAGAGCGCCGCATCGAATTCGGTCGGCGTCGCGCGGCCGAAAGCAAGGACGTACACGTAACCGATGTGCCCGGCCAGCATCTTGTAGATGACGGTCGGAGGCTGGATTTCACTGCGCGTGATGGCGACGGTTTCGGTCGGCGTGCTGCCGGTGTGCGCGATGGCGATGTGCACCACGGTGCCGGCCTTGCCGCGCAGCAGTTTGCTGGCGTTCTCCTGTGTAAGCCCCTTGGTCGAGGCGCCGTCGATGGTGACGAAATTATCGCCGGGGAGGATGCCCGCTTTGTCGGCGGGCGTGCCGGGCACGACATACGAGGCGCGCACGAGTTTCGTGGCGGGGTCTTGTTCGATGAGCACCCCGATGCCCGAAATCTTTTGCGGATCCAGCGCTTCGTTAAAGGCCTTGAATTCCTGCGGATCGAGAAATGCCGTCCAGCGATCCTTGACCGATTTCGCCATGCCGTCGATCGCAGCGTAGGCGTACTCGGTCGGGGTACCATGGGCGGCTTGCGCCACCGAAACGATCGCTTGGTCGAGTTGCGCCATGCTCGCTTCGGTATCGTCCTGCGCCTGTAGTGCCGGTATATCGACGCGCGCGCCATGCTTGTGCGCGGCATCGATCAGCGCCGTGCGCGCAGCGTCGAGCAGCGATTGCCCGGCAACTTCTTTGTAATACGTCGACGAGAGCAAACGGTAACTCTCCCGGACGTCCAAGGCGACGGGGCCCGGGAGCGGCGGTGCCGCGCTCGCGGTCAGGGGCAGAAGGAGGCCGGCAACCAACCCGAGGGCAGAAGCTAGGCGAGCTGAACGAGAAAAAAAACTCTGCATATACTACGCTATACTATCGCCTTCCGAAGGTGATTCGTCTATTCGATACCCATCAAATTTAGGTTATAATCACTCGTTACTTGACTACCCCTCCCCAGGTGGGTAGGATAAAAGCATGATCGAGCCACGTAAAACCGACGTCTTGCGCCGTCTCCGGACCGCCCGCGGCCACTTGGAAGGCGTCATCCGCATGGTCGAAGAGGACAGTTATTGCGTGGACGTGATGAAGCAAATCGCCGGCGTCCGCTCGGCGCTCGCCCGAGTGAGCCAAATCGAATTGCGCAACCACTTCGAAAACTGTTTTGCCCAAGCGATCCGGCAGGGCAACGAGGGTCCTGCGATCGACGAATTACTCAGCGCGCTAGCCTTCGATAAATCGATCGTCTAGCTCCAAGCCTTCACTTCTAAGGATACAGATGAACACCGTTACGATATCCGTGCAGGGCATGACCTGCGAGAATTGCGTACGCCACGTCACCCAAGCGTTGCAAGAACTCCCCGGCGTGACCGGCGTCGAGGTCGCTCTAGCGAGCGGCTCGGCGACGATTCAGAGCGACCGTCCGCTCGAGCGCGCCGAACTCGCCCACGCGCTCGACGAGGCCGGTTACACCCTATCGTGACGCAAACAGCCGAGCCGGCGGTCACCGAACTCTCGATCTCCGGCATGACGTGCGCTTCCTGCGTGGCGCACGTTACGAAGGCATTACGCAAAGTACCGGGCGTCAGCGACGCGACCGTAAACCTCGCAACCGAGCACGCAACCATCGCTCACGATCCGACTACGGATACGGCCGCGCTCGTCGCGGCGGTCGAACGCTCGGGATATCATGCCGCGCAGGCCACCGACGACGACACCGACGCGGAACGAACGCAGCGCGAATTCGTCGTGCGCCGGCGTTTGCTCGTGCTGGCGATCGCCTGCTCCGTGCCGGCGATGGTTCTCGGAATGTTCGTCGGCGACGTGCCCTACAAGAACGAAGTGTTGCTGGCACTAACGCTGCCGGTGTGGGGAATCGTCGGTTGGACGTTTCATCGCGGCGCCCTCAGCGCGCTGCGCAGCGGAACGGCGACGATGGATACGCTCGTATCGCTCGGATCGACCGCGGCGCTCGCGCTCAGCGTGTATGCAACCATCGCCGGCGCGATGACCTATTACGAAACCGCAAGCGCGATCGTGACGCTCGTCTTTGTGGGGAAATACTTGGAGGCCGCGGCGCGTTCGCGCAGCAACAAGGCGCTCCGCTCGCTCTTGAACTTGCGGCCGGAAGTCGCTCACCGGCGTGAGGCGGACGGCCGCGTCGAAGCCGTACTGATCGATTCCGTGCGCATCGGCGACACGCTCGTCGTCGCGCCCGGAGAACGCGTCCCGGTCGACGGAACGATCGAATCCGGCAGCAGTTCGCTCGACCGCGCGCTACTTACCGGCGAAGCGATGCCGATCGAGGTCGGCCCCGGCGACGCTGTCGAGCAGGGAACCGTCAACGGCGCGGGCGCGTTGGTGATGCGAGCGACGGTCGTCGGCGCCGGAACGACGCTCGCGCGCATCGTGCAAGCCGTCCGGCAAGCGCAGGGCTCGACTCCGCCCGTGCAGCGTCTCGCCGATCGCATCGCCTCTATTTTCGTACCGATTATCCTGGCACTAGCCGTCCTCACGTTCGCAGGGTGGGTGCTCACGCATCATACGTGGTCCGCCGCGCTGGTGAGCGCGATCGCGGTCCTCGTCGTCGCATGTCCGTGCGCGCTGGGCCTCGCGACACCGACGGCCATCATCGCCGGCATCGGCGCCGCAGCTCGACGCGGCATCCTCTTTAAGGACGCTGCAACGTTAGAACGCGCCTCCGCACTCTCGACGATGGTGTTCGACAAGACGGGCACGCTCACGCAAGGATCGCTGCGGGTACTCGCCGTGCGAATGCACGGTGAAAGGGACGCGAACGCGCTCCTGCAACTCGCTGCAGCGCTCGAATCGCTGAGCACACACCCGATCGCCCGCGCGATCGTGGCGGAAGCCGGCGCGCGCACGCTGCCGCCTTTGCACGCCGAGGACGTTCGCGTGGAATCGGGGCGCGGCATCGCCGGATCGGTCGACGGCGCGCACGTGATCGCCGGTAACGCCGCATTCCTATCGGCCAACGGCATCGACGCCCCGGCGACCGGATCTGCGAACACGAGCATCTACGTCGCGCGCGACGGCACGCTGCTCGGCAGCATCGAACTCGGCGACAGCATTCGCCCGAGCGCCCGAGCGACCGTCGCCGCGCTCTCGTCGCTCGGGATAGCATCCCTAATGGTGAGCGGCGATACCGAGAGCGTGGTTGCGGACGTCGCGCGGAGCGTCGGCATCGAACGCTGGTACTCGGGCGTACTCCCGGTGGAAAAGGCATCGATCGTGCGCGATATCGAGGAGAAAAGCGGCGCGGCGGGCTTCGTCGGTGACGGCATGAACGATGCGCCCGCGCTCGCGCGAGCCTCGGTTGGGTTTGCAATGGGCGCGGGCACCGCGATCGCGCTCGAATCCGCGCATGCGGCCATTCTTTCGAACGATCCATATGCGCTCGTGAGCGCGATCGAGATCGCGCGCGGAACGCAACGCGCCATCGCTCAAAATCTTTTTTGGGCCTTTGCCTACAACGTCGTCTTGATTCCGCTCGCGGCGTTCGGTATCGTCAACCCGATCTTTGCAGCCGGAGCGATGGGCCTATCCAGCCTGTTCGTCGTCGGCAATGCGCTGGCGCTCTCGCGCCGTTATGCGCGGAAGACGCAAACGATCCCAGAAGCTTAGTAAGAGCAGCCCGGCCGCCACCAGCAGCATGCCGCTCCCTTCGAGTAACGAAGGCCGCTCGCCGAGCAGCGCCCACGACCAGGCGACGGCTAACAGCGGGCTCGCCAACGTTCCCATGCTCGCTTCGCGAGCTGGGAGGACGCGCAAGATGAAGATCCACAGCACGTAGGCGATTGCGGTCGCAAAGACGATGTTGTAGGCGAGAATCGCGATGTAGGCCGGCGACCAGACCGTCGCGCGCGACGGGACGGCGGCGGCAACGATCGCAAGGACGATTCCGCCGAAGATCAATTGCCACGTCGTCATGTTATAGAGATCGAGGTTGGCGCTGCGCTGCAGGCGTTTGGCGATAATCACGCCGATCGCCCAAGAGACGCCGGCCAAGACCGCGATCACGTCCGCGATCCACGCACCGTGCAAGGGTCCGATCATGAGCGCGACGCCGGCCACCGCCACCGCCACCGCTATGCCCGGGACCAGGCGCAGGCGATCGCCCAGTAACGGCCATGCCAACAGCGCGACCCAGAACGGCATCGTGTACGAAAGCATGGCGATCTTACCGGCCCCGGCGGTGACGATGGCCCAGGTGACCAAACCCAAGAACCCCGCGATCTGAAACACGCCGAGCAGCAAGTATCCGAGCGGGCGTTCGGGCCACAGCGGTTTGCGCAACACCGCCGCGAGTACGAGTAAGAGGATACCACCGCCCAGCGAACGCTGTGCCGCAAAGACGAACGGCGACGCATAGAGCACGGCGGTCTTCATCAAAACCCAATTGCAGCCCCACACGAGCGCAATCATCGCGAGCGCGATCAGCGCGAGAGCGCGCGGCTTCACGATGCCGCCGATGCGCGGTGCAGGCGGTCCATGATCGCCGCGCCCAGACCGGTGTTCGGGAGCGGCTGCGCATCGATACGTTCCAAACCGGCCTCATCGAGTTCGTGCAGATAGCGAAAGAGTTGCGCGGCGGCCACGCGCAGATCGCCGCCGGGCGAGAGGACGCGCTCCAGCGCGTACCCGCCCGCCGGAGCGGTAAACGCCAGCGCCCCCGCGCGAACACGCTCGGAGGGCGCGACGCCGGCGAGATCGACGATACGGATCGGCGTGCGCGGTGCGTAATGATGCGGCAGGACGCCAGGTGCGAGCGGAGCCGATTCGGCCGAGAGTTCGCGAGCGAGCGGGCCGGTAAGCGTTTCGATCTCTTCGGCCGGGATCGCACCATGTCGCAACAGCGTGGGCGACGGTTCGAGCATGACGATCGTCGACTCGACGCCGCGATCGGTCGCGCCGCCGTCAATTATCGCATCGACCGCGTCGCCGAGCATCCGTTCGACGTGTTCGGCACGCGTCGGGCTCAGATAGCCGAACGGATTCGCGCTGGGGGCCGCGATCGGTCGCCCAGCGAGCCGAACGAGTTCGCGCGCGATCGGATGCGCGGGCATCCGCACCGCAACCGTCGGTAAGCCGGCCGTCACGATGTCGGGAACCCTCGCCTGTTTGCGCAGGACCAGCGTCAACGGCCCCGGCCAGAATGTGGCGATCAGCCGGCGGGCAAGCGGCGAGATATCGCGCGCTACCTCGGCAAGCATCGCTTCGTCCGCAACGTGTACGATCAGCGGGTCGAACCTGGGGCGGCGCTTGATTTCAAAGATGCGCGCAACCGCGACCGGGTCGAACGCATCCGCGCCCAAGCCGTACACCGTCTCGGTTGGAAACGCGACGACGCCGCCGCTACGAAGGAGCGCGGCGGCGCGTTCGAGATGCTCGGGCGTGGACGTCAACCTCTCCATGCCCCACCGATTCGCGCCGGGACCCGTCGGGTCCGGCGCGACGGCCGCAGGCTATTGAATGATGAAGACCGGGACTTGGCCCTTGATGACCGAGACTTTGAGCGTCTGGTTCGGGTGAACCGGCGCGAAATTGACGCTGCCTTTTGCAGCGAGCGTCGTCTCGACGCCGTTTTGCATCACGACCGTGACGTGCTGGGCGTCGGGCACCTTCTCAACTTTAACCACGTACGTTCCATCCGGAATCAACGAAGCATCGACTTGAGCCGCGAGGGTAACAGCGGGCACCAATACGGCACCGGCTAGCGAAAGTATTGCGAGTGTAGTACGCACCAATGTCCTCCAAATGACGACGCCAGCATGCCCCGAAAGCCGAGCGCTCCGCTACGACGGAAAGCGCAACATGGATGCCCTGAACGCAATCTTTACCGAAAGCGCCTTGCGGGTGAGAACAACGCGATCGAGGCCTAAAACACGGCAGCCGCGCTGGGCTAGCGCGGCAGCCGCCGCGCTGCCCATCGCGCCTAGCCCGACGACGACCGCGTCGAAGCGACTATTCGCCGGCTTCGGTCTCGACGTGTTTGGCGGCGCCGACGATCATGAATCGCGGTGCGCGCATCTGGTGCTCCGCATCGCCATGCGCATCCGCATTGGCGACGAGCGCATCTTCATCTGCGCCCTCGATGACGGTCCCGCACAGGGGGCACTTCACTTCTAATGCCATATCGTTCCTTAGTGTGCGCCCGCCAGCATTTTTTCCTTTGCCACCTCGAGTTGCTCGCCGAGCGCCTCGAGCTCGTCGTTGTCGAAAAGCTGCTTCGCCTGTTTGAAGAGCCGGGTCTCTTCTTCTTTAACGTGGTGTTTCACCAATTCCATCAGCACTTGAAGCTTCGCGTTGTAGGTGTCGTCGCCCGGGTCGAGCGCTTCGAGTTTCGCGAGCATCGCCTTCACGTTGGCGTGCTCTTCGAACGCTTCGAACACCTCGTCGCTCGGCTCCGTATTGCGTTTGGTCCGCTCCTTGAAGGCCGGGTAGAAGATCGTTTCCTCGATGTGCGCGTGGATCGTGAGCTCCCGATCGATGTTCTTGAATAAGCGTCCGCGCGACGCGTGCGCGGTATCGCTCAACGCTTGGACTTCTTTGAAGAGTTCTTCGACGGCGCGGTGGTCGGCTTTCAACAGCGCGATTGCATTCATGGCAGCATTCCTCATGGGCGAAACGTTGAAGTGACACATCATGTACCCGCCCTGCCAGGCGCTAAACCCGCGTTCTAGGCAGCCTGAAATTCGGCGATGGCTGCCATGAACGCATCGCCGTAACGCTCGAGCTTCACTTCGCCCACGCCGCTTATGGCCAGAAACGACGACGCATCGCTTGGCTTTTGGGCTGCGAGCGAGCGCAGCGTCGCATCCGAAAAGACGACGTACGGCGGAATCTCGGCAGCATCCGCCAAGCGCTTGCGTACTTCGCGCAGTCGTTCGAAGAGCGCGTCGTCTCCCGCAACGAGCACGTGCTCCGAGGCCTTCTGTTTGCGCTTCTTTTTTACGAAGCGAGGAAGCGCGAAGCGAATGCTGCGCCCTTCGCGCAGCGCGGCTAGGCCGTCGCTTGTGAGGAACAACGTACGGCGAGCATCCTCGTGCTCGATCCACCCCGCCCGCAGAAGCTCCGAGACCAACGCGAGCCACTGCTCTTTGGTGTACTCTTTGCCGATGCCGTACGTGGAAAGCTGGTCGTGCCCCCACTCGGTGATGCGCTCGCTCGACGCGCCGCGCAGAACGTCGACGAGATGGTGCGCGCCGGTGGAGAAGCCGCTCTTGGCGCGGACGCGATAGAGACAGGACAGTAATTTCTGCGCGGCCAGCGTGCCGTCCACGAGTTCGGGCGCCTGGAGGCAATTATCGCAATTGCCGCACGTAAGATAGGGCGATTCCTCGCCGAAATACGAGAGCAGAAACGCCCTGCGGCACTCCGGCATCGCAGCGTAGTCCAGCATTTTACGCAAGAGGCGCTCGGCTTGGGTGCGTTCGGCGACGTTCGGAATTTGCCGGATAAAATAGCGCTGCTTGGCGGCATCGGCACCGTTGAAAAACAACACGCAGTCGCTGGGCAGGCCATCGCGCCCCGCGCGCCCGGTCTCCTGGTAGTACCCTTCGAGATTCTTCGGTACGTCGTAGTGCACGACGTATCGCACGTTGGATTTGTCGATGCCCATCCCGAAGGCGATCGTGGCGCAGACGACGCGAATCTCGTCGCGGATAAAGAGCTCCTGATTGCGCGTGCGCTGCAGCGGGGTAAGGCCCGCGTGGTAGGGCCGCGCCTCGATGCCCGCCTGCGAGAGTTTGACCGCAAGATCCGCCGCCATATTGCGACTCGAAACGTAGACGATGCCGCTTTCGTGCGCTCGCGCCGACGCGAACGAAACGAGCTGCGTCACCGCATCGTGTTTTTCGAAAACGCTGTAGCGTAGGTTTGGGCGGTTGAAGCTGCCCACGAAACGCGTCGGGCGGCGTAACGCGAGGAATCGTTCGATATCTTCGCGGACGCGCTCCGTGGCCGTGGCCGTGAGCGCCAGCACCGGCACGTCGGCGAACGCTTCGCGCAGCGTCGTGAGCCGGCGATACTCCGGCCGAAAATCGTGGCCCCATTCGCTCACACAATGCGCTTCGTCGACGGCGATATGTCGCAGATTCCAGCCGCGCATCCGCTCGAGAAAACCCGGCACCGCGATGCGTTCGGGCGCCACGTACAGGAGGTGATACTCACCGCGATCGAGCCCGGAGAGCCGCGCTGCGGCGGCGTCGCCGTCGATCGAACTGTTGAGAAATGTCGCAGCGATGCCGTTGGCGGTCAGCGCATCGACCTGATCCTTCATCAAGGCGATCAACGGCGAGACCACGAGCGTGAGACCCTGCGAGAGCATCGCCGGCAACTGGTAGCACAACGATTTTCCGCCACCGGTGGGAAGCAATGCGAGCGCATCCTCGCCGTCGAGCACCGCTTGCGCGATCTCGCGTTGCAGCGGGCGAAAGGAATCGAAGCCGAAGTATTGCTTCAGAGCGGTCTCGAGCGTCACAGGGTCCTTATCACGACGAAGGGTGCGAAAGCCTAGGTTTTCGCGGCACGAGCCCGGCCTCCGCTCGCTAGCGCGCGAGGTTGTGAATCGATCCGCCATGGCGCGGGAGGGAGATGACCCAGCGGCGGCGTCGCCGCCGCTCATCCCCGCTAGCACGCTCTGCGGCCGATCGACTCCTCGTGCCCCTGCACGGTAGTCAGCACCGGGGACGACTACGATCGCTACCTATCTACTCATTCCAAGCTGCGCCGTACCGCTCTACGTTCGATATGCGCGGGCCGAAGTTGACCAGCGATACACGCGTTTCCAGCATCCGTTTTCGCTCTTGACGACGAGATCGTCATAGCCGTTACTACGATGCGCCGAAACGGCCAGGCTGTTCGCCGCGTCGGTGATCGTGTGATCGCGCGTTTGATCGTTGTGCCAATCTCCGGCAACGTCGCTGAATGCGGAGATTGGAGCGGCGAAAATCTGCCGCACGCGGCGGCCGTCGACCGCAAACAGGTTCAAGCCGGTAAAATACGCGCCGCCGCCGGAGTAACTCTCCATCCAACCGGTCACCACGCCGAACGTAGAGGTGCCCGTTCCGATCGAACGCGGGGTGAGGTCGAATCCAACGATACTGTCCGGCCGAATCGGCTGACCGGTAGGCTTGCCCGCATCGTCTTCGGCCGCCATCGGTTCTCGCGGGAGTCCCGAATCGCTCCAGCGTGTCGCGGCATCGAAGGGGCCGCCGCGAGCTATCAGGACCTGTACGCCGTTTCGCACAGCGATAACGCCGAGATAGACGCGCAAAGGCGCGGAGTTCGCATCGCCGGCGCGCGCGCATTGCGGCTGGCCGGGATAGAGGGGGCCCGCGCCGCCGGCGCAGACGATCGCAACGTAACGGTTACGATGGCCCGTCCACGGTTTGACGCCGACGAACGTCGCGGGCCCGCGCGCGTCCGCAGGGAGGACCAAAGTGGCGACCGTCGCCGCTCGTATGCCGGCCGGCATGTGCGCGCCGAGGCGATCCGGCGCCGGAGCGCCTTGCAATTGTTCCGCGACGAATGCTCGCGATTGTTTGGTCGCCAGCTTCGGCCCAATCCGATCGAGGCTATGCACGGTTACCGATGAAGCGGGATGCGCGCATGCAAGCAGGGCGACGGCGAGGAGTGTTCTCAAACGCGAATACCTTCGACGTCGAGCACGATGTCGATGCGCCGGCTCACCACGATTCCGCCGCCCGGCAATTCGCTATTCCAATCCACTCCGAAGTCGTAACGATCGATACTCGTCTTGCCGGTAAATCCGGCGCGCTCTTTGGGCCCCTTGTCGACGCCGTCTTCCCACCAGGGTGTCTGCCAGATGCCCAGATGCCGCACCTCCAGCATCACCGGTAGCGTCACCGCGCGAATGGTGAGATTGCCGAGGACCTCGTAGTCTACGGGCCCGATTTGCACCGCGCCCGTGCTTACGAAGCGAATGGTCGGATACCGTTCGCAATGCAAAAAATCGGAACTGCGCAAATGCTCGTCACGCGCGGGCTCGCCGCTCCAGCACGTTCGCGCGTCGATCGTTGTCTCAACCGCGATCGTTTCGGGGTGGTCGGGATCGAACTCCAGTTCACCCTCAATGTTTCTGAAGGATCCCCTGACCCAAGTAACCATCATGTGCCGGGCGCGAAACTCCGCCGCGCTGTGCCCGGGCTCAAATCTCCATTTCATGTGCGCGCCTACCTTATCGCGTGTTTTAGTACTGTACATGGATGCGCTCATGCTTTGGTCTCATCGCGCGCATCCTCCCGCAGCACGCCGAGCAGCGTGGGAATCGCGATCTGGAGCGTGCCAAAACGGGCCTGGGCGGCCTCTACGCCGCCCTAACGATTCGAGGAACTTGCAGCCGAGCCGCCGATGGCGCTTGGCGGCGCCGTAAACGGCGCCTTTAGCTGAAGAACTTGCCGAGCGTCATCGTGATGCCGGCGCTCGCTAGCGAGAACTGCATCGTCGTGCTTTGGGCGCACACGTCGTCGTATGCGAAACCGTATGCCAAGCCGTTGCTGCTGACTTTGTGGAAGAGTTCGGCCCATGGGTTGTAGGGTTGCGACTGTCCGGGGACCGCTGAGTAGAACGGAGGCGCGCAACTAACGTCGCTCATGTTGTTGGAAACGACGCCGCGATTGAACGCGGCGGCGATCACCTTTTCGACGTTTTTCTGCGCGGCATCGCCGCTGGCGAGGCTGTTCGCGCACTGCCAAATATCCAAGCTGGGGATCAAACCGCCGGCCGCCGGAAGGCTGAAGGTCTCGGGCCCGGTAAACGTGAGCGTGCTTCCGGTGACGGTGCCGGTAAAGGTGCCCGAGGCCGCGTCGGTCACCGTGAGCGGCGTGGCCTGCCACGTGGTAAACCATTGCGACACGGCCGTATTCCAGTAATTAAAGATCGGGTCGGTCGCCCGGTTTGCGCTGGGGACGTTGGATGCATAGTCGCTGGGCGAGAATGCTCGCAGGTAGTTGACGTTCGCGGGATACAGCGACGACGCGCCTGCGGGAATCGAGGTGACGAGCGTTGACCCGGCAAACGGCGCCGGGAGGCCCATCACGTCGCTGATGATCGCCGTCCGCGAGGTGTTAAATCCTCCCTGCGTCTGCGCGCCGGATGCCATTTGAAACGGGAATCCGAACTGATCGACTTGCGAGGTGTTGCCGTCGAATGCCAACGTGCTGTCGACCGAGAACTCCATGAAGTCGAACAGACATGCCGAACCCACAGCGCGGGGAACGGGGCTCGGCGCAGCGTACGTGAGAACGCTCCCGGCGGTTTGCACCGTGAACGGCAGGACCGGAGCACCGATTGAAATGTAGACGCGGCCGCTAAACGCCGCCGTACCCGTGCCCAGCCCGGAGACGGTCGCGGGAGTAATCTTGTTGAGCGGAATCGAGGCCGTCTGCCCAACCGTAACCGGGATCCCGTAATAAGCCCACGCATCGGAGTAGAAGCTCGAGAGCGCGTTCCCAGCGGAGCCGCCGGGCGTGTACACGCCTGCCGGAATCTTGTTATCGGCCAGCGCCATCATGTGCGGAACGCCGGCTGCATCCAGGTAGTAGGGCACGATCGGCGAGTTGCCGTTCGGCAAGACGCCGCCGATGATGTAGACGTACGCCTGCGTTCCGGCCGGAATATCCGATTGCGTAAAGTCGACAACCAAAGTACCCGTTGCCGCCGGGCCCGGCGGCGCCGTTGGAGCACCGGTCGGGCTCGGAGACGTTAATGGGCTGCCGGATGGGCTCGCCGTTGGCGGCGTGCTGCTGCTGCCGCCGCTCTGTCCGCATGCAACCAGCGCGATCGACGCGCCCGCGCCCGCGAGAAAAAGCTTGCGCTCAAATCCGTTGCCCATCTCCGACCAATCCTTTCGACAAACACCCGATAAAAAATGTGCTAGGTCCCGTTTTCAGGCCTACCAAGCGGCGCTTCGCTATCTTCCTTTACCCACCCCGCCCGAACGGAGCCCAAGATCGCGCGAGAATGATATTATTTTGGAAAACATGGTGGGGCTTTCGGGCCCTCCTTCCTTCGGTATGGGTGACATCATGAGCGATCGAGAGGTATTGGCGCCGCCCCTATGGGGAAGTAGCGATGATGCCGGGGCAACCCACGCCGACGTTTGGTTTAGGGATTACCGCTTTCGAAACGGCCAGCGTATCGCGCGGCTCCGAATGCACTACGCGACGCTCGGAGAAGCACATCGCGATGCGGCGGGGAGGATCGACAACGCGATTCTTCTGCTGCACTGGACGCGAGCGGACGCGCGAGTGCTGCTCACGGCAGAGTATGTAGACGCGCTGTTCGCCCCCGGCAAGCCTCTGGATGCGCGCCGTTTCTTCCTGATCTTCCCCGATAACATCGGCCACGGCCGTTCGAGCAAACCGAGCGACGGAATGAAGACCGCGTTTCCCAACTACGGCTACGGCGACATGGTCGACCTTCAGCATCGGCTCGTGGCCGAGGTGCTGGGAATCGAGCGCCTTCGGGCCGTGGTCGGAATGTCGATGGGCGGGATGCATGCGTGGCAGTGGGCCGTGGCTTTCCCCGATGCGATGGACGCCATCATGCCGATCGCCTCCTTACCGGCGAAAATTTCAGGCCGCAATCTGCTGTGGAGGCGGATGGTAATCGATGCCATCCGCTCCGACCCCGCCTGGAATAACGGGCACTACGAGGAGCCGCCACAAGGCTGGCTTCGGGCGCACGCGATCCATCGCATGATGACCGATAGCGTGCGGCACTTACAATCCATCATTCCCGATATCGACGCTGCGGGGCAATTCCTCAAAGTCGCGCTCGCTCAAGCGGGGTCGGCCGATGCGAACGACGTGCTGTATGCGCTCGAGGCCTCCGCCGACTACGACCCGGAACCGGGGATCGCCGCGATAAAAGCCAAGGTCTTCGCGCTGAATTTTTCCGATGACGAACTCAATCCGCCGTGCCTCAATGCGTTCGAACGTTTCATGCCGCTGGTTTCGCATGGCCGCTTCGTCATGCAGGAAGGATCGAGGGAAACGACCGGACATTCGACGACCGCGCACCCGAAGCTATGGTCGGCTCACGTCGCCGATTTCATGCGCGAGCTCGAGGATGAACGATGAGTCCGCACGACGGTGCCGCCGAATGTGCCGGTTCACGCGACCTGCGGAAAGGCAAATACAGACCGGATTTTTAAGCATGGGTGATGATTCGCTCGCTCATCGCTCTCGTTGCGCTGCTATTCGCACCGCTTGTCGCCGCCGGCGCAGTTCTTCCCACCGGCAATCTGCACTGGCGGGAGGCCGGCCCGGCAGTGGCCGGCGGTCGCGTCACCGCCGTGGCGGGGTCGAACCGTGATGCAAGTCTCTATTTTCTCGGTGCGGCCGGAGGCGGTGTTTGGAAGAGTACCGACGGGGGCGCCAGTTGGCACGCCGTCTTCGATAAGGAGGGTGTCGGATCGATCGGCGCGGTCGCGATCGATCCGTCGAACGACAACACCGTCTGGGTCGGCACGGGCGAATCGAATCCGCGCAACGACGTCAGTTATGGTGACGGCGTCTACAAGTCGACCGACGGCGGCAAGACGTGGACGAACGTCGGCCTGCGCGCGACGAAATATATCTCGCGCATCCTGATCGATCCAACCGATCCGCAACACGTTATCGTCGGCGCCCTCGGCAACGTCTTCGCCGATTCGCCGGATCGTGGCGTGTACGTTACGTTTGACGGGGGAAAGAGTTGGAGCAAGACGCTCGATGCCGGCCCGCGCAGCGGCATCTCCGATATGGCGATGAATCCCGGTACCCCGAATGTCATCTACGCCGGCGTGTGGGAGTTTCAGCGCCGTCCGTGGACGTTTAGCAGCGGCGGAAATAAAGACGGCTTGTACCGTTCGGCCGACGGTGGCCGAACCTGGAGCCGCCTGACCGGGCACGGGCTGCCCACCGGCATCACGGGCCGCATCGGGCTCGCGGTCGCTCCCAGCGATCCGAATCGCGTCTACGCGCTGATCGAATCGAAGCAAGGCATTCTCTGGCGCTCCGACGATAACGGCGCGACGTGGACACTGGTAAGTTCGAACACACTCGTCGACCAGCGGCCGTTTTACTTCTCGCATATCGCGGTCGATCCGCGTAATCCCAACCACGTATTCACGGCATCGACCGAGCTCGCACAGAGCACCGACGGTGGCAAGACGTTCAAAGCAATCGCGCGCAACGTACACGGCGATTTTCATGCGATCTGGATCGCGCCGAGCGACCCCAAGCGCGTCATCGTCGGCGAGGACGGCGGGTATGCACTAACGGTCAACGGCGGCGACACCTGGGCGTTCTGGGCAAACCTGCCGATCGGGCAGTTCTACCATGTCGGGTTAGGCAACGACAACCCGTACACCATCTGCGGCGGATTGCAGGACAATAATTCCTATTGCGGGCCGTCGAACTCGCTCGATATGGCCGGCAACACCAACGCAGATTGGTACGCGATCGTCTACGACGACGACGGGCAATGGGCCATTCCCGATCCGCACAACCCGAACCTCATCTGGTCGGACGGACAAGACGGAGGGCTTTTCACCTACAAACGCAGCTCGCGCGAGTACACGTTCGTGCAACCGTATTGGACGACCGTTCAGCAAAGCTACAACATCGCGTCGAGTCCGTATCGCTTTAACTGGGATTCGCCGATCGGTTTTGCACCGTGGAATTCGCACATGGTGTGGTTCGGCGCCAACGTCGTCTTTCAGACGACCGACGGTGGGCACAACTGGCAGCCCATCAGCCCCGATCTCACGCTCAACGACAAGGCGCATCAGGCTCCCGCCGGCGGCCCGATCACACACGACGTCACCGGCGCCGAGTACACCGACACGATTCTGGATATCGAGGGCTCGCCACTTTCACGCGGCGAGATTTGGGTTGGAACCGACGACGGCCTCGTGCAGATGACGCGCGACGGGGGCGCCCACTGGGCGAACGTCACGCCGCCGGGTGCAATTCGCTACGGGCGTTTCGAAACGGTCGCGCCCTCGACGCTCGAGCGCGGAACGGCGTACGCCGTGGAAGATGCGCATCTTTTGGGCAACAGCGCCCCGCATGTCTGGGTGACGCGCGATTACGGCGCGCATTGGCGTTCGATCGTCGACGGTTTGCCGCACGATCTGTGGACGCGTTCGATCCGCCCCGACAACCGCAACCCCAACCTCGTGTACTTGGGCACCGAAGAAGGCGTGTGGGTCTCCTACGATCGCGGCGAAGAGTGGCAGAGCCTGCGTAACAACATGCCTGCCGTTTCGGTTCAAGACATCCGCATTCAGCCGCAGTTCGACGATCTCGTCCTCGCGACGCACGGTCGCTCGATTTGGGTGATGGACGATATCCGCCCGCTACAGGATCTACCCAAAGCGGTCGCATCCGGGACGTGGCTCTTCCAACCGCGCACGTCGTACGAATACAATCTCACGAACAACACGGAGGGAACGTACACAAATTACGCCGCGGCCAATCCGCCGTACGGCGTGCCGATCACCTACTACCAAGCCTCACCCCAGGCCACCGCGCCGCAACTGACGATTCTCGACACATCCGGGCACGTCGTCCGCACGCTAATCGGAACAAACGCCGCCGGTTCGAATCGCGTCGTATGGAACTTCACGACGGCGCCGCCGGTCAAGTGGAACGGCGCAGCAAACCGCGCATTCGGAGGCCCCGACGACGGACCGATGGTGGTACCTGGCCGGTATGCGGTGCGCATATCGCTGCACGGCAAAACATACACACGACGCTTCTTGGTAAAACCGGATCCGAAAGCCACCGAGACCCACGCACAGATGCAGCAGAGTTTCGATGCGTTCGCGAAGTTGACGCGCATCTATTCGAGCGTCGACACCATGCTCAATCACCTCGACGACGTGCAAAAGGCGCTTGCGGATGAGCCAACGCCACCCGCCGGCCCTGCCGCTGCCGTGCTCGCGCGCCGAGATCGCGCAGCCGTCATCGCACGATTGACCGCCAACTTTACAAACTCCGAAGACTCCGTCTCTCGACCGGGCGCGTTGCGCGAGAATCTGGACAACGCGCTGACGACACTCGAAACCTTCCCGCTGCAGGGAATCGTCACGCCTGCCGCCGCGCAGTTCTACGCCCGCATCGACGCCGAATACCGCACCGCGCTGAGTGCCTATAACGCCTATGCGACCTCAATTCCCGCAATCAACCGGAGCCTCGCCGGCGCCGGCCTCCGCCAACTTCCCGTTCTTCCCATGGAGCCGGCGGCACACTAGGCGCGCAGGGCACATAGGGCGCCGGCTTGGAGGCCTTAAAGCGACGCTGCGTCAACTCGCATCGACGTCGACGCGCGTGATGGCAAGATACGCCACAAATGCGACGAGCAGCAGGGCGAGCACGCCGGCAACCGGTCCATCGCCGTAACCCAGCCCACCGAATGCTTGCGGCTTTCCGGTCCAGTCGGCAAAGGATGCGCCGAGCGGACGCGTCAGCACATACGCGGCCCAGAACGCAAAGACGGCGTTTCGCGGGACGCGCTGACGTTCGAGCGACGCGATTGTGCCGACGGCATAGCGAGCGGCACCGATACACGCAATGAGCGCGGCAAACAGTATGCCGGAGGATAAATATCCCAGGTGCAGTGTTATTGCCGTCAGGTCTCCCGTCGCGGTCCCAAGGGCAAACGTCACGACTACGGTCAGCCAGTAAAACGCCTCACGCGAGGGCGTGTTGATGCTGTGAATTGAGAGCGTCCCCTCGACCTTCCACCACAGCACGAAAATCACGACGAGCGCGAGCGCGAAAAAGCCGGCCGAGTATAGATAGGGAACGCCAAGAACGACGTGCGTAACGTCCGCCGCCATCGTTCCAAAAACGGCCACCATGGTCACCGCGAACCAGTAAACCCACGCGTTATATTTCCGGGCCCGAAATTGCAAGGCGAGCGCTACCGCAAACCCCAACGCTCCAAGGCCGACTGCCACGTACGGATTGATCGAAAAAACGAGATAATCCGAAATGCTTTCTCCCAGCGCCGTCGTCAAGATCTTGACGACCCAGAAGAGCGCAGTAATCGCCGGAACCTTCCTCCTGAAACTCACAAAATGTGGAACGCATGTACGAGCCTCGGCGTTTCAAGACCGATCGCGATCGCGTGCGCGTTCGCCCTGCTCGCTGAGAGTTCGGCAATCGCGCCCACGCCACTCGGATCTGCGCGGCAAGAGCACCGCCAAGTGCGGGCAACTCATCCGGCGCACATTCACCAACGGCTTCGTCTATCCGTGGCACGTCAACGGCGCGGCGGCATCCGACAACTTTCCGTTATTCCCATGGAGTCGATAGCCCGCTAAGCGATTCGCCTACAGGCGATATCGCAAACGCCGGTTGCGCGGTCAGGACATTATCCATGCATTCCCGGAGATGCTTCTCACGCGAGACGTCTCATCACGACGCCGCGCTACGCCGCCCAGTGGTGCCACTCGGCGTTCGCGCAGCCAGCCGATAAACTCGTCCAAAGGCAACGGATGCGTTGGGCAGCGCAGGCTCGAGTGCGACAGAACTTGCGACGTTGGCATCGTATGGCCGGTATCTACAACGACCGGCACCCCGACGGCGTTGACGTCGGCAACGGCGTACATCGGATTGGCCAATGGGCCATCTTCGTTCGGGAATGGAGTGTCGGCAAGGAAAAAGGCCGAGCGCAGATGCTCTGGCGTCGAACGTTTCTCTTCGGCAATAATTTCGGCGGTGCGCCCGTCGATCCGAGAGAGCGCCACATAATCGAAGCCCGTTAGCTCCTTGATCGCGGTAGTGACAGAGCTCGCCAATACTCACGGCGCCTTCGATTTCCGAGAATATCCTATTCAACAGCGGAGCATGGGCGGGCGGAGCGCCTGAAGCCGTTCGCGGAACGAACTCCAGATCCACTATCGTTACGCCCTTACGTTTATACACGCTGCAGAGAATTTCGCGTGCATCGGGGCCGATTTGCAAGGGAAAGGCGTCGAAGATTGAACGAGCGCTCGCTTCGATCGCGGAGATAACGAGCGCTAGTTGCTCGGATGAGAGAAGGCCCGTGAGGGGCAACCTAAGATAGCCTCCGGTGACACTCCGCACAACTCCGCTGCGTTCGCACTTGCGAATCCGATCGTAAGGCGCGGGTCGACCAGTGCGAGTAGCAACCTTGCGGTTGAATCCGCTCTTCTATATAAGCTCCCGGATCGACCGCTTGGCGATCGACCTTACGGGCCGGCGCACGCGTTTTCATCGCGCTCATAACGAAACGCGTCTATAGATAGATCCTTCTGACAACATCGTCCGCCCCTACAATATAGCCCGATGGCTTGAGCAAATTAGATCTGCGGCGCCTGAGGTAATCCGCTACTATTAGACGTTAGACGCCTTCCTCGGAGGCGCGCTGAGGGGCTTTCCCGTGAATGACTATGACTGACAGTGCAGCCGATATGCCGGTGCCGCTTGCAAAGACTGGCGATGCCTTTTCGATCGATACCCGCGAGCGGGCCGCGCAGCTGGCGAAGTATCAGCTTCTCGCACAGGAAGCGCGCGACATCATTCTCTTTGTCCGGCGTCGCGATTGGCAGATATTGGAGGCGAATGCAGCTGCTTCCAAAGCATATGGTTATACGAAACAGGAATTTACGAGTCTTAACGCCTGCGCCATCCTCACCGAAAAAGAAACCCACAATATAGAAGCCTACCTCGACCATCCCGAAGATTTTGGCGCCTATTTCGAGTCGACCCATCGACGACGAGACGGAACGACGTTCCGCGTCGAGATGGCGGCTCATAGCGCAGTGATCGATGGCGAGCACACCATTGTAAGCATTGCCCGCGACGTCACCGAACGAAGCCTAGCGCAGGCAGAACTTCAGGCCGTCGTCGAGACGTCGCGCCTAAAGTCCGAATTTGTTGCAACTATGAGCCACGAAATCCGAACGCCTATGAATGCTATCATCGGCATGACGGAGCTCCTACTCGATTCCTCGCTCGATGAAGATCAGCGTAAATGCGCCATGGTAGTCCGCGAATCCGGTGCCGCGCTACTCCATCTAATAAACGATATTCTCGATTTCTCGAAAATCGAAGCCCAGGGTCTGGACCTTGAGCAAAGTAACTTCCGCCTGCTGACACTAGTGGAAAGTGCGGCCCGCCTCTTCGTTCCACAGGCAACCGCTAAGGGAATCGAGCTGATGACGTATGTGGATCCGCAGATCCCAGCGGTATTGGTCGGCGACGCGGGGCGTTTGCGACAAATACTGGTAAATATTGCCGGTAACGCTATAAAATTTACACCGAACGGCTCGGTCGTTATCAGAGCCGTTTTGGAGGACGTTACGTCCGAAACGGCGACGGTACACTTTTTAATCAAAGATACCGGAATCGGCATCGCAAGCGACAAACAGGCTTCGCTCTTTCAGCCTTTCCGGCAAGCAGATGGTTCGACGACGCGCAAGTATGGCGGGACCGGGCTCGGCCTCTCCATTTCGAAGGGATTAGTCGACCTCTTTGGCGGCGACATCGTCGTAGAGAGTGCCCTCGGAATTGGATCAACGTTCTCCTTTTCGCTCGCCTTCAAACACGCTATTGACTCGCAGCAGAGCCCTCCGGATTTGAATCGCATGCGCGGAATCGCCGTCGACGACGATCCAATCGCGCGGCAAATCTACGCTGGCTACTTTCGCTCATGGAACCTTCGCGGCGACATAGCTGCCGAGACCGAGGCGGCTTATCGGATGCTTGAGGCGGCAGCCGCAGCCGGCGACCCGTACCAAGTCGCGATCATCGACTTCGCTATGCCGTATATGGACGGCATCGAATTTGCCCGGCTCGTTCGAGCGAATGAGGAGCTCAATGCGACCCGATTAATCATGATAACGGCCTACGATCGTCCGGACAAAGGGCGAGAGGCCGTCGCGGCCGGATGTGCGGCATACCTTACCAAACCCGTAATGCAGTCGTTGCTTTATGACTGCATCGTCGATCCAAGTGTCGACGTACGCGGCGTTGCACATAATCCGACCAACTTGGGCGAGAAGAGTTTTATCAATCGCCGAATTCTCGTGGTGGAAGATAACGCAATCAATCTCGACGTCGCGCTTCGCCAATTACGTAAACTCGGCTACGAGGCAGAGTCCGTAACCGATGGCAAACAGGCTGTGAAGGCCACTCGCGACGGCATGTTCGATATTATTTTGATGGACTGCCAGATGCCCGAGATGGACGGGTTCGAAGCCACGCGGCGAATTCGAAAAGCAGAAGCACGCACCGGGAAACACGCCCGAATTATTGCGATGACCGCGAACGCGCTGACGCAGGATCGCCAGGCGTGCCTAGCCGCCGGCATGGACGACTACCTTTCGAAGCCCGTAACACTCGAGGACCTCCGCTTATCCTTGGCGCGCGCCGCCCAAGAGTGTTCGCTGGATTTGACTCGTCTAAACGAATTATTCGATGGAAACGTCGAGGAGATCCGCGTCTTTCTCGATGATGCGCTACCCGTCTTAGACCGCTCGCTCGTCCGGCTCGAATCCGCCGGCACCTCCGAAGAGCGGCTCGCCGCAGCACACGAACTAAAGGGAGCCTGCGGCAATATCGGAGCCATTGCCTTAGCCCAGAAAACGGCCGACACGTCATTAGTACTCAGGAGTACCACTGGGGAGCGCGTGGACTACGTCGGTCTTCGCCGAGCGTATGACATGCTCGCCGAGGCTGTACAAACGGTTGGTACGCGATGAAGGAGGCGACGATGACCGTTCTGATGGTTGACGACAACGAATTAAATCTTAAAATCTACGCTCGCGCGCTTCACGAACTCAAGACCGTGACGTGTGTTTGCTTTGTATCTCGGAAATTGTCAACGGTTTTGAGCCAGCTTCGTTTAGCAATTAGTGTGCCGACGGCCTTACGCCGCGGCTTTCACCTCCGGTGAGTGCACGTCCTCGGCGACCGGCGGTGACTCTGGGAGCGCCGCTGGGCGATTGATATACGAGGCCG
>Ga0207416_1001258_pt1 | contig 35367 bp, 32 predicted proteins | sample PaiPotPPM11metaG_FD_184107 | JGI IMG/M metagenome (GOLD analysis project Ga0207416, IMG submission 184107) | Iron sulfur acid spring bacterial and archeal communities from Banff, Canada, to study Microbial Dark Matter (Phase II) - Paint Pots PPM... ...
AAGCGAACGCTCGACGGGTGCATGTAGTACAAAGCCATCGCGGCAAACAGAATGATGCTGCCGATCGGGCTGACCAGCGCGAGAAGCGTGCCCGCGCTGTAGACCGCTACCCCCAGCGTGTTCCAAACCGTTCGGGTCCGCAAATAGCCGGCGATGCTGCCGCGCTGGTCGTGCGGCAGCGTCGCGACGTACCACAGCACGCCGTAACAGAGGGCGATCGCGATGAGCGTCAATCCGTAGTAGATAACCGCGGCCGGAAGCAACGCGTAGCGTCCGAGCAGCAGCGTCGGAAACGGCAAGAACGCGACGAACAGCAGCAGCGTGAGATTGGCGACGAGCGCAGCGTACGAAATCTCCTGCGCGTAATGAAAGAGCGCGTAGTGGTTGAACCACATGATGCCGATGGTCAAAAAGCTCGCGGTGTAGACGAAATATTGCGGCCATAGCAACAGCAAAGCGTGCGCCATCGCCGCATTCGTCGCGCCGCGCAGCTCGGGCGGGTGAAACTCCAAGACGAGCAGCGTGATCGCGATCGCGAATACGCCGTCGCTGAACGCCTCAAAGCGCCCTTTCGAAATTGCGATCGGCAAGCGCTCGCTCCGCCTGTGCGTCGGCATCGGCTTAACCCACGGTCCAACGCCGGGCGATCACGGCAACCAGCAGCAGCCAATTGACGGCGTGGCTCGTCCAGCAGAGCGCGCACGGCATGCGGGTAATGAAGCGCAAGCTGTACGCGAGGTATGCCGACATGGCGGCCGCCAGCGCCGCCGCGCACAACGCCGCGATCCACACTGCCGGTACGTTCATGAACCACGCCGCCAGCAGCATGAACGCATAGTACGCGAGACCGAGGGCGCTGTTCGGCGTGTTGCCGATGAGGTGAGCGCGCGGCGTCTGGACGACGCTCGGTTCGGCGAGCATGCCGCGCCGCGCCGCGGTCGCCTTCACCTGCATGCGCGCCGCCACGGCGAGACCAACGAGCGCGAACGCCGAGATAAGCATCGAGAACGGAGCCATCGATTCAGACGGAGACGCCGAAGTCGCGCAGCGCGGCGTTGAGCGACGTTTTGCGATCGGTTGATTCCGAGCGCGTGCCGATCACGAGCGCGCACGGCGTACCGAAGACGCCGCCTGGAAATGTCTTCGCTTGGGTTCCCGGGATCACGACCGCGCGCGGGGGCACGCTGCCTTTGACCGCGCGCGGGGGCGAAACGGTGACGTCGATGATGGGCGTCGAGGCGGTGAGCACGACCCCAGCGCCAAGCACGGCTTCGCGCCCGACGACGACGCCCTCGACGACCACGCAGCGCGACCCGATGAACGCGCCGTCTTCAACGATCACCGGCCGCGCGCCGGGTGGTTCGAGCACGCCGCCGATGCCGACGCCGCCCGAAAGATGGACGTGCGCGCCGATCTGCGCGCAGCTGCCCACTGTCGTCCACGTATCGATCATCGTGCCTTCACCGACCCGCGCGCCGATGTTGACGAAGCCGGGCATGAGGATGACGCCAGGTGCGAGATAACTGCCGTAGCGCGCCACGCCGGGCGGTACGACGCGTACGCCGGTGCCTTCCCACGAGTTCTTGGCCGGCACTTTGTCGAAGAACTCGAGGAAGCCGGCGTCAAGCGTTTTGCTGTCGTGCAGAACGAAATACAGGACGATCGCTTGTTTGAGCCACTCGTGCACGATCCACGTTGCCCCGTCGAATTCGGCGACGCGCAAATCGCCGCTGTCGAGACCCGCGATCGCACGATCGACGGCATCCCAAACGTCTTCGGTGTGCGCCTTCGATTGATTCGCATATGCGTGCGCGATCGTCGCAGAAATTTTGCCGACGTCGCCATCAAAGCCCATGGCTCCGTTCGTTCGCTTTTGTGACAGGTTTTTCCGCGATGGGAGCGTAATGAACGCGCTCTCCGAATTGCCGGGTCGTCTAATGGTAGGACAGCAGGCTCTGAACCTGCGTGTGAGGGTTCGAGTCCTTCCCCGGCAGCTTTGCGGCCCCATCGTCTAGAGGCCTAGGACGCCGCCCTCTCAAGGCGGAGACAGGGATTCGAATTCCCTTGGGGCTACGCTTTGAGTTTGTGCAGCGCGAAACGATTGCCGTCGGGATCGTGCGCGAAGCACGCCCGGCAAGTCGGCGCTTCAAACGGTTCGTCCATGCGCAAGCCCTTCGCACGCAGCTTCTCCAGCGTCGCGTCGAAATCGTCCACTTCGAACGCGGCGGCCATTCCCGAGCCCGGCATAAAGCCCATCTCTTCGCCGCCGCTCGCTACCGCGAACGTCACGCCGTCCACGTCGAATTCGGACCAACGCTCGCTTAGACGTTGCGCGGGTTTGAGTCCGACCACGTCTCGATAGAACGTCGTAGCTGCGGCCACGTCCTTCACGGGGTAACAGACAAACGCGAACGCTTTAATCATGCGATTTCCTTTTATGGGGGATGCGCGCAGCGCCCTGAAGGCGAACGGTTCGAACGATGCAAGCCGTTATACTCGTCGGCGGGGAAGGAACCAGACTCCGGCCGCTGACCTACGAGTTGCCGAAACCCATGGCGCCGCTGCTTGGCCGCCCCTTCATCGGCTGGATCATCGAACGGCTGCGTGCCGCCGGCGTCGGCGAAGTCATCCTCTCCTGCTGCTACATGCCGGAAAAAATCGAAGAGCATTTCGGCGATGGCCGCTCTGCCGGCGTCCGCCTGCGCTACGTTTTCGAAGCGCAGCCGCTCGGCACCGCTGGCGCGATCCGCAACGCGTTCGAGCACATCGCGGGCATGGTCTACGCGTGCAACGGCGACATCCTCACCGCGCTCGATCTCGTGAACCTGCGCGACTGGCATCGCCGGCACGGCGCCATCGCGACGATTCACACGCGTCCCGTCGAGGACCCGAGCCAGTTCGGCGTAGTCGAAACCGACGCAAACGGCCGTGTCGTACGCTTCGTGGAAAAGCCCAGCCCCGGCGAAACCCCCGCGCGCGACATCAACGCCGGCACCTACGTCTTGGAGCCGGGGGCGGTCGAGGCTATTCCGGCCGGGCGCGCGGTGTCCATCGAACGCGAAACATTTCCCCAGCTCATCGAGCGGACGCACGAGGTCTACGCGCTGTCGAGCGACGCCTATTGGATTGACGTCGGCCGCCCCGAGTCGTACGTGCAGGCGCACGTCGACATCTTCAGCGGAAAATTCGCGCGCCCAATCGGAACTCAGATCGCCGAGCAGGTGTGGGTAGCCGAAGGCGCCGGTCCGACCGGCGTCACGCTGCGCGGACCGGCGTATATCGGGCCGCGTGCCAGAATCGAGCGCGGCGCCGTCATCGGACCGTACGCGGCGCTTTACGACGGCGCGCGCGTCGGCGCCCATGCCACGGTCGAACGCAGCATCGTATGGCCGGGCTGCGATATCGGCCCCAATGCGCTCGTTTCCGGCGCAATTCTGGGACTTAACACGACCATAGCGGGGGGGCAGCAGGTGGTGGCAGGCACCGTCATGGCGAATGGACAGGACGGACAAATGCGGCGCAATTTTGCTGGTTTGTTCAACCCTCGATAGGGTATAATAGACCCAAGGGATTATTCCCCAGTTTCCTCCGTACCGGATTTTGAATAACTCAATGCAAGCTGCGACGCTGTCGACGCTGTTAACTCGTACCCCGTGGAGCCAGCCCGGAAGTCTCCGCGCGCTGTTTGTTTCTTCGTATCCGCCGCGCGAGTGCGGCATCGCCACGTTCACCGAAGACGTGCGGCAGGCGTACGATGCATTGGCGGGTGATGCAAGCGACGTCATCGCGGTCACGGATAGCGACGCGCAATACGCATATCCGGCCTGCGTGATCGGGCAGATTTTGCGCGACGACCCCACGTCGTATCTGCAAGCCGCCCGCACTGCAAACGAGCATCCGTGCGACGTCGTCAACATCCAGCACGAATACGGCCTGTTTGGCGGCGCGCGCGGCGACATGCTGTTGAAATTTCTCAAAGCGCTCCGCAAACCGTCAGTGCTGACGTTCCACACGACGCTGCCCAAGCCGGAACCCGACATGCTGCGCGTAACGCGGGAACTATGCGCGAGCGTCGATCGCATCGTCGTGCTGGCCTACGAAGGACGCCGCATTCTGGAACAAGATTACGGCATCGACGGTCGCCGGATCCGGGTCATCCTGCACGGCGTGCCGGACGTTCCGCTGCGTAGCAGCCGGCATTTCAAAAAACTGCTGCAGGTGCAGGATCGCACCGTGCTCGCCACGTTTGGGCTCATCAACCGCGGCAAAGGCATCGAATATGTCATCGATGCTCTGCCCGCGGTCTTCGCGCGCCATCCGGATGCGATGTACTTGCTGCTCGGTGAAACCCATCCGGTCGTTCGCCGGCAGGAGGGTGAAGCGTATCGCGAATCGCTGTGGCGGCGCGTTGAAGAGCTCGGCATTGCCGATCGCGTGCGCTTTGTCGATCACTATTTGTCCGACGGCGAAATCGTTTCATATCTGCTCGCCACCGACGTGTACGTTTCTCCGGCGTTGGATCCCAATCAGATCGTCAGCGGCACGCTGTCGTACGCGGTCGCCTGCGGACGGGTGGTCGTCGCTACGGAAAATCTCTACGCGCGCGAGCTGCTCGCCGACGGCCGCGGCATCACGATTCCGTTCCGCGATTCGGGGGCGATCGCCGGCGCGATCACCGCCGTGCTCGATGAACCGGAGCTGCGCGCGGCGCTCGAGCGCAATGCGTATCGCTTCGGCCGACAAATGACGTGGGACCACGTCGCCAGAAAATATCGCCGAGCGTTCGCCGACGTCGCGCAGCGCGCTGCCTCGAACGGAGTCCCGCGCCGCATGCCCGAGACGGTGGTGCGCGCGCTGCAGGACGCATCGGCGAGGACCGGCTGACGCTATAGCGCGTACGGCCGCTAGGCTCATCAAGCGTCACGTTTCGGTCAATACCTACATCACGGCCGCCCTCTCCGGACGGCCGCCTGCTTTTCGACATTGCCGCGCGCTCTTTGATCGGCACGGCATGGTCCAATTTGCCGATGGCGCAAAAAAGGATCTCGCGTCCGGCTACTGCCTGGACGACAATGCGCGGGCTGCGCTCGCCGCGCTCGCCGCGCTCGCGCTCGATCCCGGCGCTGCCGACGCTGCATACGTCTGCCGCGAGTCGTTGAAATTCGTGCTCGAGGCGCAGAGCAGCGACGGCGGCTTTCACAACCTGATGGACGAATCGGGCGTTTTTATCGACGATGAGGGGTCGCCGGACTCCATCGGGCGAGCCGTCTGGGCGTGCGGCGTCGCCGCGCGTTCGGCGCCGAATCCGGGGAGCCGCGCCGCCGCGCGAGCTGCGCTCGTCAAGGCGCTGCCGCGCATCGACCGGCTCGAAGGGTTCCGGCCGAAGGCGTACGCGATGCTCGGTTTAGCGGCCGCAACCGGACCGCCCGGCGCAAGCCCGATCCGCCTCGACGGCAACCCATTTCGGGCCCCGTTCGTCGACGCTTTAGTGCGCGCAGCGCGCCGGCTGCATGACGAATTTCAAGCCGCAGCCGACGAGGACTGGCCGTGGTGGGAGCCGATTTTGTCGTGGGGGAACGCACGCCTTCCCGAGGCGCTGCTGCGCGCGTCCGCCGCGCTGGAAGACCCGGCGCTCGCGCGCAGCGGCATGCGAGCGCTGAATTTTCTCGCCTCAATCACGCAGCCGGACGAAATGTTCGTGCCGATCGGCAACCAAGGCTGGTACGAGCGGGGCGGCGAGCGAGCGATCTACGACCAGCAGCCCATCGAAGCGTGCGGCATGGTCGACGCGTGGCTGGCAGCGGAATCGCTCAGCGGCGATCCGGCGTACCGAGAGCGAGCCGTCGCGGCGTTCGAATGGTTCTTCGGGCGCAATACGGACGGTGCCGTGATCGCGCAAGCGGACATCGGCGGCTGTCGCGACGGGCTCAACCGCGATGCGGTGAACGCAAATATGGGCGCGGAAAGCACGCTCTCCTATTTGCAAGCGCATCTGTCCATCGCGCACGCGTCGGCAAGCGAAGCGCCGCCGCCGCCACAGCAGAAGAAGGATCGTCAAGCGTAGCGAATCAGCCACTCCGACATGATCGCCGATCCGTTGGAATCCTTAAACGACGAGCAGCGCGCGGCGGCCACCCACGTACCGGGGGCCGTTCTCATTTTTGCAGGTGCGGGGAGCGGCAAGACGCGCGTCCTGACGCACCGCATCGCTCACCTGCTGCGCGGCGAACTCGCGCCCGCCCATCGCATTCTCGCTGTCACGTTTACGAATAAGGCGGCCGCTCAACTGAAAGCGCGTCTCGCCGCGCTCGTGGGCCCCGCGTCCTTCGGCCTTTGGGTCGGCACCTTTCACTCGATCGGCGTACGTCTGTTGCGCCGCGACGGGCCGGCGATCGGCGTCCCCGGCAACTTCGTCATCTACGACGAGGTCGACCAGCGGGCGATGATGCGCGACGTGCTGCGCGATCTCAACCTCGACGAGCGGCACTTCTCGCCCGGATCCCTGCTCGGACAGATCAGCCGGGCGAAGGAGCGCTGCATCGACGCCGAGGCCTTCGCCGCGAGCGCGGACGGTCAGCTGTCGGTCACCGCGGCCGGTGTCTACCGCGAATATCAGCGCCGGCTGACCGCAGCGAACGCGCTCGACTTCGACGACCTCATTATGCGCACGCTCGAGCTACTCGACCACCCGACCGCCGGCGCCGTGTGGCGCGAGCGCTTCGCGTACGTGCTGGTCGACGAGTATCAGGACGTCAATGAAAGCCAGTACCGCATGGTGCGCGCGCTCTCGCGGGCCAGCGGAAACATCTGCGTGGTGGGCGACGACGATCAGTCGATCTACGCGTTCCGCGGCGCCGATCATCGCATCATCTTGCGCTTCGAGCGCGATTTTCCCGGTGCGGCGACCTACCGCCTCGAACGCAATTACCGCTCGACAAAACCGGTGCTGGCGGCCGCGAACGCCCTCGTCGGCAACAACACGCAGCGCCATCGCAAAAAGCTCTGGACGGCGCGCGAGGACGGCGGGCCGGTGAGCGTCTACGCCGCCGCCACCGAGCGCGACGAGGCGCGCTTCGTCGTCGGGCGGATTCGTCAACGCGTGTCGGAGGACGGCCGCAGCCTCAAAGAATTCGTCGTGCTCTATCGCACGAACGCCCAGTCGCGAGCCTTCGAAGAAGCGCTGCTTGCCGAGGGCTTGCCGTACCGCGTCGTGGGCGGCGTCGGGTTTTACGCGCGTGCGGAGATCAAAGACGCGCTTGCGTACCTGCGCTACATCGTCAATCGCGACGACGCCGTCAGCCTGCAGCGCATCATCAACGCGCCGCGCCGCGGCATCGGCCAGGCCAGTCTGAAGGCGATCGCCGACGAAGGCGCGCGCCGCGGCCTGTCCTTTGCTCGGGCGATGCGCGACCGGCCGGCCGTCCTTGCCGCGGCGCCGAAAAAAGCTCGGGACATCGAAAGATTCATGGCCGACATCGAGGCGTTCGCGAAGCTGGGTGACGAGCGTGGTCCGGCGCCGCTGCTGATCGCAGTCTTAGAAGACACCGGCTACGTGAACGCGCTGCGCGCCGACGACACGCCCGAATCGCGCTCGCGGATCGAGAACCTCAACGAGCTGATCGGCGTCGCGCGTGACTACGAGGAGCGCGAAGGACGCGACGTGCTCGGTTTTCTTTCCACCATTTCGCTCGTTTCCGACCTCGATGTGATGCACGACGAGGATTCCGCGGTCACGCTCATGACGCTGCACATGGCGAAGGGACTCGAGTTTCCGATCGTGTTTCTGTGCGGCCTGGAGGAAGGAATTTTCCCGCACAACCGGTCGCTTGTCGATCCGGTCGAGATCGAAGAGGAACGACGGCTGTGCTACGTGGGCATGACGCGCGCCATCGACGAGCTGACCCTGAGCTACGCGCGGCGCAGGAATACGTACGGCAACGCGTATCTGCGCGCGCCGTCTCGGTTCTTGTCGGAGATGGCGGGTCTGGAATTTTTGAATGCGCCACCGCTGAGCATGTTGGGTCGCGATCTGGGCTGGGACCAACTCGCGCAACCCGAGCCGATCGTCCGCGACATCGACCTGCAGCCCGGCGACGCCGTGGTGCACCCGAAGTTCGGCCCGGGCGTGATCGTCGAGATCCGCGGCGCAAGTTCGGACGCCTTCGCGACCGTCGACTTCGTCGGCTCGGGTCGCAAGAACCTCATGATCAACTACGCGCGCTTGGAAAAGGCCGCGAAGTAAGACCCCTTGAACACCGACGAACGAGCATGGGCCAGGAGCCGATTCGAGCAGCGGTGGCGGGTGCGCGCGGCAAGATGGGGCGTCTCGTCGTCGAGACGTTGCGCGCGCGGGCGCGCGACGGCATCGCCTATGTTGGCGGTTTGGTGCGCCACGGCACGGCGCCGCGCGAAGCCGAGTATGCGGATGTCGAGCGCCTGCTCGCGGACGCGCGACCGCACGTGCTCGTCGATTTCACCCACTACCCGGCGTCCAAAAGTATCGCGCTCGCCTGCATCGCAAGCGGCGTCCGGCCCGTCATCGGCACGTCTGGTTACGGCGCCGAAGACGTGGCGGAACTGCGCGCGGCATGCCAGGCTGCGCGCATCGGCGCCGTGTTCGCCCCGAACTTCGCATTGGGCGCAGTGCTGATGATGAAGTTCGCCGAAGAAGCCGCGAAGCATTACGCGCACGTCGAGATCGTCGAAATGCACGAAGCGGGGAAAAAAGATGCGCCGTCCGGCACGGCGCTCGCAACGGCGCAGCGGCTCTCGGGGGTGCACGCGTTCGAGCGCGCGCCGACCGCGCTGACAAGGCTCGCCGGCGCGCGCGGCGCCGAAGCCGGCGGTATCGGCATCCACAGCCTGCGCCTGCCCGGCGTCGTCTCGCGCCAGGAAGTCATGTTCGGCGGGGACGGAGAGATGCTGACGATCCGGCACGAGTCGTATTCCCGCGAGTCGTTTCTGCGCGGTGTGCTGGTCGCGGTGCGCGCCGCGGCCTTGCTGACAGCGTTCGTCGACGGCCTGGAAACGCTGCTGTGAGCGCCGACGGTGCGCCGCGCGTGGCGATCGTCGGCGCGACTGGGCTGGTGGGCGAGACGCTGCTCAAAATCCTCGAGCAGCGGCGCTTTCCGGCCGCTTCGGTGCGCGCGTTTGCCACGGCGCGTTCCGCCGGCGCGACCGTCCGCGCGTTTGGCCGTACGATTCCGGTCGAGCAGTTTGCGGACGGCACGGCGCCTCTGGCGGACGTCGATATCGCATTTTTCGCGGCCGGCGAGGAAGTCAGCCTCGCCAGCGCTCCGGCGGCTGCGAAAGGCGCGCTCGTGGTCGATAAATCTTCGGCGTTCCGGCTCGATCCGGCCGTGCCGCTCGTCGTGCCGGAAGTTAACAGCGAGTTGGTGCGCGCGACCGGCCTCATCGCAAACCCGAATTGTTCGACAATTCCGATCGCGGTGGCGCTCGCGCCCGTCGACCGCGAATTCGGCCTCGAGTGGCTGAGTGCCGCCACCTACCAAAGCGTGTCGGGCGCGGGCAAAGAGGCGCTGCAGGAAATGAACGCACAGTCCGCCGGCAGCGAAACCGTCCGCGCGCTGCCGCGGCGCATCGCGCGTAACGTCATCCCGCAAATCGGCGACTTTGCGGCGGACGGCGCGAGCGAAGAGGAGCGCAAGATCGCTGCGGAGCTGCGCAAGATTCTGGGCCGGCCCGGATTGCGCGTGTCAGCGACGACGGTGCGGGTGCCGGTGGAAGTCGGCCACTGTGCGGCGATCGCATTCGGCACCGCACGACCTGCAGCCGCTGAGGAATTGGCGGAGCTTTTCAGCGGCGCGCCCGGCGTCCGGTTCGCGCCCACCGGCGAATACGTCACGCCGCTCGACGCCGCCGGTTCGGACGACGTGTTCGTCGGCAGGCTGCGCGCCGATGCCGCACATCCCGGCGCGTACCTTTGCTGGATCGTGTGCGACAATTTGCGCAAGGGCGCGGCGACGAACGCCGTGCAAATAGCCGAACTCGCGCTCGCTGCGGCAGCGCGCAGCTATGCGCGCTGAAGGCGACCGCCGCAAGCGGTCGTCCACCGGCGACCGCTCCACGACAACCTCGGCGAAGATCGTCGTTCAGAAATTCGGCGGTTCGTCGCTTGCGACCGCTCAGCTGCGAGCATTGGCCGCGCAGCGCGTGGCCGATGCGCTGGCATCCGGCGAACAGCCCGTCGTCGTAACGTCGGCGCTCGGCCGCCGGCCGGCGCCGTATGCAACCGATTCACTGCTGGAACTGGCAAGCGATCCGCGCAGCGGCCCCAATATAGACATGCTGCTGTCGTGCGGCGAGCTCATCAGCGCCGCGACCTTTGCGCACTTGCTCGAGGCACGCGGGATTCCCGCACGGGCGCTCTCAGCGGGTCAGGCCGGCATTCACACGGATGAGAACTTCGGCAACGCGCGCATTAGCCGAGTCGACACCACGCTGATCCTCAGGCTGCTGGCCCAAAACGTTACACCGGTCGTGGCGGGATTTCAAGGCATAACGGAAGGCGGCGAGGTGACCACGCTCGGCAGAGGCGGCAGCGATCTGTCCGCCGTCGCGCTCGCGCAGGCGCTCGGCAACGCGAAATGCGAGATCTTTACGGACGTCGACGGCGTCATGACCGCCGATCCGAGCCGCGTGGCCGACGCGCACACGATCGCCGCGCTCAACTTTGACGAGCTCACCGAGCTTGCGGAACGCGGGGCGACGGTGATGCACGACAAAGCCGCGCGAATGGCCCGCGACTCAAAAACGCCGTACGCAGTCCGGAGCCTGCGCAGCGGAGCCGGCACGACGATCAGCGACGATGCCGTCGCGCCGGAAAAACCCGTCAGCGGCATCGCGACGCTCATGGGCTACACGTTTTTGCACGCCGTCCCCGAGGCGGCTGCCATGCCCGGTGGTTGGGAGCACGAAGCGTTTCGCATTCTGGCCGAGGCCGCCATCAGCATCGATTGCATCAACGTCAACGCGGCGGGCATTTTTTTCATCGTGCGGGACGATCAGCTCGAGCGGACGCGCGACCTCCTCGAATCGCTGCCCGTTGCGGTGCGCACGCGGCGCGATTGCGCCAAGATCTCCGTTGTCGGCGTGGGCATGCGCGGCACGCCGGGCGTGATGTACGGCGTCGTGCGGGCGCTCGTCAATGCCGGCGTTCCGATTATCCACAGCACCGATTCGAATATCACGATCAGCATTCTCGTGCCGGCGCCGCAGGCCGCGGCGGCAGAAACCGCGTTGCACGAACACTTCGGCCTTCATCGGGGGTAACGCATGGGGCGTTTTGGGCCCGTCGTCACGGCGATGATCACGCCGATGCGTGCGGACGGAGCCGTGGATCTCGCGGAAGCCGCGCGGCTCGCCGGCTGGCTGTGCGATCGGGGAAGTTCGGGTCTCGTCGTCGCGGGCACGACGGGCGAGTCGCCGACGCTCAGCGATGCGGAGAAATTACAGCTCGTCGAAGCCGTCGTCGCGGAGGTAGGATCGCGCGCCACCGTCATCGCCAATAGCGGCGGCAACGACACCCGGCATTCGGTCGAGCTGAGCAAGCGCGCGGCAGCCGCCGGCGCGCACGCGCTGCTCGCCGTGGGGCCGTATTACAACAAGCCGCCGCAAGCCGGGCTGGTCGAGCATTTCACCGCAATCGCCGACGCGACCGAGCTGCCGGTCATGATCTACAACATACCGGGCCGGACGGCGGTGAACGTGTTGCCCGACACGCTGCTGCAACTCGCATCGCACCCGCGCATCGTTGCGGTGAAAGAATCGAGCGGCGACCTCGGTCAGATAGGAGAGATCGCAGCGCGCGCGCCGCAGGGGTTCGACGTCTATTCCGGCGACGATCATCTCGCATTGCCGATCGCCGCCGTCGGCGGCTGCGGGGTGGTCAGCGTTACCAGTCACGTCGCAGGCCCCGAGATACGGGAGATGTTTGAAGCATTTTTTGCCGGAGACGTGCAACGCGCGGCGGCAATCCACCAGCGCCTCTTGCCGCTGCATCGCGCGCTCTTCGCCGTGACCAGTCCGATACCGGTCAAGGCGGCGATGCAGCGGTTGGGCTTTGCGGTGGGGCGCTGCCGCGCGCCGCTCTGCGAATTGACGACCGAACAGCAGCGGGTTTTGGACGAAGCCCTCGCGCCGTGGCTCGCGCCGGCCCGCTTAAAAGAAATCGCGAGGCCGCGCTGACGACCGTTATGGACGATCGCCTGCCGAGCGCGAACGTGCTCGGCTGCCGCGTGGATCGGGTGGACGAATCGGAAGCCGCTGCACGCATCATGCAGCTGCTGCGTTATGGCGTTCCCGCCCAGGTGGTAACGCTGGGTGCGGAAATGGCGGTGCTCGCGTCGACCGACGAGCGCTATCGCCGGGTGATCAACGCGGCGGCGATCGTCGTGCCCGACACGGTCAGCGTGGTTTTGGCCTCGCGCCTGCTCGGCCGGCCCATGCCCGGACGCGTCGCGGGGATCGAGCTCGCGGAGCGGCTGTTGCAGCGCTGCGCGCGCAAGGCTCTCTCGGTGTATCTGCTCGGCAGCGCCGCCGGCGTGGCAGAAAAAGCCGCTAAAGAGCTGGTGCTGCGCTTTCCCGGGCTTCGCATAGTCGGGACGGAGCACGGCTACTTCATCGCCGACGAGGAGGCGGACATCGCGCGCCGCATCCGAGAGTGCGGCGCTCGACTGGTTTTGGTCGGCATGGGGTTTCCGAATCAAGAGTATTGGATCGCGCGCAACCTCGATCGGATAGGTCCGGCGGTTTGCGTCGGCGTCGGCGGTTCTTTCGACGTTTGGTCGGGCAGGCTCGAACGCGCTCCCGACTCCGTGCGCCAGGCCGGCATGGAGTGGCTGTACCGGCTCGTGCGCGAGCCTCATCGATTCAAGCGCCAGCTCGCACTGCCGCGCTTCGCGGCGCAGGTCGCGGCACAGGCGATCAGACAGCGGTTCCGCAGCGGGACCGGCCCAGCCAGTCCCGAGCCCGGCGCGTGCGAGGAATGATCCTCGCGGGCGGGTTATCGACCCGCCTGTATCCGTTGACGCTTGCGCTCCCCAAGCCGCTCGTGCCGGTTCTCGACCGGCCGGTGGTCGCGCACGTGTTGGAATATCTGCGCGCGCACGACGTCGCGCAATTGGCGCTCAACGTGCACTATTTCGCGGCAGCGGTCGAGTCGTTCGTCGGCGACGGCTCGCCGTTCGGCGTGAGCGTCACCTACCTGCGCGAGGCGCAGCTCATGGGGAGCGCGGGCGCCGTCAAACAGATGGAATCGTTCTTCGACGGCACGTTTATCGTGATCGGCTGCGACGACGTCACCGACGTTGATTTGAAAGCCGCGGTGGAATTTCATCGGCGCAGCAAGGCTGAGGCGACGATCGTGCTGGCCGAAGCGGAGGACGTCCGCCACTTCGGCGTCGTTGTCGTCGACGACGACGGTCGGATTCTCGAATTTCAAGAGAAGCCGGCGCCAGGCACGGAGCGCAGCAAGCTCGCCAACACGGGCATCTACATCTTCGAGCCCAGCGTCTTGGAGCGCATACCGAGCGGCACGTTTTACGATTTCGGCAAGCAGGTGTTTCCCGAACTGCTGGCCGCCGGCCGGCGCTTTTTCGGCATGCGCCAGAAGGCGTATTGGTGCGACATCGGCACGCCGCGCGAGTATCGGCGGGTCCATTTCGACGCGCTCACCGGCGCCGTCAAGCTGCGGATCGAGCCCACCGCGATGCTGGACGACGGCATCCTGATCGGCTTCGACGCGCGCATCGCGCCGGAAGCGCGCGTCATTGCTCCCAGCTGCGTGGGCAAAGCCAGCCGCATCGAACCGAACGCGATCGTCGATTCGACGATCATTTGGAACGGCGTCAGCGTCGGCGCCGGTGCGCGCGTGCGCAACGCCGTGCTGGGTCACGGCGTGCGCGTCGAGCCCGGGGCGATCATCGACGGCGCAGAAATCGGTTAGTGGACGGCGAGGCTGCGGCGCGTGAACAAGCGGCATGGCCCTCGCCGCACTGCGGCTCCTCGCAACTGCGTTCGAGCTCATCGCGCCGGAGCGCTGCGCCGGTTGCGGCTCCTACGGCCGCCAACTCTGTGAGTCGTGCCTCAGGTCGATCGCCTCGAAGCGTCCGGTGGAGCGTTTCGCCGGTTTGAGGATCTTGGCGCTGGGCGAGTACGATGGCATTTTGCGCCGCGCGGTTCATGCGTTGAAGTACCGCAATCATCCCGGCATCGGCTGCGCTCTCGGCGAGCTCCTTGCTAGGCGCGTTCTCGCAAGCACATGCCGCCCCGAAGTGGTCATCCCCGTGCCGCTGCATGCGGCGCGGCAGCGCGCGCGCGGCTACAACCAGGCCGAAGTGATTGCCCGCAGCTTCGGCAACCTGCACGAACCAAACGCGCTCGCCCGCATCCGTGCGACGTCGGTCCAAGCGCGTCTCGACCGCCCCGGCCGCGAGCAAAACGTTGCGCGCGCATTCGCGCCCGGGCCGCGCGCCGATCGAATTTATGGAAATAGCGTCGTCCTCGTGGACGACGTCGTCACCACAGGCGCTACCATGCGCGCGTGCGCCGCTATCTTGAAAAGCGCGGGCGCTGCGGCCGTCTCTGCGGCTGCCGTCGCGATCCGCCTGTAGGCACGAGCGTCGCGCGCCATTACTTTGCGACACAAAGTTACCGGCAGGTCAAGCAGGGCCGGCCGAAAAGCCCCCTGAAGGCGATTCCCGATGGATGACGCCGCCTTCATGCGCCGCGCGCTCAAGCTTGCGGCGCGCGGCATCGGCAACACGAGTCCCAATCCGCTGGTGGGAGCGGTGATCGCGCGCGACGGCGTCGAGCTCGCTTCCGGTTTCCACGAGCGAGCCGGCGCCGCGCACGCCGAGGACGTCGCGCTGCGCGCGGCGGGTGAAAATGCCAAAGGCGCAACGCTGTACGTCTCCCTCGAGCCCTGCGCCCATCAAGGCCGCACGCCGCCTTGCGCGGACGCGATCGCGGCAAGCGGCGTCGCTCGCGTCGTCATCGCCGTCGAAGATCCGGATCCAAACGTTCGGGGAAGAGGCATCGCCCAGCTGCGCGGCGTCGGCATCGACGTCGACGTCGGCGTCGCAGCCGCGCCGGCGCGCGAGCTCAACCGCGCGTACTTCCACCAGCGAGCTACCGGGCTGCCGTTTGTGACGCTCAAAATGGCGCAGGCGCTGAACGGCACGATCGGCGCATCGAAAAACGCGCGCCAACAGCTCACCGGCGCCGCCGCCGCCAAGTTCGTGCGGACCTTGCGGCACGAGCACGATGCGGTCATGGTGGGCGTCAACACCGTCGTCGTCGACGATCCCCAGCTGACCGTACGGCCGCGCAAACGCCGCCACGTGCCCTACCTCCGAGTGGTCGTCGATTCCGCCGGCCGCATACCGCCGGTGAGCGCGATCTTGAGCGGACAATCAAAAGCGCAAACCATCGTTGCGACGACGGAGCGTATGCCGCAAAGCGTGCGCGAGCGCCTGACGAAAAAACGCGTTGAGGTAATGGTCTGCGGCGCGGCCGCCGACGGCCGCGTCGACCTCAACGATCTGCTCCACCGACTCGGCAGCCGCGGCGTGCTCTCGGTCCTGTGCGAAGGCGGACCGGCGCTCGCTGCGGCGCTGCTGCGCGCGGGAGACGTGCAGCGCCTCCACTGGCTCAACGTCCCGCGGGTGATCGCCGGGCCGGAGGCGGTCGCCGTGCTCGGCGGCGCAGGCGAACCGCTGGACTTGCGGTTTCGCATAGCTTCCGTCAAGCAGCTCGGCGACGACGTGCTCGTCACCGCCGCGCTGGAGTAACCCGATGTTTAGCGGGCTCATCGCTAGCCGGGGAACCGTCGTCGAGCGCCGGGCCGAACGCGGCGGCCAGCGCCTGATACTGGACTGTTCCGACGTCGCAAACACCGCTAAGACCGGCGACAGCGTCGCCATCAACGGCGTCTGCCTGACCGTCGCGTCGATCGACGCTTCAAAGCTGCAGTTCGACGTCGTTCCCGAAACGCTCGAGCGCAGCAACCTCGGCGGCTTAGCGCCTGGCGACGAGGCGAACGTCGAAGCGAGCCTGCGGCTGGGCGAACCTTTGGGCGGCCACCTGGTTTACGGTCACGTCGATGCGGCGACGCGCATACTAAGGAAGATTCCCGAGGGACCCGGCTACCGCTTATGGTGCGAGATGCCGCCCGGACTTGGCCGCCTCATTGTCGAAAAGGGGTATGTCGCACTCGACGGGGTCAGCCTGACGGTGGCCGAAACCGCGGCCGACCGCTTCGCCGTCGCGCTCGTTCCCGAGACGCTGGCGCGAACGACGCTCGGCACCAAGGGCGCCGGCGCGGCGCTCAACGTCGAAGTCGATCCCGTGGCGCGCTACGTCGCCGCGGCGCTGGAGCAACGAAAGTAACCAACACGATGCCGCTCGCCACCATTGAAGAAGCTATTGCCGACATCCGCGCCGGCAAGATGGTCATCGTCATGGACGATGAGGATCGCGAGAACGAAGGCGACCTCACCATGGCGGCGCAGATGGTCACCCCCGAAGCCATCAACTTCATGACGAAGTACGGCCGCGGGCTGATCTGCGTTCCGATGGTCGGCCGCCGTCTCGACGAGCTGCACATCCCGATGATGGTTTCCGAAAATACGTCTCCCTTGGGCACGGCATTCACGGTATCGCTCGAAGCCAAGGGCCGCACGACCACCGGCATTTCCGCACATGACCGCGCTGCGACGATCAAAGCACTGCTCGATCCGAGCGCTCTGCCCAGCGATTTCGTCTGCCCCGGGCACACTTTTCCGCTGCGCTCGCGCGACGGCGGAGTGTTGGTTCGCGCCGGGCAGACGGAAGCCGCGATCGATCTCGCGCGCCTCGCTGGGCTCTATCCGGCGGGCGTCATCTGCGAAATTCTCGATGACGACGGCACGATGATGCGCCGGCAGCAGCTCGAGCGCTTCGCCGCCGATCACGGCCTGAAGCTCGCCACCGTGAAAGATCTCATCGCTTACCGGATGCGCAACGAAAAACTGGTCCAGCGCATCGCCGAATTCCACCTGCCGACGCGCTTCGGCGAGTTTCAAGGCTATGGCTACGAATCGCTCGTCGACAGCCAGTGCCACGTCGCGCTTTCCATGGGCGACGTGGGCGACGGCAAAAACATCCTCGTGCGCGTACACTCGGAGTGTCTCACCGGCGACGCGCTGGGCAGCAGGCGCTGCGATTGCGCGGCGCAGCGCGACGCGGCGCTGCAGACGATTGCCACCGCCGGGCGGGGGGTCTTTCTGTACCTGCATCAGGAAGGCCGCGGCATCGGCCTCGCCAACAAGCTGCGCGCTTACCAGCTGCAGGATCGCGGCGCCGACACCGTCGAGGCGAACCTGCGGCTCGGGCTGCCGGCGGACAAGCGGGACTACGGCATCGGCTCGCAGATCCTGCACGATCTCGGGGTGCGCGAGATGCAGATCATCACCAACAATCCGCGCAAGATCGCCGGCCTCGAAGGCTACGGCCTCCGCATGACCGGGCGCGTACCGCTGATTATCGATCGCGACGAATTCAACGCGGACTATTTGAAGACCAAGCAAGAAAAGCTCGGTCATCTCTTTGAAGGCACGTAAGGCGCAGCGCTTCGCGATTTTGCGCGCGAGGTTCAACGAGCCCATCACGCGCGCGCTGCTGGATGGCGCGCTCTCCGGCTTCGCCGATGCCGGCGTAGCCCGCAAGCGCATCGAAGTTTTCGAAGTGCCGGGATCCTTCGATCTGCCGGTGGCGGCGCTTTGGTTGGCACACACCGGCAAATATCACGCGATCGTCTGCCTCGGCTGCGTCATCCGAGGAGCAACGCAGCACTACGCGTATGTCGCCGGAGAAGCGGCGCGCGGTCTGGGTGACGTTGCGCTCGAGACCGGGGTGCCGATCAGCTTCGGGGTGCTGACGACGGATACGGCGGACCAGGCCTGGGCGCGCGCCGCCCGCCGCGCCGAACCGGCGGGCGATCACATCGGCGAGCGCTCCGAAGGCAACAAGGGCTATGAAGCCGCGCAATGCGCCGTCGCAATGGCGGCGCTGCGCGCGCACATCCGCTGACTCGCATGCCGGCGACGACCGAAGCCCTCTGGAAGCACGACCTCGTGTGGTCGGAACCGGGGGCTTACTACGGCCTACGCGACGAACGCACGCACGGCGTGGAGATTCGATTGTTTCTGACGCCCGCGCTGCTCGAAACTGCCGAGAACACGCTGTTCGACCAGATGCTCAACGCTACGCGTTTTCCCGGCGCGCGGCTGGTCGTCATCACGCCAGACGTGCACTTCGGCTACGGAGTACCGGTCGGCTGCGTGCTGCTCACCGAATCGAGCGCCGGCGCGATCGCGATGGGCCCGGTCGGCTATGACATTGGCTGCGGCATGGCGTCTGCCAGGTCGAGCGTGCCGGCCGAGGCTGCGACGCCGCAGCGCCGGCAGTCGTTCAACCGCGAAGTGATGCGCCGCGTGGCGTTGGGCGCGGGCGGTCGGAGCCGCGCGCTACCCGACCTGGCAACGGCCGAATTCGAACGCCTCGTGCGCGGCGGCGCGGAGTATTACATCGAAAAGTACGGTGCCAGAATCGAACGCAGCCGCGCAGAGCGCAATCGATTACCGGTCGACGATGCTTGGCAGCCGCCCTGGGCCGGGCGCGGAAAACCGGAACGCGGCGTCGGGCAACTCGGCAGCCTCGGGGGCGGCAATCATTTCATTGAACTGCAGCGCTGCGAACAAACCAAGACGCTGTTCGTACAGGTACATACCGGCAGCCGTGGGTTCGGGCACGGCCTGGCGACGAATTATTTCGATCTCGCGCGCGCTGAAAAGCCGCACGCAATCAAGCACCTGGACCTCGGCTATTTTACGCCGGATTCGCGCTTTTATCGAAGCTATCTCAACGCCGTCGCGGCCGGCGGGAATTTTGCAATCATCAATCGGCTGATCATCATCGAGCAGGTCGCGCTGGCATTCGAAGCGGTGTTCGGCTCTTCGATCGATCTCGTGTACGAGATCAGCCACAATTTGGTCCAGCTCGAGCGGCATCCCGAGTTCGGCGACGTTTGGGTGCATCGCAAGGGCGCGACGCGAGCATTTCCGGCCGGCCATCCAGCGCTCGCCGGAACGATTTGGGCAGACAGCGGTCACCCGGTGCTCATTCCGGGGAGCAATAAGGATTTCAGCTACATCTTGCGACCGCTTCCGGGGGCGGCGAAAAGTGCGTACTCGGTAAACCACGGCGCGGGGCGGCGCATGTCGCGAACTCAGGCGACGAAAACGCTCAACCGCCGGGAGATCGATGACGCATATCGCGCCGCCGGCATCTTGGTGAACAGCGACGGCCGCGTGCCCATCGACGAAGCCGCGCCCGCCTACAAGCCGTCGCGTGAAGTGGTCGGCTGCGTCGTGGCTGCGGGTTTGGCCGAGATTCAGTACGAGCTGTGGCCGCTGGCTTCGATCAAGGGCATGTAGCGGTCGCCGTTAGGCGACCGTCGTCAGGGCGTGGCAGACCGGCGCGTGAACAGCCGCAAGATCAACAGCAAGACGACGCCGCCGACGAACGCGACCAGTAGGCTATGCCAACTGAATCCAGTCAGGCCGGGATGATGCAGCACGCTGGTCCAGATGAATCCGCCGATGAGCGCGCCGACGACGCCGATGATCAGATCGCCCAGTATCCCACCAGGTCCCTCGCCTCGCACGACGAGCCGCGCCAGAAAGCCTGCGATGATGCCGATGATAATCCACGCAATAATACCCACAGTGTTTTCCTCCTGTAGCAGTCGCGGCGTTCGCCCGGTCCTTGGCGAGTTCCCCTCCACGAGCGCGCAGAAATACGGGCGGCAAGAGGGTGCGAATAAATTCGCGCTGCATATCGGGAGCAAGGGCGCCCCGCGCGAGGCGCGAAGCCGATGACATGATGCCGGCCGGCCGGACGGGCGCGCGCCCCATTGAATTCACAAGCAGCAGCCTGCGCATCATCGATCAAACGAAACTGCCGGCGGCTACCGAAGTCGTCGAGGTGCGTTCGTGGCGCGACGTGCCGGACCTTATCCGCGCGCTGAAGGTACGCGGCGCGCCGGCGATCGGCATCGTTGCTGCCTACGGCGTCGCGCTGGCAGCACGCGAGCACGCGGAAGGCCGAACCGCAAATTCCGAAGGTTTTTTCGGCAACCTGCAATCCGCCGCCGATGCGATCGCGAGGGCGCGCCCGACGGCCGCCAACCTCGGTTGGGCGGTGAATGAGATGATGAGCGAAGCGCGCCGGGCCGCCGCTAAGGGCCTGCAGCCGGCTGAGATCGCCGCCGCGCTCGAGACACTCGCCCGCGCGCTGCACGCGGCCGATGCAGCAACCTGCCGAAGAATCGGCGATCACGGCGCAGCGCTGCTCGGGGTGGGAAGCTCCGTCCTCACCCACTGCAACACCGGCGATTTCGCAACCGGGGGCTACGGCACCGCGCTCGGCATTATCCGCTCTGCATGGCGCGAAGGAACGCTGGCGCACGTGTTTGTCGGCGAGACGCGACCGATGTTCCAGGGCGCCCGGCTGACGACGTGGGAGCTGCGCCAAGACGGCATACCGCACACGCTCATCGCCGACTCCATGGCGGCGCACTTCATCAGCCGGGGGCGCGTCGACGCGGTCATCGTCGGGGCCGATCGCATCGCCCGAAACGGCGACACCGCCAACAAGATCGGCACCTACGCGCTGGCCGTGGCCGCTCGAGAACACGGCGTGCCGTTCATCGTCGCCGCGCCGCGCTCGACGTTTGATTCCGCGATCGCCGACGGGTCGGCGATCGTCATCGAGGAACGCGACCGGCGCGAGGTGACGCACGTGGCGGACGTAGCCCTAGCGCCCGAAGGAACCCACGCCGAAAATCCGGCCTTCGACGTGACGCCCGCCAAATTCATCAGCGCGATCGTCACCGAGTTCGGGGTGCTGCGTCCGCCGCTGCTTGAGTCGGTTGCGGCGCTGCTGGCCGGCGCGTCCCTGCTCGCAGCTAGACCGCCGGCGTGACGCCCGCCAAGCGCGCAGCGCGGCTCAATTACCTGACCTTCGTCGCTGCGCCGCCCGCCCAGCTGCCCTCGCTCGTGATCGTCGTCGGCAAGGAAACGGTGCTCGCGGACGAGGTGGTGCGCTCGATCGCCGCCGCCATCTCGCCGGACGAATCGTTACGCGCGCTCAACGTGGACGTCGTCGACGCGCGCGGCGCCCAGTCGTTTGCGCCGGTTGCCGAAAAGATCGCCGCCCTGCCGTTTCTCGCGCAGCGGCGCGCCGTGATCGTGCGCGGCACAATCGACCTAAAAAAAGAGGCGCGTGAGGAGCTCGCAGCGACGGCCGCCCACGCACTCGAACACGCCGTCTTGCTGATCGATCATTCCGGCAAACCCGCCCGGCCGCAAGGGCGCCGACCGGGCGATGAAGCGGCAGCATTTGCGAAAGCGCACGGCCGTGCGCTGATCGTCGACTGCACGCTGGATGAAAAAGACTGCGGAACATACGTCGAGCGTTACGCCGGATCCATTCGTCTCGAGGTCGAACCAGCGGCGCGCGACGCGCTGGCCGCTACCGAAGACGTCGCCGAAATAAAGAACACGCTGGACCGGCTCGCGCTCACCGCCAAACGCGTCAGCGCAAGCGACGTCGAAGCATACTCGCTGCCGTCGGGCGATGCGAGGCTGTGGACGCTGGCCGGAGCGGTGTACGACGGCGATCCGGAACGCGCGCTGCGCATGGCCAAGGACATCGGCGACCCGATCGGCCCGCTCGTGTGGTTGGCGGGTGACGCACAGATCCTTTGGGAGCTGCGCAGCGGCGTCCGCGCGACGGACTATGCCGCCGCGACCGGTCAAAACTTCTGGCGTATCAAAAATCTGTTCGGCGCCGCCAAGTCGCGTCCGCTGAAGGAGCTTCGCGAGCGGGTGGACGTCACGATGGCGGCGCTGGAACGATCGCTCACCGGTCGCCGCGATCCGGAGCAGGCACTCGAAGAGGTCATCGTGCGGCTCGCCGGCAAACGAAACGCCCCGTGACGACGTCGTATGCCTCGCCGTTCTCCTGGCGCTACGGCAGCCCGACCATGCGCGCGCTGTTCTCCGAACAGACGAAGCGCCGCATGTGGCGGCGGTTCTGGCTGGCGCTCGCGCAGGCGCAGGCAAAGGCCGGCCTGATCACGGCCGACGAACTGGCCGACCTCCGCCGTCACGTTGATGCGGTGGACATCGACGCAGCCCACGCCATCGAACGCGAGATCCATCACGATTTGATGGCCGAGCTGCGCGTCTACGCGTCGCAGGCCCAGACCGGCGGCGGCAAGCTGCATCTGGGCGCAACCTCGATGGACGTCGAGGATAACGTCGAGATCGCTCGCATGCGACTGGCGCTGTCGATGCTCGCCGGAAGCGTGCACGGCCTTTTGGACGCGCTCGCCGACAAGATCGATGCCTATGCCGCGTTGCCGTGCATCGCGTACACGCATCTGCAGGCGGCGGAGCCGAGCACGCTCGGGTTCCGAATGAGCGTCTGGGCCCAAGACGTATATTTGGATTACGAAAGCCTGAAATGTCTCGCCGGCTGGCTGCCGGCCAAGGGTCTGCGCGGCGCGGTCGGCACGTCCGCGTCGTACGCGGCGCTGCTCGACGGCACGGGCGTCGTGCCGGACGACGTCGAACGCGAGGTCCTCGATGCCTTCGGCCTGCGCGCTCTGACGGTCACCGGCCAAACGTACCCCCGCCGGCTGGACTACATCGTGATCGCGAGCCTCGCGGCGTTCGCGGCGTCGTGCGCAAAGCTGGCGTTCGACATCCGCGTGCTCGCGTCGAGCCCGTTCGGCGAGCTCGGCGAGCCGTTCGCGCAAAATCAGGTTGGCTCGTCGGCGATGCCGTTCAAGCGCAACCCAATCCTGTGCGAACGCATTTGCTCGATCGCCCGCATCGTCGGAGGGAACGCCGGCATCGCATGGCAAAACGCCGCCGACAACCTGCTCGAACGAACGCTCGACGACTCCGCCAATCGCCGCACCATCATCCCGGAGTCGTTTCTGGCTGCGGACGAGATTGCGACGTTGGCGCGAACGGTCATCGCGGGGCTGCGCGTCGACGAACGGCGCATCGCCGCAAACCTTGCAACGTTCGGACCGTTCGCGGCTACCGAAGGAGTGCTCATGACGGCGGCCAAACGCGGTGCCGACCGCCAGGCGCTGCACGAGCGCCTGCGAGCAGCGTCGATGCGGGCTTGGGACGCCGTCGGAAGAGGCGAGACGAATCCGCTTCCGGAAATTTTGCTCGACGATGCGCAGATCGCGCGCTACGTCAAGCCCGAAGAACTCAAGGGGTTAATGCAGGCAAACCGTTCCACCGGCCTCGCCGAGTTGCGAGCGAGGGAAATCGCAAAGAGGCTCCGCTCGCTCGAGGCCGCACCGGCGCCGCCGGCGCGCTTTTTGGCGGATGTGCATGAGGATTAAAAAAGACGAGCATGGATAAAGGAACTGAGATCGGCCGCGGCAAGACCAAGGTGCTCTATGAGTGTCCGCGGCGCAGCGATGCCTTGATTGTGGTGCAGCAGGACGACATCACCGCAGGCGACGGAGCGAAACGGCATACGATCGCCGGCAAAGGCAGATTGGCGGCGCTGACGACGTCGCGCGTTTTCCGGTTGCTCAACGCCTGCGGGCTGCCGACGCACTATCTCGGCGGTGGCGAAGACGAAGACGGCAACGAGATGGTCGTCCGGCGTTGCGAGATGATTCCGATCGAGGTCGTCGTGCGCGGCATCGCGGCAGGCTCGTACCTCAAGCGCAATCCGGGGACCAAGGCAGGCGCCGTCCTCGCGCCGCGGCTGGTCGAGTATTTCTTCAAGGACGACTCGCGCCACGATCCGCAGTACACCGCAGAGCAGATCGTTGAGGAGGCCATCGCAACGCGCTTTGAGCTCGGCGTCATGTCCGACCTCGCGCGCCTCGTCTTTGAGATCCTCTCCCACGCGTGGCGGCAGCAGAACGTCTTGCTCGTCGATCTCAAGGTGGAATTCGGCCGCGCGAAGACGGACGACGGCGGCGCCGAAATCGTGCTCGCCGACGTCATCGACAACGACTCGTGGCGCATCTGGCCGGGCGGCGATCAGACGCTCATGCTGGACAAGCAGGTCTACCGGAACATCGCCGTGCCGTCGTCGGGCGACCTCGACTCGGTAAAATCCCGGTACGAAGAGGTGGCCGAACGTGCTGGCAAGTTTCAGCGCACCACCGGCGGCTTTGTGGCGATCCTCATGGGCTCGGCTGCCGACGCCGCGCACGCCGATCGCTGCGCCAAGGCGCTGGCGGATCTCGGCATTCCATCGCGGCGCCACGTCGCATCCGCGCACAAGACCCCGCTGTTCGTGCTGCAACTGGTGCAGCAGCTCGACAGCATGCTCGGCAGGCTCGTCTACATCACCATAGCCGGCCGCAGCAACGCGCTGTCCGCCATGCTCGACGCCCAAACCGCCAACCCGGTAATCGCGTGCCCGGTCATCGGATCGACGTGGGCGGGGATGGAAGTGCTGTCGAGCCTGCACGTTCCGTCCGGCATCGCGAACGCGGTCGTCCTCGAACCCGAAAATGCGGCGCTCGCCGCCGCCAAAATGTTGGCGGTCGACGACACGGTGCTATACGGCAGGGTGCTCGTTTCGCAATATCGCACGCGCGCGGGCGTCATCGAAGCCGACGCGCGGCTCAACGCGCAAGCAGGCCAGGGCAACGGAAAGCGCGCGTGACGCCGGCGACGGAGGCCCCCGATGCCTTCGGATACTCGGCTGAAGCGCTGGCCGTCGAAGGCAGCGACGACACAGAGCTCGCGCGCCTCGCTCACCGCGAGGCGCTCGCGCTTAGCGCCTCCGAGTTGCGCGCCGTCGCGCAGCGCATCGGCCGCAATCCCACACGCGCCGAAGCGCATGCGTTTGCGATCCAGTGGAGCGAGCATTGCTCGTATAAGAGCAGCCGCGAGCTGTTGCGCCGCTTGCCGACGAAATCGAGCGATGTGCTCGTACCGGTGGGCGAGGATGCCGGGGTCTTGCGCGCGTGCGCCATCGACGGAGTGGAATACGGCGTCGTCGTCGCCCACGAGAGTCATAACCATCCCTCGCAAGTCGTGCCCTTCGAGGGCGCGGCCACCGGCGTCGGCGGAATCTTGCGCGACGTGCTGTGCATGGGAGCCGAAGTCATCGCCAGCGCCGACCCGCTGCGCTTCGGCGTTGCGGATGCCGGATCGCATGCCGCTTATGTCGCCGCATCGGTGGTCGACGGCATCGCCGCGTACGGCAACGCGGTCGGCGTCCCGAACATCGCCGGCGATCTCTACTTTCACCCGTCGTTCGCGGACAATTGCCTGGTCAACGTGGTTGCACTCGGAGTCGTGCGCGCGGATCGAATCGTTCCCAGCCGCGTTCCCGAGGGCGGCGCCGGCTATGATCTCGTCCTCGTCGGCAAGGCGACGGACGCATCGGGGTTCGGCGGCGCGTCGTTCGCGTCGCTGACGCTGGACGCCGCACAAGTGCAGGCGAACAAAAGCGCCGTACAAGTTCCCGATCCGTTCCTGAAAAACGTCATCATGCGCGCGACGTACGCCGCGTGCCAGGCAGCATTCGCGCGCCGCATCGCCGTGGGGTTAAAGGATCTCGGCGCCGGCGGCATCATGGGCAGCACGTGCGAGCTCTGCAACGCCGGCGGGCTGGGCGCCGAAATCGACATCGACGCCGTTCCGCAAGCCGTGACGGGCTTGCCGCCGTTCGTCGTGGCGTGCGCTGAAACACAGGAACGCATGCTGTGGGCCGTGCCAGCGGATTTTACGCCCGAATTGCTCGCCATCTACAACGAGCGATTCACGCTTCCGGAAATCGCCGCCGGCGCGCGCGCGGCGGCAATCGGCAAAGTGACGGAAGCACGACGCTACGTCGTCACGTCGCGCGGCAGCACGCTCATGAATCTGCCGATCGACGTGCTGGCGGGGCCGATCGCCGAGCGGCGGACCGCGGCGCCGTCGCGCTCGGTCGAAACGGCGGCAGCGGCATGTGAAATCGCCGACCCGGCCGCCTGCCTGCGGCGCGTGCTGGCGAATCCCGACGTGTGCAGCCGGCGGCCGCTGATCGAGCACTACGACACGGTCGTGCGCGGTGCGACGGCGATTCCCAGCGGCTATGCCGACGCGGGCGTGGTGATCGTCAAGCGCGGCGCGCGCGCCGGCATCGCGCTGTCGGTGGACGGCAACCCGCGCTACGGAGCGATCTCGGCGAAACTCGCCGCCGCGCATGCGGTGGTGGAATCTGTGCGCAACGTGGCGGCAGTCGGAGCGCGGCCTATCGGCCTCACCGACTGCCTCAACTACGGCGATCCGGGCGACCCGCTGGCATTCGGCCAGCTCGAGGCCGGCATCGATGGGTTGGCAGAAGCGGCGCGCGCGCTCGAGCTCGGCAAAACCGGCGAGCCGCTGCCGTTCGTGAGCGGCAACGTCAGCTTGTACAACGAGTCCGCGCGAGGCATTTCGATCGCTCCGTCGGCGATTGTCGCCTGCATCGGCCGAGTCGACGACGTCGCGCGGCTCGTCACCATGCAGCTCAGCGCGCCCGGCAACACGTTGTTCTTGCTCGGCCGGCGCGCCCCGCAACTCGGCGGCTCGGTCCTCGCGGCGAACGAGCGCTTCGACGGCGGCGCACTGCCACCCATCGATTACGCTGAGGCCGTCGCGTCGATCCGCGTCGTCGTCGACTCGATCGACGCCGGCATCGTGCGCGCCGCGCACGACATTTCCGACGGCGGCCTGCTGGCGTGCGTCGCGGAGATGTGCTTGGGGGGCGATGCTACGGGCGGCATCGGGGCGCGGCTGCTGTCTCCATCGCGCTGGGCATCGGGCGTGCCGTTGGCCGGCGCGTTGTTCGGCGAAGCGGGCGGTTTCGTCATCGAAGTCGAGCGCTCACGCCTGCTCGAGTATCACGAGCTTTGCAAACGGCACGCCGCCTGGACCGCGCTGCTGGGCGAGACCGGCGGCACGGCGCTCGGAGTCGACGGCGTCTGCGAGATCGCCATCGTCGACCTCGCGTCCGCCTGGACCGGCACGCTCGAGGAGCTGTTTGCCTGATGCCGCCGCGCGTTGCGGTCATCGTCTTTCCCGGCACGAACTCCGAAGACGAGACGGTCGACGCATGCCGGGACGCCGGCATGGACGCGCGCCTTTTCTGGTGGAGCGAAGACGCAAGCCTGCTGCGCAGGTTCGACGCGTTTGTATTGGCCGGCGGCTTCGCGCATGAAGACCGCGTTCGCGCCGGCGCCATCGCGGCCAAAAGCAGCGCCGTGTCGGTCATCCGCGAAGAAGCCGCGCGCGGAAAACTCGTCTTGGGCATCTGCAACGGTGCGCAAGTGCTCGCCGAAAGCGGTATGCTCGGCGACATCGCGATTGCGCGCAACCTGCCGGCGGGCCACTTCCAGTGCCGCTACGTCGATGTTTGCGCCGACTCGGACAGCCAGCGCTGCGCGTTCACGCGCGGTCTGCCGGCCGGCTCGGTCTTTCGCATGGCGCTCGCGCACGGCGAAGGGCGTTTTTGCGGTGACGGGAGCACGTTCGACGAGCTCGAGGCTGCCCGCCGCATCGTTTTTCGCTATGTCGGCGAAGCGCCCAACGGGGCGATGCACCGCGCGGCCGGCATCTGCAGCGAAGACGGCAATGTTTTAGGTCTGATGCCGCATCCGGAGCGGACCGCGTGGGCATTCAACAACCTGTGGGACGGTCAGCGATTCCGCGGCGGCGATCCCAATCGAACCGTGGGCGCACACGCGATCTTTTCATGCATGGCGGGCGCGCTCGAGCGCAGCCGCGGGAGCGCGGGGTGAGCGCACTCGCGCCACTTCGTTACGAGCTGGAAGTGGCCGTTCGGCTATCGATTCCGGACAACACCGCGTTCACCGCGCTGACGGCGTTGCGCCTGCTCGGCTATCCGGAGCTTGAACGGGTGCAGCGGGAGACGATATATTCTTTGCAGCTCATCGACTCGGGGCGGCCGGCGGAAGAAATCGTCGCCGCGCTGACGCGCGCCGAAGTGCTGTTTAACCCCAACAAACACGAGCTGTCGTACCGCCTTCTCAACGCTCCCGGCGGCGCCCCTGTCGTACGCGAGCGAAGCGCGCTGCGCCCTTCGAGCGAAGCTCGAACGCAGCCCGAATACGAAGCCGTCGTCTCGGACAACGGCGACGACTGTTCGAGGCTCGTCGCGCTATTGAAGGACCATTTCGGCATTCGCGAGCTGCGCTCGTTGTCGCGCGCGACCGCGTGGACGCTGTGCGAAAGCGGCGCGTGCGCGAGCGCCGAACGGCTAGGCTGGGCGTGCGCGCAGCTGCTCTGCAACTCGCATTCGCAACGCGTGCTGATCCGGCAAGCGCCGCGACGCAGCGCCGTCGGGGAACCGCCGCCGCCGGCAGCGAATGAAAGCCGCTGATGACGGAGATAGCTTCGGCCAAGACGCTTCCAAACCAGTACGCCATCGCGACGCTCGGCAGCCACAGCGCGCTCCAAATCCTCAAAGGGGCGCGCGACGAAGGCTTTCGGACGCTGGCCATCACGACGCCGCAGAACGAAGGGCTCTACAAGAGCTTCGCGTTCGTCGATGAGGTCATGGTCATACCGCGCTACGGTGACTTTCCCGGCGTCGAAAAGGAGCTGACGCGGCGCAGAGTGATTCTCGTGCCGCACGGCTCGTTCGTCGCGTATCTGTCGCTGGAAGAACACAAGGCGATGTCGACGCCGTATTTCGGCAACAAGGCGGTCCTCGACTGGGAGGCAGACCGGTTGCGGCAGCGCGAGTGGCTGTTGCGCGCGGGTCTGAAGATGCCGCGCCAATTCACGAAGGCGAGCGAGATCGATCGCCCGGTCATCGTCAAGCTGTACGGCGCGCTGGGCGGCAAGGGTTACCTGTTCGTGAAGAACGCCGCCGACTTCGCAGCGCGCGCGTCGCATTTGCTCGAGCAGCGTTACATCATCCAAGAATACATTATCGGCGTGCCGGTCTACATTCACTATTTCTATTCGCCCCTGACCGGCCGGCTGGAGATCATGTCGATGGATCGGCGTTACGAGAGCAACGTGGATTCGCTCGGCCGCATTCCGTCGGCAGACCAAGAAGGCTGGAACATCCATCCATCTTACGTGGTGATCGGCAACCAGCCGATCAGCCTGCGCGAATCGCTGCTCGCCGAGGCCTTCCACATGGGCGAAGCGGTCGTGCGCGTGAGCCGCGAACTATGTCCGTCGCGCGGCCTGTTCGGCGCGTTTTGCCTGGAGACCATCGTCACGCCCGATGCGGAATTTTTCTTGATGGAAGTGTCGGCGCGGATCGTCGCAGGCACGAATCTGTTCATCGACGGGTCGCCGTACTCGTATCTCAACTACGACGAGCCGATGTCCACCGGGCGGCGCATTGCGCGCGAGATCAAAAACGCGCTGCTGTCCGACAGCCTCGAGCTGGTGCTCGACGAATCGACGTTTCAACCGTCGGGCAACGGTAAGGCCGGCAACGAACCGAAGGCGGTGATGCCGGGCCCCGGAGTCCCCGCTCATTAGCGAGATTGCCCCCGTTCTTGCCGGCTACGATCCGCGCGCTCTGACCTTATGCACCGTCGGCAGCCATTCCGCGCTCGACGTGTGCCTCGGCGCCAAGGCCGAAGGCTTGCGCACGCTCGTGATCACTGCGAAGGGCCGCGAAAAAACCTACGCGCGCTACTACCGAACGCGAGCCGACTTCAGCGGCTGCGTGGACGAGACCATCGCGCTCGAGCATTTCGCCGACCTGCTGGACCCGCAGGTCCAGCGGCAACTCATCGAGCGCAGCGCGATCTTCGTGCCGAATCGCTCGTTCGAAGTGTACCTTCGGCAACGTCATTCGTACGATGAGATCGAATGCGGGATGCTGGTGCCGTTCTTCGGTTCGCGCCGGTTGCTGCGAGCGGAAGAGCGCGACGAAGCCGGCAACCAGTACGCGCTGCTCGACGCGGCGCAGATCCGGCGCCCGCGCAGCTTGCGCTCGCCGGATGAGATCGACGGTTTGACGCTCGTCAAAGCGCCGCACGCGAAGGTTTCGTTCGAGCGGGCATTCTTCGTCGCGTCTACGCCGACGCAGTATCGCACGCGCGCCGGCGCGCTGCTCGGCGCCGGCGTCGTTTCCGAAGCTGGCCTGGCAACAGCCGTCCTCGAGGAATACGTGCTCGGGCCGACGGTGAACTTGAACTTTTTCTGGTCGCCGATCCTCGGTGAGCTCGAGCTGCTCGGCACCGACACGCGCCGCCAAACGAACCTCGATGGCGCTCGCGGTCTGCTCGCGATCGAGCAGGCGGCACTCGGTGGCGCTTTCACGCCGTCGATGGAAGAGGCCGGACACATCGCCGCGACCCTGACCGAGTCCATGCTCGAGCAGGCGTTCGACGTGGGCGAGCGCTTCGCGGCAGCCACTCGGCGTGCGCAGCCGCCGGGCATCATCGGGCCGTTCGCGCTCCAATGCATCATCGCAGCCGGCCCGCCGAAATCGTTCGTCGTTTACGACGTCAGTTTACGCATGCCGGGCTCGCCCGGCACCAAGTACACGCCGTATTCAGCGTATCGCTGGGGACGGGAGGTTTCCGCCGGCGAACGCATCGCCAAAGAAGTCGTGTTGGCGCGAGACACGCAGCGACTTGCGGAGATCTGCACGTGAGCGCGCGCGCGCCAGCCCCGGCCGGCGGCGAGACGGTTGTGATCGTCGATTTCGGCGCTCAGTACGCGCAGCTGATCGCCCGGCGAGTGCGCGAAGAGCACATCTATTCGGAGATCGTGGCTCACGACGCACCGTGGCCGGAGATTGCAGCGCGCGACCCGTCGGCGTTCATCCTTACGGGCGGACCGGAGTCGGTCGCCGCGCCGGGCGCGCCGCACATCGATCAGGCGCTGCTGGCCGCCGGCAAGCCCATTCTTGGCATCTGCTACGGCATGCAAGAACTCGCGCGCATGGCGGGCGGCACGGTCGTCGGGGGCGAGTTCCGCGAGTACGGCAAAGCGGAACTCGTCATCGACGCCGTGCACTCGCCGCTCTTCGACGGAGTGCCGGCCCATTCGCAGGCCTGGATGAGCCACGGCGACACGGTCACCGAACTGCCGAAGGGCTTCATCACGCTGGCGCACACCGAAACGAATCCGCAGGCGGCAATCGGCGACGTCGATCGCAAATGGTACGGCGTACAGTTCCACCCGGAGGTCAGGCACACCGAAGCCGGCCAGACGATCCTGAGAAATTTCCTGCGCAACATTTCCGGCTTGACCGAAGATTGGGTGATGTCGTCGTTCGTGGAGCGCGCCGTCGAACAGATCCGTACGCGCATTGGCGGGTCGCGCGCCGTCTGCGGTTTGTCGGGCGGCGTCGACAGCGCCGTCGCGGCGACGCTCGTCTCCCGCGCCATCGGCGACCAGCTCACCTGCATATTCGTCGACCACGGTCTGCTGCGCGAAGGCGAAGCGGATGGCGTGGTCGAGGCGTTTCGCGACGCCGCGCATCTCAACGTCGTCCGCGTCGAGGCGGGCAAACGCTTTTTAGACGCCCTGGCGGGGGTCGAAGAGCCTGAACGAAAGCGCGTCATCATTGGCCGCGAATTCATCGCCGTCTTTGAGGAGCAAGCACGGCGGCTGGGCGACATCGAGTTTCTCGTTCAGGGAACGCTGTATCCGGACGTCATTGAAAGCAAAACGGCGTTGTCCAAAGCCGGCGCGAAGATCAAGACCCACCACAACGTCGGCGGGCTCCCCGAGCGCATGCATCTGCAGCTGGTCGAGCCGCTGCGCCTGCTGTTCAAAGACGAAGTGCGCGCGCTCGGCCGCGAGCTCGGACTGCCCGCCGGGATCGTAAGCCGTCAGCCGTTTCCGGGGCCCGGATTGGCGGTGCGTATCATCGGGCCGGTCGACGAGGCGGGGTTGATCGCCCTGCGCCGCGCAGATGCAATCGTGCGCCACGAAATCGAAAACGCCGACGGCATCGAGCTGCCGTGGCAGTACTTCGCGGTGCTCACGCCGTTGTGCAGCGTCGGCGTGATGGGCGACGGACGAACGTACGGCAATTTAGTGGCGCTGCGCAGCGTTTCGAGCGACGACGGCATGACGGCGGACTGGTCGCGCTTGCCGCACGATCTGCTGCAGCGCATGGCGACGCGCATCGTCAACGAAGTGCCCGGCGTCAACCGGGTCGTCTACGATGTCACGAGCAAACCGCCTGCCACGATCGAGTGGGAGTGATGTCAGTCGCGCTCTCGCGTCCCCGGTAAGCGCGGAAAATCGCTTGATTGGCCGCGTTCGGCGGCCCAGCGCTTCGCTTGCTGCACCAACCATTCGAAGTTGTCCCACATCTCCGGAGCGATCGCACTTCGCTGAATGCCGACGACCTCTGAAACCGCATCCCATGCGCCGACGATGCGCGGCAGGATGAGATCGTAGATGATCTCACCGTCGAGCAATCCATATTTCACGTATGCGCCGACCGTTTCAAAGAAACGCATGAGGTGCATCTCTTTGTGGACGGTTAGGTCGGCTCGGCCGGAAAGAGCGACGCCGCGCCGAAATTCTTCGTCCCGCAGGCACGCAGCCAGGTCCTGCGCGATGAACTGCTGTGAGGCGCGATTGGTCGGCGTGTCGATCTCTTCGAAAATCTTCATAACGCCCTCGAGCTGCGTCGCCTGCCTGAGATGCTCGAGTTGTTGACCGGTGATTCGCACCTGTCGGGCACCCAGGATCACGGTGATAGCGATGACGAGCGCCGACAGCGCCGTGGCGAGCGCGGTAATTGCTTCCCACGTCATGCGCCCGGCGTTGGCCGCGAGGGCTCGGGTTCCTACCGGGCCGAAGCACCCGAGCAATGAACGTCCTCGTCGTCGGATCCGGCGCGCGCGAACACGCGCTCGCGTGGAAGCTCGTGCAGTCTCCGAAAGTCGACGCGCTCTTCGCCGCGCCGGGCAATGCCGGTACGGGCCGCCTCGGCGCCAATTGGCCCGAACTCTCGTCCACCTCGATCCCCGGCATCGTCGCAAAAGCGGTAGCCGCAAAGATCGGCCTCGCGGTCATCGGTCCTGAGGCCGCGCTCGCCGCGGGGCTGGCCGATGCGCTGCGAGCCGCCGGCATCGCCGCCTTCGGCCCGGATCGCAGCGGCGCGCGTCTGGAATCGAGCAAAGCGTTCGCCAAACAATTCATGGCGCGCTTTGCAATCCCGGCGCCGAGCTTTTTTATAGCGCGCGATCACAAGCAAGCAAAAAAAATCTTGCGCGACTGGCCGGCCGACGGCGGGGTCGTCGTTAAGGCGGATGGTCTCGCCGCCGGCAAAGGTGTCGTCGTCTGCGACTCGGCCGTGGAAGCACGCGACCTCGCCGACGGATGGTATTCTCGCGGCGCCGTTCCGGGCGGCGGCTCGACGCTCGTATTGGAAGAACGGCTCGAGGGCCGTGAGGTGTCGATGATGGCGGTCACCGACGGCCGACGCGCGGTCCTGTTTGCGCCGGCGCGGGACTACAAGCGCGCCGGCGACGGCGACAGCGGTCCGAACACGGGCGGCATGGGAGCCTACGCGCCGGCCGGCGATGTTGTCGACGCCGGCTTGCGCAACCGCGTATATAAGGAGATCTTTCAGCCGACGCTCGAGGGCCTGCGCCGCGCGGGAATTGCGTTTCGCGGCTGCTTGTACGCCGGCTTGATGATCACGCCGCGCGGGCCGCGCGTGCTTGAGTTCAACGTCCGCTTCGGCGACCCGGAAACGCAGGTCGTGCTGCCCCTGTTCGAAGGTGATTTTTGCGATTTGCTGCTCTGCGCCGCGGAGGGCCGGCTCGAGGCCGATCGGCAAGCGGAGTTTTCGGCACGCGCTTGCACCGGCATCGTGCTCGCATCGAAAGGCTACCCGGCGAGGTCCGAGCCTGTGCATAACCTGCCGACGTTTGAACCCGCCCCGCCGGTAGAACGAGATTCGGCGGCATCCGTCGTGGGTTTTTGGGGCGCGTCGACGCTCGAGGGCGAGCGCGTCGACGCCGCCGGCGGCCGCGTGCTCACCGTCTGCGCGCTCGGCGAGGATCTCCGCTCGTCGCGCGACGCGGCCTATGCCGCGTGTGTTGCCTATCAGCGCCGGCTTCCGGCCGAAGCGCAGTTGTGGTGCCGCTCAGACATCAGTTTGACACCGCCGCCTGATTCAGGTACGGTGTAAGAAGATGAAGCGCTGGGACGGCTACCGACCGAAACCGGAAGGCTCTGAAGACGCCGTTCACGATGCCTGCGGAGTCGCGGGCATTTATTGTCCGGGCGAAGACGTCGCCCGCGTGACCTTTTTTGCGATGTACGCGCTCCAGCACCGCGGCCAAGAGAGCGCCGGCATCGCGGTCTCCGACGGCCATGAGATCCGCGTGCACAAGCAGATGGGCTTGATCTCGCAGATCTTCACGGAGGAGATTCTGGCGAAACTACCCGGCTACTTGTCGGTGGGTCACACCCGCTATTCGACCACCGGATCCTCGATCGTGTATAATGCACAGCCGCTCTTGGCCCACAGCCCGGTTGGTACGATCGCGCTCGCACACAACGGCAACTTGGTAAACACGCAGGCGCTGCGCGAGTCGCTCGACGACACCATCGTGCCCACCAGCGATAGCGATTCGGAGCTCATCGCGCGGTTGATCGCCACCGCGCCCGACGGCGACATGGAATCGCGCATCGCGTACGCCATGACGCGCTCGATCGGCGCGTTTTCGATCGTGCTCGGCAGCGAGCGGCAGTTGTTCGGCTTCCGTGATCCGTGGGGCGTGCGGCCGCTGTGCCTGGGCAAATACAATCAGGGGTGGGCGCTGGCGTCCGAATCGTGCGCGCTGGCGACGATCGGCGCCGAATTCGTGCGCGAAGTCGATCCCGGCGAGATTGTCACGCTCGACGAGCGCGGCGTTTCGAGCCGGAAGATCCGGACGGATCGAAAGCCTGCCAACTGCATCTTCGAATACATCTACTTTTCGCGGCCTGACACCGTATACGCGGGAAACGAGTTGTACCTCGCACGCTATCAAATGGGCCGCGAGCTGGCGCGCGAGCACCCGGCCGAAGCCGACGTCGTGATGGGCGTTCCGGACTCGGCTACCGCCGCGGCAATCGGCTACGCCGACGAGTCGGGTAGACCGTACATCGAAGGTCTCATGAAGAACCGCTACATCGGGCGCACCTTCATCAATCCGGACCAGCGCATGCGCGCGCAGGGCGTCAAGTTAAAGTTCAACCCGCTGCTCGCCAATCTGAAGGGCAAGCGCGTGGCGCTGATCGACGACTCAATCGTGCGCGGCACGAC
>Ga0207416_1001259_pt1 | contig 35362 bp, 32 predicted proteins | sample PaiPotPPM11metaG_FD_184107 | JGI IMG/M metagenome (GOLD analysis project Ga0207416, IMG submission 184107) | Iron sulfur acid spring bacterial and archeal communities from Banff, Canada, to study Microbial Dark Matter (Phase II) - Paint Pots PPM... ...
CAGACCGTTGCGGGAACGTTGAACAACCTGCAGACCCTGTGAGCTCAGCCAGTCCGCGACGCGCTGTCGCTCGGCTGCAGCTGGAGCAAAGTGCTGCGCAAACTGATCCGGCGTCAAATAGTGGCGGAAGAGAGGCGAGCCGGGAGTATACAGATCCCTGAGAAACTTATCCAGTCCCGCTCGATCCCGTACCTTGAGGCTAATGGCAGCCGACAGAGTGCGACTGGATGCGAGCGCACCGAACCGGTGCGCCTGACTCAAGTGTGGCAAGAGGGAGCCGGACAGCGACACCAGTCGCCCCAGCTCGTGCAGACCGAGGACAGGATGCGAGCTCGCCGCCTGGGCCGTTAGGACGGGCCGGACCTGCCGGCTCAGTGGCAAGAGCACGAGGAATGCTACGGTCAGAGACACGAGTCGATTCTGTACCTTCAATGAAGAGCTCCTCTGATTTGTGGACATGCGCGGGCACACCGGTAGAGTTCCTCTCTATCGCCGGGCGCTACATGGTGATACTATACCCGCATTAGCCGGAAATTAGACCTGGGAGGATCTCCATGCGCAATGCTGTTGTCTCATGTATCCTGGCCACCGCAGCGCTGAGCTTCTCTAGCGACCTCACGTCTGCAGGCATCTCCCGAACGATAATCGGGCGCGCTGCTCCCCAATCTGCATTTCGCCCTGGAGCAGCTCGCATCGGCCCGAGCTCGGTACCCCGTCTGCACACTGCATGGACGTATCCGATCGGTTCAGTTACTGGGTCCGTCGCGACTGACACGCGGGTGTTCCTGAACCAAGTCTCGGCTCGTGGTGACCTCGTGGTGATGTTGGATGCGCAGACCGGCAAAGTGCTCCGCAGTGTTACGGCAGCCTCCCTGCATTTCTCTCCGGACGCGCTTGCCTACGCAGAAGGCAGGCTCATCGTGGCCGGGACAAAAACCACCATCGCGATGAACCCCGAGACAGGAAAGCGCTACTGGAGCGCACCGGCAGGCGCTACCTCACTCAATGTGATCGGAGATACCATCTATACCGGCAAATATTGCCAGAACTCGGCTGATGTATGTGGCTCCGCGGCGTCGTATGCCATCAGCCTCTCAAACGGACGAGTCCTGTGGGAGCACGCAGGGGCCTTCGCCGAAGCGCCCGACCTCGTTGGGGGTCGCTTGTATCAGGTAGTTGGTCGAACCGGCGACCAGACGCGCGTGTACGATCCGCGCAGTGGCACGCTCGTTGCCGAACTGCCCTACGGTGCGCTATGGCTAGGCGACAAGTACACGATCTATGCATACGCGCTGGTCAGCCCACAGCCCGGTGCGAAAGCGGCGAAGCGGGGGTGGCTGGGTCGCATCAGCTCCACCGGAAAGCCCGTTTGGAAGCTCGACGTCGGCATTGTGTGGCCGGGGAGCGCTGTACTCGATAACGGCATACTGTATGTCGACTCCAACCGGTTCCATCCGGGAGTGATTGCAGTTAAGGGCAGCAACGGCAAGATTCAGTGGGGCGCCAACCTCGGAAAGAATCTGCTCCTGCGGGTGGCAAATCAGCTGGTCTTCGTCCTGGATCCGTCAAAGGGGACGCTGTCCGTGCTGAACGCGGGTACCGGGAGCGTGCTTCGCCAAATCCTCCTCTTGCATTCCGCCGGTGTTTTCCCTGGCAGAGCGTTCCAGGCTCTTCTCCTTCAGAATGACACGCTCTACGCGATCGGAAACGGCGTTGTTGCGCTTCGTCCTTAACCATCGACTATGAACTGGTCACCATAACTCCTTACAAAAGGCTTAACACTCGCCTGCAAAACGCTTAACTCTCGTCTGAAATCTCACCTCCCTGCCAAGCTATCAAGCTATGATTTAAATAGGAGTGGTTCCATTTGGGTAGGAGGTGACCCAATGCACCGAATCGGTTGGATTCTCCTCACCGGGTTGACACTGAGCGGCATCATAGGCTCCACGGCCTCTGCCAGCAGCATCCAGTGGACATCTGGACCGACTGTCGTACTCCAGGGCAATTCGGTCACGGCCTCCGGGACTATGGTCGGACTGGCGCCCGGTACTGTCCGAATTGCACTGACTGTACGGGGCAGAGGTGCGATTGTCTGCACGAACCCGAGCGGCCGTGTAGCCGTAGCGCAAACCCGCTACAGCGTGCCGGTGATGCTTCGCCGAGTGAAGTCGTTCAAAACGACCGGCAGTCTGACGTTTACGTTGGGGGTACCTGTGACGCAGAGCCGCCCTCAGCAACTCACTGCGTGCTCGAACCGCAACTGGCTTACCGCGCCGACATACACGACGTTCACCAGTGCTCGGCTGGCCGTCCGGCAAAACGGCCAGGTGCTCTTTAGTCAAGCCTTCCGGCTGTAGCCGGCCCCACGGCGACCGCCATCATTCACCGGGCTCCGAACAGGGCAAACAGCACCGCTAACTTTGCCACTGTTCCTTGGCTTCGGCCACGATTTCGCTCGCTCCACGCTCATACCTGCGCTGAACCTCTTCTGTTGTCGCCGGTGCGCTTTCGGGAGTGTGTCCCACCGTCTCCAGCACCTCCCGCTCGACCCAAATAGGTGCACCGAGCGAGAGAGCCAGCGCGAGGGCATCGCTGGGACGGGCGTCGACGCTGGTGGTGCCCTTCGGTCCCTCGAGCGTCACAACCGCGTAGAAGACCTGCTGATCGAGCCTGCTGATTCGGACCTCCCGGAGCTTGCCGCCGAGATTCCTCACCAGGTTTGCCGCGAACGCGATCGTGAGAGGACGCGGCGTCTCTTCTTTCTCGATCAACATGGCGAGCGTTACGCCCTCAGCGTCGCCGATCCAGATGAGCAGCTTGCCGGGCCCATCGGCCTCTTCCAGGATGACCACGTACTTGCCCTTCTGCGTGTCTGTCTCTTTCCGAACGTCTCGGACGCGCATTTCAACCGGCTTGGTTTCCATGGCTGCCATGCTTTCCTCCTTCCATAGTGTGTGTAGTCGCTGTCGTAGCGTTGCTCTTGCATTGTGCAGGCGCGTCTTGACCGTACCAATCTCGATCCCGAGCAGCTCGGCCGTCTCGGCGTAGGTCCGCTCAGAGGCATAGAAAAGGTTGACGGCTGCACGTTGACCGTCCGGCAAATCTCCTATTGCCCGTAGCACGCGATCGGCCAGTTCTCGCCTCTCTGCCTGTGTCTCGGGCTGCGCCTGGCGGTCGTCCATTGCGAGGGTGAAGCCACCATCGTGCACCACCTCCCAGGACAAGGCATGGCGCGACCGCTCGCGCCGCCACCGTCGGCAGATGTTCAGCCCGATACCTGCCAGCCAGGCGCCAAATCGCTCCGGACGCCTCAGCCGGTCAAGGCTCAGCATTGCCTGAAGCACCGCTTCGTGCGCGGCATCTTCCGCGGCAATAGTGTCGCCCAGCGTACGCCGACAAAGCGCCAGGAGAAGAGGCCAATGGCGGTCGATCAGGACGGCGAGAGCATCTTTATCGCCGCCTTGGGCTGCTAGAACGAGCATGCTATCGGGGTCGTCCATCTGTATCTCTGTACGGTCTATCACCGGAGACAATTGCCTCTACACCTTAGTCGTGGCAGTAACGCAAAAGGTTACCCTTGCGGTTATGCTCCAACAGGGAGGCAGGTGCAATTCGCCGACCTCGCGCGGGCGATCCCCTGTCTGGGCCATTCTCCCCGCGGGCCAAGGCTCGCTACAGGAGTTGACGTCTGCGTCGAGCCGCCCGCACTGGCCAGCCTGCGGCCAAGGGCGGGACGCCACTCGGGGCGTCCCCTACCGAGGCCGTGTCATTGGGAGGGCATTAGCCGTTGCGGCAGGGAGGCCGCGGGTGACCACGGGGGGATCGCCCCTACGGCATGGGGGTTAGGAGACGGGGGCTCCAAAGGTGCAGGATGAAAAGAAGTGACGAATGGCCAACGGCCAATAGCTAACGGTTAATGGCTAATCGCTAACGGCTAATCGCTAACGGCTAATCGCTAACGGCTAAAGGAGGCCTATCGATGAGTCAAGTCGCAAAGCAGCTCACGGTTTCATTGACAGCTTCAGCCATTGCTTCGATCCTCGCGACTCTGTTCGGCGGTTACCTACTCCGTCGCGTGATCGGCAGCACGGAAGGCGGTGGGGAGGCCGGCGAGGGAGAACACCGGCCCGGTAACGTGAACGTCAATGTGATGGTGTTCGTGGTGCCTGTTGCGGTAGGAAACGTCATGGCGGCAGGTGCACCCGGCGTGCTGCGCTATCTCCTCATGCGCAGGCGGCGAGGGAAAAGAGGCAAATAAGCCTACTCCTCTGACTCCTGCCACTTACCGTGCGCTTTGATCAGCTCTACCAGCCGGCCATCCGCTTCTTCGGCAGGAACACCCTTTTCCACGCACTGCTTGCCCACGTACAGATTCACCTGTCCGGGCGCTCCGCCGACGTAGCCGAAGTCTGCGTCGGCCATCTCACCCGGCCCGTTCACGATACATCCCATAATGGCTAGCTTGACACCAACTAGATGTGAGGTACGGTGCTTGATCCGCTCGGTGGTCTCCTGCAGGTCGAAGAGCGTACGGCCACAGGAGGGACAGGCCACGTAGTCGGTTTTGGAGAGACGCGTCCCCGCCGCCTGCAAAATATTAAAGGCAAGCTCGGTGCCGCCGGCCGTACCGCTGATCAGGACTGCGTCTCCGATGCCGTCGCACAAGAGTGATCCCAACGAAATTGAAGCCGGGAGCAGCGGATCGTCGAGACCATGCCCGCGCAGCAAAATCGGCGCATCAAGTCCGCGCTCGGCGGCCTTCGCCGCCAGCAGACGGTAGGCGAAAATGCGCTCGGCATCAGGCGCATTTACCGATAAGACAAGCTCTGCCCCCTGTCCAAGAGCGTCCACGGCGACACGCGACAGCTCGTCGATTCGCTCGGAGCGGTCCGCGGCATCACAAACGTCTACCTCCAGGAGCAACGTCCTGCCGGCATCACGCACCGCAGCCGCAAGGAAGGTGACATCATCGACCTGGACGATTCGCTTCATCACCCCATGCACATGCGGTAGAGCATCCAACAGCAGGGTTGCGTCGTGGCTCTCCGCAATCAGACCAAGCTGGGCTTGCGGCGAGACTTGGAGCCGCCCGGTCATGCCTTGCAATGCCTCGAGATCTTCCACACCTTCCAGATGGACCAGGGCTGCGTCTGGCTTGGGCTGTCGTCGCCCGGCGGGGCTTGCCCAGCGCAAGAGGCGAGCCATCGCCATCTTTTCCCGCGATACCGGCCCTTCGATTGACGCAACAACGGCGACCGTGTTGGCAGCGCCAAGACACAGGTTTCCGAGCCGGGTTGGGCGAGAATAGCGGCGCTCAAAGTGATAGAAGTCCCACGGAGGCTCCGCCGCCGGCACAACGCCCGAGACATCGGTCCTACCCCGATATCGATTCGCGATGGCAAAGGCCACCGGCACTTCCGCTTCGGGCTCCTCAGTGAGGGAAACCCGGATCGTATCGCCGATGCCATCTTCCAGCAAGCTACCGATCCCGATGGCCGACTTAATTCGCCCATCCTCGTCATTACCGGCCTCGGTCACGCCCAGATGAAATGGATAGTCCATCCCAAGCTTGTCCATCCGTGCCGCCAACAGGCGGTAGGCGGCGATCATGACTTTGGGGTTGGAGGCCTTCATGGAGAGGATGATGTCGTGGTAATCGTGTCGCTCGCACACGCGCACAAATTCCAGCGCGGACTCCACCATACCCTCAGGCGTATCGCCGAACCGGTTCATAATCCGATCCGAGAGTGATCCATGATTCGTGCCGATCCGCAGGGAGATGCCGCGCTCTTTACACTTGAGCACGAGGGGCGTAAAGCGCTCCTCGACGCGCGCCAGCTCGGCCGCGTACTCTTCATCGCTGTACTCGCGAACGGCAAACTTTCGTGAGTCAGTGTAGTTGCCGGGATTGATCCGCACCTTGTCTGCAAAGTCGGCGGCGGCAAGGGCAGCAGCGGGACTGAAATGGACATCGGCCACGATGGGAACGCGAACGCCCTTGGCGGCGAGCTGCTCCCTGATCGGCCCGAGACAGCGGGCATCGGAGGGCGTGGGCGTGGTGATTCGGACGATCTCGCAGCCGGTGGCGACCAGCCGCTCCACCTGTGCGACGGTGGCCGGAATATCCTTGGTGAGGGTGGTGGTCATCGACTGAACGCGGATCGGATTGTTCCCACCAACGCCGACGGCGCCGACCATGACCGTCCGCGTAGGCCGTCGGCGGCGGGTATAGATATCAGGAACGTAGGGAAGCTGCAGCGTGAGCATCAAGACTCCAGAAGCGCGGAGCCATACATGATAGCTCCGCGCCTCTCATTGTAAGAGTCCCGGGTCGGCGCGCCTAAAAACCCATCCTCTTTCGCTTTATCCGCGCATCTGGCTCATAATACGAGGAACATCTGGAAAGGAAGGGATCCTGATGCGTCGACCTGCTTTTACAGCCATAACGCTCCTCGCCGCAACTATCCTGGCGATACTGACCGCGCTCAACGTAAGCAGCGCACAGAACCTCCACCGATCGAGCGCTCAAACCGGTCCGACCCCACCGCCGCCTCCATTCTCGGGCACGCCGGTCATCGGCACGCCAACCACAACGGGTGGCGCCTCATTTGAAAAGCTGACTAACAAGCAGAAAACGCAGCTTCTGCAAATTGTCAGGAAGGACAAAACTGTCAAGAAGCTTCTCGGGAAGAAGACCTATCACGTAACCACCATGTGGGTGTGGGCAACCACCAAGGGCGCCCTCCTCGGCGGCGTTGTGACGATCCGGCTGAACAAGCCTGCTACCGTCTCGGGCAAGTGGCTTGACCTTGCGTATGACTGCACCGAGCAAAAGTCGCCTCCGTACGGCCGCGTCCCATACACGGCGAAGTACACGAGTGTGACCAGCGTGACGATTTACGTCGATCTGAAACGGAAACAGGTGGCGGGCATCAGACCGCTGGGGGTGATCGTGGGAGCACCACACTACCCGGCAAAGTATAAAGTCCCCACGAAGAGCGCCTGCTAAAGCGTCCACGCTAGAGCACTTGCCAGTGACATTGGGCTCGTAGGGGCATCCCCTTGTGGGTGCCCTCCCGGCCCGCCCTGCCTTCCCTCATCCAGGCATTGTGATCGCCGCTTCGGGTTAGAACAGCGAAATCCCCATGCCCGGATAAACCTCCGGGCATGGGGATGTAGCGCATGCAGGTGGTATCATTGGAAACGAAGCCCTTCCCCGGCCCTGAGCCGCGGGAGGAGGGCTTTTCCTTTATATGAGGAGGCCTCTCATGGCCGTCCAGGATCGTTACTACATCACCACCGCCATTCCCTATGTAAATTCCACGCCGCACATCGGCTTCGCTCTGGAGATCACGCAGACGGACAGTTTCGCGCGCTACCGCCGGCTGCGCGGGGATGACACATACTTTCTGACCGGCACCGATGAAAATAGCTTGACAAACGTCCTGGCCGCCGAGCGGGAAGGGATTTCCACCGATAAGCTGGTCGAGCGGAACTCACAACGATTCCTCGACCTCCGAGAGCACCTCGATCTCTCCTTCGATCAGTTCATTCGGACGGCCGCCGATCCTCTGCACAAGGCCGGCGTGGAGAGGATCTGGCGCGCCGTGCAGGAAGCGGGCGACATTTACAAAAAGAATTACAGCGGGCTCTATTGTGTGCGCTGCGAGCAGTACTACAGCTCTTCGGAGCTGATCGACGGGATGTGCCCTGAACACGGCATCCCGCCCGAGCTCATCGAAGAGGAGAACTACTTCTTTCGGCTGTCGCGGTACGCCGATCAGTTGTACGACCTGATCTCATCCGACCGGTACCGTGTTATTCCCGAGTCCCGAAAGAACGAGGTACTGAGTTTCATCTCGAGAGGACTGGACGACTTCAGCGTCTCTCGCTCGCGGCAGCGCGCCCGCGACTGGGGCATTCCGGTGCCGGGAGATCCATCGCAGGTGATCTACGTCTGGTTCGATGCGCTCACCAATTACATCACCGCCCTGGACTACGCCCACGACGGACCAAAGTATCGGCACTACTGGGTAGAGAATCCGCATCGCGTCCATACCATCGGCAAGGGAATCATCCGCTTCCACGCCATCTACTGGCCTGCGATGTTGTTGTCGGCCAGAGTTCCACTTCCCGAGACGCTCTTCGTGCACGGCTACATCAACGTCGAAGGCGCAAAGATCAGCAAGTCGTTGGGCAACGTGGTCGATCCGGTCGAGCTCGTGAAGAACTGGGGCACAGACGCAGTTCGCTACTACCTGCTGCGCGCCGTGTCTCCCACCGGCGACGCCAACTTCACCCATGAGTACTTCCAGTCCCTCTATGAGAGCGACCTGGCCGACAAGCTCGGAAACTTACTCAACCGGACCGTCAGCATGATCGGACGCTACCGCGACGGAGCCATCCCGGCGCCGGACCAGACTTCGGATCTGGAGCGCCCGCTCCACGAGCTCGCGGCACAGCTTCCCGCAGCGGTCTCGGACGCGCTCGATGCCTATGATCCCCAAACAGCGCTCGAAGCGATCTGGGAGCTGGTGACACGAACCAACAAGTACGTGGAAGAGAGCGCCCCCTGGACGCTTGCGAAGCAGGCGCGCACCGGCGATGCGGAGGCAGACGGCCGCCTGTCGACAACGCTCTATACCCTGGCAGAATCGCTCCGTCTGATCGCCACACTCCTGGATCCACTCCTGCCTTCGACGGCCAGAAAGATCCGGCAGCAGCTCGGTCTGTCAGCCGAGGAGCACGAGGCCTGGCGCGCTCGCCTCCAATGGGGTCGCACGGCGGCCGGCACCCAGGTCTCCCGCGCCGAGCCGATCTTTCCAAAGCTCGAGCAAGTGGCCGCCACCAGCGGGTAGCCGGCTCGGCCACCGAGTAGAGTCTCTGCCTATCGCGGTGCAGCTACGAGCCCATGGCATCGATGTCTTAACGACTCCAGAAGCCGGGCGCGCTGGACCAGGGATCCCTGATCGGGATCAGCTCGTCTACGCGACGAGTCAGGGGCAAGGGCCACTGGTCGTTGCACGGGGAGCCCAAGATGCTGCCCCCCATCCATCTCATCATGCGTCCAGCTGTGGTAGGGGCGATCCTGCGCTCGCCCGGACACGCCAGGCGTCATCGTGAGTCGGGCGAACGCAGGATCGCCCCTACGCTGGATGGGAAGGTGGCGACGATGCTGGGTAGGCAGGTGGCGACGATGATGCTGGGTGGGCAGATGGCGACGAGGACGGCCGGCGTTTACGGCAGCACGCCGCAGGAGATTACCAACTATCGAGAACAAGAGCGTGAGGCCTGGGGCGAGTGACCAACTTGTGCTGCACAGAAGTGGAGCGTCACAGCGTCACCACAAAGCGCGAGCCTTTTCCCGGGCTGCTCTCCACCCGGATGCTGCCGCGGTGCGCTTCGATAATCCCTCGCGCAATTGCCAGACCCAGCCCGGCGCCTCCACTGCCTCGGGAGCGCGACTTCTCGCCGCGATAGAACTGGTCGAAGACGTAGGGCTGATCCTCGGGCGCTATCCCTTCGCCGGTGTCGACCACAGCCACCCGCACATGGCCGTCTTCGCGGCCAATCTCCACCTGCACCTGGCCACCAGGTGGTGTATGCCGTACGGCGTTCTGGATCAGATTGATCAGGGCACGCTGAATGCGTGGACCGTCCAGGGGAAGCACCGGCACATCACTTCGGTAGACCGCCTCCAGCTCGACACCCTTCTCTTCGGCCTGAATCCGCAACCCTTCCACCGCCTCTGTAACCAGCTCGGCCAGGGGCACCGATGCAAGGCGGAGCTCCAGGCTGCCGCTCTCGATCCGCGAGAGCTCAAACAGATCTTCGATCAGCTGGCCCAGATGCTGGGTCTCCTGCTGGATGAGCCCCAGATAACGCCCCACCGTTTCCTGATCGGTCACAACCCCATCGTTGATGGCCTCCACCATGGCTCGAATCGAGGCAAGCGGCGTGCGAAGATCGTGGGAAACCGAGGCGATGAGGTCCCGACGCGACTTCTCGAGCTGCCGTTCTCGCTCGAAATGCCGGCCCAGCTCGAACGACATACGGTTAAATGCCCGGGCCAGATCAGCAACCTCGTCCGCTCCCTGCACATCGACCGTGGTGCCAAACTCTCCTGCAGCGACTCTGATAGCGCCTTCGTGCAGCGCACGGAGCTGACCTGTGGTGGCCATCGCGATGATATAGGCAAAGGCGACCGAGATAGTCACGAAGTAGATCAGCGTGATGAAGAGCAGATAGAGGTCGTTGCGGGAGGTGAACATCATCCACGGCGTGAACAGGACGATCAGGATGGCTGTGACGCTGGCGAGGGTCGAGGCAACGCCGATTTTCAGAGTCAGGCTGGGCAGGAATCGCCAAAGTCCAAGGAGGATGGCGGCGCCCGCCGCCAGCGACGCGATAGCGGATGCCACCAGATACTCGAGCGCTTCAACGGTGTGCGACGGAGGGGTATGCAGCAGCTCGACCAGCAGGATGAGCGCGATCCCGACTCCGAGCGCTACACATCCTGCCGCAACAGCACCGAGCCTGAGCCAGACGTTCATTGCGGCTCGACCTTGTATCCCACGCCCCACACCGTCTTCACGTACTGTGGCCGCACCGGATCCGGCTCGATCTTCTCGCGCAGGCGCCGAACGTGCACGGTCACCGTGCTGGTATCGCCGGGGAAATGGAAGTCCCAGACCTGATCGAGCAGCTGTTCGCGGGTGAACACCTGGCCTGGATTGGCCGCCAGGAAGAACAGGAGGTCGAACTCCCGGGCAGTCAGCTCGACCGGCCGTCCATTCCGCTCGACCGTGCGGAGCTGCGGGTTGATCCGCAATGTCCCCACCTGCACCACGTCACCCGGCTGACGTTGCCGGTTCTGAGCACGACGGAGGACGGCCTGGACCCGAGCTACCAGCTCGCGGGGACTGAATGGCTTGGTGACATAGTCGTCGGCGCCGACGCCCAGTCCAACCAGCATATCCGTTTCTTCACTCTTTGCCGTCAACATGATGATGGGGACATCGCGCGCCGCCTGAATCTGCCGGCACACCTCGATGCCGTCGAGCTTTGGGAGCATCAGATCGAGGACGACCAGATCGGCATCCGCCGCTCGCTCGACCGCCTCTTCCCCATCGGCGGCCGAAATCGTGTCGTACCCCTCGCGTCGGAGGTACTGTTCTACCACCTCCCGAATATTGGGCTCATCGTCGACGACAAGAATGCGCGCTTTCATTGGGCAGATACACGGAGTCTTTAGTCGTTAGTCTCTAGTCTTTAGTCTTTAGTCTTTAGTCTAAAGATAGCCGGAGTCGGCGATTGTCGGCCGGCGACCTTCTCCAGTGACATGAGACCCTGAACTCCCACTCCACCAATTTCGGCGACAAGAGCTAGCGACCACCGACCTGTGACTAAAGACTGAAGACTGAAGACTAGAGACTTTCTAGTGATGCATCACGTTGCCCACCAGCACTTGCGGCCCCATCGGCGTCTTTTCGGTCGCCATCTTCTCGGCGGTCACGACCAGCTTGGTGAACGTCGTGTTCATGGTCATGGCGTGCAGTCCTGCCATGTTTCCGTTGATCTTCAGGGCGCCGGCATTGGCTTTCTGCTTGCCATGCACGAGCCAGAGCACGTAGGCCGCTTCATGGATGGCGCTCGGCTTTGGAAGATTATCAGTCGTCAACTTGATGTTCGCATCGTGTGCCGTATAGGTGATGTTTGCTGTGCCAAAGGCGTGGGCAATTGCCATCATGTGGGTGTTTGCCGGCGGTTTCAGCTGAACTGTCGCCTTACTGGGCGCCGCGGATGCAACGCCAATGCCCAGTGCTACCAAGGCGCCACCAAGGGCTACTGCAGAAAACAATTTGCGCATGATTGGATACCCCTCCTACTCAAAATGGTCTATTCAGATTCCATGCTGAGGGAGGGTCATTACATCGCACTGAAGGATCTTACAGAGGGATTACAGATCTGCTTATTGCGGCCTGCGCTGAACGGCATGGCATAACGCTCGTTCACTACGACCGTGATTATGACACCATCGCCCGCGTCACCGGCCAGCCTGTTCGGTGGATCGCGCCTCGGGGCAGCCTCTAAGGTGCCAGAACTCGAGGCATCGCCTCCATCTGAGCAAGCGACGGCATAAAATACAGAGTCGTCTACTCCTATGTCGGCCGGAGATGAAGGTATATGCCGGATCGAGAAGGCTTCTTTGGGAAACGAAAGCGGCTTCTGGAAGAAACCTTCAAGGCGTTTAGCTCCGAATTGAAGGGTGAGCGGTACGTACCGGGCCGCGAGGCCGCCGCGGAGCCCGAGGCCGATTCCGCTCCGGACAAGTACGATCAGCTTGCGAAGCTCTCCGAGCTCCGGAAGTCCGGTGCGCTCACCGAAGAGGAGTTTGAGCGAGAGAAGGCGAAGCTCCTTAGCCAGGACTAACCCGATTTGTTACCGTGCCTGCTGTCCGCCCAACGGAAGCTGATGGTGAGCTCGCGTGCCGCCGACAAAGCGGACGGCCTACGATGAAGTCGGACTAATCTCGACTTCCAGCGCCACTGTCCGCTCAAAGGGGTAAACGATCCAGGCCGTGCCCTCTCTCTCAGGATCACAGCCTTCCTTATAGCTCCAGGCATCGGATGGTACCGCGCTGCCGTTGCGGGTCGTGGCGGCGATGCGCGATCGGGGCGGTAGACGGATTCCCAGAGAGAGCTCATATCCCGAAGGAGGCTCCTGGAGCAGGCGAACCTCGAGTCGGCGGCTCGAGGCCGACGGCTGCTCGCAGTGCAGATCGAAATAAGCGTTGCCCACGCGGCGGCGACAGCGCAGGTGGGGCCACTCTGGCGGGATGGCAGGACAGATACGCACCGCTTTTTCACATGCATCGACCTGTACACCGGCAAAGAGGTGCAGGCTCTGGATAAAGCCGGCCATGCTCCACGCCTGGAAGTCGGCGCCCACCTGGCCGTGCAAATCGTAGAGCTCGCTCAGGCCGCCGATTCCTACCTCTTTGAGTGCCTCGGTTGCCTGCCCCTGCACATAGCGACTGTATGCTTCCTGTGCGCTGCCGCACATCAGCTCGCCCTGAACAAAGAACGGGTTCAGCCATTCCCACTCGATGCCCCGATGGTAGTTGAAGATGCCGACGCTGGCCATATCGTTCCCGCGGTGGTTCTTCGGATCGTCAAGGAATGCGGCAGGCAGGACCTTCGGCCAGTCTCGCGGGGCGAGACTGCGCACACCTCGATGACCGGCCAGCTGATCGCGCCCGAGCGCTACCATCGATCGCTCGAGCTCAACCGGAAGGGGGTAGTCGAGGCCAAACGCGATGTAGCCGTTCGGCGTCAGGATCTGCTGTTGCTCCCACTGATATGACAGACTGTCGACCAGGTAACCGTCGTGGATGAATTGTTGGAAGGTTTGGTCGCCCTGCTCCAGCGCTTCCGCCATCTGATCCGCCAGGTCATCATGCTGGCGCCGAACGTAGGGAAGAAGCTCGCGCAGTACGGTGAGCCACAGTAGCTCGATCTCGACGGGGTAGCCGGCGCGTGGAGTGAAGGGCGTGTCCTCCCATGTCTCCCAGAGATAATCTTTATCGATGATTCCTCCGGACGGCAGCAGGCCCCGCTGGATGAAGGTCATGCTGGCTTCGAAGAACCGCTCCACCATGGGCATTTTCTGACCCAGAAGCGTCTCGTCGCCGCTCTGCCGCGTGTACTCGAATAGACGCTGCAGCGCCCACAGGGTGCCGTCGCTGGAGTAATAGACCAGCGGCTCGCCCGCTCGAATAATGTGCGGAAGTCGACCGGTGCGCTCGTCCTGATGCTGCCAGGTATCATCCAGAATCTCGCGCACGGTCTCGTAGTCGTTCGTCGCCAGGAGCGCGCCGAGCGAGATGTTCTCATCTCGCTTCCAGGCGTCCATGAAATACTTGTTGCCGGCGAAGATGGCGTAATAGTGCTCCACGTGGATGGGGTCGACGTGCAAGATCGCATCACGAGCGACCAGCGCCTGGTTGAAGCGAGCAGAAACCTGCGCGTATGCAGTGTCGACCTCATGAATGCCCGTTTCGAACCGTCCTTGATCAAGCTCCCGGATGATGGTTTCCCGTTTTCGGCTGCGATACGCCGGTAGGTCCCGCTGGAGCCGGCTAAACCCGTTCACAACTTCTTCGCGCCTATCTCCAAATGCACAGATCACCGTAACCGGTCCCTGCAGCCGAATGCGCACCGGTTTGTAGACTTTCGTGCTGTACGTGTCCCAGATAGGGGCCTCGTCAGGCCCCCGAGCGTGGGTCTCCTTGTACACGCTGATGATGAGCTTTTCACGCTTCTCGTCCTTCAAATAGATCTGATTCACGAGCCGCTGATCCTCGGGAAGCATGGTTATGGCCTGGGAGCCATCCGCCGCCCCGACGAGTCCGTAAAACTGCATCGTGGCGTGCGCTGCTCCCACATTCTCTACGCAATTGCTAACGAAGAGTCCCTGTGGCACCTCTTCCGCGCCGTACTGTGAGAAGTCGGTGGCAAAGGCCTGATAGTACCGCATGTCAAACTCGGGCTCCACCACGAAGGTTTGAGCGCCTTGCAGCGTCATCACGAATGCCTGCAGGCCGTCGGGCACGAAGTAGCGTTCCTGGAGCTCTCGGCCCTCGACTACGTAGTCACGCACCGCGTCGTCGAGCTGCATGGTGAACCGGACCTGATTCCAGAGATCCAGCTCTACCAACGCACCGCCAACGTCAGCCCATACCATGAAGCCCTTGAAGAATGAGCGTCCGAAACCACTTGCACCAAACCACTTGATTGGTGGATACAGGGTGCGATCTCGCATGTTTCGGCCGACAGGCGAATACAGCACAAACCCGCCACAATTGCCCAGCAGGAAGGTACGTTCCCGCAGACGGCCCGCATCGCAGACGACCGTGTATCGGTCAAGAGGTGTGGAAGAAAGGCTTCTCACTCCTCATGATTAGGTGCTACCGGAATGCGAAGCAAGCGGCACAACTCTCGCGGTAACCTCAATAGGCCGCATGGCCGAGCCGCTTCTTGTCACTCCCACGGTACGCGCTGCTTCATGCGCGCCCAGTAGTCGAGCAGCATCTCCGCGACCAGCATGCGCGCCCCTTCCTCCGGCATCTCTCGTGAGACGAGATAGGCATAGCTCAACGCTTCGCGCTGGGAGAGACCCAGAACTTCCCGCTGCAATCCGTGAATGCGCTCCAACAAGGCCTCGTGATATTCATCCGCCGCCATGCCGCATTATAGGACGAGTGTGCTAACAAGTCTTTAGTCATTAGTCTTTAGTCTTTAGCTTGCGTATAAGGGAGGCGAGCATACTTTGTACTTCGGCTACGCTACCGGACATGCCATCGTACTGCGCCAGCTCGAGGAAATTCAGGTCACGCGCCAGTAATAGCTGATAGTCGAGCTCAGCCGCCGATCCCATCGCAATGTGAAGAAAACGAATGAGCTCGGTATCACTGTCGCGCCCAGAGCCTTCTGCGATGTTGGTAGGAATCGAACTGGACGAGCGCCGAAGTTGCCCTGTCAGCCCGTACATCTCATCCCGTGGAAAGAGCGCGGTTACTGTATACACCCCGAGAGTGAGCCGATGTGCTTTCTCCCATACCTTCAGGTCTCGAAAGTTTCCCACCGTCCGCCTCCTCTACACGCGTGATATTCACCCCTCATGACTAAAGACTAAAGACTAACGACTAAAGACTCCATATAATGGCCCGAGAACGCCGCTGGAGAAGGCAATGCTGGCTGGATTGGATGTCGTGATCTTCCTCAAGTCGCACGACGATATGGAGCGCACTGCGACGCGTGTCTTCGGCGCGCTCAAGTCGCAGTACCAGAATGGTTCGTCTGACGAATGGGGGGGCGACTTTTACGAGGCGTCCGGACTTGGGTTCAGCGCCGTCTTATTCGCCAATGATGGAGATGTTCTCGATCCCGAATTCGAAGACTATCAGTACGGCCTCGAGCTCATGTCCCAATTCTGGTGTGCGGAGCTCGACGCCATCGACGTGGAAGGGCCCCTCAGCGAGTACTACGCCCGGCAGCTTGCCTTCGACCTGGATATGGAAACGGCCACTGAAATCCTATTGGAGACCACCGAAGACGCCAAGCTGTACGAAATTCGTGCGTACCGGCGTAACCCGCAGTATCGCCTCGACCAGGCCCCGACCACGCCCAAGGTGTTTGTGATCGCCTCCCGTCAGGTGGAGGAACCGTTCGAAGACGAAGAGGCGCTGGACGAGGATGCGGGTGAGCAAGACGAGGTTGCAGAGGACGAGATCGAGTGGGAAAGGCCGTAAGTGATCCCGTTCTCGGATCCAAGTGAACCGAATCGCATCTTTCCTTGGATGAATCTCAGCCTGATCGCCGCGAACTTCGTGGTGTTCTTCTATGAGCTATCGCTTCAGGCTCAGAGCACGGGAACGCTCAACAGCTTCTTCAATCACTATGCCCTGGTGCCCTGTGAGTACACCAACCATTGCAGGATCATCTCAGGTACACCGCAACCGTTCGAGGTTACACTCATAACCTCGATGTTCTTGCACGCCGGCTGGCTTCATATCCTCGGCAATATGCTGTATCTGTTCGTCTTTGGAGACAACATCGAAAACTCTATGGGGCACATTCGTTATCTCTTCTTCTATCTGCTGTGCGGTTTGGGAGCAAATGGACTGGAGATTGTCACCTCGGTGGGATCTCACCTGCCTGGCCTGGGGGCCAGCGGTGCAATCGCCGGAGTGCTGGCCGCCTACCTCGTGCTCTATCCCACAAGTCGAGTTGGGACGCTCATCCCCATCGGATTCATCTTCTTCCCGGTCCGCCTGCCTGCCTGGGTACTGATTGGATTCTGGTTTGCCCTGCAGCTGATCGACGGTCTTGTGACGCTCAGCTCAAAGACCACCGATGTATCCGGTGGCGTGGCCTACTGGGCGCACGTCGGTGGCTTTATCTCCGGTCTCATTCTGGTCTGGCTCTTTCGCCACCCTGAGCGCGTCGGACAAATGCAACGATATCACGCAGGCCCCTACGGGAGGTGGGGACCCGGTTGAAGGAAAACCCAGGTGCTTCCCGCCGCGCAGGGTACCCACAAGGGGCACCTCTACAGGCCGCGGAAGCCACGACATCCGTCGATGGCATGGTGGTCCGCACGGAAGCCGGATACCACCGGGTGCTGCTCGACGATCGTACCGTGGTCTGCCGAGCACCGAAGCGCCTCCTCACCGGCGCCGGCCAGGATCGTCGCGCCACGACCGCCGTTGTGATTGGAGATCGTGTACGCGTACGGCTTTTGACCGACGGGACGGGGCTGATCGAAGAGATCCTGCCTCGCTCCAATGAACTGGTGCGCGGCGCCGCCGGAGGCAGCCGTTACCTCGACGTAATAGCGGCTAATCTCGATCTGCTGGTTGCGGTTCACTCCTTCAAGCAACCGGAGTTCAATCCTTCGCGGCTCGACCGGTATCTCGTGATGGCTGAGGCAGCAGAGATTCAGGCCCTGGTGTGCTTGAACAAGCTCGACTTGATAGACACCCAGGAAGCCGGCCGGCTGGCCGAGCCATATCGAGCGGCGGGCTATCCAGTCATCCTGACGTGCGCTCCGTCGTGCCAGGGGGTTGACGAGCTCCGGGATGCGGTCAGCGGGAAAGTGAGCGCGCTGGTAGGACCCTCCGGCGTTGGCAAATCGAGCCTCCTCAACGACATCCAGCCCGGGTTGCAGCTACGCACCGGAGACATCAGTGAGGCTACCGGGAAGGGGCGGCACACCACCACGACTGCTGAGCTGCTGGCGCTTTCCGTCGGTCCTCGGTCGGCACCCGGAGCGGAGACACCGGGTACCCCCCGGGTGTGGTACCCGCCCACCGAAGCCGGTGCCAGGCCCAACGGAGGATGGATTGCCGACACGCCTGGCCTGCGGGAGCTTGCGATTCGTGATGTCGAGCCGGAAGACGCGGCGTGGCTCTTCCCGGAATTTCGGCCTTATCCGTCCCTGTGCCGCTTTTCCGACTGCACACACCGCGAGGAGCCCGGCTGCGCGATTCGCCGTGAAGTCGAACGGGGATCCATCGCTTCGACTCGCTACCGCAGCTACCTGCGGATTTTCACCGAATTGGCGGAAAGGCGCAAGTTTTAACCAGTTTCTCTCACGTCCTGATCATGTGCATTTAGCTCGTCGGCAATGTGGACACGGTTGCCGCCAAGACCCTTAGCAACGTACATCGCCTGATCAGCTCGGTTAAATAACCGAGGCCCGTCATCGTCCGGTTGTAGAAATGCCATACCCACACTGGCCGTTACCGGGCGTACTCCTGCAGCCTCCGGCATGATGCAGTCATGCACTGCTAGCCGCAATCGGTCAGCCACCTGCTCGGCTTCGCCGAAGGGAATTTCTGGCAGAAGGACGCAAAACTCCTCTCCTCCATAGCGAGCTACAATATCCTCCGCCCGGACCACCTTGCGTACTACTCCGGCGAGCTCCTGCAACACCATATCGCCGGCGTCATGCCCAAAACGGTCGTTGATCCTCTTGAACCCGTCAATATCCAACATGATGGCGGCGAGGCTGTGCCGGTTGCGCATTGCTCTTGACTGCTCCTCGCGGAACCGTTCGAGCAGGTAGCGCCGGTTGTACAGCCTGGTCAGCTCATCGGTCACCGCTTGCGTACGCAGCTCATCATACAGGCGGACTCGATCGAAGGCGATAGCTGCCTGCCCAGCGATGATTTCCAGCAGACGCAGCGCATTCGTGTCGAATTGGTTCACGCCCAGTTTGGAGAGCGTGATCACTCCCCGCACCTGCTCCTCATAGAGCAACGGCGCGCCGATCATCGACTCCGCACGATGCGGTGTTCCGGGAATGTGAGATGCGCGCGGATCATCCCGCATGTTGGCGATGATCTCCGGCTTGCCGGAAGCGGCTATGGAACCCGTAATGCCTTCGCCTACCTTCAGACGCATGCCCTGGGGATCAAAGTCGGCAAGGGAAATGGGCAGGAGTGTCTGCTCGTAGGGATTCAGGACGAAAAGGCGGCAGGAATGGTAGTCAATGAGCGCTTTGACCTCCTGGTTGATCAGGGAAGCGATCGACGGCACATCGTGGAGAGGAGTGATCTTCTCAACGATGCTCTGAATGGTGGCCAACTCATACACCCGATTTTGCTGCTCGCTGAATAGCCGAGCGTTTTCGATCGCAATGGCAGCCTGGCTGGCAAAGAGAGATAGCAGGTTCAGCTCATCCGGCGAGAAGCCATTCAGCTCCTCGCGTTCAACGTCAAGCACGCCGATGACCGTCTCGCCCCGCTTCAGCGGAACCGTCATCTCCGAGAGAATCTGAATCCCGTGGTCAACATAGTTCGCGAAATCGCGCACGTCCGACACGAGAAGCGGCGCACCGCTCTGGAACACCATACCGGTCACGCCTTCCCCGAATGGAATGGTCATGCTGCGTCTCAATTCTTCCGTTTGCTGCCGGCTCTCAGGAGGGCCCAGCGCGGCTGCTACACGCAGGTGACCGTAGGGGTGCCCCTCGTGGGTACCCGGCAACAATATCGCGGCAAAGTGGAAGGGTAACACATCGCGCATTCCCGCCAGAATGGTGTCCAGCACGGTCTGAATATCCAGCGAGCTACTGACCATCTGCGCCACCTGGAGGAGCACCTCCATCTGGCGGACGGAGTCCTGGCTTTGCTGATAAAGGCGCGCGTTCTGGATCGCCACGGCAGCCTGTGATGCAATGACCGAGAGCGTTTGTACGTCCTCCTGCCGATATGCATACCGGCGCTGGCTCTGAACGGTAAGCGCCCCGATCGTCCGGCTGCCGGTATTCAGTGGCACAAAGATCCCCGACTCGCTGTCGTCTTCGCCGACGATGATTTCCGGTAAGCCGTTCTGTCTGGCAAACCGCGCGAATTCTTCAGGCGTGTGAAACAGTAGCGGAATGCCGCTCTCGATGATCCGCATAGTGACACTGTTGTCATCGGGAAGAACGTGATCAAGCGAGAGGTTGCCTGCTTCGCGCAGGTAGGGAATTTCTAGCGTGCTTCGGCGTCGCAGCGCAATGAAGAACTGGCTGGTATCCATGACCCGACCAACCTGTTCATAAATCGTGTCATACAAGGTACGCAGGTCAAGCGTCCCTGAGACGACGCGGCTGATTTCGTTGAGCGTTTGAAGCCGATCAGCCTGTTGGAGCAGTAATTCATAAACCGACGTGCTATCAGACTCCCGCATTTCCATCTTGCCGCGCTCTCGTGATTCCGAGTCTATCCCAGTTCTGGGCATTCTTCAATACTACTTTCGAATACTGGAGAGAACCCAGATTCTTCTTTGGAGATAATACCAACGTCAAACGTGCTTGTATGGTCCAGTTCATCCGGGTAGACTGTGCCAGATTCCGCGCGCTGTGCGCTGCAGTGGCCAGTGACTCGCTGTAGGCCGGATCTCCGTGTCCGGCACCTACGTCCCTCCACGCATAAGAGACTGAGGAAACACATTGAACACACGAATCGGCGGACGCTACCAGCTCATCCATGAGATTGGACGGGGTGGGATGGGACATGTCTATCAGGCCGTCGATACCGAAACCGGTAGGCCTGTTGCTGCCAAGGTAATGACCGCCACTGCCGAGTCGGATCTCCAGGCGCTGCTGCGCTTCCAGCAAGAGGGTGCGGTGCTCTCGACTCTCAAGCATCCTAACATCGTCCAGGTGTACGGCACCTTCCTGGAAGATGATACCTGTTCAATCGTTATGGAGCTCCTGGAAGGACGCTCCCTTGCCGGCCTCCTGCGGGAGGAACGGCTGGCCCTTCTGCGAATCAAGCGCCTGGCCGAGCAAGTGACGGCTGCGCTGGTCTACGCCCATGCGCGGGGCATCGTTCACCGTGATATCAAGCCGGACAACATCATGGTGCTAGGCCAGGATCGTGTCAAAGTGACGGATTTTGGTATCGCCCGCATTTTGGCGGGTGGCAGCCCACACACCCTCACCGGCATGAGCCTTGGGACACCACTCTACATGGCCCCTGAGCAAATCAGAGGCTGGACGGTGGATGGGCGGACCGACATCTACGCGCTCGGCGCGGTGATGTACCAGATGGTCACCGGGCGGCCACCGTTCGAGGGCGGCGATCCGTTGAGCATCGCCTTCAAGCATGTCCACGAGCCGCCGGAACCGCCGGCCCGCATCGCAGCGGGTGTGCCTCCGGAATGGGAGGCGCTGATTCTCAAAACGCTTGCCAAAGATCCGGCGGACCGATTCCAGACCGCAAGCCAGCTGGCAGAGGCGCTCTCCCGACTGAGCGCCGGCTACGACGCCGCAGCTCGAGAGTACCCGGTGATGCCTCCCGCGGTAGCCGGTTCTCCCCCATATCCACCCAGCGACGAACGAACGATCCACCGCCCACTGGAAGAGCCGCCAGAGCGCGCGCTGCATCAGATCCCGCCATCCCGCGCAGCCACTCCCTCCCCCGTGCCTGCGCCATACCGAGCTTCCGCTGCTGCTGTAGCGCCTGCCGGACAGCGAGGACAATCCAGGTGGTGGATAGCAGGCATGCTACTACTCGCACTTCTCATCGGTGCCGGGATCGCCGTGGCGCTCGCGCGCTCATCGATTGGTGGGAGTCACAGCGCAGCCGGGAGCACGCCGCAGGCAACAGCCACCGCTCTCCCTACCGCCGTGCCCGCGACCGCAACGCCTCAACCCAGCGCGGTGCGGGCCTCGCCCACTCCGCCACCGGCTTCGCCGACTTCGGTACTACCGTCTCCAACCCCAGTTCCACCGGCCAATCCCTCGACCAGCAATCCCGCCGTCATCAAGCAGCTCGGATATACCCCGGACTCGCGTCAGCTGGCTGAGACGTCCGATGGGTTCGGACATGTGCTCTATGCCTACCTGGGAATTTGTACTGGCAGCGCAGACGGCAAATGTCAGAAGGTATTTTTCTTCGTCGGCACAAGATATCTTGGCACCGACACCTCAGCAGACTCGCCGGAGATCCTGGGCGTCGCATCCGACGGAGCACAAACCATAGGCGTCACCTACGCGAATTACCGTGCGCAGGATCCGCTGTGCTGTCCGTCCGGCGCTCCGGTCAAGATCGACTATCGATGGAATGGCACCAGGTTGATCCCGTCCGGTACGCCGCCAGGTCATTAGGACGCTTCCAATTGCCTTCTAATCCCATCACCGTACTATTGTGATGGTGGAGTAGAAAGCGGTTGCATATCCTTGTCGTAGAAGATGAGCGGCGCCTGGCAAATCTCATTCGGCGCGCCCTGGAAGAAGAGAATCACGTGGTCGACGTCTCGCACGACGGCGCAGAAGCGCTCGACATGGCTCAGTCCACGGATTACGATCTGCTGGTCCTGGACCTCATGCTTCCCCACCTGGATGGGATCGACGTCGCCCGACGCTTGCGCTCTGAGGGTAACGACACACGCATCCTCATGCTCACCGCCCGTGATGCAGTGGACGATCGCGTCCTGGGACTCGAGGCCGGTGCAGATGATTACCTCGTCAAGCCCTTCTCGTTTTCGGAGCTCCTGGCGCGCATCAAGGCGTTGTCCCGCCGGCAGGTCCAACCCCAGGTGGAACAGGAGCTCCAGGCCGGTGATCTGGTTCTGGACCTTGCCAAGCGGGAAGCCCGGCGGAACGGCACGGTCATCGAGCTGACGGCCAAAGAATTCCAGCTGCTGGAATTTCTGATGCGCAATGCGGGTCATGTGCTAACGCGCACCCAGATTCTCGACCACGTGTGGGGCTATAACTTCGACTCATTCAGTAACGTGGTCGATATTTACGTTCACTACTTGCGCAACAAGATCGACCGAGACTTTGATGAGCCGCTGATCAAGACGGTCCGCGGCGTTGGATACTCGCTCAAGGCATAATCATGTTTCGCGCTGCCCGCCAACGACTGGTCGCCTGGAATGTTCTGGTGCTCTCCATCATCGTGGCCGTTTTTGGAGGCGTGGTGTACGCCTTCTACTCGTCCCAGATTTACAACGGCGCGGATGCGCAGCTACGGTCCCAGGCAGATCGGATCGACCATTATCTGGCGGAGCACGGCGGCGATCTAACCAGCCTCACCTTCTCTTACAATACCCCATTTGACCGGGAGGACCGCACGATCTGGGCGAACACGGCTGGACAAGTCAACGCCACGACCGACTGCTCTACGGCCAACATCTTTGGGTTCAGCTGCCCCAAGGACGCATTCCACCTCGCCAGCCTGGACGGTGTGCATCAGGCGCTCGCCGACGGCAGCGATCTTCGCACCGCCTCGTTTCGGGATGAGCCGCAACGCGTGCTCACCTATGTCTATCCCCAGACCGGGGCCCCGTTGGCTGTCTTTCAAATTAGCCGGTCGGTGCAGGCGGAAGAGAATAGCCTGCAGACGGTGAAGCGGTTGCTCATTCTTGGTGGATTGCTTGGAATTATCCTCGCCGGGTTTGGCAGTTTCTTTCTAGCGAACCGCGCACTGGTTCCCATACGCAAAGCATTTGCCCGACAACGTCAGTTTACGGCCGATGCCTCGCATGAACTGCGCACTCCGCTGGCCTTGATTCGCGCGAATGCCGAGATGCTTTGCCGGCATGGTGAACAATTGCCGCACGGCGACGCCGAGCTGATCAGTGAGATCATTCAGGAGACGGATCACCTCAACCGGCTGGTGAGCGACCTTCTGACGCTGGCCCGGGCCGACTCAGAAAAGGTCAAGCTGACCACCAAGCCGGTGGACTTCCGGGCGCTGGTGTCGGAAGTGCATGAGGATCTGCAGCGCATTGCCGAGTCTCGCGGGATCGGCAGCAGCGTCTCCCTAAACGGCCAGGTGACGGTAGACGGCGACGAGGTGCGACTCCGCCAGCTCCTCCTCATCTTGCTCGACAACGCGCTGAAGTACACCGATCCGGGCGGCCGGGTGGATGTATCGCTCGAGCGCGAAGACGGCCATGCGCGGCTACAGATCGCCGATACGGGAATCGGCATTCCGACAGATGATCTCCCTCGCATCTTCGATCGGTTCTATCGCGTCGATCGCGCGCGCGAGCACGAGAGCGGCGGGACCGGGCTGGGGCTCGCCATTGCTCAGTGGATCGTCCAGGCTCACCACGGCAACATCAAAGTCGATAGCGAGCTAGGCAAAGGCACGCGGTTTCAGGTCGATCTGCCCGCAAGTAGCCATTAGCCATTAGCCGTCAGTGCTCAGTCGTCAGCCACCAGCTGGACGATATCGCTCGGCACCACTACAACGCCGACATGGCGTATTACCGGTGCACGTGAGTACACTCAGTCTGCATCTTGATATGCGCCGGCCTGAGAGAGCTAGGGGCTAATAGCTAATGGCTAACAGCTCGCTTCATGTTGTCGGAAAATCGGATCCGACGATGACCACCACACGGGCGATCTGTCCTGGCAGCGACTGCCGTGCGAGCTTCGCGTCAAAGAGGCGCTGCAGCCGCCGGGCCGTATAGTCGGCCTGACCACCAACTGCGGTATTGACGATCACTTCCGACTGCTGATATCCCGTGCTGTTGGCATTGCCCGCCATGACGGTGTGGAAGCCAATGCCTGCCAATGTAGTCTCCACATCGTTTGCCACACCAGAGGTTGGCGTCCCGTTGAGCACGGCGACAGCCGCGTTCTCCTGTGCCACGTTCGAATCGGCAAAGAGTCGATGCACCAGATTCGGGATCGAAGATGCATCGGTGGGGGTCAAGATGGACTGTCCGTCGGGGCTCGAATCCGGCTTCACCAGGCCGTTGTCGACGTTGATATAGGAGTGATTGACATGATTGGTGGGGAGCACATATTGCGCGCCCACCGCGGGCAAGTCATTGAGGGGCAGGTTTGTGATCAAGCCTTTCTGCAGCGCATCCAGCATTGCCGGATAGCGTGACCAGGTAAAAGGCGAGATGATGGTGTGCTTCAGGGCGTCGGCGAATGCCTGCTGATCCTGCACGCGAGCCAGATCCTGCTGGGCGAAAGCATGCCGCTCGCGCACAAATTCGAGTGCCGTCGCTCCATCCATATGCTGCTTCCCCGGTTTGATGTCGATCGGGCAATAGCTATAACCGGTCAGGCACGGATACGTATCGTCCTTCAATTCCTGCGGCACGTTGACCGTGACCCCGCCCATGGCATCGACGATCTTGGTAAATCCCCGAAAAGTCAGCGCGATGGTATAGTCCACGGGGATGCCGAGCTCGTGTTCGAGTGTGTAGGCTGTCAGCTTCGGTCCCCCAATGGCGTAGGCAATGGCCAGCTTGCCCTTGCCCTGTGAATAACCCGGAATGGTGACCCACAGGTCCCGCGGAACCGAAAGCATGTTGACGCGGTGGTTGGGAGGATCGATGTCCATCACCAGAATCGTGTCGGTTCTAGCGGGCTCGGTCGTACGCTGAGTCAGTCCCATCGCCACGACGGTGATGCGATCGTGACCGTTCCAGGGTACGGCGCCCGGCTGCGGCTTCAAGAACACAGCGCTCATGGCTTCGAGCACGGGCGGGCACAGGAGCAAGATGCCACCCGACAGCGCAAGGCTCAGGACGAGTACAAGCGGGGCGAGCACAAACACCCGGCGCGGACGGCGACGTGCAGCAGGTTTGAATGCGGAGGGGATGGATGGGAGAGACAGGTCAGGCGTGGGCGACGCCGTCTGAGCTGACATGTACGGCATTATATACCAGCACTGACGCAGCACGAGATGGAAACGGTGTTGCCGGCGCTAGCCTACGAATGACTTGACAGTGTCTACGTCATATGACGTAGAGAGGTCGCGACACTTGTATGATGTCACCCACCGGCGAACATTGTCAGAATGTGCGTGCAGCAAGAAAGTAATGGGCCTGCGCGGGTCACACCGCCCGCTCTAGCCGAAGTAATTTCGTGTAGGCGCTCATGCCAGAAGATCGAATGACCCGAGGGTTCCTTGCGTTGCGGCCCTATCTGCCGCACGCGATGATTTTGCTGTCGCTCCTCATAGCTCTTGGCGCGGGCGTAGCGGTGCTGGCGCGAGGAACGTCGAGTCAACAGCCGGCACAGACTACCGGCGCAGTGCTGCACCTGGCGAATGAAGGCATCTCCGACCTGCAAACACTGGACCCGGCCCGAGGATTCGACTTTAATTCTCGACAGGCGGCGCAGCTCATCTTCGGTGGCCTGGTCCGCTTTGGTCCTCACTTCGAGCCGATTCCTGATGTCGCTTCCTCCTGGCGGATCAGCAAGGACGGCCGTACTTACACCTTTCACCTGCGTCCCAACGTTCGCTTCGCAGACGGTACGCAGGTTACGGCTCGGGACGTAGCCTTTTCATTCAACCGTACTCTCAGCCCTCCGTTCGCCCAGCAGTCCGGCGCCGCTCTCCTCAGCGACATTGGGGGAGCACTCTTGGTGAAGCACGGACGAACGGATCACGCGCCCGGCATTCAGATTGTCAATCCGCAGACCCTGCGCATCAAGCTGGAAGCTCCCACCGCCACATTCCTGGCGAAGCTAGCTACGCCGGCAGGCTATATCGTGCCGCCGGCAGCCGTCTCTAACAATCCAGCCCCCTGGGACCAGCGGGCATTTGGAACCGGGCCGTTCATGGTGGAGCGATGGGTGCATGGCAGCTCATTGCTCCTGATTCCGAACCCGTATTACTGGCGCGGCAAGCTGCAGCTCAAAGGCATCGTCATGTCTTTCATTCCTGAGCCGCTGGACGCCTTCAAGCGGTATCGCGACGGCGCTGTAGATGTGATGGGCACCGTGCATTTCCCGGGTGAAGAGCTCTTCAGCGTGCGCGGTCAACCGGATTTCCACCAATCGGCAAACCTCGAGACAGTGTATCTGATACCAAATCTGCGGACGCCACCCTTCAATGACACGCGGGTGAGACAGGCATTTTTCCACGCGCTGGACAGAAACGTCATCGTGCGGAATGCCTTCGGCAACTTTGCTCACCCAGCGAGTCGCATGCTGCCGCCCGGCATTCGCGGGTACCAACCCCCGCTTCACATCGAAGGGTACAATCCGGGTCTGGCTCGCAGGCTGCTCGCTCAGGCCGGTTACCCTGGCGGCCGTGGATTTCCGACAGTCACCTTCCAGGTCGATCAGGACGCACAGTCATTGATTCTGGCCACAACCGTGGCCAATCAATGGCGCAACACGCTCGGCGTCCGAGTTCGTGTGGCTCGGCATGATCACTCGAAGTACCTGGCTTTGCTTACCCAGCTGAAGTTCCAGATCGCAACCATCGATTGGACCGATGACTATCCCGATCCGGAAAATTTTCTCAGCCAGCTGCTGCACTCGGGCAGCCCCAACAACAACGGTGACTGGAGCAATGCCACCTTTGATCGGCTGGTCGACCAAGCAGACACCCTGCCTCCAAACGATCCCAAGCGGCTGAAACTCTACCGCCAGGCCGAACAGCTAGCCATGAATCAGGCAGCGGTCATTCCCCTGGCGAACCCAACAACGGGTATCCTGGTGCGACAGAGTATTCACGGCTTGGTGGTACGCGGGGGCCAATTGCTAGCACCGGATTGGACGCGGGTAACAATCGCGGGGAGCAGCGTTCAATGAGACCGTCGTTGCTATCGTCCCTGCGCTGGCGCCTCTCGACGGCGATCACCGGCCTGATTATGCTCTGTGCTGCCGTTCTGGTGGCAGGGGCCGTTCTCTTTCTTCGTCAGACCCTGGTCGATCGTGCCACCAGTGATTTGAGGCGGACGCTCGGGGGCGTTTCCGGCTATGTGAACAATCAGAGCAGCGATTTGTTGGGAGTCGCCAAGCTCGTGGCCGACGACCCCGCCATCGCCGACGCTGTGGTTCGAGGCGATCGCCAGGCGTTGATCATTCATCTCGATCCGATGTACGCCGACCTCAACGTGGACATCATCGACGTGGTCGACGCTCGCGGCCGGATCCTGGTACGCATGGAGAACACGCTTGAGGGCACCGGCAAGGTGCATCAGCGCCCGAGTCTCAAGGCTGCGCTGGCTGGACATCAGACCGTCTCTCTCGAGCCGGACCTGAGCCAATCGGCGGCGTCGAGTGGGTATGCCCTGCGCGCCTTCGTGCCATTGGAGCGGGTGTGGCGTCATCCGCAGGTTCTGGGTGCCGTGATCGTCGGTCGCCAGCTCGACAGTCTGTATGCCGCGCGAATCGGTCGCGCCCTGAATACCAATGCAAACCTCAACGTGAATCTGATAGCCGGCAACCAGCGATCCGGTACAACACTGACCGATGTCCACGGGCTGCCGGAAACCGGCTTGCCCGAGCCGGCGTCGGTGCTGCAGCGTATTACCACGAACAAGACCAGCATCGCGGCCATTCAAGAGGACGGTCAGGCTACCCTGTCCGGCGTCGTGCCACTCGCGGGCGCGGACGGGCGGCCGGCCGGAGCCATTGAGGTGGTGAGCCGGCTCGACCCCCTGTACGATCTGATTCGAGAGCTCTCGTTCCTACTTATCGCCCTTGGCGCGGCAGTCGTCCTTTTGGGCACGGTGCTCGCGCTGGCCATCAGCCGCAGGCTTACGTCGCGGTTACAAGAGCTCGAGGCAACGGCCTCGAGCGTGGCCGCGATGGCGGAGACCGACGCGCCCCTGCGCACGTTACACGACGCGGTAACCGTCCACGGGGACGACGAGGTTGCATCGCTCGCCCGCTCGTTCGGCGCAATGATGAACGCGCTCGACGACCGCATGGCTGCCAACACACGCCTCTACGAAGCCGCTCAGGCTCGCGTGCGCGATCTCACCGGTCTGGCCGAAATTGCCCGTTTGCTCACCGCGACGTCATCCCTCCAGGAAACGCTAAACAAGCTTGGTGAACATGTATGCCGTCTGGTTGGTTGTAAGGCGACGGCCATCATCGTTCCAGGCGATGGAGCTTCGGAGGTCACCTGGGGCGGTTGTGGTCTTCCTGACGGATACGAGCGGCTGGTCAACATCGCCCTTCAACCACCCGGCGACGGTGAGGCCTTCCTGCCAACACACCGTGCATTCCTCACCGGCGAGCCTGCCTGGTGTCCCCTGGGGAATTTACCCGACACCTATGCGCAGCTCCGCGCTTCGGTCGATGCGGCGATCTGGGGTGGGGCTACCGCGATCCCCTTGCGGTTGCAAGGCCGCTGCAGCGGGGTTCTCGTGGCGTACACGGCGGGCGATTCGCCCATGCCGGATTCGGATCTGAGCCTCTTGACCACAATCGCCGATCAGGTCGCAGTCGCGGTGGAGAACGCACGCCTCTTCGATCGCTCTCGGGAAGTGGCTACGGGCACTGATTTTCGAGCTACGGCCCGGTGCGCTCAGTGAAGAAGGGCTGGCAGCGGCTTTACGCAAACACGGAGCCGCGATCCAGGCGCGTGAGGGACTCGTGGTTGAGGTTGAGGCGCCGGAGGAGCGCATACCGTTGGATGCCCGTGTCGAGGAGAACCTCTATCGCGTGGCTCAAGAGGCGCTGCACAATGTGGTCAAGCATGCAGGAGCCAAAAGCGTAATCGTACGCGTGCAACCGAAATTGAATGGCAGATTGGTGGTCGAAATCGAAGACAATGGGGTGGGTTTCGACCCGGCCACCGTCCCTCCCGGTCACCTTGGTGTGGGCACGATGGCAGAACGCCTCTCGCAGGTGGGTGGAGAGCTCGAGATCCTGAGTACACCGGGACAGGGTACGACCGTCCGTGCCACCGTACCGTACGCTGTGGTAGAAACGATGGCAGAGCCGGTAGCACAGGTCACAAGTACGGGCGCATGAGCCACCAAGAGATGCATCGGTGAGCGCTAATACTCCGGCGGAAGACGGGACGGATGTGTCCCCCATTCGCGTCATGCTGGTCGACGACCACAGCGTCGTCCGGCGCGGCATATCCGCCTATCTTGAAATGCTGGACGACATGGTTATTGTTGGGGAGGCAGGCGATGGCCAGGAAGCGCTCGAGGAACTGGCGCGCCTGGCAGCGAACAGCCAGCTGCCCGACGTCATCCTCATGGACATCATCATGCCGCGCATGGATGGAATCGCGGCGACCGCGGAAATCAAGCGACGATATCCGGACATCGAGGTCGTCGCTCTGACCAGCTTCATCGAGGAAGACAAGGTCCATGCAGCCCTGTCCGCGGGAGCGGCGGGGTATCTGCTCAAGGACGCCGAGGCAGACGAGGTAGCCACGGCGGTTCACGCTGCTCGGCGCGGCGATGTCCATCTCGATCCGGCCGTGGCGAAGCGCCTGATGCAGTCGCTACGCGCACCGAAGGCGCAAGAAGCGGTCGAGCCACTCACCGAGCGGGAACGTGAAGTACTTATCCTTATCGCACAGGGCCGCTCCAACAAGGAGATTGGCCGACAGCTCAGCATCAGTGAGCGAACTGCCCGCACCCATGTGAGCAACATCCTCGGCAAGCTGGGACTGGTTTCACGCACCCAGGCAGCGCTCTACGCCGTCCGAGAGGGTCTTGCCCCCGCCCCCGGCTCACAATGAGCCGTCAGTGGTGAGTTGGCTCTGATGCGCTCGCTTCCTGCGGCTGCGGAACAGCACCGATCTGCTGTACGAGACTCAGCATATGGTCAGTGGGGAGGCAGCCGGCGACGGAGCGGCGCGGCCTACACCTATCGTGAACTTCGCTCTAACTTTGAGTCGTGAGCCCCGAGCTGTTCGGCATCATCGGCGGAAAGACTCACGGCTCATAGCTCACGGCTCATAGCTCACGGCTCCGTAACCGTGGGGATGTGTCCGGTGCCACTCCCAGGCGGAGCCGACGATGGTGTCGAGATCGCTGCACTCGGGCTTCCAGCCAAGCATTCTCTGGAGCTTAGTCGAGTCGGCTACCAGCTCGGACGGGTCGCCCGGCCGGCGAGGCCCAATCTCCACGGGGAAGTCACTTCCGCTGATACGCTTCACCGTCTTAACGACTTCCCAGTTGCTGTGCCCCTTCCCGGCGCCGACATTGAATACGTCGCTCGCTCCACCTGCTGCCAGATGGTCGAGTGCCACGACGTGAGCCGAGGCGAGGTCGAGCACGTGAATGTAGTCGCGGATGCAGGTGCCGTCCGGCGTGGGATAGTTATCCCCAAAGAGCGTGAAGTCATGCTGTCCGAGCGCCGCTTTAACGGCGCGGGTAATAAGGTGTGTGGCGGGCTCGTGATCCTGTCCTCTGGACCCATCCAGCTCCGCTCCAGTTGCGTTGAAATAGCGCATGGAAACACTCCGAATACCGTGCACCAGATCGTACCAGCGGAGCATCCGCTCAACCAGGAGCTTGGTCTCACCGTACACATTGGCGGGGAGAGTTGGGTCGGATTCTTTAATCGGCACCGGCAATCCATCCGCATACACCGCCGCAGTGGAGGAGAAGACGAACTGTCGAATGCCATGTCGGACGGCCGCGTTGAGAAGGTTGACCGCGTTGGCCGTGTTGTTCTGAAAGAATCGCCCGGCATCCTTCATCGATTCACCGGCCTCAATGAAGGCCGCGAAATGCATGATGGCGTCGTAGGCGCCGCTCTCCAGGCAGGCGTCAAGCGCTTCGGTGTCTGCCACATCGCCGACAATCAGATCACCGTCGACCGCCTCCCGGTGGCCAAAGCAGAGGTTATCGTAGACGGCAACATCGTGTCCCGCCTTCTGTAGCGCCGAGGTTGCGAAACTGCCAATATAGCCGGCGCCGCCGGTGACCAGTACACGCATCTGCTCTCTACCGCCGGCGCTTGCCGCGTACGGCCGGTCGTTGCCGCTGGGGCTCACGGCGCGGCTTGGGAGCCGGTCGATACTGTCGCTCTACGTGGCTCTCCTGCAGCTTCCACATGGCCAGTGGATAGCGTTCGCTGAGGTCGTACACGAAAAAGGCTACGACTGCGATCATGGAGAGCAGCAGCAGATACATGAAAAACGGCATCGAGGCATAGGGGATCTGCGCGTAGCGCATCAGCGCCAGAAACAGACCGATTCCCGCGCACCACATTCCGGCTGTTGCCACACGCCGAATGAGCCGCCTCAGGACCGGATTCTCGCGTGCCAGCTTGCCTCGCCGCCAGTAGGCGAGCGCGCACAGGACAAAGAGTAAACCAAAGCCAACCGTCAGGGCGGTGAAAGCGGCGCCTTCAGTGGGCGGTGTCTGGAAGAGATAATTGCCATCGATGAGCTTATCCACGGGAACCTCGCGAGGGAAATGGGCACAGAGCGGGCCGGCATATACTGCCGGCCCGCTTCCACTGCCGAAGTATAGACAGAGAGGTAAACGAGGCGCAACAGCCTGTTACTTCTTCAATCCCATGACCTTGCGATACGCCCAATCCATCACTATGTCGGGGACCAATCGGCGCGCTACCATGCCAAGCTTGGCGGGACCCGTGACCGTGTAACGTGGCCGTGGATGTTGTGAATCCACGGCACGGCCGATGAGCCGAGCAACCGCGTCAGGCGAGCGCTCGAAAAGGTTCGTACCGCGTCTGGCTCGCCGGTACCTTCGTATGTATGGCGCATACGCAGAAGAAGGCTCCTCGCTGGCGGCCCGTGACGCCTCTCCGAAGCCGGTACGAATCGGGCCCGGCTCGATGACGATCACGCGCACCCCAAACGGCGAGAGCTCCAGACGAAGAGCGTCGCTGATCGCCTCCAGGGCAAACTTCGAGGCAGCGTACGGCCCCATAAATGGGGTAACGATACGACCGGCGATCGAGCTCACATTGACGATCCACCCTCGCCTCCGCTCCCGCATGGCAGGCAGGAAGGGTTGAGTCAGCGCCAGCAGACCACAGACGTTGACCTCGAACTGCCGGCGAAACTTCTCGATCGGGACCTCTTCCATCGGGCCGATCTGCCCGTAACCGGCATTATTGACGAGCACATCCACGCCGTAGCCGTTCGTCGCCTCGAGGATCGCTGCCACGGCGCGCCGACGCGATCCTTCGTCGGCAATGTCCATCACCACCGGGGTGATCTCCAGGCTGCTGCGTGCCGCCTCCACGGACAGCTGCTCCAGGTCACCCTCGCTCCGTGCCAACGCGAAGACACGATACCCCTTGCCGGCCAGCTCGAGAGCTGTGGCCCGCCCTATGCCACGCGAGGCGCCGGTAACGGCAGCCACAGGACCGTCTCGACCCTGCACGCTCACACCGGAGCGGCAATACCCGACCGCAGCTCCTCTACAATCCCCGGAAGAATATCGACGACATAGTCTATGTCCGCCCCGGTGTTCTCCCGACCCAGCGTCATACGCAGCCCGTTCTTTGCATGCTCAGGGGGAAGGCCGATGGCGGTCAGAACATGCGAAGGCTCGGTCGAACCCGCCTGGCACGCAGAGCCGCTCGAGCACGCTACGCCGGCGATATCCAGATTGACCAGCACCGACTCCCCGGTTACACCTTCGAGGTAAAAGCTGGCGTGGCCGGGCAGCCGCTGCGTCCGGTGGCCGGTAAGGTGCGCCGACGGTACACGGTCGAGCACGCCGTCGATCAGCCGGTCCCTCAGCCCCGTCAGACGCTGCACCTCGGTTGCGCGCTCGCCCTCCGCCAGAGCGAGAGACACTGCAAGTCCAACCACTCCGGGCACGTTCTCCGTTCCCGATCGTCGATCACGTTCCTGACCGCCGCCATGGATCAAGGGGGATACAGGAGTACCACGCCGTAGGTACAGCGCGCCGACTCCCTTCGGGCCATACAACTTGTGGGCAGACACACTGAGCAGGTCGACACCCAACCGTGCTACATCGAGGTCCATCACGCCGGCTGCCTGTACGGCGTCGGTATGCACCAGGGCGCCGCGACCGTGTGCCAGCCGGCTGATCTCGGATATCGGTTGAATCGTTCCGATCTCATTGTTTGCCAGCATGATCGAAACCAGCATCGTCTCGTCGTCGAGCGCGCTCTCCAGCGCCGCCAGTTCGACGAAACCGGCGCGATTGACCGGCACGTACGTGACACGAAAGCCCTCGCGTTCGAGCTGCCGGCATGCGTTGAGTACCGCATCGTGCTCGATCTGTGAGGTAATGACGTGAAGGCGAGCCTCTGGTCGACGGGTACGCACAGCGCGGGCGACGCCCAGGACCGCCAGGTTATCCGCCTCCGTGCCTCCACCGGTGAAGATGATCTCACCTGGACGGCAGCCGAGGACCGAGGCAACGGCTGCGTGTGCACGCTCCAGGGCCTCGTGCGGACCGGCGCCGTACGAATGCACGCTGGAGGGATTGCCGTACAGCTGGCTAAAGAACGGCCACATGGCCTCCAATACTTCGGGCCGGACGGCGGTGGTAGCGGAGTGATCGAGATAGATATTGTTCATGCAGTAACCAGATCCAGACTGATGTCGAGCGCTCGAACCGAGTGAGTCAATGCTCCAACTGAGATGAGATTTACCCCGCTGCGGGCTACAGCGCAGACGCTGTCGAGTGTGATGCCGCCCGATGCTTCGGTGAGCGCCCGCCCTGCAACAAGAGCGACAGCCTGCCGCAGTTCCACCGGGGCCATATTGTCGAGCAAGATGATGTCGGCGCCACCGGCCAGGGCGGACTCGATTTGATCAAGGTGATCGACCTCTACCTCGATCTTGACGGTGTGTGGGATGGACCGGCGAGCCGCCTGAAGTCTCGCTACAAGTGAGTCCCGCGATCCTTTCTGGATGGCCGCCAGGTGATTGTCTTTCACCAGCACACCGTCGCTTAGGGAAAATCGATGATTTGAGCCGCCGCCGCAGCGCACAGCATACTTATCGAGCAGGCGCAGACCAGGAACCGTCTTTCGCGTGTCAACGATAGTTGCACCTGACCCTTTGATGGCATCCACATAACGCGCGGTGGTCGTGGCGATGCCACTCATGCGCTGCATCAGATTGAGCGCCGTCCGCTCACCCATCAGGATTGAGCGAGCTGCGCCATCTACTTCGGCGACCACATCGCCCGGCGCCACACGCGCTCCGTCGCGAACCGCCGATTCAAACTGCAGTGACGGATCAAGTTCTCCAAACACCAGCGCCGCCACGTCGAGTCCGCAGATGATTCCCGCTTCCTTAATAAGGAAGCGGCCGATGGTCTGAATATCCACCGGAACCAGTGTCTCCGTGGTCAGATCTCCCCATGGCAGGTCCTCTTCAAGCGCCCGGCGCACGATCGAGCGAACGTCCCGAGGCGAAGGTGGAAGAACCGCGCCGAAATCACTCATCAGTCTTCTCAGGCAGCCGCCGGCCGCTCTGTCAGACCAAGCGGCGAGAGTCGGGCTCCCTCTCGAGACACCACGATCCGCCCTTGCCAGGCCGGATCGCTTTGGTCAAAGTCAGACCGATAGTGGGCGCCTCTGCTCTCCCGTCGAAGCAGAGCCGACTCCACCAGGAGAGTGCTCAGCAGCGTCATATTTGCCAGCTCATACTGGGCACGGC
>Ga0207416_1001262_pt1 | contig 35309 bp, 29 predicted proteins | sample PaiPotPPM11metaG_FD_184107 | JGI IMG/M metagenome (GOLD analysis project Ga0207416, IMG submission 184107) | Iron sulfur acid spring bacterial and archeal communities from Banff, Canada, to study Microbial Dark Matter (Phase II) - Paint Pots PPM... ...
CGCGTCCCAGGAAGCATGGCCTGGAGCTGAGCCGGTCGGCGCGAGCCGACTGGCGAGAACCGCGGTGGAGCGCCGAAAGGCGAGCGGTCTCCGCTGAGACCGCTGCCGTGCTCCGTCGAGCACGGCCGAGGAATGGTGCGCCTATCGGCGCTCCGCCTCCCTTCATTTAAGGGAGGAGGGAAGTGGAAGGGCTTTCTTACCGTGGCGTGGCAAAACTCGGATGCCAAGACGCATCGCGAGAACGGGATCGCATTGCGTTCACCTTCCCCTGCAGGGGGAGGGTCGTCCGCCGTAGCTCGCGAAGCGAGCGAAGGCGTGACGGGGTGGGGTATGGCATCGCGGAGAATTGCGTGCGCTCTTTGCACTTGCCCCCACCCGCTTCGCTGCGCTCGCGACCTCCCCCCTGCAGGGGGAGGTGAAGAGGAGGCCGTCGCGAGAACTGGAACGATCTATCCGCCCCCGCTTTGCGGGGCACGATGACGATGGCGCCGCTAATCGAACAGCGCCACCGCGCGGGTCCAGCCGGCGGAGCCGGCTTTGATCTTGTGCGGAAAGCAGGCGACGATGAAGCCGTGAGCGGGAAGCTGTTCGAGATTCTGCAACTTCTCCATGTGGCAATAGGGAATCTCGCGGCCGGCTTTGTGGCCCTCCCAGATGATCGACGGATCGTGGGTCTCGAGCCAGCGCTTGCGCGTATGCACGAAGGGGGCGTCCCAGCCCCAGGCGTCGATGCCGGTGACGCGCACGCCGCGCGAAGTGAGATAGAGGGTCGCTTCGCGGCCCATGCCGCAGCCGGCGGTGAGATAGTCGTCGCTGCCGATGCATTCGGACGCGCGCGTGTTGACCAGCACGATGTCGAACGGTTTGAGCTCATGGCCGATGCGCTTGAGCTCGGCCTCGACCTGCGCCGCAGTCACCACATGGCCGTCCGGCACTTTGCGGAAATCGAGCTTGACGCCGGGGCGGAAGAACCAATCGAGCGGCACTTGATCGATCGTCATCATCGGCTTGCCGTCGATCGACTTCGACTGGAAGTGGATCGGCGCGTCCATATGCGTGCCGTTGTGCGTCGTCAGCTGGATGTTTTCGATGGCCCAGCCTTCGCCGTCCGGCAAATCCTCGCGGCGAAGGCCGGGAAACAATTCGCACAAGAGCGGCGCCGTATCGGCGTTGCTCTTGTACTCGATCTTGGGCCGCATGAAGGGGGGATCGTACACCGTCTCGTTTTCGAGCGGCGACGACAGGTCGATCATGCGGCTCGGCAGCTTCATCGGTCCCCGATGCAATTTTCTCGGACTTCCGCGCGTTCTTCGGTTCTCGGATCAAACTATACCGGTTATTGATGGGCGAGAAAGGGGTGCGCGTATGATCCTGATGACCGGCGCGAGCGGCTTTGTCGGTTCGGCGGTGGCGCGATGTTTGCTGCAAGCCGGCGAAGCGGTGCGCGCCCTGGTTCGCCCGACCAGCTCACGCATGAATCTTGCCGATCCCCGGCTGGAGATCGTCGAGGGCGACATCTCCGACGCAGCTTCGATCGCGCGCGCCATGATGGGCATCCGCTATCTGTTTCATGTCGCCGCGGACTACCGGCTGTGGGCGCGCGATCCGGACGACATCGTGCGCACCAATGTCGAGGGCACCCGCACGGTCATGCGCGCGGCGCTCTCCGCCGGCGTCGAGCGCGTCGTTTACACGTCGAGCGTCGCCACGCTGGCGCCGCGGCCGAACCGCAAACCGAGCGATGAAACGTTTCCGCTCGCCGCGGCGGACGCGGTCGGCGCCTACAAATACAGCAAGGTCGTCGCCGAGCGCCTGGTCGAGGCCATGGTGGCGGAGCAAAAATTGCCGGCCGTCATCGTCAATCCGTCGACGCCGATCGGGCCGGGCGACGTGCGGCCGACGCCGACCGGACGCATCATCGTCGAGGCGGCGGCGGGGCGCATGCCGGCTTATGTCGATACCGGACTCAATCTGGTCCATGTCGACGACGTCGCGGCGGGTCACGTCGCGGCTTTACACAAGGGCCGCATCGGCGAGCGCTACATTCTCGGCGGTCAGGATGTTCTCCTTGGCGACATGCTGCGCGAAATTGCGCGTCAGATCGGCCGCCCGCCGCCGCGCCTGCGACTGCCGCGCCAACTGATATTTCCGATTGCCTATGGCGCCGAGGCGATCGCGCATTTCACCGGCCGCGAGCCATTCGTGACCACGACCGGATTGCGGCTGGCGAAGGATCACATGTTCTTCACTTCGGCCAAGGCCGAGCGCGAGCTTGGCTACCAAGCGCGGCCCTATGGCGAAGCCATTGCCGAGGCCATCGCCTGGTTTCGCCAGCACGGTTATCTGAAGTGAATTAATGCGCCACGCTGCGCTCGCGCAGGAAGTGAAAGAACTCCACGCCCTCGCGCAATCGCCGCTTCATCATCTGCGGGCTGCGGACCATTTCGCCGACGATCGAAGCGATCTTGCCGGAGCGGAAATAGAAACGGCGATAAAACTCCTCCACCGACTCGAATATTTCCGTATGCGTCAGATGCGGATAATGCAGCGGCGCGATCTGCACGCCGTCGTCGTTGACGAGCTCGGCATTGGCTTCGTCGAGCCAGCCGTTTTTCAGCGCCTGATCGAACAGGAACGTTCCGGGATAGGGCGCGGCGAGCGAAACCTGGATGGTGTGCGGATTGATATCGGCGGCGAAGCGGATGGTCTCTTCGATGGTTTCCTTGGTCTCGCCCGGCAATCCCATGATGAAAGTGCCGTGGATGGTGATGCCCAGCTCGTGACAGTCCTTCGTGAAGCGGCGCGCGACGTCGACCCGCATGCCTTTCTTGATATTGTGCAGGATCTGCTGATTGCCGGACTCATAGCCGACCAGAAGCAGCCGCAAGCCGTTGTCGCGCAGCACTTGGAGCGTCTGGCGCGGCACATTGGCCTTGGCGTTGCACGACCAGGTCACGCCAAGCTTGGCAAGCGCCTTGGCGATGGCCTCCGCGCGCGGCAAATCGTCGGTGAAGGTATCGTCGTCGAAAAAGAATTCCTTCACCTCGGGAAAAGCCTTCTGCGCCCAGGCGATCTCCTCGACGACGTGGCCGACCGAGCGCGTGCGGTAGCGATGGCCGCCCACCGTTTGCGGCCACAGGCAGAAGGTGCAGCGCGATTTGCAGCCGCGTCCGGTGTAAATCGAAAGGTACGGGTGCTTGAGGTAGCCGATGAAATAATTCTTGATGTCGAGATCGCGCTTGTAGACCGGCGTGACGAACGGCAGGCTGTCCATATTTTCCAGGATCGCGCGCTCGTCGTTGTGCACGACGATGCCCGCCGCATTGCGGTAAGACAGGCCGGCGATGTCGCTCCACGGCCGTCCGTCCGCGACCTCCTTGATGGTGAAGTCGAACTCATTGCGCGCGACGAAGTCGATCAACGGCGAGGCGTTGAGGCTGCCCGCCGGGTCGACGGCGACCTTGGCGCCAACGAGCCCGACTTTCAGCGCGCTGTTCGCCGCCTTGAGCGCCTTGAGGGTGGCGATATCGGATGCAAAGGACGGCGCCGACGTATGCAGCACGGCAAGATCGTAGTCCCGCGCGCTCGCCGTCACTTCTGCGAGCTTGATACGGTGCGGCGGCGCGTCGACGAGTTTGCTGCCTTCGACCAGGGCCGCCGGTTGCGCCAGCCAGGTCGGATACCAGAACGAGCGGATTTCGCGGCGCGCCTGATAGCGCGAGCCGGCGCCGCCGTCGAAGCCGTCGAACGAGGGCGCCTGAAGAAACAATGTCCGCATCACGTTTCCACCTCGCCGTAATAAGCCAGCCTGTTGTCGGCCCGCAGGCCATAGCGATGGCCGCGCCATTCGACGCCGCGGCCGAAGAAGCTCATGACAAAAATGACGAATGACAGGAGATCGCGCAGCGGCTCCAGCCAAAAAAATTCACCGCGCAAGTGAAAGGCGCGGTCGGTCTCGCTCTGCAGCGCGAAGCGGCAGGCGAGCGCGGCGCCGACAATAAGCCCGGCCGGATTGATGCCGCCGAGGACGAGACCGAAGAGAGCGAGCGGCACGGCATGGGTAATCGCCAGTCCGGCAAAGCCGAGCGGTTCGATCGACCGGATCGTCCGCGCCCAGCGCAATTCATGACGGATGAGATCGCGCGCCGATCGTTGCGCACAAACATGCCCGACAATATGGTTGGGAATCGCCACGGTCAGCCCGGCGCGCCGCACCAATGCGCCAAGTGCATAATCGTCGGCCAATTGATCGACCACCGCTTCAAATCCGCCGATCGCGACGAGCGTTGCTCTGCGCAGCGCGATCGTCGAGCCGAAGCAGGGTGCGGCAAGGCCGAGCTTAAGTCCGACCAGCACGTTGGGCAGGAAATGATAGTCGATCGCCGCAGCGCCGAGCCGCGCCCATATGCCGGGGGCGGCGATTCCGCGGTAAAGGCAGGTCGCAACACCCACGCCGGGACGCGCCAGAGCGGCAGCGATGTGCTGCAGATAGCCGGGCTGGACGACGATGTCGCTGTCGGAGACGACCAGCACCTCGTGGCGCGCCTGCCGCGCCATGTTGATCAAATTCGAGACCTTGCGGTTCTCGCCATGCCGCCGCGAATCGATCGCCAATGTCAGATCGCGATCGGGAAAATCGGCGACCAGCTTGCGTACGACGCCGATCGCCGGGTCGGCCGGATCGTCCACGCCGAATACGATTTGCACCGCGCTGGGATAATCCTGCGCGCAAAAGCCGGCCAAATTGGCGTAGAGATCCGGCTCCATTCCATGGAGCGGTTTGAGAATGGTGACGGCCGGGCAATCCCCGGCCGGCGGGATCGCAGACCGGACAAAGCCGCGGGCGGCCCATGCGGCGAAAAGCGCATAGGCGCAGCCAAGGGCGGCCGCCGCATAGCAAACGACCGACGCCCAAGCGGCGGAATTGGCGAAAAGCTCGTACACCTTGACCCCTGCCGGCCCTTAAGAGAACTCTGCCGGCCCCTGCCGGCCCTTAAGAGAACTCTGCCGGCCCCTGCCACCCTGGACTATATTGCCCAACTGCGGTCCATGCACGCCTAACAAACGGCGAAATCGGGGCGGGGTTTCAGAGCCAAATTCCTGCGGCGGCAAGCGCTATTTGTCGCGGAACAGTAACCGCTTGCCCTCCAGCGCTTGCCATCCCACCAACGCCGGCACCCCCAGTATCAAATCGGGCACCCGCTTGATGAGCGCCATGGCTAAAGCGACCTCCGCGGGAATGCCGAATATCGCACATGCGGCGATAAGCGCGCCGTCCTGAACGCCGAGCCCTCCGGGTAGGACGAAGGCGGCGGCGCGGCTGCCTTGGCCGAGACTTTCGATCGCCACCGCCTGGGCGATGCTGACCGGATGGCCCATGAAGCCAAGCGCGATCCAGACCTCGCTTGCACCGAAAAAGACCGCCGCGAGATGGATCAGGAACGAGGCCGACAGGCCGAGATGATTTCGCCAAATCTGTTGTAACCGGCCGCCGAGATCGACAACGTGATTGAACGCCGCCCAGTTGTGTCTCTCGCCGAATGCGACAAGCCGCCGCACGAACGGTTCGAAAGCGCCAAAATTCAAAGCCAGAAAGAATCCGCTCACCGCCGGCAGCGCGACGGCGAGCATGACGAAGGTCATGGTCGTGAGCCGATGCGTGCCGACGAGATCGAGCACGACGCCTATCCCGGCCGCCACAAAGACCAATAGGCACAAAACCTGGATAAAAATATCGATCAGAACGCTCGCTATGGCGACATTTGTGGCGATGCCGAATTGCGCCAGAAGTCGTGCGCCGATGATATCGCCGCCGACGCCGGCGAACGGGAACAGGGAATTGACCGCTTCGCGCACGAACCGCAGGCCGGCGAAAATGTATGGCCCGCGACGCATCGGCCTGAGCAGGAACCACCAGCCCACCCCAGCTGCCGCCAATGCTATGGCCCTGGCCATTATGACGAATGCCGTCCCCCATTGTGAGCTGATAAGAGCCTGCAAAACCGAGGCAAAGCCGAAATAAGCGGTCAGGGCGGTGAGGAGCGCCAGGCCGAAAATCACCGTAATCGAAGCGAATATCTTCATTAATCGGCCATATACAGAATTTTGCGCATCGTATCGGCTCTGCGTGTGGCCCTGAATCGGGTGTGAACTGTGTCTTTTCTGCACTAGTAGAAGCCTGCCGCCGTTTCTATTCTGTATTTTCATACCAGCAGGATTGGGGGCACCCATGAAAAAGATAGCGCTTGGAACGGCGGTTGTTTTCGCACTTCTCAGCATCGCCGGTTGCGCGCAAACCGGCAAGGGCAAGGCTCCTCCGCCCGTTGTGACCAAAGGCTGACCGGCAGAAGAGCGCGTCTCTTTTGTCGCGCGCAGTCCATTGCCAAGGGCGGAGCCGGCCAAATCATGGCTCGCCTTTTGCAGCGCAATTGATAGTGGAAGTGGGGACAACGTGATTATCGTCGTCGGACTGGCGTTTGAAGCGCGCATCGCGGCGGGACCCGGGGTGCACGTTATTTGCAGCGGCGACGGCCGCAATTTGGCGGCCAAGCTCACGGCAGCCATCGCGGAAGCCCGAACGCTGGTCCGCGGATGTCCGGGAATTATCAGTTTTGGCGTGGCGGGGGGCCTGGCGCCGCATCTGCGGCCCGGAACCTGCGTCGTGGGCTCGGCAGTGATCTCCGGCTCGAACCGAATGCCGATCAGCCGGGAATGGTCACAGAAATTATTGCAAACGATACCGGACTCGGTTTCGGGCGCACTACTCGGCGTGGCGGCGCCAATCGCACACCCCGACGAAAAGCGCGCGCTCTATTTGAAGACCGGCGCAATCGCGGTCGATATGGAATCGCACATCGTCGCCGCCGTGGGTCGGGCGCACGAAGTGCCGGTCGCCGCGATCCGTGTCATCACCGATCCGGCTAAGCGTGCCTTGCCGGTTTCCGCCGTCGCTGCCATGCGCCCGAACGGAACCACCAATATCGGCGCCATGCTGCAATCGGTGTTGAGCCGGCCGCGCGACTTGCCCGCCTTGTTTCAGACGGCGCTGGACGCGCGCGCCGCGCGAGCGACGTTGGTGCGCGGCAGGCATTTGCTCGGGCCCGCCTTCGCTTCGCCGCTGACGACTTGAGAGGCTTAAAGCGATGTTCAAGTCCGTCGCAGAGGAAATAAGCCAATGGGCAGATCAATGCCGGCGATGGGCTGAAGCTGCCCGAACGCGCGAGCAGCGGCTGACCTTGCAGAGCTTGGAAAAGCTCTTGGACGACGCCGCAATCGAAGCCGAACAAGAATTAAGCGCGAACGCTCCACGGCCCCTGGCGCCGACAAGACTGTGATGAAACGCGCCTCGTAGCGCGGTCGTTGCCATCGGTGTAAAAGGATGGCAACGAGGTCCGCGATGGTTCCGCAATCTCCCGCTCTGCAAGCTTTGGGTTATGTCGGCGTTCGCGCCAAGGATTTGGGCGACTGGGCGAGCTATGGCTCGAGCCTTCTCGGCCTGCAACGCATTGACAAGTCGCGCTCTACGCTCGGCTTCCGCATGGACGACCGCAAGCAGCGCATCATTGTCGAAGCCGATGGCGGAGAAGGCATAAGCTTTTTCGGCTGGGAGGCCGCCGACGCGGCGGCGCTCGACGGCCTGGCGGCGCATCTCGACAACAGCGGAATCAAGGTCGCGCGCGGCGCCCGCGCGCTGGCCGACGAGCGGCACGTCAAGGATTTGGTCGTGTTCAGCGATCCCCTGGGCAACCGGCTGGAGATTTTTCACGGCGCCGAAGCGGCAACGGAGCCGTTCAAGCCCGGCCGTTCGATCTCGGGCTTTCGCACCGGTGCGCTGGGCTTGGGCCACGTCGTGCTCAATGTCGACACGGCGGCAACGATCGATCGGCTAATGGCGTTCTATCGCGACACGCTCGGTTTCCGGCTGACCGATTATTATTCGCAGCCGTTTATCGCGCGTTTTCTTCATCTCAATCCGCGCCATCACAGCCTCGCCTTCATTCAGACCGGCAAGAACGCGGTCCATCACATCATGATGGAGCTGTTCAGCTTCGACGATGTCGGCCAAGGTTACGATATCGCGCTCGGCGAAGCGGGCCGCGTCGCTACCACGCTCGGCCGTCACACCAGCGATTTCATCACCTCGTTCTATACCTGGACGCCATCGGCTTTCATGGTCGAGTACGGCTGGGGCGCGCGCTCGATCGACGTCGATACCTGGCAGGCTTGCGAGCGCAAGGAAGGCCCGAGCATGTGGGGCCACGACCGCGCCTGGCTGTCGGCGGAGGACAACGCCAGGGCTCGCGCGTTGCGGCTGAAGAATGCCGAGAACGGCTATCGCCGCCCGGTCCAGGTCATGGACGGCAATTACGAGGCGATGTCCGGCGTCTGTCCGTGGTGGGATAGCGTGAAGTCGCGATCCGCCGCGCAATGATGCACGCATGGAGGCGGCGGCGAACAACGTACATACGCGGGCGATCGCCGAATTCGTCTCTGGTCTCGCTTACGAGCAAATCCCGGCGGAAGTCCGCGAGCGGATAAAACTTCTCATCCTCGATTCGCTGGGCTGCGCCATCTACGGCGCCGACCTGGAATGGTGCCGCATCCTGCACGACACTCTCGAAGCGCTCGACGCAACGCGCACGACCTCGATCTGGGGGACAAATCGGAAACTGTCGCCGCCGCATGCGGCTTTGCTCAACGGCACGCAGGTGCAGGGTTTCGAGCTTGACGACGTGCACCGCACTGCAGTGCTGCATGTCGGCGCGGTCACGCTGCCGCCGCTGATCGCTGTCGCCGAGAGCCACGCCGAACTTTCCGGCCGCGACGTCCTCACGGCCGCCGTCGCCGGCTACGAAATCGGCCCGCGCGTCGGCTTATGCATGGGCCAGGAGCATATCGGTCAGGGCTGGCATTCCGGCGCCACGGTCGGCGTGTTCTCGGCCGTTGCCGGTGCCGCGCGGGCGTTGAGGCTGCCGGCCGAGGCCACGGTGCATGCGCTCGGCATCGCCGGTACGCAGTCCTGCGGCCTGATGGCGGCGCAATACGGCGCCATGGTCAAGCGCATGCATGCCGGCCGCGCCGCGCAAAGCGGGCTTTATGCGGCGCTGTTGGCGGGCCGCGGCTTCACCGGCATCGTCGACGTGTTCGAGGCGCCCTATGGCGGCTTCTGCACGACGTTTTCGCGCTCGAACGATCGGTTCGATCTGACCCAACTGAGCGCCGGGCTCGGCGAGCGTTTCGAGACCATGCGTATTTCGCTCAAATTCTATTCCTGCGTCGGCAGCAACCACACCACGCTCGATGCCGTGCGCGACATCCGCAAGCGGCGCCCGTTCACGCCCGAAGACGTCGACAGCATCGTCGTGCACGCCTCGCAGGTCACGGTCGATCACGCCGGCTGGCCGTATAAGCCGGAAGGCCTGACCGCCGCGCAGCTCAATCTGGCTTTCTGCGTGGCGACGCTGCTGATCGAAGGCGACGTCTTTGTCGACGAGTTCACGCCGGATGGCGTGGCCGACCCGGCGCGGATCGAACTCGCCGGCAAAGTGAAAGTGGTGCACGACCCGGCGATCACGGCGCTCGGCGCCGCGCACCGGCACAAGGTGCTGGTCGAGCTGCATTTCAAAGATGGCTCGGTCGAGCGCGAGAGCCGCGAAGCGCCCCGCGGCAGCGAGTATTCATTCGCCGGCACCGACGATATTGTCGACAAATTCCGCAAGCTGACGCGGGGCGTCATGGCGGGCAAACAGCAGGACGCCCTCATCGACGCGGTGATGCGGCTCGACGCCTTGCCGGACAGCCGGGCGCTGACCGAATTGCTGCGCGTTCATCCGTCGTCCTGAGGGTGCGGGCGCGGCGGGCCTCGAAGGATAAACCCGCGAAGCATTACATCGGTTTTTCGCCGAGGATCGTCACCCGCCGCATCAGACGCCGCTCGTTCGGGCTGAAGTCGGTGCGGGCGTGGAGCGTGCAGCGATTGTCCCACATCAGCAGGTCCCCCGGGCGCCAGACGTGCTCATAGATGAATTCCGCGCGCTCCTGGTGGGCGAACAGAAAATTTAGGATCTCCTCGCTTTCTTCCGGCGGCAGACCTTCGATGCGCCGCGTCATCAGGCGATTGACATAGAGCGCCTTGCGGCCGGTCGCCGGATGGGTGCGCACGACGGGATGTACATAAGAGGGCGCATCGTTGCGCACGGCAGCGCCGCGGATCGTTGACGCATTGTCGTAGTCATAAGCGTTCAGCGCAAGGCGGCCGGCGATACGCCGCTTGATGTCTTCAGGCAGCGTCTCATAGGCGGTGTAGCCGTTGGCGAACAGCGTATTGCCGCCGCTCTTTGGCACCTCGATGGCATAAAGCATCGACGCCATGGCCGGGCGTTCCACGTAGCATTGGTCGGTGTGAAATTGCATTTCGCCGTCGGGAAGCGCGCCAATCGGCTTGCCGTCCTCGCGAATGTTGGAGATCAGCATCACCGCCGGATGGGTGCGCATGAATTGTTTTGATTGGAGGACCGCCGGCGGCCCGAAGCGCTCGGCGAAACGCACCTCGTCTTCTTCAGAGAGCGTCTGGTTGCGCAACAGGATCACGAGGCCACGGTGCCAGGCCTCGCGTATTTTTTCGAACGTGCCTTCGTCGAGCTGCTCGGCGAGGTCGACGCCGACGATCTCGGCGCCGAGCGCGGGGGATAACGGCCGCACCAGCAACTGGTCGGCGCTGCGCCCGACAACGGCGGATAGTTGTTCCATTGCATCGCTCCCTGTTGGTTGCAATTTTTTTTGGGCTCCAGTCTCAGCCGGGAAGGTAGAGCACTCTGACGCTATCCCGGATTTTGCTCTGGCTCAATCCGCGCTACAGTCGGGGCATGGAATTCGGCGTTTTCGATCATCTCGACCGCACCGGGCCGTCGCTTACGGACTATTACGAGGACCGGCTGAAGATCGCCGAAGCCTACGACCACGCGGGTTTTTACGGCTATCACCTGGCGGAACATCATGCGACGCCGCTAGGCATGGCGCCGTCGCCCAACGTTTTCCTCGCCGCACTGGCGCAGCGCACGCGGCGGCTGCGCTTCGGCCCGATGGTCTTCGTGCTGCCGCTGTATCACCCGCTTCGCCTGATCGAGGAAATCTGCATGCTCGACCAGATGAGCGGCGGGCGCCTCGAGATCGGTTTTGGCCGTGGCGCTTCCCTGATCGAGCTTGCGCTCTACGGCGAAGACCCCGACGCGGCGCAGGACATCTATACGGAAAGCCTCGAGCTGATCCTCAAGGGGCTGGCGGCGAAACGGCTCGATTTCCACGGCAAGCACTACTCGTTTGACGATGTGCCGATGGAGCTCGAACCGCTGCAAAAGCCGCATCCGCCGATCTGGTACGGCGTCCATGCGCCCGACAGCGCCGAGCGTGCGGCCAGGCGCAACCTCCATGTCGTCAGCCTCGATCCGCCGGCCGAGACCCGGTTGTCGATCGAACGCTACCGCGCCACCTGGCGGCCGCCGCATCCAGGCGCGCTGCTGCCCAAGCTCGGGCTCGGCCGCTTCATCGTTGTCGCCGAAACCGATGCCAAGGCCTTAGCTCTCGCGCGGCGCGCTTATCCGGTCTGGCACCAAAGTTTCACTTATCTGTTCCGCTTGCGCGGACAGCCGCAGAACCATCCGCGGCCGGCGGATTTCGACGCGCTCATGGAACGCGGCCAGGGCGTTGCCGGCTCGCCGGCGACGGTAACGGATTTCCTCTACCGCCAGCTTGCCGAAACGCAATGCAATTACGTCGCCGGCCAGTACGCTTTCGGCGATCTGACGCGCGAGGAATGTCTGCGCTCGATCGGTCTTTTCGTCAGCGATGTCATGCCGGCGGTGCGAGCGGGACATACCGAAGCGCTGGCGGCGGCTCGATAGAACTAACTATCGCGCGAGGCTTTCAGGTGCCGCAGCACTTTGGCGCGCAGCGCCGCTTGCTCTTCGGCGCTCCACTTGCGAAAGCCTTCGCCCGATTTGAACCCAAGCTTGCCGTCGGTCACCAGTTTTTGCAGATAGGGCGACGGAGCGTGCCGGCTGTCGATCGCCGGCAGCACGGTGTTGTGGATGGCGAGCGTAAGGTCGGTACCGACGAGGTCGGCATTTTCGAGCGGGCCGAGCACCGCAAGCCTGCGCCCGAACGACGCCTTGATCACGGCGTCGACTGTTGCCGCATCGCAGATGCCGTTTTCAACGAGCGAAATGGCTTCGCGCCACAGCGCGTGCTGCAGCCGATTGCCGATGAAGCCGGGCACGTCTTTTTTGACGTGGGCCGGCTTCTTGCCGGCCGCCCGGTGCAGCTCAATGGTCCAGGCGACGGTCTCCGGGGAAGTCCATTGCGTCTCGATCACTTCGACGAGCGGCACCAGAAACGGCGGGTTCCACCAATGCGTGCCGAGCGCGCGCTCGCGCTTTTTCAATCCTTGCATGATCGAGGTGATCGGAATGACCGAAGTGTTGCTGGCGAGGATCGCGTCGGCAGGTGCGTGGCGTTCGATGTCGGCGAAAAGCTTTTGCTTGAGCGGCAAATCTTCCACTATCGCCTCGACGACGTAATCGGCCTCGCGCACGGCTTCGGCCAGATCGACGCACGGGCGCACGCGCGCGATCGCCAGCGGGTCGTCGCCGAGGTCGCGCAAGTTGCCGGCAATCCGCGCTATCACCGTATCGAGATTCTTCATCACCGTGTCGGTGATGGTCACGTCATGACCGGCCAGCGCGAAAACCTGCGCGATGCCGTGCCCCATCAGCCCGGCGCCGACGACGGCGATGCGGGCTTGCGCCACGTCCTTCGCCATCGTTCAGCCCGCCGTGTAGCCGCCGTCGGCGTAGAGGATGTGGCCGGTGTAGAAATCGGACGCCTTCGAGGCGAGGAACAGAAGCGGCCCGGCAAGATCCTCCGGCTCGCCAAGTCGTCCCTTCGGCACGCGAGTCAGGAAGCCTGAGCGGACGGTCTTGCCGCGTTCGTCATCGGCAAACATCCATTCGGTCAGTGGCGAGCGGAAGACAGTCGGGCCGAGCGCGTTGACGGTGATGCCGGTCGGGCCGAGCTCGCAGCCGAGCGCCTTGGTGATGCCGTCGACCGCCGACTTCGAGGCGCAATAAGCGGTATAACCGGCTGGATGGCCGAGCAAGCCGCGCGCCGAGGACATTAAGATGATCTTGCCGCCGCGGCCCTGCTTGATCATCTGCCGCGCCGCGGCGCGGGCCATCAGCCAGGATTGCGTGACGTTGGCATCCATCACGTCGAGAAAGTCTTCGGCCTTTTGATCGACGATTTTCGATACTTTGTTCTGGCCCGACGCTACGACCAGAATGTCGAGGCCGCCGAATTTTTCCACCGCGGCGGCGACGATGGCGTCGCAGTTGGCTTCCGAGCTGGGGCGCTTGGCGACCGTTTCGGTCTTGCCGCCGAGCTTGCCGCATTCGGCGGCGATCTTCTTCAACCCTTCCGCATTGTTCGCGGTGAGGACGACGCCGGCGCCGGCCGCCGCCAGGGTTTTCGCTGCAACCGCGCCGAATGCGCCGGTGGCGCCGGTGACGATCGCCGTCTTACCTTTGACGTCGAACAACGACAGCGGGTTTTTCAGGAAATCTTCGGACATGATATCTCCACCCATGTTCCACCCTGTCATGCCCCGCGCCGGCGGGGCATCCAGTAATCTCAGCGCTGCGGCCAGTTCTTCAGCGTCGGCGATTACTGGATCGTCCGCCGGAGCTTGTCATCGGGCCGGCCACTTCGGGCCGGACCCGTTGGCGGACGATGACGGCGCTGCGCGCCGTCATTTCACCGGCGCGACGGCGACCGCGATGGTGCAAACCTCGTTGCTGCGATTGACGATTTCGCGGCTTTCATTGGGGCCGATATAGCAGCTGTCGCCTTGCCGGATGACCGTCTCCTTGCCGCCGGCAATCACCGTGAGCTCGCCCGCGAGCACATAGTAGATTTTTTCCGGCGGCGAGGCGTCGGGGCCGGCGCCGCCGCCCGGCAGGAAATGCGAAATGCCGAACACCAGCGTCTGCGAGCCGCCCATTTCCGCGCCGAACACGCGAAACGACTTATAGCCGCGATGGTTCGGCGCTTCGTAGGGTTTTGCTTCCGAAAATTTGCGCACGATCATGCGAACTTCTCCCCCTTCTCGATTCGGTAGGCGCCCTTCGGATCGACGATCGCCACCAGCCGGATGATGCAGCCGTCGCCGCGGTCCCAGTTCCACGGGAAGAACGCGAAGGTGCAGCGCCGGCCGGTGACCTTGTCGATATCGCCGCCGACGTTCTCGATGCCAAGAATGCCGTTCTTGAACAGGATGCGGTGTACCGGCTCCCAATCGGGAAAATCGGCTTTCCAGTCGCGGCCGCCCGACCATTCCTTGTATTCGGCGGCGAGATGCGGGTGCAGCGGGCCGTTGCGCTGCGGCCCGATGGCGGTCGCCAGCGGATGATCGTTGGCTTGGGTGTCGTGGCCGACGACCTTCACCTGTTTTTCGACAAACCATTTGCCGGCCGAGGGCACGAAGCCCGGCGAATAGCAGAAATAATCCTCGCTATCCTCATACTTCTCGTGCCAGCCGGTGTTGATGATGACGACGTCGCGCGGCCGCACGATCTTGCCGGCCGCTTTCTCCAGATCGTCGTAGGTGATCTGCTCCCACTTCTTTTTCGGCAGCGCCACGACGATGCCGGAACCGAAGAAGTGCGGCAGCGGCACCTCGTCGATGAACGGCGTGCCCTGAATGACATGCGCCGGCGCGTCGATATGGGTGGTGTTGTGCATCGAGGTCGTGATGCGCTGCGACAACACGCCCGATTTGGCCATGTAATGGATGCGCTCGATTTTGACGTCTTCGAAATACGGCCAATTGGGCGATTGATAGCCGAAGCGATGGGACAGACTGAAAAACTCAAGCCCCATCGTATTGTTGAGGTTTTCCTCAAACGTCACCCCGCGGATTTTCTGCGTCACGGGCGTTCCTCCACTCGAAGCTTAAGCCACTGTTGTACGGTCCGGGGTTTGTAGCGAATATCGGTTATAAGGTACAGAGAGCCGCGGCGGGCGGACAATGCGAGGGGAGGCATGGTCAGAAAAATCGCGCTCGAAGAGCATTTTTTGTCGCCCGGCCTGGTCGATTACTGGCGGCCGACGATGACCGAAGTCGCACCCGAGCGCGGCGAATATTTCTTTCGCAATCTCACCGATTTCGGCGAGCTGCGCCTGCAAAGTATGGACGCCGCCGGCATCGCGCGCTCAGTCCTGTCGATCGCCGGTCCCGGCGTGCAGGCCGAGCGCGATGCGGTCACGGCCACGCGCAAGGCGCGCGAGTCAAACGACTTTCTCGCACGCGAAATCGAGAAGCGGCCCGACCGCTATTCCGGTTTCGCTCACCTGGCGATGCAGGACGCCAAGTCGGCGGCCGATGAGCTGGAACGCTGCGTCCGCGAACTCAAATTCTGCGGCGCCATGATCAATGGCCACACCCACGGGCAATATCTCGACGACGCCGCGCTCTATCCGTTCTGGGAGCGCGCGGACGCACTCGGCGCGGTGATCTATCTGCATCCCGCCGACCCCGTGACGCAGCCGTCGGTTCTGTCAGGCTACAAGGTGCTGATGCGTCCGATGTGGGGCTGGGGCTTCGAAACTGGCTCGCATGCGTTGCGGCTCGTCGTCGGAGGACATTTCGACCGCTTCCCGCACAGCAGGCTGATGATGGGCCACCTCGGCGAGACTCTGCCGTTCCTGCTATGGCGTTTCGACAGCCGCGCCCAGTTTCACGGCCTTAAGCTTAAAAAGCCGCCGTCAGACTACATCCGGGAGAACGTCATCGTGACGACCTCGGGCATGTGCTCGGCCGAGCCGCTGAACTGTACGCTCGCGGCGCTTGGACTGGACCGCGTGATGTTCGCCGCCGATCATCCGTTCGAAGAGGCGCGGGAGGCGGGCGAATTCCTCGATCACGTGCCGCTTGCTGACGACGTACGCGCGGATATCGCCTTCAACAATGCCGCAAAATACCTCAGCCTGAAAGGCTGACCACCACTCCTCATTGCGAGGAGCCAACGGGTCGGGCCCGAAGGGGCCGGTCCCATGTCACCGGACTGAACACGCCGCTCGCAATGACTGCGATGCTATTCGGGGGACCAGCAGGCTTCCATGACCAAAGTTCTCATCGTCGACGGCCACGCCGAGATATATCACCGCCGGCTGCAGGCGGAATTCCCGGCCCTGCAATTTGCGCTGTTCCAGGACGCGGCGGAGGTGACTGGCGACCTGTCCGATATCGACGTCATGATCATGTTCGGCATCGAAATCCGCGATCACATGCTCAGCGGCGCGCCGCGGCTGAAATGGATTCAATCGCTGGCGACTGGAGTGGATCATTTCCTGCGTTGCCCGTCGCTCAAGCCGCAGGTGCTGATCACGAGCGGACGGGGCATTCACGGGCCGCCAATGCGCGAGCAAGTGGTCTATCTGATGATGGGCGCGAGCCGCGACGTCGTGCGCCAGGTCGGCGATCAGCACGCGCATTTTTGGCAGCGGCGGTTGTGGCGCACGCTGCACGGCAAGACCGCCGCCATCGTCGGTGTCGGCGTGGTCGGCATCGCCATTGCCGAACTGCTCAAGGCGTTCGGCATGCACACGATCGGAGTGACCCGCACACCGCGCAAGCTCGACGCCTTCGACGAGATGGTGGCAACCGAGCGGCTCACCGACGCCGCGCGCCACGCCGATTATCTGATCAACGTGCTACCGGCCAGCCCGGAGAACATCGGACTGTTCAATGCCCAAACCTTCGCCGCCATGAAACCGACGGCCTACTACATTAGCGCCGGCCGCGGCCAGACTGTCGACGAGCCGGCGCTGCTCGCGGCGTTGCGCGAGGAGCGCATCGCCGGCGCCGGGCTCGAAGTGTTTCAAACCGAGCCGCTGCCGCCCGAGAGCCCGTTCTGGAGCCTGCCGAACGTCTTCATCACCCCCCATGTCGGCGGCTATGTCGTCGAATACGAGGATTTCATCATGGCGCTGATTGTCGATAATATGCGGCTCTTCACCGGCGGGCGGCAAAGTGAGATGAAGAACATAGTCGCCCGGTAGCTTGCCATTCGGGGCATCGGCGGGACCCGTCGGCTCGGGCCCGGAATGACAAGGCCGACGAATGACAAGGCCGACGAATTATTGCAAAATCGGTCCCGGAAATGCCGGAGGAGACGATGTTCGCCAAGGCCACATTCCCCATTATCCTGTTCGGCGCGGCGCAGCTTCTCAAACGCGCGGCGCAGCGGCATCCGGAATTCAGCAACCGCCTGGAGGAACACGATTTCGTCGCCCAGATTATGGCTCGTGACGAGGGCATCGGCCGCTGGTTTCAATTTAAGAAAGGCATCGTCACGTCGGCCGCCGGCCTGCACGCCAAGCCCGACATCAAGCTGATGTTCAAGAACGCCAAGATCGGCGTATCGCTACTGATGCCGCCGATCAACTGGCTCGATCAGATCAACGCGCAAAAGGATTTTGTGCTCACCGTCGACGGGCCGGAATATCTGACCAACTGGTTCGCGCAGACGCTGATGATGAGCCAATCGGCTGGCCTCAAATACGGCACCAAACTGCGCCGCGGCGTGACACGCTACTGCAACATGACCAATGGCGGCCCGGTCTTCGTTTATGTCAAAGACGGCAAGATCATCCGCATGACGCCGATCGACCTCAAAGCCGAGGACGGCGCGTCGTGGACCATCGAGGCGAAGGGCCGGAAACTGACGCCGCCGCGCAAGACGACGCTGGCGCCGCACGGCCAGAACGCCAAGTCGATCGTCTATTCGCCCGATCGCTTGCTTTATCCGATGAAGCGCGTCGACTTCGATCCCAATGGCGAGCGCAATCCGCAAAACCGCGGCAAATCCGGCTACGTCCGCATCTCCTGGGACGAGGCGATCAAGATCGTCACCGACGAGATCAAGCGCCAGAAGCGCGACTACGGTCCGGGCGCGATCACGTTCTCGCACGGCTCGCATCACACCTGGGGCAATGTCGGCTATTATCTCTCGGCGCTGTTTCGCTTCGCCAATGCCGTCGGCATGACGCGCATTCACCACAACCCGGATTCCTGGGAGGGCTGGTATTGGGGCGCGGTGCACCACTGGGGCCATACGCTGCGCGTCGGCCAGTCGGAAACCTACGGTACCGTCGAGGACTGCTTGCAGAACTGCGACATGATCGTGTCGTGGGCCGCCGATCCGGAATCTACCTCAGGCTCCTACGGCGCGCAGGAAGGCACCACGCGCCGGCAATGGCTCAAAGATCCGAAGCTCGGCATCAAGGTCGTCCACGTCGATCCGTATTACAACGCCACCGCGCAGTTCCTGCCGGGCAAATGGTTTGCGCCGAAGCCGACGACATCGGTCGCGATGGCGATGGCGATCGCTTACGTCTGGATCAAGGAAGACCTCTACGACAGGCAATACGTCGAGACGCATACGGTCGGCTTCGACAAATGGAAGGCCTATTTGCTCGGCGACGACGACGGCATTCCGAAAACGCCTGAGTGGCAGGAGAAGGAAACCGGCGTCCCGGCGAAAGACGTGCGCGCGCTGGCGCGCGAATGGGGGAGGAAGCGCGTCTATCTGGCGCCGGGCGGCTGGGGCAACGGCCACGGCGGCGCCTGCCGCAACCAGACCGGCATTCCCTGGGCTCGCGTCATGGTCTGCCTCGTTGCCATGCAGGGTCTCGGCAAGCCCGGCATCAATATGGGCAATCTGCAATGGGGCACGCCGATCGACTTTAATTTCTATTTTCCCGGCTATGCCGACGGCGGCATGTCCGGCGATCTCGAAAATACGTCAATGCCGGTCGAGCTGTACCAGCGCATGCCGCAATTGCCGACGATGAACTCGAACGGCCAACGCATCCCGCGCATTTTCGTGCCGGAGGCGATCGTCGACGGCAAAGCCGAGGGCTATCCGTGGGTCGGCAAATCGATCGAGCACCAATTCGCGCGTTTCGCCTATCCGGCGCCCGGCCACTCGCCGGTGCACATGCTCTACAAATACGGCGGCTCGATTCTCTCCACCATGAACAACACCAACCGTTGGGTGCGGATGTATCAGTCGGAGAATCTCGAATTCGTCGTCAACCAGTCGATCTGGAACGAGGGCGAGGCGAAATTCGCCGACATTTTGCTGCCGGCCTGCACCAATTTCGAGCGCACCGATATCAGCGAATGGGCAGGCCTTGGCGGTTACGGCCATCACGGCCAGCAGCAGCTCAATCACCGCGTCATTATCTTCCAGGCGCCGGCGATCAAGCCGCAAGGCGAGTCGAAATCCGACTACTGGATCTTCAATGAATTGTGCAAGCCGCTCGGCCTTGCCAACTACTTCTCGGAGGGCGTCAACGAGATCGACTGGGTCAAGCGCGTCTATCTCGCGTCCGATATGCCAAAATACATGTCCTGGAAGAAATTTTTAAAACGCGGCTATTTCGTCGTGCCGGCCGAAAAGGAGAAGCTGCGCGCGCCGGTGTCGTTCCGCTGGTTCTATGAAAATCGCAAGAAGGACGTGCCGGAGGCGCAACCGCTGCCGTCGGATTATACCGAAGAATATTTGCGCGGATTGCAGACCCAGTCCGGCAAGCTCGAATTCGAATGCAATTCGCTTCTGCGCTTCAACGATCCCGAGCGGCCGCCGATCGTCAAATACGAGCCGTCCTGGGAAGGCGCGCATTCCGGCGAATTGTTCGAGCGCTATCCGCTGCAACTGCTCACGCCGCACTCGAAATATTCGTTTCACACCCAGGGCGACGGCAAGGATTCGTTCCTGCTCAACATCGAGGACCATCGCGTCAAGGTCGACGGCTATTATTACTGGATCGTGCGCATGAATGCCGATGACGCCGAGGCCCGCGGCATCGGCAAGCACGACCTGGTCAAGGTGTTCAACGACCGCGGCGCGGTGATCTGCGCGGCGCTGCCGACGCAGCGGCTGCCGCGCGGCGTCGCGCACGGCTATGAGTCTTCGGCGATCTACGATCCGATGGGCGAACCCGGAAAATCGGTCGACCGCGGCGGCTGCCTCAATCTGCTCACGCCGGAGCGGACGCAGACCAAGACCACGCATTCGCTCGCCGGCGCCAACTCGCTGGTCCAGATCGAGCCGTGGGACGGCCGCACCGAGCACATGTCCGCGGCATTCGCCGCGATGGAAAATGACGTCGAAATCAAGCGCACGCTGAAAGAAGCGCATCTGGTTCCGGCAAAGTAACGCCCATGAAAAAATGGAACATGATCATCGACGTCGCCGAGTGCACCAATTGCAATTTGTGCACGCTCGCCGCCATGGACGAATATGTCGGCAATGACTGGCCCGGCTACTCGGCGCCGATGCCCAAGCACGGCCACAAGTGGATCGACATTCTGCAGAAGGAGCGCGGGCAATTGCCGATGATCGACATCGCCTATGTTCCCACCATGTGCAACCACTGCGACGACGCTCCCTGCATGAAGGCGGACAAGACCGGCGCGATCAAAAAGCGCAAGGACGGCATCGTGCTGATCGATCCGAACAAGGCGAAGGGCCAGAAGCAGCTGGTCGACGCCTGCCCGTACGGGCACATCTGGTGGAATGAGGAATTGCAGTTGCCGCAAGCCTGGACCTTCGACGCCCATCTGATCGACCAGGGCTGGGAGCAAACCCGCGGCCAGCAATCCTGCCCGACCGGCGCCATGCGCGCGATCAAGGTCGAGAACGAGGAGATGGCGCGGCTTGTGCGCGAGCAAAATCTCGAAGTGATGAAGCCGGAGCTCGGTTCCAAGCCGCGGGTCTATTACCGCAATCTGTGGCGCTATTCGAAATGCTTCATTGGCGGCACGCTGTCTGAGGAAAAAAATGGCGTGCTTGACTGCGTCGAGGGCGCGAGCGTCCAGCTCGTCAAGGACGGCGCGTCGATCGCCGTGACCACGACCGACAATTACGGCGATTTTAAATTCGACAAGCTCGACGAAAATTCCGGCCGCTATCTTGTGCAGATCTACGCCAAAGGCCGCTCCAAAAGCTTGGAGGCCAATCTCGGCGCCAGCATCAATCTCGGCGAAATCAGGCTATAGCGGTCGCGTCATGAAGAAATATTTTGCTGCATTGATCCTGTTGATCGGCTTCGCCGACGCTTGCGCGGCGCAGCAGCCGTCTTATCCGGCACGTCCGATCACGCTCATCGTCACCTCCGTGCCTGGCGGCGTGACCGACGTCACCGGCCGCGCGCTGGCCCAGGAGCTGACCAAAGCCTGGGGCCAACAGGTCATTGTCGAGAACAGGGGCGGCTCCGCGCACATCATCGGCGCCGAAGCGGTCGCGAAAGCCGCGCCCGACGGCTATACGTTGCTGGTCGGCGAATCCGGCACCTTCACCACCAATCCGACGCTCTATCCCGCGGGCAAGCTGCCGTACGACCCGGAAAAGGATTTCGTCCCGATCACCGGGCTCGTTCGAATTTATCAGGCGCTGCTCGCCGCCAAATCGTTGCCGGTGTCGAATGCCGCCGAATTAATCGCACTCGCCAAGCAAAAGCCCGGGCAATTGACCTACGGCACGGCGGGCGTCGGCTCGGCGCTGCATATGAACATGGCATTGTTCGACAGCATGGCCGGCATAAAAATGATTCCGGTGCACTATCGCGGCGCGACGCCGGCGCTCAACGATCTGATCGGCGGCTCCATCAACACCATGATCGTCAGCGTCGCCTCCGGCTTGCCCGCCTTCCAGGCCGGCCAGATCAAGATGCTCGGCGTCGGCGCCCCGAAGCGGATGCCGCTGGTGCCGGAAGTGCCGACGGTGGCGGAGAGCGGGTTGCCCGGTTACCAGGCGACCGCTTGGTTCGGCCTGTTCGGCCCTGCCGGCATGCCGCGCGATATCGTGATGAAACTCGACACCGAAGTGATCCGGATCTTCAGCGATCCGGCGTTCCGCGCCCGCTTCCTCGATCCGCAAATGTTCGAATCGATGGCGGGGCCGCCGGAGGAATTTGCCGCCTTCATCAGGGCCGAACGCGCCAAATGGGCGAAGGTCATTCACGACAACGATATCAAGATTCAATAATTATTCGGGCGGCGTACCGTTGGCGGCCAAAACTTCGCCGGCGAGATAAAGCGAGCCGGTAATCAGAATGCGCGGCGCCAGATGCAGATCGAGCTGGCCGGCGACCGCGATCGCGCTTTCGACGTCGTCGCGCGCCAATGCCGGAATGCCGACACTGCCGGCGATATCCGCAAGCTCGGCCGCAGGCACCGCCTTGTCTTGATGGATCGGTACCGCGATGACGCGCCTGGCGAGGCCCGAAAAGTTCTTGAGAAACCCGGCGCTGTCCTTGGTTGCCAGCATCCCGACGATTAGCACGAGCGGCCGCGACACCCGCTCCTCGAGATCGGCAAGTGCCGCGGCAATGGCTTGGCCGCCGTCGACATTGTGGCCGCCGTCAAGCCACAATTCGCTCTCCGGCGGCGCTAAAGCTGCAAGCCTGCCGTGCGATAGCCGCTGCATGCGCGCCGGCCAATCGACCCGCGTCATGCCGGCTTCGTAGGCGGTCCCCGGCAATTTCAGCCCGCTGACGCGCAGCGCCGCGATCGCGGCGCCGGCATTCTCGAATTGGTGGCGGCCATAAAGTTTCGGCGCCGGTAGATCCAAGAGCCCCTCGTTGTCCTGGTAGACAAGCCGGCCGCGCTCTTCGGTGGCGGTCCAGTCCTCGCCGGCAATGCGAAGCGGGCAAGATAGCCGCGCCGCCTGCCGCTCGATGACGGCGAGCGCCTCGCGCGGCTGGGTTGTGACGACGGCCGGCACCGTGGCTTTCAGGATGCCGGCCTTCTCGGCGGCGATCTTCTCGATTGTGTCGCCGAGGAATTCGCGGTGATCGAGCGACAGCCGCGTGATGATGCTTGCCAGCGGTCGCTCGATCACATTGGTGGCGTCGAGCCGGCCGCCGAGCCCGACCTCGAGCAGCAACACGTCGGCCGGATGGCACGAGAACAACAGCAAGGCCGCGGCGGTTTCGATCTCGAACACCGTGATCGGCGCGTCGCCGTTTTTTGCCTCGCATTCGGCGAGCGCCGCGCCGAGCTCGGCATCGCCGACGAACTTGCCGCCATCTTTTTGTCCGATGCGGAAGCGCTCGTTGAGGCGAACCAGGTTCGGCGACGTATAGACATGCACGCGCTTGCCCGCCGCTTCGAGAATGGCGCGCATAAAGGCGATAGTGGAGCCTTTGCCGTTGGTGCCGGCGACGTGGATTACCGGCGGCAGATGCCGCTCGGGATGATCGAGCGCGGCGAGGATGCGCGCCATGCGATCGAGCCCGAGGTCGATACGCTTGGGATGCAGCGCGAGGAGCCGCACCAGCATGGCGTCGATCGGCGCCGCGTTGGCCGCTCGGTCGCTCACGTCGCCGCAGGTTCGGGCGCCGGCAGGCTGACACGCTGCTGGGGCGCGCTCGTCGGCGCCTTGGTGAGAAGCCGGCACAGTTTGGCGATCGTGGCGCGCAATTCGTGGCGATGCAGCACCATGTCGACCATGCCGTGGTCGCGCAGATATTCGGCCTTTTGAAAGCCTTCCGGCAGCTTCTCGCGGATGGTCTGCTCAATGACGCGCGGACCGGCAAAGCCGATCAAGGCGCCCGGCTCGGCGATGTGGACGTCGCCGAGCATCGCATAGGACGCGGTGACGCCGCCGGTGGTGGGATTGGTCAGGACGACGATGTAGGGCTTGCGCGCTTCGCGCAGCCGCTGCACCGCAATGGTGGTGCGCGGCATCTGCATCAGCGACAGTATGCCTTCCTGCATGCGCGCGCCGCCGGAGGCCGCAAACAGCACGAACGGGCAGCCCTTCTCCACGGCGGTGTCGAGACCCTTGATTACCGCCTCGCCCGCCGCCATGCCGAGCGAGCCACCCATGAAATCGAAATCCTGCACCGCGATGACGGCGGCGAAACCGTCGAGCTTGCCGTAGCCGAGCTTGACCGCGTCGTTCAGCCCGGTCTTGCTGCGCGCGTCCTTAAGCCGGTCGACGTAACGGCGTTCATCGCGGAATTTCAATGGATCGAGCGGCACTTCCGGCACGGCGATGTCGAACCAGGTTGCGTTATCGAACATCGATTTGAGCCGCGCGGTGGCGCTCATGCGCATGTGATAATTCGAGCCCGGAATGACGAACAGGTTCGACTCGACGTCCTTGTAGAATACGAGCTGCCCGGTCTCCGGACATTTGATCCAGAGATTTTCGGGCACCTCGCGCCGCAGGATGCTGCGGATTTTCGGCCGTACTACGTTGGAGATCCAGTTCATCGACACGTCACCTGACCCGCGATTCCGACTTTTCACCGCACATTATAGCACTCTCTTTGCCGCCCGCTGGGAACCCGGAACAAGCTTCATTCGTTGCGTTCCGGGATGCCTAGGAGCTGCCCCGGCATCGGCACAATTTCGCCTATCTGGTCAACCAAGTAGGGGCCAAGGGGCGACGCTGCTTCGGGCTTAACCATGGCGGTAAGACCGAGGTAACCTAGTTATGCGCACAGTGGAATGGCGAACGGGAGCCAGCAAGGCCCCGACGCTTGTGAGGCCGGAAATTCAATGAAAAAGCTTGTCGCCGGATGTTTCGCGCTTGGCGCGCTGTTGGTGGCGCAATGCGCCGCCGCGGCCGATCTGTCGGTCGCGCCGCTCTACACTAAGGCGCCGCCGGCGGAAGTGACACAGGCTTACAATTGGACCGGCTTCTATCTCGGCGCCAATGCCGGCGGCGGTTGGGGCCGCTCGTGGTGGAGCGCCACCGGTACGCCGGTCAATCTTTCCGGCGTACAGGCCGGCGGCACGGCCGGATACAATTGGCAGTTCGGCAACACGGTGCTTGGCCTCGAAGGCGATATGGACTGGTCGAACCTCAAAGGCACCGGCACGACCGGTTGCGCGGCCGGCTGCACCACCAACGACAACTGGCTCTCGACCGTGCGCGGCCGCGTCGGCTATGCATTCGGCGGCATCTTGCCTTACGTCACCGGCGGTCTCGCCGTCGGCGATGTCCATGCCTCTACGCCGGGCTTTTCCGGCGCCAGCGCGACCAGTGCCGGCTGGAGCGCCGGCGGCGGCCTCGAAGTCGCGCTGCCCGGCAACTGGAGCGCCAAGGCCGAATACCTGCATGTCGATCTCGGCAGGCTCAATTGCGGCGCGAGCTGCGGGGTGGCGCCGACCGACAATGTGTCGATGCACGATAACGTCGTGCGCGCCGGGCTGAACTATCACTTCGGCTGGGGCAAGTAGACTCGCTTCATTTCCGAACGAGATCGCCGTAGGGTGGCGAATTCGCCGCCCAGGCCACGACCCTGACTAGATGCTTGCTTGGCCGGCGGGGTGTTTTGTCCACGCGCCAGGTCTGGACGGCGTAGGCATTGCGCGCGAAAGTAAGGCGCGACGGTTGGACCGAGCCGGCGCAATGCACTCTACGGTCGACCGAGACAATCCGATGCCGCACGCAAATTCCAATCTCGACTTTGACAAATACCGGCTGCGCAACTTCGTCGGGCGTTTGATCGAGCTCGGCGAGGTCGAACTGCATGACCGGCCGGTGCCGCTGACCGAGCTGAGCGCCATCATCGAGCGCACCGACAAGGCCGTGCTGTTCAAGAAAGCAGGTCCCGAACGGGTCGAGCTCGTTGCCAAGACCGCCGGCAGCCGCAAGCGCCTTGCCGCGGCCTTCGAAACCACCGAGCCCAAGCTCTACGACGAATATTTCAAGCGGCTCGCCAATCCGCAGCCGGTCGTCGAAGTGCCGTCGGCGGACGCACCGGTGCACGCCATCAAGATCACCGGCAAGGACGTGGATCTCACCAAGCTGCCGTTTCATCCCCAGCACGCGCTCGACGGCTCCTGCTATATGAGCTCGGCGATCGATTACACGATTGATCCGGCGACGGGGCGAAGGAACGTCGGCTGCCGGCGGCTGTCGCTGCGTAACCGAACCGAATGCGGCATCAACGTCACCGCGCCGTCCGATCTCAAGCGAATCTACACGGCAAGCGTAGCGCGCGGCGAGAAATTGCCGGTGACGTTTACCGCCGGCGCGCATCCGCTCGATTTCTTCGCCGCAACTACGCGGCAGAGCGGCGACGAGCTCGCGCTGGTCGCGCAGTTCCGCGCCGCGCCGGCGCCGGTGGTGAAAAGCCTGACCAACGACATTCTGGTGCCGGCCGACGCCGAGGTGACGCTTGAAGGCTATCTCGACGAACGCGGTTACGTCGAACCGGAAGGGCCCTACGGCGAATATATGGGCTATTACGGCTCGATCCATATGGATCCGGTGTTCCATTGCACCGCCATCACCATGCGCGCCGACGTCTTGCACCATACGCTGTTGCATGGCTCGGCTTTCAAGCTCCACGAAACCGACAGCGCCGTGATCTCGGCGCTGCGCGCCGAGGCGGAAGCGATGCGCATCCTTAAGAGCTGCGTGCGCGAGCCGGTCGCGGTCTATCTGCGCGAAGTGTCCGGCGGCTGCAATACGCTGCGCGTTTCGATCCGGCAGCGTGTCTATGGCGAGGCGCGCGCCGCCATCGCCGCTTTGTTCGGCGGCATCATGCGATTGAAGCACGTCTATGTTTTCGACGAAGACATCGACATCCATGACGACCGCCAGGTCGACTGGGCGATGGGCACGCGGTTCCAGGCCGATGAGGATCTCGTCGTGCTGCAAGGCATGATGGGGATGACCATGGATCCTTCGCTCAACGGCAGGCGGACCGGCGCCAAATCCGGCTTCGACTGCACGCGGCCGTTTGGCCGCGACGGTGAAGTTCCGCTGATGCGCTGCGCCGCCAAAGTGTTCCAAGGGCCGGCGCGCTATCAGACCGTCGAGCAGGCGCTCGGCTCCGGTCCGATGTTCTACGCCGACATCGTCGAGTCGCTCGGCAGCCGCGACGGCCGCGAAGTCGCCTGCGCGCTCGACGAATTGCGCCAAGCCGGACGGTTAAGCCGCGATCGCGACGGCCGTTATTACCTCGGCAACGCCAAGCCCGGTGTCACCGGCATCGTCGGCGCGCTCTATCACGACCCCAACGCGGGGACGTGAACTGCGGCGAGCGGCACTAAAGCCTTGTCGGTTTTGATGGAATCAAGACCGGGCTCTCGCTTTTTGTTTGAGCATGATCTTTTCCGAAAACCGGCCTCCACCCTCGTATCAAGTCCGAGGGCAAGCTTTTTTGGGATCCTGCTCAAGTTCGCTCGTTTCGATTAGGCCGCGGATATCGCGGTCCCAAGGTCTACGCCGGCCGCCGGCTCACCGCTTCAGGCGGCAATTTATGCGGGTCCATCTAAGATTGCGATAATGTCAGAATACTTCTTTCAGTTGTATTGGGCGGGAACCTCGTATTAAACTCGGGCGCCTGCGACTGGCCGCAGCGTCATAGGAGGAACCATGATTGTCTACGCACAAACCACTGGGACGCAGACCACGAATAGCGGTTCCTGGACGCCCATGCCGGGCCTCGCGGTGAAGATCCCGCGAGGCGTAGGGGAACTGGCTATGTTGATCCTCAACGTGCCCAACCCTTATGCCACCGGCAACAGTAATCCCGGCGGAAATTTCGGGCTGGAGGTCAATGGCACGGTGCAGAGCCCGTTCGCCTCCTTCACCTATAATGAGCAGAACCCGCCCTCAACCGGCCGCATCCCGACCACGCTCGTGGTTGCGGTGCCGCTGAGCCAGACCGGCGACTCGGCGGTCGTGGCGGTGTGGTCCGGCGTTCGCGGCTCGACCGTGCATATCGATAGCCCGGCGACGTTGACCGGCGTCATCGCCTGACCGGATAGCTGCGGCCGGCAAGCGGCGCTGTCCTGCGGCGCGTATAGTCGTCATAAAATCTCGATCGCGTCGCCAGGCGCGATTTCGCCGGCTTGCGTCACCTCCGCATAAATCCCGCAATCGCCGTGGCCGAGATTACGCATGAGCGCTTGCGGTACTTCGAGGTCGCGCAGCCCGGTGCCGGGATCGACATTGGTGGCGGCGCAACGGACGATGCGCTTGACGGCTTTCAGCCGCGTGCCGCCGATTTTCAACTCGCGGCCGACGAGGTCGAGCTCGCTCCAGGCCGTTAAGCCCTCGACATAGACATTGCCGCGGAAGCGCAGCGGGTTCACCGGCGCGCCGACCATGTCCTCGATCGCAGCGACCGAGGCGAGGTTGACGATGGAGACGACTTTGCGGGCGACGTCGGAGAAGCTGTGGCCTTTGGCGTTGAGGATTTTCGGCGGCCCGCGCAATTCATCGGCACAGTAATCGGCGAAGAAGCGCTCGATGGAGGCGCGACCTTCGCCGGTGCGGAGGTCGGCGGTGACTCGCCTTGTCCGGAGCTGTCCCTCGCCGGCGCCGGAGACGAGGGTAGGGGCCTCGATGCTGAGCGTGTGGTTTTCATGATCGAACGCCGTGCGCAGGGCGGCGAGGCGCTCGTTCTTCATCAGCATCAGGAAGTGCGTCTTCGACAAATAGCTTGGTGAAGCAGGATCGAAGCCGGACGGGCCGTTCTCGATGGCGTAGAGGCGGTCGCCGGGAACGGTTTGCCCCGGCGTGAGCACGGTGCGCGCCAGTGGTTCGGGCGTGAGGCCTTTGACCGGGTAGCGGTAGATCGATTGAATATTCGCCATGCGGTTCGCGCTGCCTCTTTTCCCGGCCGTTTTCGATACCATATTTATTGCCGGCAAGTTGCCTTCGGGAACCTGCCAAGCGTGGGCTGAAATCTTTGACTTAGGTCATGGTTTTGCCAGCGCAAAAGTCTAAACGGACCCCATGACGATGTTCCGGTTGTGCTTTTGAGGCGCCGGAATAGGCCGAGGGAGAGGACATGGACTTCGAGAAATATACCGACCGCAGCCGCGGCTTCATTCAGTCCGCGCAGTCGCTCGCGCAGCGCGAGGGACACCAGCAATTCGCCCCAGAACATCTGTTAAAAGTCCTGCTCGACGACCCGGAAGGGCTCGCGGCCGGCCTTATTGACCGCGCGGGCGGCAATTCGCGCGCTGCGCTCCAAGCCGTCGAGGCTGCGCTTGCCAAGCGGTCGAAAATTTCCGGCGGCGGGGCCGGGCAGATCTATCTCGACCCGGCTTTGGCGCGCGTGTTCGATACCGCCGAGAAGGCGGCCGAAAAGTCCGGCGACAGCTTTGTCACGGTCGAGAGGCTTCTGCTCGCGCTCGCGATGGAGAAGAATAACGAAGCCGGAAAAATTCTGGCCGATGCCGGCGTCACGCCGCAAAATCTCAATGCCGCGATCGAGGCGTTGCGCAAAGGCCGTACCGCCGATAGCGCGTCGGCCGAGAACGCTTACGATGCGCTCAAGAAATATGCCCGCGATCTGACGCAAGCCGCGCGTGACGGCAAGCTCGATCCGGTGATTGGACGCGACGAGGAAATCCGCCGCACCATCCAGGTGCTGTCGCGCCGCACGAAAAATAACCCCGTACTCATTGGCGAGCCCGGCGTCGGTAAGACCGCGATCGTCGAGGGCTTGGCGCTACGCATCGTCAACGGCGACGTGCCGGAAAGTCTGCAGGACAAGAAGCTGCTCGCGCTCGACATGGGCGCCCTGATTGCCGGCGCGAAATATCGCGGCGAGTTTGAGGAGCGTCTCAAGGCCGTGCTCACGGAAGTGACCGGCTCGGCCGGCGCTTACGTGCTCTTCATCGACGAGATGCACACCATCATCGGCGCCGGCAAAGCCGACGGCGCGATGGACGCCTCGAACCTGTTGAAGCCGGCGCTGGCGCGAGGTGAATTGCATTGCATCGGCGCCACCACACTCGACGAATATAAAAAGCACGTCGAGAAGGACGCCGCACTGGCGCGGCGGTTCCAGCCGGTTTATGTCGACGAGCCCACGGTCGAAGATACGATTTCGATTTTGCGCGGCCTGAAGGAAAAATACGAGGCGCATCATAAGGTGAGGATCACCGATGGCGCGCTCGTTGCGGCCGCGACGCTGTCGCACCGCTATATCTCCGACCGCTTCCTGCCCGACAAGGCGATCGATCTGGTCGACGAGGCGGCCGCGCGCTTGCGCATGCAGATCGATTCCAAGCCGGAAGAACTCGACAATCTCGACCGCGAAATCGTGCGGCTGAAGATCGAGCAGGAAGCGCTGAAAAAAGAAAGCGATCCGGCGTCGAAGGACCGGCTCAAGCGGCTGGAGAAGGATCTCGCCGGCTTGCAGGAAAAAGCGGACGCTCTTACGGCAAAGTGGAAGTCCGAGAAGGACAAGCTGTCGTCCGCCGCGGACCTGCAGAAGCAACTCGATAAGGCCAAGAACGCTCTCGCCGACGCCATCCGCCGCGGCGATTATCAGCGCGCCGGCGAATTGCAGTACAGCGTGTTACCGCAGCTCGAAGCCAAGCTGAAAGATGCCAGCGGGCCGACCGCGAGCGGAATCGTCGCCGAAGAGGCCGTGACCGCCAACCATATTGCGCAGGTGGTGTCGCGCTGGACCGGCATTCCGGTCGATCGCATGCTCGAAGGCGAGCGCGAAAAGCTCCTCAAAATGGAAGACCAAATCGGCAAGCGCGTGGTCGGCCAGGCCGAGGCCGTCAAGTCGGTGTCGACCGCGGTGCGCCGCGCCCGCGCCGGCTTGCAGGACCCGAACCGGCCGATCGGCTCGTTCATGTTCTTGGGCCCGACCGGCGTCGGCAAGACCGAGCTGACCAAGGCGCTGGCGCAGTTTCTGTTCGATGACGAGCACGCGCTTATTCGCATCGACATGTCGGAATACATGGAGAAGCATTCGGTGGCGCGGCTCATCGGCGCGCCGCCCGGCTATGTCGGTTACGACGAAGGCGGCGCGCTCACCGAAGCGGTGCGGCGGCGGCCGTATCAGGTCGTGCTGTTCGACGAGATCGAAAAGGCGCATCCGGACGTCTTCAATGTCCTCCTGCAAGTGCTCGACGACGGCCGCTTGACCGACGGGCAGGGCCGCACCGTCGATTTCCGCAACACGCTCATCGTGATGACGTCGAATCTCGGCGCCGAGTATCTGGTGGCGCAGGCTGAAGGCGAAGACACGGACAAGGTCCGTGATTTGGTGATGGCCGACGTGCGCGCGCATTTCCGGCCCGAATTCCTCAATCGCGTCGATGAGATTATCCTGTTCCATCGATTGAAGCGCGAGCATATGGGGCGCATCGTCGATATCCAGATCGAGCGGCTGCAAAAACTGCTCGAAGATCGGAAGATCGCGGTTGCGCTCGATACACGTGCGCGCGAGTGGCTCGCCGAGAAGGGCTACGATCCGGCCTATGGCGCGCGGCCGTTGAAGCGGGCGATCCAGAAATATGTGCAGGATCCGTTGGCCGAGCTCATTCTCTCCGGCCGCATCAAGGATGGCGAGAAGGTCAAGATTTCGGCTGGCCGCGACGGCTTAATCTTCAACGGGGCGACAGTGGCGGCGGCGGCGTAATGCGCTTGCAATAAGAAATTGTTGGCGCGACACTTATGCACTCTCAATCTGGGAGGCAGCGATGCTTGAAGCTGGCCAAAAGTACGATTTGTTGAAAACGCTATATCTCGAGAATAACAAGGAACTCGTATTTTGGCGGGATCGAAACTGGAATACGATGAAACTTGTAATCAGTGCGGATGTTGTGCTTGCAGGCCTTGCGGTTTTCAAAGGAGCGCCGATTCAATTAAGTGGTCTCGTCGTTGCCCTCGCAGTGGTCAGTTCGGTTTATTTGCATAAGAATTACAAACGAAATCAAGAGAAACGCACGAGCGGAGCGAGGATTGAGAAGGCTTTAGGGCTGTTCGAGAGCGGCGCGTTTATGTCGGAGAGCGTGTTGCCTCCAGAATTCTCTGAGCCAAAAGCCGACAAGAGAGGTAGCTACGCTTTTGTTGTTGCGATTTGGGTTGTCGCGCTTTCAGCCGTAATCGCAATCCTCGGAGTCCGGTTCAGCTAATTTCCGGAGGCTCGTCTTCAACGGCGCTGCGGTGGTAGCGTAACCGCGCCGGTATTGACGCGTTCGCGCACCTGCTCGACGAAAGCGCGCGCTTGGCCTTTCGGCAGGCCGCGGCCACGTAGCGGATTAAGCCCGCCCGAACTCTCCACGCTGATGGCGTCCCAGAAGAAGCCGCGGCTGTGGATCACCTCGGCGATATGCGACAACGGCAGATGTTCGTCGACGCGCCGCCACGGCGTCAGCCAGAAGTCCACAATATTGGTGGAAACGCCGATATGATCGGCGACCATGCGGGCGGGAAAAATGAAGCGCGTGAGACTGAAATGGAAGAACGCCCACAGCCGGCTCGACGCGACTTCGATCCGATCGTCGGGCGCCATCTAAGCCCTAGTGCGCCTGCGCGGCATTATTGTTTTGTCGCCTGGGCGACATGCGACAGCGGCGCGGCCGCCAGCACGGCATCGAGCTGGGTGCGGTCCTTCTCGAAACCGGCGAGCGTATCGCCGTCAAGCACGCGGCCCCGCGGCAGCTTGACCCGCATCGGATCGACGAAGCGGCCGTTGACGATGATTTCGAAATGCACGTGCGAGCCGGTCGACAGGCCGGTCGAGCCGACGAAGCCGACGATCTGGCCCTGGCGCACGCGGCTGCCGACCTGCAGGCCGCGTGCGAACGCCGTCATGTGACCGTAAGCGGTCTCATAACCGTTGGCATGGCGGATGCGCACATATTTGCCGTAGCCGCCTTTGAGCCCGATCTCCTCGATTTCGCCGTTGCCGGCGGCAAAAATCGGCGTGCCGAATGGCGCGCCCCAGTCCACGCCGGTATGCAACTCGCTGATGTGGAGCAGGGGATGGGTGCGCCAGCCGAACGGCGATGTCTCGATGCCGGTCGGAACCGGCTTGCGCACCAGGAACTTCTTATCGCTCACGCCGTCTTCGTCGTAATAGTCGTAAGCGCCGTCGTCGGGGGTTTGGAAGCGATAATATTTCTTGCTCTCGCCGCCGATCGTGAGCGCGGCGTAGCGCACTTCGCTGGTGCCCTCGCTATTCTCGTCGTTCGAATACAGCACGTCGAAACTGTCGCCGGGTTGCACTTTGCGCTCGAAATCGACGTCGTAAGAGTAGATGCGCACCAGATCCTCGATCACCGCCTTCGGCACGTTGTTGCGCAACGCGGTCTCCCACAGGCTCTGATAGAGACTCACCCCGCCACTGTCATTGCCGTTGGCTTCGTCCTCGCTCGTATCCGTGACCTCGGTATCGATGTTGCGAATATCGACGGGAACGTATTGGCCGAGGTCGGACAGCGCGACCGCCGCCGTGATGCCCGAGTCGCCGGCGATGATAATGCGCAATGGCTCCATGTGGCCGAGGCCAGCGGGCGCCATCAGCACGCGCAGCTTTTCACCTTCCTTGATTCCGCCTTCGAGGGCGGCCGGCCCGATCACGCCGATGATGCTCCTGATCTCGTCGGGCGCAGCGCCGAGTTCGCGTAGGATGGAGCCGACCGTCTCGCCCTTCTTTACGACGACTTGGCGTTCGCTCCAATCGCCGCCGCCGTTGATCTGGTTCGTCGTTTTCGGCAATAGCGTGACATTCTCAGGAACGACCCGCGGTTGAAAGCCGAAATAATTGTCGCCGTCGTGTTCGGGGGCGTAGTCCAATTTAAGACTTGGCGTCCAAGCCGCATTGGCAAGGAGGCTCTTTCCCATCCCGGCACTGGCGGCGACGTTGCGCACCTGCGCGAGCACGCCATCGAGCGGCAACAGCGTCGACGACTTGACCTTCGACAACAACGAATTGAGGTCGCACGCCGCCGGCGACACCGTCGTCGACCCTGTCCTGGCTGATTTGGCGGCGGGTGTTAGATCGCAGGTTACGAACGAAACTTCGGCGTCCGGTTCGGCGGCCGGCGTCTGATCGTCCCCGGCGACGGAATCGGTCAGCAGTTTTTGCGGATTGAACGGAGGAATATTTGCGGACAAATCGCTCGCCGTCAGCGACAGGTTGCCGGTGACGCGCTCATATGAACGGACCCGGACCGTTTCGCGGTTGCGCACGCGCGAAGAGATCGGCACGCGCAGGACTTCGCGTGCGACGGCCGGTTCGCTGAGCGCCGGCAACCGGTCGGTCTTGTGCATGCCGCTCAAGCGATCGCCGATGCTCGAAATCGCGCCGCGCAAGGCGCTCTCGACCTGCTCGGGCGCGCTGGCAAAATTGGTCTCGCCGTCGAGCGACGCAAAAACGGCGCCACCCATCAGGGCCGCGCCGCACAGTCCAGTGAGGATCGTTCCGGAAAACCATTGCACCGAGAGCCGGCGCCGGTCGACCAGGCTGCCGGCTCCATCCACCGACAGCGGCGGTTCGTTGCCGAGATCGATTGCCTCGGCATGAAACCTCCGAGGCTGAAAGTCTCTTGCGCCGCGCAGCCTGACTTGGTCCAAGATTACGTCCCCACGTCCTTGGCCAGATTGCCTCGACCGCGCCCTTGCGTTCGCGGTCGCCGTCGCACCCGAACACGATTGCCCCGGCCCTCCCCGGACCTCAAGACCCGGTTTTGCCGCGGCGCAAAGCTTAAGTGATGCGGTCGCCTCCCCCTGGTTGCGACATCGCGATAGGATTGTGTAAAGAACGGCGGAGGAATGTGGCCGCAGTACGGCGTAGGGCCAGCGAAAAAGTCGAATTGGGACCGCGACCTAGCAGCGCCCCGGGCCGCTTGCGTGTATCCGCCCGCCGCCAGCCCCCCTGAGCGAAAGCGGCAGCAATTGCCGCTATTGCGGTGGCGCCCAGGGTCTATTTTGCATGTCGGAAGGTTGACAATCGCGGGAGCGGAAGACTATATAGCTTCTCTTGGGCGCGCCGCCGCCTAGCGCGATGGCGCGTCCGCGAAGCCCCTCACTGTTCACACGGTGACCGAGCATCCGGCCATGCTCTTGATGGCCATGTTCGCGTCGCCGCGTCGGATGTGCGGGGTTCTGGTTTCTCCGGCGCCTGCCGGAGCGAGTTTACGGGACGACGGAGCCGGCAAGGTTCCGGGCTGTTTGACAAGTGAATCGGAAGAAAGAGAAACGTGGACGGCGGAGTCCTTGCGGGCCGCTTTCGCGATCGGGGCAACCTTGTCGCGGAATTGGCCAGGAAGAGACTTCGGCGGTCGACGTTTTAGGTCAACACTTTGGACCTCCTGCGAAGCTCTCGCTTCGCAGGAAACTAAAGTGGGACCTCGTCAAACGTTGTGACTTGCCGGGAAAAAGTTCTCATCCAACTTGAGAGTTTGATCCTGGCTCAGAGCGAACGCTGGCGGCAGGCCTAACACATGCAAGTCGAGCGCC
>Ga0207416_1001263_pt1 | contig 35290 bp, 31 predicted proteins | sample PaiPotPPM11metaG_FD_184107 | JGI IMG/M metagenome (GOLD analysis project Ga0207416, IMG submission 184107) | Iron sulfur acid spring bacterial and archeal communities from Banff, Canada, to study Microbial Dark Matter (Phase II) - Paint Pots PPM... ...
GGACAGCAGCGTCTGCGTCAGTGTCACCACATTCCCTTGCGCATCCACCGTGGCAAGATGACTGGTGCTCCCCGCCGCCGGTGGGACGGTAATTGGATTTACCTCCCCAAGGCGAATGGCTTCAGCCATCTGCCGGTGGTACACGGGGTCCAGGATTTTGGAGGGGAAGGGAACGAAATCGGGATCGGCCAGGCGCTCTAGCCGGTCGCGCATGGCGACCTGACCGGCGCGAACGATAGCCCACCAGAGATCAGGATGCAGCTCATCGCTCGGAGGATCGAGCGCTTGCAAGATGCCCAGCCATTCCAGCACGGTTGGGCCTCCCGTCGAACCCGGTACCAGCAGCGCCTTGGCACCCCGGAATTCCACAGACAGGGGATCCTGCTCGAGAGGTCTGTGTCGCCCAAGTTCTTCTACCGTGAATCGCCGTTCTGCTGTGAGCGCTATGGCGTGGGCGATCGCGCCGGTCTCCAGCGCCGCAGGATTATCGGCCACCTCCTGAAGCGTACGTGCCAGGTCGGCTTGTCGTAGCACCTCTGCACCCAGTGTCAAATCAGGCAACGGTGGGCGCCCGCGAGAAAGGAAGATGGAGCGGGAAGCGGGAAAACGCGATAGGAGGCTTTGTCCCTGCAGAATGCGCAGGCTCGTTAGCCAGTCGACCTTAAATCCGCCGGACGCAAGCGAGATGGCAGGCGCGATCAGGTCCTGCCACGGTAATCTGCCGCCGAGCTCCCAGAGTCGATAGAGACCGGGCACCAGTCCAGGCAGGGCTATGGAGGAGCGGCCGGAAATATTGGCATCGTCCCGGGTACACGGCCAACCGAACAGATCTCGATCTTCGGTGCCGGGGAGAATTTCGTACATGTCGGGTCGCGCCGAGGCAGGCGCCCGCATACCAAAATGGAGCGCTCGCGCCGCACCGTTGAGCGGTTGGTAGAGAGCCACTCCACCTCCGCCCAGGCCGCTCATGTACGGCTCGACCACGCCCGAGGCAAACGAGGTTGCGATGGCCGCATCAACTGCGCTCCCGCCTTCCTGGAGCATCCGCACGCCGGCCTGTGCAGCAAGTGGGTGCTTGGCAGCGACCATTCCTTTGTCGCCAACCGGGAACATCTTGGCGAGCGGCCAGTGAATGAACATGTGGAGCCTCTCTTTGTCGACGCTCTCCCTTCATTAAAGAGGACAGGCCTCGGTCACGTCCCGCTGACTAGAATCGCAAGCAGAGTACTTGCCAGGTGGACCTCGGCCACGATACGCTGCCATAGGCGCGACGTCTCAATTGACGGGACGTACATCAATAGCGCCGAGGACGGCAGTGCACCGATCCACTTGGATTGCGGCGCAACCGGCCGGAAAGAGAAGGTGGCGATCATGCCGAAGTACGCGATTCTGTTCTCCATTACCAGCGATAGCCTGGCTCGGTTCATCGACAAGCCCGGTGACCGACGGGGTCCGGTGAGCAAGCTTGCTGAGTCCGCAGGAGGGAAGCTAGAGAGCTACTACTGGATGTTTGGTCAGTATGACGGGCTTGCCATCGTGGAATGCCCGGACTCGGCGTCGGCGGCTGCGCTCTCGCTGGCAGCTTCCAGCAGCGGCGCCTTTAGACACTTCGAGACGCATGAGCTGATCGCGGCCGACGAGCTGGTCAAGATTCTGGAAAAGGCAAAGACCCTGATTCCGAGCTACCTGCCGCCGGGGCGATAATCGAGCTCGGTACGCGTCTTCACAAGACGACTTGGTGATCAGGAGCGAGGGCCGGCCCGGTTCTGGAGCCGGCCCTCACTTGCCCATCCTGAGCGCTCGACTGCGCGCGGATCGCCGGGGGGAGAGCGTCCGCAACTCCGATACTGTGATAAGATATATCGCGATATATCGTAGACTTTGCGTTGGAGAGACTTATGATGTCGGTTGATTTGGAGCGTCGACGGCACGGCGGACACAACTTCCCTGCTCCCGGAACCAAATTATCTGCTGTCTACAATGGGGCACATTTTCGGGCTGAGCCCTCGAGGTGGGAACCGTGATAGGCCATCGAGGCATGGGTGGCGCCTTCATGATGGAGAAGCCGGATCGACCGCTGACACGCGGGACGGTCAGACGGGTCGTGGACTACTTTCGGCCGTATCGGCTGCAGGTGGCGCTGGTACTTTTTGCCATCCTAATCATCGCCGTCCTGGGTCTGGCCAACCCGATTCTGCTCAAGCTCATCATCGACGACGCCTTCGTGCATCGCGACCTGAATAAGCTGACGTTGTATGTCGTCCTCATGATCGCGATTCCGGTGGTCACGGGACTATTCGGCGTGGGACAGACCTACCTGAACAATATGGTCGGACAGCGGGTGATGCGGGACCTGCGCAACAACCTGTACGAGCACCTTCAGGCCATGTCACTTCGCTTCTTCAGCGACACCCGCACCGGTGAGATCCAGTCGCGGCTCTCCAACGACGTCGGCGGAGTACAGAGCGTCATTACCAATACCGCGACCAGCGTGGTTTCGAACCTGACGACGACTATCTCGACGATTGCCGCCATGTTCATTATCTCCTGGCAGCTCACGGTGCTCTCGCTCGCGCTCCTTCCAATGTTTCTGTACATTACGTACCGCGTTGGGAACATTCGGCGGGAGATCAGCAAGAACACGCAGCGCACCATGGCAGACATGAGCGCGCTTACCCAGGAGACGCTCTCGGTGTCAGGTGTTCTCCTGACCAAGGCATTTGGCCGTCAGGCAGAGTCGGCCTCACGATTTCGCGGGGAGAATCAGCGTCTGGCCGATCTGGAGCTGCGGCAGCAGATGGTGGGACGCTGGTTCTTCATGCTGATCTCGACCTTCTTCTCGATCACTCCGGCCTTCGTCTACTACGTAGCCGGGCGGCTGCTCCTTGGGACCGCTCCAGGCCACACCTCGGCGATCACCATTGGCGACATCGTCGCCTTCACCACGCTTCAGAGCCGGCTCTTCTTCCCGATCGGTCAGCTCCTCAACGTCCAGGTCGAGATTCAAGGAGCATTTGCTCTCTTCGACCGCATCTTCGAGTATCTCGACCTTCCCATAGAGATCGAGAGCAAGCCCGCAGCCGTGGTGCTGGACCCAAGGCGAGTGCGCGGGCAGATCACTTTTGACCACGTTTCGTTCAAGTACGACCCCACGGCCGATCATCCGACCCTCGACGACGTGTCGTTTGAGGTCCAGCCTGGGCAGCTAGTGGCTCTGGTCGGCCCGAGCGGCGCAGGCAAGACGACTATCTCATACCTCATCACGCGCCTCTATGACGTCACCGAGGGCTCGGTACGGATTGACGGAATCGACGTCCGAGACATCCACCTCCAGTCCCTGGCCGAGTCGATTGGCATAGTCACGCAGGAGACCTTCCTGTTTCATGCTTCGATTCGTGAGAATTTGTTGTTTGCGCGACCCGACGCAACCGAGCAAGAGATCGAGGAGGCGGTTCGCGCCGCCAACATCTACGACCTCGTTGCCGAGCTACCGGAGGGTCTCGATACGGTGGTGGGCGAGCGAGGGTACCGCATGTCAGGCGGCGAAAAGCAGCGACTGGCGATCGCTCGAGTCGTCCTCAAGGACCCACGTATCCTGATCCTGGACGAAGCGACCAGCGCCCTCGACACTCGCTCGGAACGACTCATTCAGGCCGCCCTGCGGCCGCTCATGTTCGGCCGCACCACGGTCGCCATCGCGCACCGACTCTCCACCATTCTGGCAGCCGATCAGATCCTGGTGGTGCAGCGCGGGAGGATCGTCGAGCGGGGAACACACGCAACCCTCCTTCGGGAGAACGGAGCGTATGCGCAGCTCTACCATGAGCAATTTGCGGACGGTCGAGTCGAAGCTCAGTGCGAGGATGGGGTAGTCGAGGCCGCTTCCGCATAGCGCCGATAGTACTTCCTGCCCATGAAAAGACTCTACTTTCGTGGAATGGACAATATCACGGCCCTGCGGTAAGGTGCAATTAGGCGAGGAGCGACCCTGGCTCGTCACCTACCGCAGCTCGAGCATTGGGGAAGGGTGGACATGAGCATACTCGGCATGTATAAGGATTACAAACTGGCGCTGGGCGGAGTAGGCATGGGCGTCATGTTTCTCTCCAGCATCATAATGTGGCTTCATCCTCCCCAGGTCTCCGACGAGCTGCGCGGCGCATATCGCCTGTGGGGCGTGTACCTGATGATCGGGGCCGTCCTGACCGGCGTCATCATGATGGGTTATATCCAAGGGGTACACTAGCCCGGATTCTTCTTAGCCTTTTGTCTAGGTGACGTTCTCCCCATTCCGCTGATGCCGCCGTTTCCTCCGTGCGGCATGCTAGAGGCAGTAGTTGGAATCATACGGAGGAATTCAATGGTAACGTCACCAAGTGAGACGAGCAGCCCACTGCTGGGTCTCTCCAACAGTCTGGCTGCAGCCGTGGAGAACGTGGGGCGAGCCACGGTCGCCGTGAATGCCCGACGCCATACATCCTCGAGCGGTGTCCATTGGCGGCCGGGAGTCATCGTCACGGCGGATCACACGCTCGAACGCGAGGAAGGAGTCACCGTGACCCTTCCGGACGGACGAACCGTCCCGGCAACAGTGGCCGGCCGCGACTCCGGCAGCGATCTGGCGGTACTCAGAGTCGAGGGCGTGGATCTGCCCCAAGTGGAAATCGCCGATGGCGATGCGCTCAAAGTAGGACATATCGTGCTCGCGGTGGCGCGGCCCGGCGAGACGGGCTTGCACGCCAGCATGGGCGCGATTAGCGCGGTCGGCGGCGCCTGGCGAACCTGGTCTGGAGGCCAGATCGATCAGCTGGTGCGTCCGGATCTCACGCTGTATCCCGGCTTTTCCGGTGGTCCGCTGGTTGATGCGCAAGGTCGAGTAGCAGGGATCAACACCTCGGGACTCTCTCGATCTATGACGCTGACCATCCCGGCGTCAACGGTCAATCGTGTAGTCGAGCAGCTGCTGACCAAGGGCAGAATCGCCCGTGGCTACCTCGGCTTGGGACTGCAGCGGGTGCGGGTGCCTGATAACCTGAAGACGAGTCTGAATCTGGCGGGCAACGATGGGCTCATCGTGGTTTCGGTTGAAACCGGCGGTCCGGGCGACAAGGCGGGCATAATGGTCGGCGACATCCTTGTGTCGCTCAGCGGCAAGTCTGTTGCCAATACCGACGACGTTCAAGCGCTTCTCGGGCCCGATCAGGTAGGCAGTGCGATCGACGTGCAGATCATCCGCGGAGGAGCCTTGACCGAGGCGCAGGTTACAGTAGGTGAGCGCCCACGCAGAGGAGAGTAATATGGCCATCGCAGAAGAGGTCGTGTCCGAATCGACCGTAGCCGACGAGTTGGCCGTCACCGCTGCTCTGGTGCAGCGCTCGACCGTGCAGGTGCGAACACGCGGGCCGGGCGCCGGATCGGGCGTGGTGTGGCGCCACGATGGACTGATCATCACGAACAATCACGTAGCACACGGACCGGTAGGTACGATTGAGCTCTGGGATGGACGGACGTTCGATGCAGAGGTCATCTCACGAGATCCAGGACGTGACCTGGCCGCGCTGAGAGTCAACGCAACCAATCTACCCACGGCGACTATCGCGGATTCAGATGCCCTGCGAGTGGGGCAGCTGGTAGCGGCGGTCGGCAACCCACTGGGTCTGACCGGCGCGCTCACTCTGGGGATCATCCACGCCATCGCTCCGGCCGAAGGACACGGCGCACGGACCTGGGTCCAGGCCGATATCCGGCTGGCGCCGGGGAACTCCGGCGGTCCACTGGTCGACGTAGAAGGCCGCGTCATCGGCATCAACAGCATGATCGCCGGGGGCCTGGGGCTCGCGGTACCCAGCAACGCGGTCGAGCGATTCCTGGGAGAGCGCAGTCAGGGTCCGCGTCTGGGTATAACCATGCAGCCCGTGCTGGTACCGTTGAACGGACGCCAGAGTCCTGGTTTGCTCGTGCTGGAAGTGGCTTCGGGAAGCCCGGCAGATGCAGGCGGTCTCGTGATGGGCGACATTCTCGTGGGGATCGGTGGCCGGCTGCTCAACGGGCCAAATGATCTGTTTGATACGCTGCAAAGCACCGGCTCCGGAGTGACAGTACGCCTTCATTTGTTGCGTGGCGGCGTCCCCACCATCCGTGAGGTGGTGTTGCGTGGTGATGAAGACGTCGGGAGAGCCGAGAATGATACCGGAGCGGCGGCGTGACGAAGGTCCTCATTGCCGCCGCCTCGGCCGTCGTGCGTGCAGGGCTGGAGACAATCATCAAAGCCAGTCCCACGCTCGAGGTGGTGGGCAGCTCACCGGGCATTGATTCTCTTGCCCGGTACATCGAGACAACCCAACCCGATATCGTGCTCGTCGAGCTGGAGCGAGGTGACGACGGCCTCGCTCCGTCCCTCCTGGGATTCGACGCCATGTCCGGGTCTCCGGCCGTGGTGGCTCTGACCGATGGCCCGGATGGCGCAGCGCTGGCCGATGCGCTACGTCTCGGGGCGCGTGCGGTCCTGCCACGTGATGCAGGTGCTGAGGAGATCGTCGCCGCGGTGGAAGCAGCGGCGGTTGGGCTGATGGTGCTGGATCTCACCAGCGCCGAGACACTTCTGCCGCTCCTCTCGGCCGCAGGCCATGCAGCGCCCTCGACGCAGACAGAGTCTCTCACCCCGCGGGAAATCGAGGTGCTGGGCATGCTGGCGGAGGGAGCGGGCAACAAGATCATCGCCCGCCGTTTGGGCATCTCCGAACACACCGTCAAGTTTCACGTGGGCTCCATCCTTGCCAAGCTCAACGCATCGAGCCGCACCGAGGCAGTCACCATCGGGGTTCGCCAGGGGTTGATCATGCTTTAGAGCCGTGAGCTCTGAGCTTTGAGCCATGAGCATTGAGCATTGAGCTTTGGGTCGGTTCGTCATGAGCTGGAAGTCGTGGGCGGACCAACATGGACACGATCGCGACTCAGTGGTGGTTGGGGGTGGGTGCCGTCCTGATCGAGAAAAGCGCGTGTTCCTGGATCAAGGGGGTGCGCCCGCCTCCGACCTCAGACATAGCAGGTAGAGTTTCACCGGCTGGATGCCACCGACGGGGCTCTCCCCGCGCGAGCTGCCCGCTGGGACGCCAACCTGGTGTATCGTGAGCCATCATGCGTTGCGAAGATAGCGAGCTCGACGTTGGTACGCGCGAGACTATCGACACCAAGCGCGCTTGTGGGAGCGCCCCTGGCCCGCGTTTCTGGACGAATTCGAGGAGTGGACTGCAGTGCATGGCCTGACGGTCGAGGAACTGGCAGCAGCACTCTCTGCCCGGCTCCACTGGCACCGCGCATGCAGGGCGTACCGCCTGAGGAAGGACTGTCGTAGGTGACGGGCTCACTGTCTCACGAGCTCAGTAGCGCAGTTCGCTCGGAAAGTCAAATGGAGGGTGGGCAGTAAATGGCTCACATAACGTGAGCAATTCCGCGTGCTATTGAACCACCAACTTAGCTTCTAGATGCCGTGTCATCGTCAGAGATAAGTGGCACGGAATCTTCAGCGCTCCGTGGCACTAATCGCTCGCTCCGCCACCCTTTCGACGACGACTTCTCCGGTGACCCTCGGAGCATAGTTTGACGGTGATCACAACGACGAGCGAGCGGTGGATCATCGAATAGCCCGGACCGTCAAGTACTTGAGTGGTTCCGGCGCCGGAGGGCTTCTCGAACCCGCTCTCGGTCACGCGGTACGTGGCCCTGCCGCTCACAGAGTCTTTGTATGAAATCTCTCGCTTGGTCGTAATCCTTCCAGGTCCGCGGGACCCGCCGACCATCGACTTCCGCGTAGACATCGCCGGACCCATCCTCAACCGCGATGTCGATTCGCCGCACGACGCCATTACTGTCAGCGCACCGAAAACGGTGAACACCATGGGGAAGCATCTGCACGAACTCGAGTGTTCCCATCTTTCACCCCGCAGAGGCAGTTCTGTTCTATACTATCACGTCAAGTTGATAGACATATTGCGCCAACGCGTGTAGTCTTGGCATGGAACTGGTGATACATGCATCGAGCGCGGCGTATTGCAGTAAGTAGCGTGGTGATCGCGACTCTCGTGTCGACCGCGGTTATGACGACCCATCGCGTCAGAGTACCAGCAGCCCGAAACGGGGCCCCGCTCTGCTGCGCTGATCTCCTACAAGCGCTCCAGCCAAGTCAAGGCTCCGGCGAACACGGATATGCCTTTGGTTGTGCGGAGACTCCCGTTTACCTTCTGCCCTCCGATCCTACCCAAGCGAAAGAGTCCTGCATCCGGCTCTTGCGTGGAGCGCCGCTGGAAACAGCGATGTATAATCACCTGCCCCATCGCTGACTGCGCCCTCGTGCATGAGTCTCAGATCTAGAAGAGCGAGCTACTGTGCGTAAGATCAATCCGGGCCTCGAAGTGCTCCTCGCCATCGTGGTCCTGATACTCGCCCCCATTTGGCTCAGCGTGCCAGTGCTGGCAGGAGTCGTCATGTACCGACGATATTGGCAACACGAGCATCACCACTTGTGACCGGACTCTCGCCAGAGTTCCACGGTCCCCCCAAGGGTCTTTCGATAGTCATAGTTGGAGGCCCAGGAGCTGAAGCGCGGCACCGGGGGACCAGCCATTGTGCCGGAGGCTGGCAGCGATATTGGCGCTCCCAGCTTGCTGCAGCAGCCCGATGACGATGTTGCGCGGCGCGGCCATCACCTGCGGAGCTGCTCCGGTGCGGACCTGGCTGGCATCCTCACCCAGGGTCACATCCCGCACCCAATGCAGCCGATTCTCGATGCTCCAGTGCCCACGCACCCGGCACAGCAGCGTGTCTGGTCCCGTCATCTCGTCCAGGCTGGTGATGGCATAGCGCACCTCCGTGGTCACCGTGCCCTTCTGGCGGGTGATCCGCTCGATCTCGCACCCCTGCTGGACCCCTGGCCAATCCAGATACTCCCGCAGCGCCGTCGAGGTCTGCAGCCGTCGCACCTCCACCCGGTCCCCATGCTTATCTACCTGCTGGGCCGTAGCAAAGGGTTCGGGCGGCTCGGCACTCAGGAGCTCGATGGCCGCGTAGAGCTTCTCCTGGTTGCCTTTGACGATGACCAGGTAGTCCCCGCCCCGATCCAGGATCTGCTGGCAGAGGTGGCGCTGGCAGTAGAGCGCATCGCTGGTCACCACCCGGCTCTCCAGCGGCAACGCGTGCAAGACCTCCGGTGCTACCGTCAGCTCGGCCTCCTGCTCCCTGGTGCTTACCCCCCGCTTGGGCCAGCACCAGGCCGGCCCCATCGGCATACCCTGCCACCAGGCGTACCCCTGGCAGCTCCTCGCCGACAATCGCAAGACCCTTCTCAAGGGTCAGCTTGACCTTCGCTCTAGTGCAGACCTAAGCTCTCTATGGAAAGCCGCTCTTGTTAGGCATGACGGTATGTCAAAGAAAGTCATATCTACAGATAAGGCGGTCAAGCCGCTGGGACCCTACTCGCAGGCGGTGCGAGCCGGTGATTTTCTGTTCGTTTCGGGAACGGTGCCGGTGAACCCGAGTACGGGCAAGGTGGTAGAGGGCAGAATCGAGGTTCAGACGGCCCAGGTCATGGACAACATTCGGGCCATCCTCGAGGCAACCGGTGCGAGCTTGACCGACCTGGTAAAGGTCACTGTCCACTTGAAGGACGCAAAGGACTGGCCCGCCATGAACGAGGTGTACCGGGGCTACTTCAAGGAGTATCTTCCCGCACGTATGGCATTCGAAGGCAAACCCCCGTTGGACTTCCTGGTCGACATTGACGCTATCGCATACCTGCCGGAGGAGTAGTGCTTCCCCGCGCTGCTCGGCGCTTGCCTCGTATGCCGTAAAGGAAGATTGAAGCCTACTTTAATGAGTGAGGTAGCACAAAGGACAGTCGCCGTGAGGATCCGCACTAGCGCTGTGAGAGGCCTCAAGATTGGGGGTTTGGGCTGGTAGCTCGTTGCCCCATAGCTCACGGCTCATGGCTCGCGGCTCATAGCTCACGGCTCACAGCTCATAGCTCACGGCTCACAGCTCGCGGCTACAATGGTGAGGCGGAAACTCGACTATAGAACAGGTTGAAGGAGAACCAGCATGGCCCACGAAGTCCCACCGTTGCCATACGACTACAACGCGCTCGAACCGCACATCGACGAACAGACCATGCACCTGCATCACGACAAGCACCATGCGGCGTACGTCAATAACCTCAACGCCGCGTTGGAAAAGTATCCCGACCTGCAGGGCAAAAGCGCTGAGGAGTTAATCCGCGACCTCAATAGCCTGCCCGACGACATTCGCACCGCAGTGCGCAACAACGGTGGCGGCCATGTGAACCACACCATGTTCTGGCAGATCATGGGCCCAAACGGTGGAGGTGAGCCGACGGGCGCCATTGCCAACGCAATCAACCAGACGTTCGGCAGCTTTGACGCTTTCAAGCAACAGTTCAACGACGCCGGGGTCAAGCGGTTTGGAAGCGGCTGGGTCTGGCTCTGCCGCGACGGCAGCAGCGGCCTGCACATCGAATCGACTGCCAATCAGGACAATCCCATGAGCGACGGTCACACGCCGATCTTCGGCAACGACGTGTGGGAGCACGCCTACTACCTGAAGTATCAGAATCGTCGCCCGGAATATTTGAACGCGTGGTGGAACGTCGTCAACTGGAACGAGGTGAATAAGCGCTTCTAGAAATCAGGCAACTGGCCCTAGTTGCTGGCCGCCTCGAGTCATGTGTTCGAGAAGCATCTGAATCACGAGACATGGACGCCGACAACCTGACTGCGGCGTCCACGTCCCGTATCGGGGCTGTGTCACTGTCATGGGTCGGCCGGATAGCCCGCCTCGCTCTCGACGAAGGCGTGTAGCTTGCTTCGTTGATGCCCACCATGACTTCGTGTAGTTAATTCCCTTCGACGGAGTCGTGCTACCATTTGCTTACCTATGAGTAGAAATGCGCACGCACTCGAGGTTTCAGAGTCTGAGTCGCTCATCACTGCTTTAGAGACCGCACGCTTGCTTCGTGTCCACATCTCAACGGTGAGACGCTGGATTAAGCAGGGCAAGCTCCCTGCGTACCGCGTTGGTGGCAAAGGGGTGCGCGTCCGGTACGGTGACGTTCAGAAGCTCATCGCGCCCATTGGTGAGAGCCAGCAGAAAGCACGACGCATGGACAAGGCAGAACCCTTCGCCATTCGACCTCTCACCGAGGAGGAACAGCAACGCGCGTTCGCTGCGATTGAAGGTGCCCGCAAGCTTCAGGACGAATTCCGTGCAAAATACGGCACGATGGTTCCGGAGTCTTGGGAACTTCTCAACGAATCGCGCGAGGAGCGTACTCAGCAGTTGATGCGCGCAGCTGACGAGTGATCTGCGTCGACGCATCGGTTGCTGCCAAATGGGTACTCGCAGAAGAACACTCGGCCAGGGCGCTTGCACTCTTTTATGACTCGGCTGCAGCACGAGAGCCCGTCGTTATCCCGCCGCTGTTACCACTGGAAGTCACCAACATCATCCGTCAGCGCGTGCGGCGAGGCACACTCACAGTTGATGATGCGGAGCATGCCCTGGAAGAGTTCCTAACTTTCCCCTTGACACTCACCACTTCCCCGTCGCCGCACACCGAGGCCCTACGGCTTGCGAATCAGCACAACCTCCCTGCAGCCTACGATGCGTACTACCTTGCGCTCGCCGAGACGGCCGGAGCGGTACTTTGGACTGCCGATCAGCGGTTATTGCGCGCGGTTGGGACTATCCTTCCCTTCGTCCGCTGGATTGGCGACTACAGTGCGTAACCTGCTTCGTCGGTCGTAAAACTGACTACTTCGACAACCTCGATGGTCAGCTAGCTACCACGCGTTTGCCAGGATGCTCTCGATCTGCTCGGCGTCTGTAACCGGCCGTGGATTGGCTTGAATCGCCGCGCTCTTCAAGGTCGTTGCCGCGAGGCGGGCGAGATCGGGGCGAGCCACACCTGCGTCCCGCAGCCGAAGAGGCATGCCGAGCAAACCGGCGAGCTCTGTCGTCGCGTCGACAGCCGCCTCTGCCAGGGCAAGATCCGACATGCCGGAACGGCCGAGGTTCAGGGTGGTGGCCATGGTCGCAAGCTCCGTCACAGCGGCCGAACAGTTGAAGCGCATCACGTGAGGCAGCATGATGGTGTTGGCGACTCCGTGCGGCACTCCGGCCGTGCCTCCCAGGGCGTGGCAAATGGCATGATGTAAGGCGAGCCTGGCGTTGGCGATAGTGGTCCCTCCCAGATAGGCGCCGATAAGCATTTCCGCGCGAGCATCAGCATTGGTGCTATTTGCTACGCGTTGAGGCAGCGCTCGGAAGATAGTGGTGATACCGGCGAGCGCCGTCGCGGTCGTGACCGGCGTGCGTCCGTTCGAATAGAGTCCCTCAACGCAGTGGGCCAGAGCGTTCATGCCTGTGCCCGCCGTGAGCGCAGGCGGAAGGTCAAGCGTTAGATCGGGGTCGTAGACCACCAGTCGGGGCGTGCACCGTGGATCCGTTACCGTGACCTTTCGGCCTTCGCCGGCGCGTGTAACACCGTAGATCGGCGTCATTTCGGAGCCGGCATAGGTCGTGGGGACCGCGACAATCGGCAGCAGCGGTCGATCGGAATGCCTCTCCCCCAGCGATGCCGCCACTGCCTTCGCCGTTCCGATCGCGCTCCCGCCGCCCAGCGCGATCACTGTATCCACCTCCAGATCTTCCACCATGTTTACGGCCGAAGCGACCGTGGCATCAGGTACATGGGGCCTCACTTCACCAAAGACGCCTGTGAGGCGCATGCCAAGTGCGTTCCGCACCCGATCTACTGCGCCATTGCGAAGGTAGCTCTGGCTTGTGCACAGGAATGCGCCCCGGAGCGATAGCCCATCCAGGTGATTCGCCAGATTCCCCAGCTCACCGGGACCGAAGACCACATTCTGGGAAGTCGTGGTGTGCTGAAAGTGCATGGTCAAGAGAAAATCAAGTAGAAATACGCGAGAACGCTTGCCAGAGAGGAAGGAACATGGCTGGGATCGACGATCTGGTCCAGAGGAACCGTGGCTTCGCCGCGGCGCTGCCCCTCTCCGTTCGTAATCTGCCGGCTCCGCCGTCCAAACGAGTCGCGATCTTGACCTGCATGGATGCCAGGATGCACCCAGAAAAGTTCCTGCGCCTGGAGCCGGGCGAGGCTCATGTCATTCGCAATGCGGGCGGTCGGGCCTCACCGGATGTTATCCGTTCGCTCATCATCTCATCGCACCTGCTCGGCACCAGGGAGTACATGGTCATTCATCACACCGATTGCGGAATGCTCACGCACACCAATGACGAGATCCGCCAGACGCTGGCGAAGAACATGGGCGTCGACGCGACGGGCATGGATTTCCTGCCGTTTACCGACCTCGAGCAGAGCGTGCGAGACGACATCCGGGCCATCCGCGAGTCACGATTTATTCCAACAGACGTCACGGTGCGAGGCTTCGTCTACGACGTGACGACCGGACGCGTCCTGCCGGTAGAGGACGGCTAGAGTCGCAGAGGAGTACTTCCTCACCGACGAAATAGCTCCTTTTGAGTAATAGACAGCCAGGGCCGTGACCGCTATGCTGGTTTCACTGCCTGGCAGTTTGTCTCGCTGGGGGGAGGGGGCGGGTCTGCATCCGAATGTAACTGCACTGTCTTCATTCAAGAAGGTGTGGGAGACGGAGCAGACCCGCCCGGCATTACCGGCATCGTAGCATACGGCGTGCCATGCATGTCGAGTTGAGTAAGAGAGGCCCGAGGAATCAACCCAAGTCAGGTGAGAAGGGGAATCGACCATGGAAGATAAGGGAGGGACAACGATGGCACACGATGACATCTGGGAAGGCGAAGACCGCAGAGGCGGCGTGAACCGACGGCAGAATAAGGATCGCCGAGGCTCAGAGAGGACATACTGGGAGCGCCGAAGCGGACATGACCGGCGCGGCCACCCGTTTTACGCGCCTCGCACGCCGCAAGAACGCTAGACGCGCTCCCTCCGCGAAAAGGTGAAGCTGAGCTTCTCCTGGCTCTCGCGGTGCCACTCATACTGGAAGCCGAGATAGTCTGCGATCGGCCCGAAGATCTCCCAAAACGGGTCGACGTCGGCCTGTGTCAAGCCGAAGAAGTGGGAAAACCGTTCGCTGGCAAGCTTCCCTTGCGGCGGCCAATCACCGACCACGGATTCGGCCCATTCTGCATTTCCCGACAGTGACCTCAAGCTCGCTCCGGCGGAGACGACGTTAAGGGCTGCTTGCTCCATGAACTGGCGCGCGGTGTATCCGTGCCCCCAACCAGGCGCGAACTGTTCGCCGAGGAAGACTGCCCAGTCCTCGACCGAGAGGCCGCGATGCTTGAGATAAGCAATCGTGCCGAACAGTACGTGCTGCCAGTTGTCCTGCCCTCGCTCGGCAATCTGCTCTGGGGTAAACGCCACTTGTGGTGCTTCCATCGGTGAGTCTCCTCCTTCAGGTCGACGATCACCATGATCGACCGGGTTGATTGTTGTTTGCAAGGTTGTAGCGGGCGCTTGCTCTAGAGTAAATCCGGCGGTTCTGTCCTGTGTCGACTACGGATCGCTTGCTATGGTCTGGTAGCATGCCATGGTTCGATCCAGGACGAGAATGGAGAGGGAGCGCGTGTGGCCGGACGTTTAGCTCGCACGGCGGAGGGTTTTCAGGTTTTCCCCCGCATGCGCAGTATTGCAGCCGTCCGTCCGGCGCTGCTTGGCTTTGTAGCCGCTTTGGGACTGGCAGGACTTGCTCTGGGGCTGCGGATACACCAAATTGGGAACGCGTCTCTGTGGCTGGACGAGGGATACACGCTGCTGTTCTCACGTCTACCGCTCGATCGACTATTCGTGGTGGGTGGAGCGCACGAGCATCCTCCCTTCTACTATCTCATCGTTCACTTTGTCCTCAACTTTCGAGACGCAGCGCTCGTCCCGCGAATCGTCTCAGCCATTGCCGGATCGGCCTCGGTGGTGGTCGTCTACGCGCTCGGAGCCCAGCTCTTCAGTCGCCTTGCCGGACTCCTCGCCGCCGCGCTCGTGACAATCTCTCCGTTCCACGTTTGGTATGCCCAGGATGGACGCGCCTACGAGCTTGCCGGTCTGCTCGTGCTCTTGTCGTATCTCTTCCTCCTAAAGGCCTTGGAGCGTCCACGGCGCATGCTCTGGCTCGCCTACGCCGGCTGTGCAGCTCTAGCCCTGTACACGGAGTACACCACTCTCTTCGTGCTGTTGCCGCAGGCACTATTGATGATCCGAGCTCGTCAGCGGGGAGTGGGAGGTTCAATGTTGCGTGCCTGGATGCTGGCGGCGCTCGCCTTTGCACCGTGGGTGGCGACCCTGGTTCTGGATGCAAGCTCCATCGCAGGCGACTACTGGATCCCGCCTCCCACGCGAGACAGCGTCGTAGGCACAGCGCTGGAGTTTCTGGGATTCAGGACTCCGTGCACAAGTCCGCCCTGCACGGGAAGCGAAGTCCATTTCCCGGTACTGGCGGGCCACGAATTAGCGGTGGCAGGAACGGTGATCGCAGTCGCCCTCGTCATGCTGGCCGTTGCGATTGTGCACCGGAGATTGACACTCTGTGTGTTGCTGCTGTGGCTCGTGCTTCCTTTTGCGCTCGTATTGGTAATCGCGAGCAAGCGATCTCTCTACCTGGATCGAGTCTTTCTGGATGCTACATTTCCGCTCTATCTGCTCATCGCGGCCGCGGGTGCGTTCTGCTGGCGCCAGGTCGGCCGAGCGGCCGTGGCGACCGGCCTGCTTGCTCTCCTGGGCATTGCCAACCTCGCAAACTTACAGTCGGTTTACTCGGATCCAAGCAACCCTGACTGGCGCACGGCGGCGAGGGATCTCCAGGTCGCGTATCGCCCAGGCCAGGCAGTGGTTTTTAATCCAGGTGTCCTCCGCACCGTGGTGGCCGCGTATCTTCCTGACGATTGGCATGCTACACGAGAACGGCCAATCTGGTATCACAACTACCTGGACGTGCCATCCTGGCAGGGACGCTATGCGCAGCTTGTCAATTCCTACATGCATGAAGGGCATCTGGATCTCCGAACACGCTACACGCGTCTCGACGGTGCGCTACGCGACCGACAGCTTTCTCGCGTCACGGCGGGGGTGCGGCAGGTATGGCTCGTCACCCAGGACTACGCCGGCTTTACCGACACGCGGCGCTGGTTTGCGGCGCACGGTTTTCATCTTCTGCTGAGCGAACTCTATTTCAACGACAGCCGGATAGAGCTCTGGGACCGCCGCCTTCCCAAGGACTTTGGACGGCAGGTCCTTGGCGACGACGGCTTTAGCCATGCCTGGCTGAACCGTGGATCGGTCGTGACCCGGGCGGGAGTTCTCACGCAGAACGGACCGGCGAGCTCCCGCCGATCATTTGCGGTGACGCCCGGGAGCACCTTTGTGGCAAACGTGGAATATCAGGGTATTCCGCCCGCATACCCGACGGTGACAGTCCAGACGTATGATCGGAAGGGGCAGCCGGTCGGGACGATGGTTGATCGGTTTGGCAACCGGCTGGAAGGCTTTCCACGGACGGAGTGGTACGACCTTCCGGCAAATGGCGTCTGGCTCTCGCAGCCATTCGGATTCATTGCGCCGCCGGGCGCGGTACGAGCCACATTGCGATTACAGACTCGGTGGGGCCAGTGTTCGTGGCGGAACATCGCGGTATATCGTGAGCGCCCCAGGCGTCAGGCGTCGGCCCTCAACTCGGTCAAGGGCACTTCCTCGTCAAGGTAGGTATAGAGCTCGAGCTCGATTCTACTCGCCAACGCGCCCACGCGCTCACGTGCTGACTCATAGTCCGGGTCCCCGATGAGCGCTACGTCGACCGAGGACATCTGCGTTTCGTCTTCGTAGCTACATTGCCAGACCAGGCTTGGCCCCTCGTCGACGTCGGAGTCGGCAAGCAAGATATGGCCGGGAGGCAGCCCGCGCCGGCTCCGCACCTGACTCACAACCCGCCGGGCGAGTAATAACTGCTCTCTGTCCTGCTCGCTGACGTAATAGCGGATCTGTTCGATGATCATCGATCTTCTGTGGCCGAGGAACAGTTCTTCCTTCAGGGTACTCGATCACGGTGCAAATTGTACGAAAGGACAGTAGTCGGACAGCTGCCACCTGTGTATAGTGGGCTCACGGAGAGCTTGACGTTTTGGGGGAGCATACGGATAGTCACGTGGGCCGACGGGCCGAAAGGTGGACCTGGCTCTTCGCCATCCTGGCGGCGGTGAGTCTTGTCGCGGCTGCCACGTCGGTCGTCCTGTCAGCCAGGTGGGAGCACAACGCAGCTCACTTTGCCGTCACGGTAACTCTCGGCATTCCGGTGCTTCTGCTCTGTTTGTGGGTGCTTTTAATCCATCAACGGCATTCCATGATGGTCGGGAAGGCGTTGACCAGCGCCCAAACCCGCTCCCGAGAGCTGTTCGACAGAATGCCGATCGGCCTGTCGCTGCTGGATCAGAATGGCCGGATCCTGGAGACAAACTTCCGGTACCGCCAGTCGCTCGGGTATAGCAAGGAGGAGCTTCGCGGCAAGGCCATTTGGGATCTTGTATGCGGAGATAATGCCTCCGCGCGCACCCAGCTGCTGCAATCAATTGTGGACATCAAACATGCTCAGTCCACGGAAGAACGCTTCCAACGAAAGGACGGCTCGATCATCTGGTCTAAGTCGACCTATGGGGTCCTTCCTGCCCCTCGCGGCGAGCCGCAACTGGTGTTGGGTACGCTCGAGGATGTGACGAAGCGCAGGGAGGCTGAGGAGTCACTGCGCACCACCGAGGCGTGGCTCAGAGTGCAGCAGGCTCCTGCCACCGTACTTGGTAGTCTCCCGTCAGTGCTCATGGCGTCGAGCGAGCTGGACGAGTCCATACCCAGCATCTTGAAAGTCATCTGTGAAGGAGTCGGATGGGATGTCGGCGTATGCTGGATGACTGACGACGACAGTCGGGTCCTTCTCAGTCCCCACATCTGGCACACATCGTCGATCCAGATTTCGCGCTTACTTGCCTTTGGGCGACACTCCTCGTACGCTCGGGGATCCGGCATGCCGGGACGGGTATGGGCAAGTGGAGAGCCCAGCTGGCAGGCCAATATCTCCGGTCTCGACGACTTTACGTGCGAGGCAACCGAAGAAGGGTTGCGCGCAGGCTACTGGGCTCCGCTGTCTGCCGGCGATACCGTGCTTGGCGTGCTCGGGCTCTTTAGTCGCGACACGCGTCTCGCCGACGAGCACATGCTCCAGGCTCTGACGACCATCGTCCCCGTTGCGGCTCAATTGATGAATCGCAAGCGCCTAGAAGAAGCCACCGCCGAAAAGGCTGCACGCCACAGCTGGATTACGCACACGACGAACCAGGCGATTATCACGATTGACGAGCAGGGGCGCATGGTTGAACTGAATCCCGCGGTCGAGGAGATTTTTGGCTACACGCGGGGGGAGATGCTCGGTCAGCCCCTGACCATGCTGATGCCCGAGAACCAACGGCAGGTGCACCAAACCGGACTCCAACGCTACCTGGAAACCGGAGAACGACGCCTCAAGTGGGACAAGCTGGAGCTTCCGGGACTCCATAAGCAAGGTCACGAAATCACGCTCGAGATCTCATTTGCCGAATTTACCCATCGGGGAAAGCGCAGCTTCACCGGCTTCCTGCGCGATATCACGGAGCGGAGACGAACGGAGGCGGCGCTCACCTACCAGGCGCTGCACGATGCCTTAACCGAGCTGCCGAACCGCCATCTGCTGCGTGACCGGTTGCAGCAGGCGGTGCTGGTAGCGCGGCGGCATGGTCAACGCCTTGCCCTGCTCTTTATGGATCTCGATCGCTTCAAAGACGTCAATGACACGTTGGGACACCATTCCGGCGACTTGCTGCTCCAGCAGGTCGCGAAACGGATTCGGGGGATTCTGCGGGCATCGGACACCATTGCTCGCCTGGGAGGTGACGAATTCGGGGTGGTCTTGCCGGCCACGGACGAAGCCGGGGCGGCGCAAACCGCGGACAGAATTCTGAAGAGTCTGAAGCAAGCGTTCGTGATGGAAGGTCATGTTTTCGAGATCGGCACGAGTATCGGCATCGCTGTGTACCCCGACCATGGAGAGGACGTGTCGACCCTCATGCGGCGAGCCGATGTCGCCATGTACATGGCCAAGCGGACCGAAAGCGGGTACAGCATCTACTCACCGGAGCAGGACGAAAACTTGCCCAGCCGCCTGATGCTCACACGCGAGCTCCGTTTCGCCATCGAAAGTGGCCAGCTGCTTCTGAACTATCAGCCCAAGGTAGACCTACAATCCGGGCTGACCGGCCATGCCGAGGCGCTCATGCGGTGGCGGCATCCGGACCGCGGCATGATTCCGCCCGATGGCTTCATTCTCCTGGCGGAAGAGACCGGCTTGATTCGTCCGCTGACTGCATGGGCGTTGGGCGAGGCATTACGCCAGTGTCAGGCGTGGCGTGATCTGGGATTGGATGTCAAGGTAGCAGTGAATCTTTCCGCGCGGACGCTGCACGATTCTGAGCTGTTGAACACCATCTCCGAGCTGCTCGAGGTGTGGGAAGCGGCAGCGTCGAGCCTTCAAGTGGAGATCACCGAGAGCGCGATCATGATTCACCCCGATCGCGCCATGAGGACGCTGACTCAGCTTCACGGCATGGGCGTGTCGATCTCCATCGACGACTTTGGTACGGGCTATTCGTCGCTGGGTTATCTCAAGCGACTACCCGCCAGTGAGATCAAGATCGACAAGGCCTTCGTCCTGGACATGGCCACGAATCGGGACGACGCTTCGATTGTGCGATCGGTGATCGATCTGAGCCACAACCTTGGTCTACAGGTGGTTGCGGAGGGGGTCGAGAACAAGCAGACACTGGATATGCTGACCCATCTTGGCTGCGATATGGCGCAAGGCTATTACCTGAGCCCTCCGATCCCTCCAGCGCAGTTCGTTTCGTGGCTCGGCGAACAAAGTCGCTTACCGCACCCGGCAGCCGCCCGGCTCCGCCTGCCCGATGCGTCCTGAGAGTCGTTTATACCAGGCTGTGCGGCGATCAGTCCGTGCAAAGACGCACCGTACCACTCATTCTTGGCCTGCGCAGCTAGGTAAGATGGCAGTATAGGAGGTGCAATGGGGAACGACGTCTGCGCCGCACAGGCAGTCGACATGGTCGAACAAGAGCTACTGAGGGATACTTCGGAGGAGAACTGATCAGATGAAGCGAAATATTGTGATTCTTACCTTGATCTTTGCGCTCCTGGTGAGCATGGTAGCACCGCCGCTTGCGGGGCAAACAAGCGCGGCCGCACCGGCGCAGAGCCACCCCGCGGACGTGCACAATGACGCACACACATCTGCCTTCGACAAGACGCGGTTTTTGGCCCACCTGGCCGTAGCCGCTTTCCTGGTTCACTACATCTACAAAAAGTACAAGCAGGGGAAGCTGGGACGCACCCACATCTTCACCGACATCAAGGCGGCCGTTGCTGCGCTCTTCGCCTACCACGAGATGAAGAAGGCGTACGATATCGCCAAGACCAGCAAGAGTAAGACGCTACAGTTCCTCATCGCTCCCATAACCGCTCTAACCAGTACCCTCGGCGCGATGGCGAGCAAGCTCAAGCATGGCGACACGAGCGCGATCTCGGCCGCGAACAGCCAGGAGGGATTGCTCCAGTCGACGGCAGGGAGCAACGGGTTCGGCTACAAGGATCAGCAGCCAAGCGGCTTCAAGGGCTTCTAGCAATCGACGTTCGCACCACTTGCAAGGGGCACGGCGGGTGCTGAGCCTGACTTGACCAAATTGGAGCGCAGCATCCTGAACTGATTCACCTATTTTTCTCCTCAGTGGCAGCCCGCTATGTCGTGAAGCGCCGCCGGGCTCCACGGACGCCGCGGTGGTGGAGTGACGGGAAAGAGGCTCTTGTAGACCAGCTCGTGATCGCTCACGGTGAGGTGTACACGCCGCGTCACTTGCCCAGCGCGGACGGTGACCCAGAACGTGCCTACTTTGGCAAAGGTGTGCGATACAGTGGCACCGCTGGCATGGGATCCGTCTCCGAAGTCCCATTCGGCCTGGCTGGCTGCAATGGCCTGAAACTTCGCCGATTGGCGAGCGGCGGCCAGAGTCGAGACGATGGCGATATCAGCTGCCCCGTGTCCACCCGCGGACGTGGATGGCGCATAGTCAAGAACCAGTGCGTTGGATAGCTGCACCGGGAGCTCGAGCGCCGCCTCGAGAGCCACGCCAGATTTTGGCGAGCCGCCGGTATCGCAGGCGAGGGCAGCGAGTGTGTCTTCGGGCTGATCGTACGGGAAAGACCAGGGCTGCGCATCTCGCGCATAGTAGTCAGAGTTCCCGGCGAAGGTCACGGTCGGCAGTCCAAGCGCCTCAAATGCCGCATTGTCGCTGCAGCAGAGGGGAATAGGGCCGATTTTGAGGTATCGCTGATCGGATCGTGAGAAGACAGTCGCATTGCCACCGCGGTACGGAAGTATGGCGTAGGCGCTGTGAAGCTCTTCGAAGACCGCGGTGCGTGCCGAATTGAGTCGCTGGATTGCAAGACGTAATTCAACCTGATTTGGCTGACTTGCACTTCCAAAGAGCCGTGCCATGCGCGCCGGCAGGTCACCGGTCGTGACTGCATAGCTCGGCAGTGGGCTCTGAGAATGCATCCCAAACGGTCGAACGGGATAGCCCACCCCACTTTGCTCTTCGTCGATCATGAAGACGGGCCTGGGCATCAAGGCGCCGGAGCGGTACGCGAAGTTAAAGGCGCCCGATCCCACCAGGCCCTCCTCCTCAGCATCGAAGAGCACAAACTCGACCGTGAGAGAGGGCAGGCCGTGCGTGCGCCAATACTGGCCCAGTAACTCAGCCAATCCCAGCAGAATGACACAACCGCTCGCGTCGTCGTAGGCGGAGCCCTTCGATGTAGGCTCTCCATCGGGATGCGCCCCAATGATCACCGCCTGGTCAGCGTGACGTGCCCCGGGCACGACCACGATAGTGTTCACTCCCGGACGCGTGGCGGGAAGGTCGCGAAAGCCGGGAGTCTGAAAGGATTGGCGCACGACGCCCACCGGTAGGCCTTTGAGCGAGCTGAGCACTTGTCGCGTCCACTGCGCGACAAACTCATCATGTCCATTGACTCTGGGCGGAAGACCGGTGTCCAGACCTGCCACGCGCGCCCAGTTCCGAGCGGTGAGCGCATCCAGCTCCTGAATCAGATGGTGCCCCTGCTGAACGATGGGTTGACGGGCAGCAACGAGGGGACGGATCGCATGAACTGATTCAGGGCCGACTGCTCGCCAGGAGAGGCCGAGCGCAAGAAGCGGAGCAAGGCTGAGGAGGTGTCGCTTCATGGCAGTGTGTCTAGCCAGCATTATGCACAGATCACACGATGTGCGGAATCTGGCCGGAGCTCATGGCTGTCTCGCCGGCTTGGCTTGCTTGCGGGCCTCCTGGCGCAGCGCTTCTCGGTACTCGGCGGCCAGCTCAGTTTCCCCCGACTCCTCGTATACGGCGAGCTGTTCCGTACTCCAATCCCGCCGCCGTGACCCGGGGAAGGGATACCCTTGTCTTCGGCGGTAGAAGGAGTACCCGATGATGCCGAGAACGATCCAGACTGGACCGGCGATACGCCCAATGGGGTGGGTGAGGATGACCATGAGCAGGACGCTACTAATTCCGAGCAAGCCGAGCACACCCACGATCGGCTCCTCGAACACCTGACCCTTCCATCGAACGATCACATTCCACGGAACCCGGAAGGTACGGGGCGTCAGTCGATCGGTGTAGCGCAGCACCAGGAGGGAGACAAAGACCAGCGTATAGCTGGTGGCGGCACCGAAGGCGTACATGTCGCCGAGTGTGAGGATGGCGTTGGCGGTAAAGCCCGCAAAAATCAGCTCTACCAAGGCGATAGCTGTGAAGATCGTGAGCGCGATCACCGGGGTCTGGAACCGCGGCTGCACGTAGGTAAAGATCCTGGGGGCAAGATCGTGCTGGGCCATCGAGTACATGATGCGAGATGACCCGTAGACTCCGGCGTTGGAGGAGATCAGCAGCAGCACACCGCCCACAATTGCAATAATTGGCGCCGTGTACGGACCGACGAGCGGCAGATTGTGCGCCAGCCAGACAACGGGAGCATTCTCGTGTGCCAGGTGGACGTTGCTACAAGCCGTGGTGGACAGATGAGGACAGAACGTGTGCTGAGTGGAAGAAGGGTCGAACGACTGCCAGGGCACCATCCCAAGCGCGAGATTGCTCATGGCGAGGGCATAGGCCAGGATGGTGAGGATGAGGGCGACGGAAGTGCGCGGCACGACGGTGGTCGGACGCGCCGTTTCTTGTGAAGCCTGGGCAATGGATTCCAAGCCGACAAAGGAGATAATCGCCAGCGATGCCCCAAAGAGGAGCTTGGAGCTATCGAAGTGGGCCAGAAAGTCGGTCGTCTGGTGCCAGTAGAAGACCGGGCTCCAGGCGAAGACAAAGCCGATAAAGATCAGCGTCGTCTCGGTCGCGATATCGACCGAGGCCACGATCCGGTTCAGGGTGGTCGACTCGCGCACGCCGACGACATTCAGCGCGTACAGAAACAGCACCAGGCCAGCTGCCTCAACGATGATCCACGGAGGCTGACTGAGATGGGGAAAGAAGTCGTCGAAGTACCCGGCAGAGAAGTACGCAAACAGGGCGATATCGATCGTGAAGTCGAGAAGCACCGCCCAGCCGGCAACAAACCCCCAAAAGTCACCAAGACCACGGTGGACGAACAGCTGGCCACCACCGGCCATGGGGTACATGGACGAGAGCTCGGTGTAAGCCAAGCCGACGCACACATAGACGAGCCCGGCAAACAGGAAAGCGACGTTGGCCAGCCCCTCGGCGGTGGCGATGACCAGGCCCAGAGCGACATAGATGTCCGCTCCAACGTCGGCGTATCCCCAGGTATACGAGCCCCAGGGAGTGATCGCCCGCCGGAGCTTCTGCGTGACGGCGGGCGCAGGCGCTGCTACGTCTGCCACATGTACACTCTCCCTTTCAGCAGATCGCCCCGGGTGCTGCCCGTCTACCGTGTCGCGCGGCGCTGCTAGAGCTTCGGATTAGGAGGTCGTCGCTTCCCCACCTTGCTCGCAAGGAGACGATCAATTTCCGAGACAGGGATGCGCCAGCCGGTACGGCCGCCGAAGTTGTAGCCATTGAGCACTTCTTTGCGCAGCCACTGGCGGACGGTCTCCTCGCTCACACGAAGGCGTGAAGCCACATCCGTGACCGTGAGCAGATTGTCGGTCGCCAAGGCTTGACTCTCGTTAGAACTGCATAAAGCGTGGCACTACTCGTCGCCACGCATCCGTACTGGTACATTACTAGCCGCAGTGGCATTAAGACGTCATTAAGAGAGGCCCCCGCGGTATTAAGAAGGCATTAAGATTGTGTTTCCCTGGGGGGATCCTCAATCCAGGAGTCGGTATCCCACGCCCGGCTCGGTTGCGATGTAGCCGGGCGTGCCGGGGACGACGCAGAGCTTCTGACGCAGCCCCGCCATATGCACTCGTAAGAGTGGCGTCTCGTCCTCGTATGCCGGACCTCGGGCTTCCCGCAGGAGCTGCCGATGAGTCACTACCCGCCCGGCATACAAAGCCAGCACGCGGAGCAGCTCATATTCGGTGGGAGTCAGCCGGATCTCATGCTCGCCTCGGAGCACGCGGCGCCGGGCCAGATCGACAGTGAGGTCACCGATGCTGTGCACCGGTTGGTCGCCGCCGGTAGCGACGCGACGAAGATTGGCCCGGATCCTTGCGAGCAGCTCACCGATTCCAAACGGCTTGGTAATATAGTCATCCGCTCCCAGGTCCAGCGCCGCAACTTTGTCCCGTTCGTTCTCCCGCACGGAGATGACGATGATCGGAATCTGAGACCATTCCCGGACTTCCCTGCATACTTCCAGCCCGTCCATATCCGTCAGTCCCAGATCAAGCAGGAGCATGTCAAAGTGATCGGTCGCGATCCTTTCGATTCCCTCTGCGCCCGTAGCCACTCCCTCGACTCGATAGCCGCGTCCGGAAAGCGAAACGGAGAGGAGCCTTCGGATCTGCGGCTCATCGTCGACTACCAGGACTCGAGCACCAGATGCGCCGCTCATGGTGCCACCAGGAGTTCCCGACCTGAAAGTGCGTGCGGCAGCGTTACGATGAAGGTCGCGCCGCCGCCGGGCGTTTCTTCCACCTGAATTGTGCCGCCGTGAGCCTCGGCAACGCCCCGACAGATGGCCAGCCCCAAACCGGTACCCGGGTTTCGATCACTGTGCTCGTTAACGCGGTAAAACGTGTCGAAGATGCGCTCCCGATGTGCTTCAGGTACGCCCGGACCACGATCGGCGACCGCTATGTGCACGCCTGTGGCATCCTGCCAGGCGCGCACCGCAATGGGGCGGTCAGGGGGTGTGTACTTGACCGCATTTTCGACGAGGTTGCTGACGAGTGCCTCAATCCGCGACAGGTCGAGGAGGACCAGAGACGCACCCGGCTGCAGATCCACCTCGAGCAGTCGATCACCCAGCAGCACGCGGACACGCGGGAGAATGGTCGCAATCACCTCCTGCATGTCGTACCAGTCGAGTGCCGGCCGGAGAACGCCTGCCTCGATCCGCGACAGGTCGAGGAGGTTTCCCACCAGGCGATTGAGGCGATCGGCTTCGTGATCGATGGCGAGAAGAAATTCGCGTCCCTCATCTGCCGTCCAGGGTGCATCAGAGAGGAGAAGTGCGGTTGCCGAGGCTTTGATCGAAGCCAGCGGGGTTCGAAGATCGTGAGATACGGAGGAGAGAAGGGCGGACTTGAGCCGATCGCTCTGTTCCAGTACCTCCAATCGCTGACGCTCCTCGTCCCCCTGGGCCCGCGCAATGGCGAGCGCCGCCTGTGCGGCGAAGCTGGTGACGAGCCGTTGTGCGTCGGCGTCGAGCACCTCCCCTGAGCGTTTCGGCCCTACTTCCATCACGCCAACACTGCGGTCAGCCGTTCGCAGCGCGACGTAGATTCGCCGTCGCCCCGGCGTCTCCGGTTGATCGATCGGCAGAGTTACCCCTTGGCCTCGCTCGTATGCATAGGCGGCAGCCGCCTGGGACGCTCTGTCCCGCTGGCGTGGGTGCTGTAGCGTCTCGGCCGCCAGCTGCAACCGCCCGACAGCATCGGGCACAAAGATGGCGCAGCGATCCACGCCGAAGATGTCGACCATGTGCCGCGTGATGACCTGCAGCACTTCGGGAGTCTCGTGGACCGTCATCAACGCCTGGCCGAGCTCGTAGAGCATGGTGCTTTCGGCTGCACGCCGTTGCGCGGCTTCGGCTCGCTCTCGTGCTCGGGCAGCTAATTGCCCCGTGAGAATCGCGACGATCACGAAGATGACAAACGCGAGAATGTCCTGAACCTGCGCAATGGTGAACGTAAATATGGGCTGTAAGACAAAGAAGTCGTACTCGAGCACCGCCAGCGTCGCTGCAACCAGAGAAGGACCTGTGCCGAAGTAGACTGCGGTGATGAGAATCACCGGCAGGTAGAGGAGTGAAATATTCGGTATCGTGACGTAGTGATTGAGCGCCACGATCACGGCAGTGGCGACACACGCAGCCGAAACTGCTACCACGTAACCGGCAAGGCGGCGACCAAGCCGACGAGCATGCATCGAGCAAAACGCCTCTCTAGCCCATCTACTCCATTGTACGAACCGGGTCAATAGTTCCTCGGTAGGAGCATAGCCGCCGGTGCGAGCCGCCGAGATGCGGGCGCACCAAGCTGTGGATCATCGCGCGGGTCGCCCGGGTGGCTTGCCACGAACTGCGCGCGCTCGCCGGCGGAGCGCCTCTCGATATTCATCCGCCAGTCCGGTCTCGCCCGATTCTTCATAGACTGCGATCTGTTCTTGCGACCAGTCTCGAGCGACCGAGCGGGCAAACGGCAGTCCGCGATGTCGCCGATAGAAGTAGTAGAAGATAACCCCCAGGACCAGCCAGACAGGCCCACCCACACGCCCGATCGGGTTGGTAAGAACCACCATGACAAGAACGGCCACGAGGAAGAGGAGGCCGATAACGCCCACGAGTGGGATTTCATAGGTCTGATCGGGGCGCCGGATTGGCACGTTCCACGGCACGCGGAAGGTCCGCGGGGTGTCAGGATCTTTGAAGCGCAGTCTGAGGAGGGCGACGAAGACCAAGAGATAGTTGACCGCTGCGCTGAAGGCGTACATCTCTGCCAGGGACTGTAGCGCATTGGAGGTGAAGGCGGAGGCGAGGAGCTCCCCGATCGCGATCGCGCAGAATACAGCCAACGCGACGAGCGGTGTGCGGAACACCGGATGGACATACGTGAAGAACTTGGGCATCAGATCATTACGAGCCATGGAATAGACGATGCGAGAGGATCCGTAGACACCCGAGTTGGACGAAATGAGGAGTAAGGTGGCACCGAGAACCGCGACGATCGGTGCCATGTATGGCCCAACATGCGGCAGATTCTGAGCCAGCCATATCATGGGAGCGCTCTCGTGCTGCTTGTGCACCTCGGCGCAGGCACTCGCCGCCAGCTTACCGCAGTACCGTGCTTGCGTCGACTCCGGATCGTAAGTCTGCCAGTGTAGGAATCCCAGAGCCAGATTGCTCAGCGCGATGGCGTAGGCCAGGATGGTGAGAATAAGCGCAACAGAGGTCCGCGGAATGATCGCCGTCGGTCGTTCAGTCTCCTGAGCGGCCTGTGAGATCGACTCGAGGCCGACAAATGAGATGATTGCCAGCGAGGTTCCCAGCAGCAGGTGAGAAGGAGCAAAGTGGGCGAAGAAGTCGCTTGTCTGATGCCAGTAGAAGCTGGGATCGAAGGCGAAGAAGAAGCCGATGAAGATGAGGGTGCTCTCGGCGAGGATATCCATGGCGCTAGCAATTTCGTTGAGCTTCGATGACTCGCGCACACCAACGGTGTTGAGGACCAGAAGCCCGCAGACCAGGACGACCGCTTCGAGGATGAGCCAGGGAGGGTGGTTCCACTGTGGGATGAAGCGGTCAATGTAGCTCACGGATATGTATGCGAACAGCGCGATATCGACCGTAAAAGCCAGCAAGACGGACCAGCCCGCAGTGAATCCCCAGATATCGCCAAGACCGCGCATGACCCAGAGCTGTCCGCCGCCTGCCATCGGGTACATAGCCGACAGCTCGGTATATGCCAGACCGACCGTAACGTAGATCAGGCCGGCAAAGAGGAATGCGACGTTGGCGCCGCCCTCCGCAGTGGCGATGACCAACCCAAGAGCAACATAGATATCGGCACCGACATCGGCGTAGCCCCAGGTGTAGGATCCCCAAGGGCCGACCGCCCGCCTGAGCTTATGCTCCGTGTCCACGGGGGTAGCCACGCCGTCGGCCAATGGTGCTTCCTTTTAACTCCGGTTAGAACGGGACGACACGGGTCGATGCTGGCCGCTGCTGTCTTCTCCATCATAGGCAGCGCCCGGCACGACTCGAAAGTGCGAGTCCACGTGACTGCCTCATCCATGACGGGCGCGGGCGCGGAAAGTAGAACGTGATGACTGGAGGCGGGCAAAGGTTCCCTTGGCCTTGCATGGGTACTTCACCAATCAGACATGGCGGTAGACTGGGGATGTCGGGAGAATGTTCGCCGACAATGATGCAACGGGGGCGAGCTCTCGCTCAAGGAAGAGCTCCCTACTTCTAGCCGCGAGTGAAAGACGTATGGTCCGGTGAGATGACGCTTCATTCAGTGCAGTCTTGGCGGCATGAGCTCGATCCTCTGGTGGACCATCCTGTCCTCGCGGTCGTCACCGGACTTGTGCTGGTTGGACTGCTCGTGCCGATCCTGAATGTCTGGCACGGAGCAAGCGGCCAATTAGGCCCGAGTATCGCCGTGTTCTTCCTCACTCCCATCTTGCTCGCTGCCGCGCTGGGTGGGCGCGGTGCCGGTGCGGTCGTGTCCATTGGCGCTCTCTTCGTCTGGGACTGGTATTTCATCGCGCCGCTCCACACCGTGACGGTTGCTTCGGCACGGGATCTGTTGACTCTGGTCGTGTTCCTGGCGGTGTCCCTGTTTACAGGGACCTTCGCGACCACAGCGCGCCGACGCACCCGCGAGGCACTTCATCGCGCCCGGAGCTCCGAGGCGCTCTACGACTTGAGTGTGGCGCTCATCCTACGCCGCGACCTTACCGAGATCTTGCCGGTCGTCATGGAACGGCTGCGGGACATCTTCGATCTGGAGGCCTGCGCCGTGCTGCTGCCTGCTAGCGACGGGGGTGACTGGCGCACGGCGGCGGTAGCTGGTACCTTGTCGCCGAATCTTCGCGTTGAGGAGAGCTGCGACGTGGCTGCTCTGGCTGCGGGGGTTAGGAGCGACGGAATCGTTCGAGGGGAGCGGGATCAGGGAGGCAGGATCACCGACCAGAGAATCGGTGGGACAAGCGTGCAGTTCCTTCCGCTGCGCGTCGGGTATCGCTCTGTGGGCGCGCTTGAGTTGGTGCGGAAACCTGATGTGAGGCCCGATCCTGATCAAGAGCGTCTGCTTGCCACCATGGCCAATGGCGTCGCAATCGCGCTGGAACAGGAACGACTGTCGCAAGAAGAGCAGGCGGCCGCTGTGGTCCGTGAGAGCGATCGTCTCAAGAGCGCACTCCTCTCCTCGGTCTCACATGACCTGCGCACCCCTCTCGCCGGCATCACGGCGGCGATTGGCTCACTGCTGCGTCGGGATGTTCGGTGGAACGAGGAGGATCGCCAGATCTTTCTTGCCGACATAGACCTCGAGGCTGATCGCCTCACCCGTCTCGTTTCCAATCTGCTCGATCTCTCCCGTATCGAGGCCGGCGCCATCCAGCCGCGGAAGGAGTGGGAGAACGTGGGCGAGCTGACCTCTCGTGTGATTCATCGTCTGGAGCCTCAACTCGCCAATCACCGAATCATGCGAAATGTGCCGGACGCGCTGCCGCTGGTACGGCTGGACGCTGTGCAGATCGAGCAGGTTCTAACCAACCTGCTGGAGAATGCCGCGAAGTACTCGTCACCCGGCGCCGCTATCACGATCAGCGCACACGTGACCGACGAGCCCGATTCCACATCTACGTTGCGGATCTCCGTGGCCGACCTCGGGCCAGGGATCGCGCTGTCCGAGCAGGAAAGGATCTTTGACAAGTTCTATCGTGTGACCGGTTCCACGACCCCGATGAGTGGCACCGGCATGGGGCTGGCTATCGTGAAAGGCCTGGTCGAGGCGCATGGTGGCCGGGTCATGGTCGAGAGCACGCCGAGGCGGGGCAGCACGTTCAGCGTGCTCCTGCCGGTGGAGCGGGGCGCCACCGTGCCTCAGATGCCGGTTGCGGAGCGGTCTTCGAGATGACTGCCCCCCGTATCCTGATCGTCGACGATGAGCCAGGTATCCGGCGGACTCTGCGCGTCAATCTCACGGCATCCGGGTATGGGGTCGCCTCCGTGGAGAGCGGTGAGTCGGCTCTGGAGCATGTTGCCGAGCATACGCCGAGCTTGATCATTCTCGATCTCATGCTCCCGGGACTGTCAGGGCTCGATACCTGCCGAGCGCTTCGAACTGAATCAGCGGTCCCCATCCTGGTGCTCTCGGCTCGTGGTGAGGAGGGCACCAAAGTACGCGCCCTGGATCTTGGGGCCGACGATTACCTGACCAAGCCGTTCGGTATGGATGAGTTGCTGGCGCGGGTGCGGGCGCTGTTGCGGCGGCCGCCAACCGCGCTGGTCCCCGACGGTGGTGTGCTGCGCGTCGGCGACCTTTTTCTGGACCTGGATACGCGTCAGGTCCGCCGCGGCGAACTTCATCTTGATCTCACGGCGCGCGAGTTTGACGTGCTCGCCTATCTTATGCGCCATACCGGCAAGGTCGTGACGCATCGGCTGCTCTTGGCCGAGGTGTGGGGACCTGAATACCGCGACGATACGCACTACCTGCACGTCTTCATCAACCGCCTGCGCCACAAGATCGAGCAGGATCCGGGACAGCCGCGCTACATCGTGACAGACCCGGGAGTGGGCTATCGCCTGCTGCCAGCACTTACCCATGAGGACGATGAGGAAGGCCCAGTGGGTCGCCACGCGAATTCTGATGCTTCATAGACCGATGGGTCATCGGCATCATCGTGGTTGAAATCGCTGGCCAGTTGGTGATTCCTGCTGTCATGGCCTTTCAAGAGGCAGGGACAAGCCGCCGAAGTAGAGTGCGGTAAGCAGAGTTCAGCCCAGCTCAAGGGAGAGAGCGCCATAACAAACGCGCATCTAGTTTCAGACCTGGCGCTTGCATGGGCGGCAGCCTTTGCTGGAGGCGTAATCGCACAGCGGCTCAAGCAGCCACCCATCCTGGGCTACCTGCAACCCGCCCAGCGATTGATGACGCACAAGGAATTTGGGCGGACGTTGAGAATTGTTGAGACTTTTGCCCGCGCCGTTGAGGACGTGTTGATCTCGCCGGGTCCATGCTGGGATTGCATGGCGAAGGGAGACGGCAGTGGCAATCAGCATTGATGTGAAGGCGCGTGCCGCTATCGCCCGACGCCGCGCCCTTGGGCAGGATGCTACTCTCTTCCTGCGTGTCGAGAGAATCAGTGGAAGGGGTGGCCCTCTTGGTCACTCCGACCTGGTCGTTGGCTGGTCCCCGCGCCAGCCGGATCGCGCGCTTGTGGTGCGCCTCGTCGGTGATGTTGTGGTGCTCATGGACAGGCGAGTGGCGCGCTACACTAATTGGCACGATATGACGGTCTCTGCCTGGCGCCTGGGTCCCTTCGAGTGGCTGATGATCGATCCTTATGTGCTCCCGGAGATGCAGGAATGGGAGAGCACTCATCCTGTGATCGCACATCGGTCTACGGTGGTGCGCGCGCGGGAGAGAGAGGAGGCCGCAATGACGGCACCGATCCTGGTGGTCGAGGACGACCCCACCCTGGTGCACACAGTCGAGCGCAACCTCAGTGTGGGCGGCCGCGACGTGCGAACAGCCACCACGGTCGAGGAAGCCGTCACAGTGCTACGGCAGGAGCTCCCGGCGCTCGTCGTGCTCGATATTAGCCTCCCTGATGGATGCGGTTGGAATGTGGTACGTGAGTTACGTGCGAATCGCGGCGAGCATGTACCCGTGATCGTGATGTCTGCGCTGATGCTCGATGTGGGCATAGCTCGGGACCACGGCGCAATTGCGGTGTTTGAGAAGCCTTTCCCTATCGAAGGCTTGGTGCAGGTCGTTACTCAGATCATGGACCGGCCACGAGACGGGACCGGCCAAGCCAGCTTGCGACCCAGCCTGAAGGAACCGCTTCATGTGTCCGAGGGGCAGTCATGAGGTTGATGTGTCCACTCCCGCCTTTACCATCCAGGAAGGGATGAAGATTGTTGGAGCCGACGGCAAGGAGCTTGGGACTGTTTCCCGCGTAGTGCGTCACGCCCCTGCGACTGATGGCCTACCTGGCGCTCTGGACGCCGAGTCTGGGTACCTCATAGTGGACCACAAAACACTGTTGGGGCTGGCAGTGAAGCATTACTACGTGCCCTTTGCGGCGGTCCGGGATGTCGCTCCGGGAGATTGCGCGACGCTCAGTTGCACCAAGGACGAGTGCGGCCAGCGGTATTCCAGCAAACCTGAGGGGTTACAGCCCCATGCGACGGGTCGTTGAACAGTCCTCGCTATGGTGGAGCGACATCTTACCTGCGGTTGGAACGGCCCGGCATGGGTCGGTGCTGGCCACTCCCTATGATGCGGAAGACGGGCAGCAGCCAGCACCGATCGAAAGTGCGAGGTTAGGCGACTGCCTCCTCGGTGAGGAGCTCGCCCTCGGCGGCCTGTTCACGTCGCACACCCGGCAGGAGAACTGCGATGACCGCGCCAACCAGTACGATCGCAGCGCCGGCAAAGGCGGCGGCGTGGAAGCCCTGGATGAAACTGGCCGGCGTCACCGCTATGTGCTGGAACACGGCACCCAGCACAGCCACTCCAAATACGCCACCGAGCTCGCGAGTCGCGTTAGAGGCGCCGGACGCCTGTCCCTGACGATTGGTCGCGACGGCGGCCATAACCGACTCCGAGAGGGGAGCGAAGGTGAGGCCCATACCCACGCCCCCCAGGATGAACGGTAGGAGGAGCGCATTATAAGGCGTGGTAACAGTAGAGATGGCTGCAATCCATAGGAGGGCACTTCCCTGAGCCAGCATGCCTACCACCACGAGAGGGCGCGGACCAATCCGGCCAGCCAGGATGCCCGCCACGGGCGCGACAAGCATAATGCTGCCCGTCCAGGGCATTGTCCTGATGCCGGCCTCAAGTGGAGAGGCTCCCAGCACCTGTTGCACATACAGGGTCAGGAAAAAGATGGAGCCGAACATTCCGGCGCTCATCAGGAAGCCAGACGCATTGGCCGCGGAAAACCCGCGAGCCCTGAAGAGGTTCAAGTTGAGCATGGGTGCCGACGCCATCCGCTCGCGTACCACAAACGCGACCACCAGCAGAAAGCCCGCGGAAAGCGATCCGACAATCGCGGCGCTTCCCCAACCGAGGGCATTACCACGGATCAAGCCGTAGGTCAGGCCGAGAAGACCAAGAACCGCAAGCGCCAGCCCAGGCAGATCGAGCGGCGCACGATCCCCCCATGATTCCTCCAGGCGCAGCCAGCCGAGGACGACCACCATCACGCCGACCGGCACATTGATCCAGAAGATGGCGTTCCAGGGGAAGCCGTTGATCACCGCACCTCCCACCAGCGGCCCGATGGCCAATCCCAGTCCCGACACGCCCGACCAGAGGCCGATGGCAGCAGCACGCTGCTCGGCAGGAAACACACGGGTCAGAATGGTAAGGGAGAGGGGTGTCAAGAACGCGGCACCCAGGCCCTGTACAGCGCGGGCAACCAGAAGATGTGTCGCAGTGTCGCTGAGCGCCGCCAACGCAGAGCCGCTCGTAAAGAGCGCCACGCCAATCAGGAAGACTCGCTTGCGTCCGAAGCGATCACCCAGCGCTGCCCCAGTCATCATCAAGGTGGCAAAAGCCAGGGTGTAAGCGTTGACGGTCCACTCGAGATCCGAGACATTGGCGCCGAGTGCCCGCCGGATAGACGGGAGCGCCGTGACCACGACGAGATTGTCGAGCATGGCCATAAAAAGTGCGAGACAGACGATCGCAAAGGTCCACCAACGAAGCCGAATATTCATCATTCTCTCCATATATTTGTGCTTACTCACTAACTTTCGGCGGTAAGGAGAGGCGCGATTTGTCCTCCTCTCGACCGCACCAAGTCGGCGTACACTTATTAGTGTACACTCACTAACTAAGCCATGCAACCCGGAATTCGTGTCGCCACTTCGCGATAGCCATGAGGATGACTGCCCGCCCTGACGGCGCCAGGACCGTATCCGACACACACGAGTATCGCAACACCACTCATTCGTCGGGCGGATGAAGGCAGAGCTGTGAGACAGAGCCTAATCTACACTCAGGCTAGACTTCTGAGAGAGAACGTACTGTGCGCTCAACACTGACCGAACCGGAGATTGTTTTTGTTCAGACGGAGCGGGTCGCGCGCCTCGCGACGCTTCGCGCCGATGGATCACCGCACATCGTCCCCATCTGCTACGCGTTCGATGGAAGACTCTTTTTCACGCCGTTGGACGAGAAGCCAAAACGGGTCGCCGATGGTGATCTGCAGCGCATCCGGAACATTCAGGCGCGCCCCGAGGTAGGGTTACTCATCGATCGCTACGACGAAGACTGGTCGCGCCTGGGATACGTACTCGTGCGTGGCCGCGCACAACTGGTGGCGCCGGACAGCTCCATACACCCCGGTGCATTGGCGCTGCTGCGGTCGCGCTATCCTCAGTACCGCACAATGGCGCTGGAACGGCGTCAGCTTATTGCCGTCACGCTCGTCCACGTAACGTCATGGGGACCGGCTGTCGTTGCGTGACAGCCGGTCCCCAGAAATCAACGCGACTTATCGTGTCATGTCTCTGGCCGCGTCCTTGACATTACCGACGGCCTTCTCGACATTACCCTTGGCCCGGTTGCCCCGGCCTTCTTTATCATGTGGTACTGACGCGGCATGAGACTGTAGAAGTTCGGATAGATGGTATACAGTTGACGACTGGCGTATCCGGCGTACCTCGTAGGGGTACGCCGGCGCGACACAGACACGGGGCGCTCCAGTTAGGATGTGGAGAACCACTACCACAGCC
>Ga0207416_1001264_pt1 | contig 35260 bp, 40 predicted proteins | sample PaiPotPPM11metaG_FD_184107 | JGI IMG/M metagenome (GOLD analysis project Ga0207416, IMG submission 184107) | Iron sulfur acid spring bacterial and archeal communities from Banff, Canada, to study Microbial Dark Matter (Phase II) - Paint Pots PPM... ...
CAAAAGCAACATCATCGAATCGGGCCACTGCGTGCAATCAGACAATACGGCCCTCTCCACAGCAGGTGCTCTCCGGAGAGGACCTAAAATTCTTTCAGTGATGCCTCAACTGCGGAAGTTGGGCTAGCCCGCCTACCGTAGCGGCCGGATCGGCCGCCCCTGAAAGTCGCGGCACCACACGAGGTCGAGCGTCCGAACGACGACGCCGCGGCGGACGACCGGCACCGACGGCCCCGGCTCGACCGCGGCGCATCCCTGATGCAGGTCCACGTCGCGCGGATAGCGGCCGTCCTGGATGAACAAACCGTCGCGGCCGCGCAGGTCGCTCCACCGCGTCCAGTAAGCGTATTGATCTCTACCGGTCACGGTCGCCGCCGGATAGCGTCCGCCCGTGCTGAAGTCGAACTGGGCCAGCACCTGATACCGGTCGCTCGTGATGAAGAACGGGCGGTGCGCGTCGCGGCGGGCCACCGCGGCGATCGCGGGCGCCGCGGCCCGCCATCCATAGTAGTCCACCGTCGGATCGAGGCGGGGCGGCAGGACCGCGGCGGAGATCACCGGCAGCGCGTGCGTCAGGATCGTGACGAGCACCGCCGAGGCGATGCCGGCGCTCACCCCAAACTGCCAGGCCCGCGGGCGTAACGGCCACGGCCGCTCCGTGAGCAGGGCCGCGAACGCGATGGTGGCGGCGATGTACCCGGGGGCGGCCCAGTGTCCCTTCGCGGCGCCGAGCAGGCTCGCGGCGGCGGCCCCCACGATCACGGGAATGCCCGCCGCCGCGAGAAAGAGCCACCCCGTCTGGGCGGCCCTGCCTCTGGGCCTACGGCGTGAGCCAAAGATGCCCGCAGGCCCAGGGGCGAACGGCCCCGAGTCGCCGGCAAGGCCGCGGCGCCCGGCCACGACCAGCGCCCAGAGGAGCCACGGGAGCAGGAGCGGCCCGAGGTACACCAACTCCAGCCCCACGAACACAGGCGCGTTCGGACCGACCGACCACCCCGGGCGTCCCGCCAGCGTGAAGTAGAACGAGGCCCAATGGTGCGTGGCGTTCCACCAGACCACCGGCGCGAAGAGGAACGCGGCCAGCGCGAGCGCCACGTAGGGCTCGGGCCGGCGCAACCAGCGGCGATACGGCGGGGCGGCCGCGAGCCACAGCGCCACGGAGACCGGCAGGACCGCGGCCGTGTACTTGCTGTCGAGCGCGAGCCCAAGCCAGAAGCCGGCGTAGAGCCACGCGTGGCCGTTCGCCCCGCGCCAGACGGGGGCGCCGGCCCCGTTGGCGGCCCGCCACGACCAGAGCAGCGTCAGCACCCAGGCGAGGCCGAGCGGCCCGTCCGGCACCGCGAGCAGGCCGCCCGCGGCGAACACCGGGATGACGTTGAAGAGGACGACGGCGGCCGTGGCGGCATCGCCGCGGCCGAGCACTTCACGGGCGAGGACCCAGAGCGCGAGCGATGTGACCCCGAGCAGCACCGCGGCCACGAAGTGCACGGCAAACGCCGTGTTGCCGAACACCGCGGTGCTGGCATGAATCAACCAGGCGATGGCGGGCGGCTGGTCCAGGTAGCCGGGTGCGAGGTGGCGAGACCACTCCCAGTAGAACGTCTCGTCGTCCCCGAGCGGCAGCACGAGCGCGATCGCGAGCCGGAGGAGCGTGATGAGCGCGACCCCGGCGACGACCGCCCGCGGGATTCGGACCCCGTCCTGCACGCGCCGGATACTGCTCATCTCTGGGGCCATCGCGTCGATCCTACCGTTGGACGCGCGGCGCGTCAACGCGCGGTCCGCGAGCGCCGCGAGGCAAACACCGCGAATCCGGCGAATTGGTGGCGGCGTGGCGGGAAAGGGCAAAGACATCGCGGTGGCGATCGACGGACCGATGGGGTCCGGGAAGAGCACCATCGCCCGCGAGGTGGCCCGCCGTCTCGGCTACCGCCACGTCGACACCGGCGCGATGTATCGGGCGGTCGCCGCGGCCGCGCTGCGCCGGGGCGTGTCGCCCGACGATGCCGAGGGGTTGGCCGCGCTGGCCGCTCGCGTCCGCGTCGAACCCGGCGCCACGCCCGACCATGGGTCCCGCGTGTTCGTCGACGGCGAGGATCTCACCCCCTTTCTACGGAGCGTTGAAGTCAACCGGATCGTCGGGCAAGTCGCGCGCGTGCCGGGGGTGCGCGCGGCGCTTCGTGACACCCAGCGGGCCTTCGGCGCCGCCGGGAGAGTGGTGATGGAAGGACGCGACATCGGTTCGGTGATCCTGCCCGACGCGGCCGTCAAAGTGTTCTTGACCGCGTCCCCGGAGGAGCGGGCACGCCGGCGGCAGGCGGAGCTCGCGGCCGCGGGGGAAATCGTGCCCCTCGACGAGGTGCGGCGCATCGAGGCGGAAGACGACCGCGCGGCGACGACGCGGGAGCTGGCGCCGCTCGTGGTGGCTTCGGATGCCACGGTGATCGACAGCACGGAGCTGTCCGTGGACGAGGTCGTCGCCCGAGTGCTGGCCCTGGTGGAGCGCGCCCGTGGTCTATAGCATCTCGAGGGCGCTGATCCGCCTCATCCTGACAGTCGTGTGCGGGTTCCGCGTGGACGGACGCGAGCACGAGCCGGCCACCGGGCCGGTGATCGTCGTGAGCAATCACCTCAGCGACCTCGACCCGCTTGTCGTCGGGGCGGCCCTGCGGCGGCGCGTCATGTTCATGGCGAAGCACGAACTGTTCAAGGTTCCGGGCGTGCGGTGGTGGGTCGCCGCGTGCGGCGCGTTTCCGGTGCGGCGCGGCGCGCCGGATCGGCAGGCGCTGCGCACGGCGCTCGGGATCCTCCAGCGGGGCGGAGTGCTCGTCATGTTTCCGGAAGGGACGCGCGGGCGCGACCGGACGCTCCGGGAGCCCGAGCCCGGGGCGGCGCTGCTGGCGCGGCGCACCGGTGCGACGCTGCTGCCGGTGGCTGTGCTGGGAACGGACATCGTGCTGCCGCGCGACGCGCACCGTCCCCACCTCGGACGGATCAGCGTCCGGATCGGCCCGCCGCTGCGCCTTCCCCCGGCGCCGCCGGGCGAGAAGGGCGAGCACGGGGGACGCGACGAGCTCGAGGCAATCGGCCGGTTGTACATGACGGAGATTGCGCGGCTCATTGCTACGTAGGACGCCTAGCCAACGCAAGTGTGGAAGGAGTTCGTGGATCGAGAGGCGGCGTTCTGATATGATGGAAGCGCGATGAAAATCATTGTGGCAAAGCATATGGGCTTTTGCGGCGGCGTCCGGCGGGCGGTGGACATCGCGCAGAAGACGGCCGCGGGGGCCGGCGGTCCCGTTACCACGTGGGGTCCGCTCATCCACAATCCCCAGGTGGTCGGTCGCCTCCAGGCGGCCGGGGTCCAGGTGGCCGACCGGCCCGAGGGGCTCGAGGGCGAGGCGTTCGTTGTCTCCGCCTACGGCGTAGAGCACGCGGTGCTCGACGCGGCCCGTGAGCGCGGCCTTCGCATCGTGGATGCCACCTGTCCCGTCGTGATCCGCGCCCACGCGGTCGCAAAGCAGCTGGCGGACGAAGGGTATCAGGTCATCTGCGTAGGCGACCACGGCCATCCCGAGATGGTGACGCTCAAGGAGATGCTCGGCGATCGCGTCACCGTCGTGCACACGCGGGAGGAAGCCGCGGCGGTGAAGATCACCGGCAAACTCGGCGTGGTCTCGCAGACCACGCAGTCGCTCGACAACTTCCGGCAGATCGTCGGCGATCTCGCCATCCGCGTGCGCGAGCTCAAGGTGCTCAACACGCTGTGTCCCGCGATCACCGTACGCCAGGAAGAGACCGACGTCATCGTGGAGGAAGTCCAGGCGCTGCTCGTGGTCGGCGGCCACGGCAGTTCCAACACGACGCGCCTCGCGGAGATCGGCCGCGAGCGGAATCTCCCGACGTACCACGTCGAGACCGCGGAGGAAATCTCCCCGGACTGGTTTCACGGGGTGGAATCGGTCGGCGTCGTCTCGGGCGCCAGCACCCCGGACTGGATCATCAAGGACGTGCTGCTGCGACTTCAAGCTTTCGGGACGCGCTGACTTCTCTCGAGGGCGGCGTGGCCCGCCGTGACCGTGCCATGACCCGCGCCGGGCTGCCGATCGTGGCCATCGTCGGCCGTCCGAACGTCGGCAAATCCTCGTTCTTCAACCGTCTGCTGCACCGCCGGCTGGCGATCGTCGAGGCCATGCCCGGACTGACGCGCGACCGGTTGGAGGCCGCGTGCGAGTGGCGCGGCCACACCTTCACGCTCGTGGACACGGGCGGCCTCGTGCTCGGCAAGACGCAGGGTCTGACCGCGTCGGTGCGCCGGCAGAGCGAGCACGCGATCGCCGACGCCGCGCTCATCCTGTTCGTCGTCGACGCGAAGGCCGGCCTCACGCCGCAGGACCGGGAGATCGCCGACGTGCTCCGCCGGCAGGCACGGCCCGTGCTGCTCCTGGCCAACAAGGCCGACGATACCGCCGCCGAGCTGAACGCGGCGGAGTTCCATACGCTCGGCCTCGGCGATCCCATCCCGATCTCCGCCACCGCGGGGCGCGGGATCGGGGACCTGCTGGACGCGGTCGTCGCGGCACTCTTTGGAGCCGGTACCCCGGAGGAAGCGGACGATGCCCACCCGGCCGCCGAAACCGCCCCCGTCAGCATCGCGTTTTTGGGGCGCCCCAACGTCGGCAAGTCCTCGCTCGTCAACGCGCTGCTCGGCCAGGATCGCGTGGTCGTCGACGAGCAGCCCGGCACGACGCGCGACGCGATCGACACGGCCCTCACGTACGACGGCCGCAGTGTCGTGCTGATCGACACGGCGGGACTCCGGCGGCGCACCCGCGTCGTCGAGTCCGTGGAGTACTACAGCACCCAGCGCACGCGCCAGGCGCTGACCCGCGCCGACGTCGTGGTGCTCGTCATCGACGCGATGGAGGGGATCACCGACCAGGACCAGCGGATCGCCCGGACCGCGTACGAGGCCGGCCGCGGCATTGTGGTCGCCGTGAACAAGTGGGATCTGCTCAAGGGCTACGCCGTGGACCAGGTGCAGCGGGTCGCGCGACGGCAGCTGCGCTTTGTCGCCGGCGTGCCGGTCTGCCCCACGTCGGCCGTACGCCGCGAAGGCATCGGCGACCTCATGGACGCGGTGTTCCACACCGCGACGGTGCGGGCGAGCCGCATCCCGACGGGTCCGCTGAACCGGGCGCTGAATCAGGCCGCGGCCGCCGCGGCGCCGGCCGCCGACAGCCGCGGGCATCGTCTGCACATCTACTACGCGACGCAGCCGCAGTCGGAGCCGCCCACGATCGTCCTGTTCGTCAACGATCCGCGGCTGATGACGGCGGACTACCAGCGTTACCTCGAGCGACGGATCCGCGAGGCCTTCGACCTCGCCGGCACCCCGATCCGCTGGACGCTGCGGGGGAGGAGACCTCCGGAAACCGCTCGAACGTCCGGATAACGATGGCGCCCGCGCTCATCGTCCTCGCGTACTTCATCGGCGCGCTGCCGACCGGCCTCGTTCTGGTCCGGCTGCTTCGCGGCGAAGACATCCGGAAGCACGGCAGCGGCAACATCGGTACGGTCAACGTGCTCCGCGTGGCGGGCCCGGCCGTCGCGGCCGCGGTGCTGTTGGTCGACGTGCTGAAGGGGCTCATCCCCGTCCTCCTGGCGCTTCATGCCGGCGGACCTGCCGCCGGCGACGCTGCAATTAAAGCCGGACTGGCGCCGTGGGCGGTCGTCGCGGCCGGTCTCGCCGCGATCGCCGGCCACAACTGGTCGATCTTTCTCGGGTTCCGCGGCGGCAAGGGGATCGCGACGTCGTTCGGCGTCCTCGCGGGACTGTCGCTCCAGGCGGCGCTCGTGGCGGCGATCGTCTGGGTGGTGGTCGTCGCGATCACCCGGTTCTCCTCGCTCGGCTCGCTGGTGGCCATGGTGTCCGTCCCGATCGTGCTGTGGCGCCTTCGCACGCCGCCGGAGTACGTGGCCTTTGGCATCATCGCGTCACTCTTCGCGATCTACCGGCATCGGACCAACATCCAGCGTCTCGTCGCCGGCACGGAACTCCGCGTCACCGACCGCGTCGCCAAGCCGTAGTGCCTGACCGCCCGCACGTGCTCGTGTACGGCGCCGGAGCCGTGGGCTCGCTCGTGGCCGCGGCGCTGGCGGAGCCCCATCCGCTGGGCGGGCCCGCGCCCGCAGTGACGGTGCTCGGCCGGCGACCGCACGTGGCCTCGATACGCACGTGGGGGCTCGTCGTCGAGTCGGCCGCCGGACGGACCGTGTCGAAGGCCGTGGATTCGATCACCTCGCTCGACGATCTCGCCGCACCCCCAGATCTCGTCATTCTGACGGTCAAGGCCTACCAGGTCCCGGAGGCCCTCGCGCTGCTCGCGGGAGTGCTAGCGCGGCCCGACGTCGCCGTCGTGGTGGTGGAGAACGGCGTCGGCAGCGAGGAAACGGTCGCCGGGGTGATCGGCGGCGATCGAACAGTGTCGGGGGCCGTGACGATCAGCGTCGAGATGGAACGGCCGGGCACGGTGAGGCGCCACACCAGCGGCGGAGGGGTGGCGCTCGCCCCCGTCGGAACCGCGGCGCCGGCCGAACGCGTGGCAGCGTTGTTCCGGGCGTCGGCGCTGCCGGTCCGCGTCTATCCCGACGCCGCGCAAATGAAATGGAGCAAGTTGCTTCTCAACATCCTCGCGAACGCGACGTCGGCAATTCTTGATTTGCCGCCGGCGACGATCGCGCAAGATTCACGGCTCTTTGCGCTGGAGCGGGACGCGTTCCGCGAGGCGGTCCGCGTGATGCGGGCGCTCGGCCCCCGTCCCGCGGCGTTGCCCGGGTACCCGGTGCCGCTCCTCGTCCGGGTCATGTCGGCGCCGCCATGGGCCGGCCAGGCGGTGCTGCGTCGCGCGCTCGGCCGGGGCAGGGGGGACAAGATGCCGTCGCTCTGGCACGACCTCGAGCGTGGGCGCCGGCAGAACGAGGTGACCGTCCTGAACGGCGCGGTGGCCCGCGAGGGTGAGCGCCTCGGCGTGGCGGTGCCGGTCAACCGGACGCTCACGGATGTGCTGCTCGCGCTCGCGGAAGGCCGCGCCGATCGCGAAACGTACCGGCACAAGCCCGAAGCGCTGCTGGACGCCTGCCGCCGGCCGACCCCCGGCCGGCAACCATGAAACTAAAGCCGGGGGACCCTGCCGCCGGCCAACATGTAATCAAAGCCGGCAGGACGCGCGCATCTGGTCCCGCCTCGTCGTGCACGCGTTCGCTACTTGACGGTCCTCGTCGTCACGCTAGGATGAGACCATGGCTCGTCGCATCACGCTCGATCAGTTGGCCGCGATGGTCGCGAAAGGCTTCGAGGATCTCCGGCGCGAGATGCAGGATGGTTTCGCATCCCTTCGCGCCGTCGTTGATCACCACACGGCCGTGCACGCCGACCATTCTCGCCGGTTCAACCGGATAGAGCGAAAACTCGACAATTCAATCGGACGGTTGGACGATCATGACGTCCGGCTTCAGGCGCTTGAGAAACGCCGCACCTCGCGATCGTAGACCTGGACGAAGGTCCCGCCGGAAGCCGCAAAGAGCAAAATGATATAATGGAAGGGTTGTCGGGCCGTAGCGCAGCTTGGTAGCGCACCTGAATGGGGTTCAGGTGGTCGCCGGTTCAAATCCGGCCGGCCCGACCAAGTAAAATATGACGAACTGAACATCGGCTCACCCTCCAAAACGGCCCGTTTTCATTAGCAGATCATTAGCAACCGCCGCCGCCTGCTGCTGGGCCGCCGCAACCGCATGGGCGTAGGTCCTGGTCAGAAAGCCGGGGTCAGTATGCCCGAGCCGGTCCGCGGCCGTGCGGCTGTCAACACCTGCTGCGATCAGATACGTGGCATGCAGGTGCCGGAAATCATGCAGCCGGATCGGTGGCAGTTTCAAGTCCTCGATTCGCGTCAGATGGTCTCGAGCCCGGAGCACGTGCCGGTCCAGTGGCCGCCCGGACGGAGTGCAGAACAGCGTGCCGACGTCCCGGAACCGAGGACCGAGGCGAAGGCGCTGTTCTTTCTTCCAGAGCATCGCCTGGCGGATGACTTCGACGGCCTCGGCGGGGAGCAGGACGCTGCGCCGGCCCTTGGCGGTCTTCGGCTCTCCAAAAACGGGGTTCTCGCCGGCTGTGATCAGCGTGCGCCGCACATGGAGCAGGGCGGCCCCCAGGTCGAAGGCGTCCTCCGCGGCGCCGGCCAGTTCACCCACGCGGGCGCCAGTGCCGGCGGCAGTGACGTAGAACGCATACACGCTGGGACTGGTGGTCTCACGCGCGTTGTCGAGATAAGCCCGGAGCTGCGCAGGCGTCCAGATCGTGGGTTCGTGCTCCGGGACGCTCGGCGGCGTCGTGTTGTCGGCCGGGTTGCGGGCAATCAGCCCGCTGCGCACCGCGGCCTGGAGCGCGGCGTGAACGATCGAGGCCACCTGACGCACCGTGGCCGGTGCGAGCCCGTCCGTCAGCATCGCCGTGTAGAGCGTCTGGATCGCCGCGGGGGAAAGCCGGGCGAGCGGGAGATGGCCGAGACGCGGCCGGATGTGAAGGCGGGCGAGGTCACGGTAGCCCGCGGCCGTCCTCGTGCGGATCTGGCGCAGGGTCTCGCGCTCGTCAATCCACGAGTACAGGTAGTCGCCGACCCGCAGCCGCGGCGCGCCGTATGGGCCGGCGCCGGCCGAGAAAGCAGGGGAGTGGGCCAGCGTCAGGCGGAACCGCTCGGCGTCTTTCTTGGTCGCAAAGCCGCTGAACCACTTTTGCCGCTGCTTCTTCGTCTCTGGATCGATGCCCGCGTAGGCGACCACTGCGAAGGTCTTTCCACGCCGCACGACGCATGTGCCACTCAGAGACCATCCCCCCTCCCCAGGCTCGAGCTTTTGGGGAAAGAGAGTGCGCCGCGCGGCGGAGCGTTCCTTCACCGGAGCGTCATCTCCCCGGCAAGCTTCGCGGTCAACGCGTCCGCCTTCGCGACATTCGCTCGGCGTCGGACAGTCCCGCAGAGGTACGAGAGGGGGTTGTACGCTTTCACTATGTCCGGGCCGGCTGACGTGATCGCCTTTAGCACCACATCAGCGCCGTAGCGTTTGACCAGCGAAGCGATCGTGCCGCTGTCACTGTGCGCTGACGCTACACTAAGGGCCCGGTAAGCGTCGACAACCCTGGCCACGGAGGTTTTGGGGTTGAGCGATTCTACTTGACCGTTCGAGACCGCTTTAAGTTCTGTCTTTTGCTCAAGCTCGTGTTCAAGCTCAAGCTCCTGCTCCTGGATCTGGGATGGCTGCGCCTTGGCATCCCCGATGGCATCGCGGAAGGCATCAAGGATGGCATCGCCCATAGCCTTCCGAAATTCCGAGGTCAGATTTTCCAGGTACGCGAGGCAGCGGCGCGCCAGTGCGTGGCGCTCGGCACACTCCGGGACCAGATCGAGCGCGGCCGCCCACGCGTGCTTGACGGAGTTCGGACCCTCGGGTTCGTTGTACCGTAGCCAGCGAGGAAGCCCCACGTACGCGGCGCCGGCGTTCACCTCGACCATGTCAAGCTGCTCGACGCGGTTGATGGCGCGCGTCCACCGACCAGCGGTCCAGCCCAGCTCGGCCGCGAGGCCGGCCCACGTGGCACGCATGGCGCCGATCGCCGTCATGGCTGGGTGCGTCAGCAGGAAGAGAAACGCGAGCTTGCCGTCATCCGACAGTCGGCGAAATTTCTCATCGTTCCAGATCCGGGGGTCGATCTTCCGATACCGGCCCATCTTAGTAGGCCGGCCTTCGAGCAGGAGTCTGGTGCGCTGCGCTGAATGGTCCCATCATTTTCCTCCGTCCGCCCGGTGCCGCGCTGGCCCGCGCCCGGGCGTGTTCTTTGCCCGGCGCACCGGATTGGTGTGCGACGCGTGGTGAGGACGATTAGTGCATCAGCTGCACGGCTGCGACTCGGCAGTCATCGTCGTGCATCGGGCGGGACGCCGTTTCGTCAGCCACGGACTCGGCGCCGCTGAGCGGAGGCCACGGAGACGACGCTGCGCGCCCCGCCCGGAACGTTGAGATAAGCATGAGGCACGCGCGTTACCAGGCCGGCGCGCGCCAGTCCCCGAAGCGCTCCCTCAGCTCCGCCGCCTCGCGACAGTGCCGCGTTGCCAACTCACGATCCGACAGGAACGAGACCAGCGAAGCACGCTCGATCAGGACGCGGCCCGTCATCTCGCGTGTGCCGACCAGGGAGCCTGCGTCGACCAGCTGCTCGAGATGGCACCGAGACATGCCTATAACATCGCTTGCCACCTTCGAATCGATCAACTCCATTTCACCCACCTCCAACGTGCGAATCGGTGAGAACGGGGTTCCATCAGCCCATCCGGCCCAGCGGGTGATTGGCGCGACTCTCCCGCTGGAAGACGTCCTGAAAGAGACGAGCGCGATTGACATCAGCGCATCGCCCCGTCGTTCATGCGCCGTCCCTCACCCATGAGGTCGTAGAGGAAGTCCCGGTGCTGGTACAGCGCGTCCATGCCCGTCTGTGTGTCCCACGCATGAAGGTGAATGTGCATCTCGCCGCCGCCGTTGCCGAGATCGACCGGGATCTTGCCGCCCTTGAGCGGGACCACCGCTTCGGGGCCAGCCTCGCCGACCAATCCCAGCATCGGTCCGCCGGCAACGCCACCACCCGCAAACGCACGAATGGGCGTGAAGTGACCCGGGAACAGACCGCCGGTGCCACGCATCATAAGGGACCCGGTTGCGCCGCCCCCACCAAAGAGACCGCCGAGCACCGACGAGATCGAGTTGGCAAGTTGTGTCGCGGCCGCGTGTACACCCAAGGCATTGCTAAGACCCTGAGCGAGTTGCTGGGTGAATTCTTTCACCACGGACGTGCCGATCGACCGGAACAGATTGACCATCTCGTCTCCGAACGACTTGCCCTGGAGCAGGATGTTATCGAGCGCGCCCGCGACCCCGGATTGGAAAGCCTGGACGAACTGCTGGGTAGCCTTTGTGGCATCCTCGGTGAGGACTTTCTGAATGGCGGTGCCGAGCTCGGTCACCTTCAGCTTGAGTCGGTCGACCTCCGCCTGCCACCGCGTGGTCGACGCGACATCACCGCTCGCGGCCGCCTCGTACTCCTGTGCCTGCTGCAGCAAGAGCTGTTCTGTGGCCAGTAGCTGCTGCATTATAGCGACCCGCTCGTTCCGTTGATCGGGACCGGTGCCAATCCCGGCGAGCGCACCTCGTGCCGCCTGTTCGGCCACGGTGAGCTGGTCCGTGACGCCCTTGGTGAGCACACCGGTCTGCTCGGCGAGCTCGACCTTTTTGCGCTCCTGAAGGTACTTGAGCACCTCTTCGCCGCGGCGCTTGGCGGCCTCCGCGTCACGTTCTTCCTGTTGCGCGCCCTTCGCATTGATCTTGGCGAGCTCGACCGCATCAGCGAGCATGAGTCTCTTGACCGTCGCTTCCTCGCGCGCGGCCTGCAGGTTCAACAGCGCCGCCTCGTGCGCGGCCTGCAGCCGTTCCTTCACGGTCCCCATCGCCGCGGCCGCGGCGAGGATAGCCTGCGCCTCCTGTCGGTGGATCACGACGAGCTGCTGCTGCAGTTGAATCTGGTTATCGGTCACCTGTGCCGCGGCTTCTTCCTCGGCCACGGCGTCGCGGATAGCATTGAGGCGCTCCGCATACGGGGACACGCCACCCGTGGCGTGCCCCTGCGTCCCGATCGGCGGCTTCCGGGTCTCCCCGGGCGCCGGTGTCTGACCGGTGAGTGCACCGATGATGTCGGCGAGCGACGTCGCGCCGGCCACCGCACTCCCGGCGCCGAACGCGTGCTGGAGCTGCTCCAATTGCGTGCCTTTGCCGATCGTGTGCGGTCGGTTCGAGGTGTCGCCGAATTGGCGACCTTGCTGGTTGAACGCCGTCGCGTTCGGGATGCCTTGGAGCGTCCGCGCAAGATCGGCCGCCCAGTTCACCGCCCCGCGCAGTGGTTCGATAATGTAGTTCTCAATCGCCGTGCCGACGTCGATGACCGCATTCACGCCGCCCCGAAACACGTCGAAGAGTTCTTGCGCCACGCGCACCGCGTCCGTCAGCTGCTTCTGAATCTCCGGCCAGCGCGCGATGACGTCCTCGATCGTCCCTTTAAGGGAGGCGCCGATACTGTCGAGAGCGGGCGTAAGGGCTGAGGCAATATCCGCCGCGTTCTTGGCGATGAAGGCGTTCATCTCTTTGAGGCCGCCGACGATGCTGCCCCAGAGGCCCTGGCCGGCCATGATCTCGATCGTCGCGACGTTGTCCTTGAGCAGGCCGGTCTGAACCGAGATCAGGTTGTTCGCGGCCGACAGCGCGTCCTGGTTCATGTGCAGGCCGCGTTGGATGAAGCCGATCATGTCGTTGTGCGCCTGCGCCTGGCGCAGCAGGGTGACGAGCTGCTCTTTGTTGACGCCAAGGTTCGCCATCATGATCGCAGCGATCTGGTTAGTCGGGGAGACCTGGCCCTCGATCAGCTGCTTGAGCTGCATCTCGGCGCCGACGCCCTCACGACGGGTGACGGCGATCGCTTGCGCATAGCGGCTGATCTGCGCGATCGCGTTCAGGTCCTGCTCGGAGCGAGGGAAGATGCCGACGTCCGCGAAGTCGCGGACCGTCATATCGACGTACTTGAACAGCACGCCGAGTTCGGCCGCCTTCTTGCGGAGACTGTCCATCGTGGCGTCCGCGTACTGGAGATCCTGCGCGAATGTCAGCCCACCGGGCTTCTGGAGTGTATTCAGGATCATCGCGAGGTTCGTCGCGGATTTCGCAAGCGTATCGATCTCGGTGACGGTACCGCGGAAAATGTCGGCGACCATCCGGGCGCTCTGCGAGAAGGCCACGTATCCGGCGAGTACGCCGACAATCTTGACGCCGAACTTGGCGAATGATTCCGCGGCGCGATCGACGTGGCCGCTCAGCTGCGCATGGGATTGCCCGGTCTGCTGGGCCTGGACGCCGAGGCCCTGCATCGCGCTCTTGACAGAGGCAAGTACCTGCTGCGTGTTGCCGACGACCGCGCGGATCGTGATTTGGAGCTCGGATTCGCTGCTGCCAGTCATCAACGTGCCCCCGTTTTCGGCGCGACGCCGGCGAACTCGGCGATCGCGTCGAGCAGGAATTTTCGGTCGGCGGCGCTGACGTCACGAACGTAGAGGTCGTCTGTGTTTGGCGCGATCGCGATGCGTGGCGAGACGAGCGCTTTGCAGAGGAGGGTGTCCTCGAGGGCAACCACCGCCTCCGGGTGCTGCGCGATCCACGCCCGCATCGCGCGCTCGCGTCGCCACCGGGGCAGATGGATCACGGCGCCGACGAGTACCGGCAGCACCCAGTCCGCCTCACTCAGCCGGCGGATCGTGACGCAGTTACCAGAGGGCGTCATGAGGTGTTTACGCTCGGCGCCTTGCCACTCGGCATGCAACGTCGCGATGGTTTCCGTTCCTGACGTCGCAGCCATCTCAGCGAGGTTGGCCTACGGCGCCTGCCGCGGCCGCGTGAGCGATCGCACGTTTCTGGGCCAAGTCCTCAACGGACCGGCGCACCAACAGCCGGCGGCCCGAAGGGTCGCGCACGGCCTTAATAGCACCGGAGTCGGCGAGTTGCTGAACGCGAACCGTGGAGAGACCGAGCAGATGGCTTGCGGCGGTTATACCAATGTACTGGTCGAGGACCTGCAGCGCCATTCGGACGGCACCTCCCGCATTCTCTTGGTCGGGAGCCGCCCTCTAAACAAGAACCGCGGCCCCCGGACTACCATCGGCCTTGCCACCGCCCAGGATCGGGCGGGCCGTTGGTACGGGTGTCGCGGTCTTACTGAAACACAATCTATAGCATCATGGCTCTACTGTCAACCTACTTCAATGGGTGGCTCAGTTGCCCATCAGAAACCGACGCATTGCCACTCGGAATTTCCGTGGATGAGCTGCTGGTGTTCGGCGAATGCCATCTCGCATTCACCGCGGCTCTTGTACTGCACCGTCACGCCATTTGGGCCGCGGTGATTCTCCCACGTCGGCACGGGCGGCAGCTTGGTCAAATCGTAACGCACAACCTCTCGGGCGACCCAGTAGTGATCGACCGCAGCGGGCGCTACTGGCGGTGTGGACGGCTCTTGACTGCGGTTGATAATTGATCCGAGCACCGCAAGACCGATGAGGACGAGCACCACGACGCCGCAGCCCTGGCCGCAGCCCATTTTCCCTTTGGCTTTATCGAGATCTCGCTGGGCTTGGTCTCGCGCCTCGAGACGCGCTTTCTCCTCTTCGTAAATCCGCCGGCGCTCCTCGGGCGTCAAGCTCATCGGCTTGCCTCCTTGGCCGATGTCGCACGATCAGCGATTCTATGCGAGCGCGGCCTGCCCCAACTGAGACCGCCTCCACGCGACGAGATCCTCTTGGAATCCCTGAATTGGCGATGCCCACGGTAGCGCGAAGATTTCGTTGACTGCTCGAAGGGTGGAAATGTAGAGCAGGCTGCCCATATACAGCACGAGCGTCAGGAACGTGGGATCCGCCCGAAGATTGGCCTGAAGCAGGCCATCATCCCGCATCCTCATGAGCAAATCGGGCTTGCGACCATGCAAGATGCCGGAAGTGAATTTGAAGATCGTCACATACACTACGGCTGCTTGGTCGTCAGTCTGGTTGGCCCAGCGCTCCGCGATCGTGTACATTTCCGGCTGGGTGACGTTGCCCCACTGACCGCGCCGGCGCATACGATTAAGCAGTTCCTCTGCGCGGCGATCCGCACCATCAGCACCTCGCTCGATCGTTTCGCGCTCGACAAGCGCCTGGCGGGCCTCCTCGAGCATCGCATCTGGGTTCGCCAAGACCGCCGGCGGGATCAGCTCGCCCAGGTCCGCCTTCCGGAGCTGCTCGCTCCAGGTGTAGTTCTCGACCGCCTCACCGATCAAATACCAGTGGGCTCGTTCCGCACGTCGCGCGGGATCCGCGGCGATGAAGCCAAGGGCCGCCCACGTTTCGGAGAGAGACCGGAGCAGCATGAGGGCCGGCTCGGTCAGCACATTGCCACTAAGATGTTGGATGCCCCGCATGGTCTTGCTCGCCTGCACGAAGAGCGGCAGCACGGTCCCGGTCACAATCTTTGGAGAGGCGCCGGCATATAGAATGCTGCCGGCTGGTGGTAGGACCGAGCCGAACCGTAGAAGGCGGCTCCCAAGATCGAACAGCGGGCTATATCGCGCTCGCGCTGCGGCATCAACACTCAGGAGATCTTCACCGTCGAGCATTTATCGCACCACTCAAGACTTGCGGGTTGGCCGCTGGACGACGGCTTCCATCACAACGTTCGCGGGCTTGCCGACCGCATCCGTTGCCGTGGCGCTGACCAGGGCCCCCGAGGACGGTCGGACCACGCCGGCGTTTCTGAGTTTCCAGTACACGGCACGAGCGGCCGCGGTGGCAGAGGATGCTTCGGCGGTCGCCGTCGCCACCACAAAGTCCCTGCTCCGGCCGCGCCGCTCGACGCGGATCTTCTCCTGAGTCCTTAGCCGAAAGGTCGTCTCAGCGCCAGGCCACTTGTCCGGGGCGAACGCTTCGATCAGGATGTGCCATTTTCGACTTGCCCAGCGCGCCTGTACGGCCTTGCGACCGGCCTCGCTGAGCGCCGCGGCGGTTAGACGCCTGGCACGGGCCTTGCCGCCTTCCTTGCCACCGATTCGACCGTAGTGGGCAAACAGTTCGCGGGCGGATTTCGAGAGTTTTGCCACACGCTCACGATACACCCGACGGTCCTGCCGGTCAATACGTACTGGGCTCACGTAGCCGCCGCGCGGTAATCTAGTTAGCGGAAATTGTCACCCAGTTACCTTGACATACGTGAGGGGGTTACGTATTGTAGTAGGTGGCACGGAGTCGTCAGCACGAGAGAGGGGGCGTCCTCAATGGCAATGAGCACCGAGACTCGTCCCGAGTACCGTTTCCAGCATGCCGGCGGTCGCAGCATCGCCGTCGTGAAGCGCGACGAGACCCGTTACCGGGTCACCACGGCCGAAGGTATGCCGGTCGCCTGCACCTGCCCGGGCTTCCACTTCCGCGGTGCCTGTAAGCACCTTGGCATGGTGGCGGCTGCGCTCGAGTCGCCGAGTGTGCGATTGGCGGATGAGACGATTGCGTGCGAGAGCTGCGGCGGGTCCATGCGAGTTGCGGACGCGTACACCCAACAGACCGCTGGCGGAATCCGCTTCCTGTGCGATGGCTGCAATGAGGACCTGGTTCTCCACACTCACGAGGAGGTGTAGCACGATGGCGGTCAAGACGAAACTTGGCACCGTAGCACATGCTCCGGAGGTAAGCACGGTTGGGGAAGCGCTGGTCTCACTGAACGGTGCGCTTTCGACATGGACTGACAGCGCCGCATGCAGCGATGGGATCGACCAGGTAGTGCGACAGTGGTTCTATGAGACCACGAAGGGATGGTTGAAAGCAGAAGGTTCACGCGAAGCATTGGCAGACCGCCTGCCGAGTCTGGAACGGCTGATTCGCGATTGCCTAAGTGCCGAGATCTCCTATCAGACCGACCTGGTCAAAGATGCCAAGGCCGAGCGCGCCGGCAAGGTCAACAATAACATGGGCCTGGGCATGGTCTCCGAGATCATCGCATCGGAGCCAGCGATCAAGTTTCTCAAGGCGTGGCTGAGACTGTACCCGAAGGGACGCGGAGTAAGCCAGCGGCCTGATGGGTCTGTGGAGGCCGTGGCCCGACAACAACCGCACGGATTTCCTGGAAGAGGTGGGGAGGCATGACAGCGCAGACAGTGGTACGAAAGGCTTCGGTCACGATTGACGCGGCCGCGATCAACATGACCTTGAGATTTCTCCGGTTCGGGGAATGCCTGGGGGGGAACCGGTAGCCTGTCTGATGCCGCCGTCGCCGAGGCGCTGAACGCCGCGACGGCCGCCTACATTCGTTCACGGCGTGACCGGGCCGCGTTCCGCGAGACGCTGATACAGCATATCCCCGCGATCACCCGCGCCTTGGACGCCAACATACGAGAGTCGCTACGTGTGGTGATTGAGGCCGACGCGAAGGCACTTCGTGACTCAACAGCGCGCGAAGACGAAGATTGGGAGACGCTGACCAAGGAACTGGGTTGGGAGCGGGCGGTCCTGCAATGGCTATACCCGAAGGGCCGTTAGGATCACATGCCCGGCGTGTGGCGGCGAGAGAGCTGCACGCCGGGCGCCACTATCGAGGGGGGGGTAAGCACGATGCGCGTCGCGCTCTACGCTCGCGTGAGCACGTTGGACAAGGACCAGGACCCGGGCACGCAGTTGCTCCCGCTCCGCGAGTTCATCCAGGCGCAGGGGTGGCAGCCGGCCGGCGAGTACGTCGACCATGCGAGCGGCACGGACCTTCGCGGACGGACTGCCTGGCGGGCGCTGCTCGATCAGGCCGCGCGGCGCCGCGTGGACGTCATCCTCGTTTGGAAGCTCGATCGCGCCTTCCGATCGGTGGCGCACATGGCGACGACCGTCGAGCAGCTGCGCCGGTGGGGCGTCGGGCTGCGGTCTTACAGCGAACCGTGGCTCGACACATCCGGGACGTCACCTGTCGGGGATCTGATGCTGAACATCCTGGCGAGCTTCGCACAGTTCGAGCGGGCGCTGATCGCGGAGCGCGTTCGGGCCGGCATGGACCGGGCCCGTCGACAGGGGAAGCACGTGGGCCGGCCGCCGGCGTTGAACGGAGACCTTGATGCCCTGCGGCCGCTGATTGAGGCGGGCACGCTTTCCCGGCGCCGCGCTGCCGCGCAGCTCGGCGTGACGACGTCCACCGTCAGCCGAACGCTGTTGCGAAAGGGGAGTCCGGCGCCGGTGGCTGGAAGCCGCGTCAACGCTAGTACCTCACCGCGGCAGTAGCCGGTCGAGAAAGGACTTCCTTATGCGACACGGCGCTCACCGGAAAATTCTCGCGGCAGCCGCGGCCGCCGTGGTCATCTCCGTCGCGGCACCCGCCTGGTCAGCCGGCGGCGCCGGTCCTGATTACTCGCCGCCGCCTGGTGCGCTGAACCCCGCCGTCACGCAATCGAACATCGGGTCCACCATCTGCGTCCGCGGCTGGACCCGGACCGTGCGACCGCCGCTCTCGTACACGTCGAAGCTGAAGCGCGAGCAGATGCGGCAGCGCCACCTGCCCGGCTCGCAGCAGGATCTCTTTACCAGACCCAATCGGGCGGGCGCCGACCAAGCACGACTGGCTCTCCGCCGGAGTGGCCGCCCCAGATCTTTACCGGCGGATGCGCCTCGCCGTACCAGCAGGCCAGCGCGACGGCGAGCACCATGTCGTCGTGGGCGCTCTCTCGCCACGCACCGTAGGTGTCGTGCGCATCAGCCGTGATCTTCACGCGGAAGGCGAGCAGCTCCTTGACGAGCAGATCGGCGAGCGCGAGGGACGACGCGATCTTGAGTCGCTGGGACTGCAGCAGCACCTGCACGGCACTTACAAGGTCGCGCTTCGGCACGCGGTATGCGCCGTCCTCATCCTGCGTGACGGCGTTGCCGCCTGTGATGCTGACGGCTACGGGACTGAGGCCGGCATCCACGAGGAGATCCACCACCGGCCGGCCGACGCCGGTGGCGTCCACGACTAGACTCGCCACATCCCGCAGGGGCGGGCGGTTGCACAGCGACCGGACTGACGCGACGATTTCCGGATACCGGGTGCCCAGCTTAAAGCGCTCAAGGTGGCGCACCTGGTAGATCGTGCGCTCTTGGGCAACGTCCTCCGCCGCGTGCGTGAGCTCCGCGATCGCGATCGCGGTGTAGTCCTGTGCCTGGCCCAGGTCGAGCCCAACGACGAAGTTGCTCATGATGATCCCTCCCCGAAGAGCGGTGATACGTCAGCGGTCAGCGCCGCGTCAATGAGATCGTGCGCGAAGACCTGGTCGTCCGTCTCGACAAACTCGCAGAGATACTCTTGTTTGAACCACCAGTCGCCCATGCCGGCGCGTTCCTCCGCCAAAAACTCCGGCGAAATGCGCGGGCATTCCGGAGCCGTAATTTTCACCCGGTCCCAGGCCGTGCCGCCGTTGGTCCAGGCTTCATAGAAAAATCCGCGCTTGCCGAACGGGGTCGTGAGACAGATCATGCGGCCCTTCGAGACGGCCAGCATCGGCCGCACGGCGTAGTAGAGCTCATCCGGCACGCGGGCAGCTTCATCGACGACGAGCAGCCGCACACCAGAGAAACCACGGACGGTTGCTTCGTGCCCCGGCAGCGAGACGATGCGCGAACCGTTCGCCAGCTCGAGCCGCAGCGCCGACTCAGCCTCGGCCGGGACGGGCGCGCCGATCGAGCGGTACAACCCGATGACTTTCCGGAACAACTCCCCGGATTGTCGGAGCGAGGGAGAGAGCAAAAGGACGAGCGCGGGCGGCCGGTACAACGCCTCATGAAGCGCCAAGGCGCTCGTCACAGTACTCTTGCCGGTCTGCCGGGCGGCCAGCAGCAGCGTGCGCGGCGCCGAGGACCGCAGTAGAGCGGCCTGCCACGGATCCGGCTGGAAGGCGGCCTGCTCGGTGAACGCGACCGGGTCGACAGCCGCGGCGAGGTCGAGCGCCAGCTCACGCAGCGCCATCGCTCAACCTCCGCAGCGCGCCGGCTACCGCAATCCGGGCTTCCGGGAAGGCGGTCAAGGTCTCGAGGACCGCCGACCGGACGCGGGTCCACTCGGGGAGGACCAGGACATTGACCTGGGGGCCCTGTTGGAGTTGCCCGAGCACCTCACCCAGAAGGCGCAGCGTGTTCGTTGCCTCCCGGATCGCGCCGAGCGCCAGTCGACCGTCGCCTTCCTTGTCCGCCTTGTCGAGCACGCCGAGTGCCTTGCCGTGGAGGTAGCGCACCTGGCCGAGCAGATCGTCTGCGCGGGCGACGGTCTCTGCCTCGGCCGCCTTCGCGATATGGGCCGACAAGTGCGCCTTGTGGCGCGCCACGGCATCCTTCGAAACGCGCCACCGTCGCGCTATGTCGCGGAACGCCTCGCCGGCGACGAGCGCCTGGTCGACCTCGGCGCGCGCCGGGTGCGTGCAGATCGTGCAGGTACGGGGCATCAGGCGGCACCCGCAAAGGCGCGCAGGATCGCGAGCGCCTCGTCCGACAGGTCCGCCAGGTCGAGCACGACGCCGCCAGTCCGCGGCCGCCGGGACTGGATGACGAGGATCCCGGCCTCAGCGTAGAACGCGATCCCCACGCGGCCGGTCTCGACGAGCTTGGCCGGGCCGGTGAGCGCTGGCGTACCTGCGCCGATCGGCACACCGCGTCCCACCGTCACCGCACAGACACGTGTCATGCGGCCGCCCCAACGTCGGCCGTAGGATCACGCCAGGCGCACGGAAATGGCCCGCCATTCGACGCGACGATATGGCCGGCTGTCCGAGCACAGAAGGCAAGCGTCGACCGGCCTTTTCTTGTCGGATTCATTAGCGGCTCATTGCAGGCCCGTCGCTGAGTCGTTCACGAGAAGGGCTGGCGGGATGACCCGCTGAATGGGGTTCAGGTGGTCGCCGGTTCAAATCCGGCCGGCCCGACCAGACTTATCAAACGTTCCTATTGAGGCCAGCCGTGACCCGACATTCCATTCCCGTGGCGCGGATCTTCGGGATCTCCATCGGGCTCGACTATTCCTGGTTCCTGATCTTTGTCTTGTTTACGTGGGCGCTCGCTTCCAGCTACTATCCGGCCGCCTACCCCACGTGGTCTCACACCGAGTACTGGATCATGGGCGCGATCACCGCCCTCGCGCTCTTCGTCTGCGTGCTGCTGCACGAGCTGGGACATTCGGTCGTGGCGTTGCGCTACCAGATCCCCGTTCGCAGCATCACCCTCTTCATCTTCGGCGGGGTCTCGCAGATCGAGGGGGAATCACACAGCGCCGCGGCGGAGTTCTGGATCGCCATCGCGGGCCCCGCCGTCAGCGGCGCGCTGGCCGTCGTCTTTACTCTCCTGCGGCCCGCGGTGGCCGCCGTGAGCCCGCTGTCGGCCTTGACGACGTACCTGGCCTACATCAACGGCGCGCTGGCCGTCTTCAACCTCATTCCGGGGTTCCCGCTGGACGGCGGCCGGGTGCTGCGGGCGATTCTCTGGAGCACGACGCACAGCCTGCGCAAGGCGACGCTGGTTGCCGCGACCGTCGGCCGCTTCATCGGGTTTGTCTTCATCGTGTGGGGCGCCACCCAGATTCTTGCGGGCCAGTTGGGCAACGGGCTGTGGATCGCGTTTATCGGGTGGTTCCTGGAGAACGCGGCGAGCGCGCAGGTGCAGCAGCAGGTCGTCGGGAGCCTGCTGGCCGGGCACACCGCGTCGGAGGCGATGAACCCCCACTACGTCAGCACCACGACGACGACCCGTCTCCAAGACTTGGTGGACCGGCATATCTTGGGGAGCGGGAGCCGAGCCGTGGTGGTCACACAAGACGGCGAGCCTGTCGGCCTGGTGACGGTGCACCAGGTCGCGGCGGTGCCGCGCGACAGATGGCCCACCTCCACCGTCGCGGACGCGATGACGCCCATCGCACGCGTGAAGCGCATCAAGCCGACGACCGGATTGTGGGAGGCGATGACCGAGATGGATCATGACGGCGTGAATCAGTTGCCGGTGACGGAGGATGGCCGGATTCTCGGAATGCTGACACGGGCCGACGTGATCAGCTATCTCCGCACCCTCCAGGAATTGGCACACCCACGACAGATACCACCTGATGGAGGGAGCCGATGAAACGCGCGCCGAGCGGGGTAGACGCGGTACGACAGTATCTCCAGAAGCGGATCGACCGCTGCGACGCGCGGATCGCGCGCGCGCGGAAGGCCGCCGCGGCCGCGCGGCGGCGGAAGACAGGACGGGCCCAACCGGCGAGCGGCGCGGACGTGGCGGAGCGGCGCGCCTATCGGGACGCCCTCAAGGCGCTCAACAGTATCTCATCCGAGGGGGCCACTTCTACCGCGCTGCGGCTCGCCGCGGAAGAGGTGGGCCGGGTGAAATCCGCGCTGGCCAAGATCTATGAAGTCACGCAGCACGCGAATCATGATATCTCCGAGGCGGGGGACTGGTCGATCGTCGAGGGAGAGGCGCAGACCGCGCTCAATATCGTGCACGAGGCCGAGAGGAGCAGGTAGTCCCCGGAGCCTCCGGCCGGGTTACATCCGGTCGCTTCCCTTGAAATACCGCCTCGCGTAGGCGACGATTTCTCTGCCCGTCGGATGGTCTACGGTTTCAGTGCCCACGACCTTCGCCCGCAGCGTCCGGTCGTGGTCCTGTAGGTAGTTGAGGAACTCGTCCTTGGCCGAGGACGGCCCGACGATGAGCACCGCATCAGTACCGTCAAGTGATCGCGCGACCTCGTGGAAGAACTTCGCGGCGTCCTCGGGGTGCTCTTTGGCCTCTCCCCGCCCCTTGGGATGCCGGTGGAGTAGGTGACGCGGGGATAAAATCGCCGTTTCATCGATCGGCTCCGGCTGCACGTGGCCCGCCGTCGCCGGCTGAACATGGAACACGTGGGCTTCTTTATGATCGACCCAGACGACCGCATGCGTCGGCATGATGTGATCCCAGGTGAGCCTATACTCGAGTAGAAGCATTCGAGGACCACCGGTTGGGGTCCTGGTTTACCGAGCGCGGAGGAACAATGCGGCATGTGCGCCTGACGGCGGGCGCCCCGGACGAGCCCGACGAGGACGATCTCGACCGGAGCCGCCGACCAGGGTCAACGCGGCACGCAGACCGGCCACCGCGGCGGCTCGACGGGACGGGCACATTTCACGGTATGTTTTAGCGTACATGCACTAGAATTAGCACAGCGATGAGCAAATTCCATTCTCCGCGCCCTCCCGAGCCGAACCTGGCCGGCATCGCCGCGCTCATCGGCGATCCGACCCGGACGGCGTTCCTGTTCGCGCTCCTTGATGGAGGCGCGCTGCCGGCGACCGAGCTCGCCTATCGGGCCGGCGCCTCCCCGCAGGCCGCGAGCGCACATCTACGGAAGCTCGTGGACGGCCGGCTCCTCGCCGTCAGCGCCTCAGGGCGTCACCGGCTCTACCGGCTGGCGGGGCACCATGTGGCAGAGGCGATCGAGGCGCTCGCCTTCATCGCTCCACCGCCGCGGATCGTCTCGCTGAACCAGAGCATCGCGATCGAGCGCCTTCGGGCCGGACGGACGTGTTACGACCACCTGGCGGGGCGACTCGGTGTCGCCGTCACCGATGGTCTGGTGACACGGGGCGCGCTGCGGCGGTGCGGGTCGGGTTTCGACGTGACGACGCGGGGTGAACGGTTCTTCCGGGAACTCGGCGTCGACGTGCCCGCGCTCCGCCGCGGGCGGCGCATCCTCGGCCGCGCCTGCACGGACTGGACCGAGCGCCGTCCCCACCTCGCGGGAAGTCTCGGCAAGGCGCTGCTGGACCGGTTCGTCGCGAATACCTGGCTGACACGCCCGAACGGCGACCGGTCGGTACAACTCACCGACCGCGGGCGGCGCGCGGTGGCGCGCCTATTCGAGGTGAACATATGAACCGGGATCGCCACCCTGCGGGTCAACGCCTTCCTGCACCGGCAGGGCGACCTCTACGAGCGGGTCAAGGAGATGCACCGCGAGCGAGGGTATCCCTGCCCATCATCGACGCGGCTCTGGCGGACGCGGGATTCTGCGTCCTCGGCCGCTGGGGCAGCGAGACATTCGACGAGGTGACGCCCGAAACACAGCGCGTCTTCTACGCGGCGCGCCGCGCCGTTACGGCTCCGCGGTGGTCGGATCGATTACCGTCGCGACTTCGGACACGCGGTTCGCCGGGAAACCACCCTGCCGGGCGTGCTCGCGAACCATGTCTTCGTTCGCCGCGATGTAGACGCAGTAGATCTTGTTGTCGGTCACGTAGCTCTGGACCCACTGGATCTGCGGACCCATCTTGCTGAGCACCCCGCACGACTTCTGCGAGATCGCGCGCAGCTCCGTCGGCGATAATTTTCCGGCGTTCGGAATCTCTCGCTCGATCACATACTTCGGCACATCGCTCCTCCTTGAACCGTGATACGGGACACGTTCGGAGCCTGCCAGCGGAGATTTCCATTTTGACGCCTGTACTCCTCTCATTAAAGGTACCCACCTCAACACCGGCGTGTTCGATCCGTTTGAGCAGACCGGCCTGCACTTTGACCCGCGCGTGGTGGAGATCTTCGAGCGCCTGGAACTGTAGCCGGCGGCCGTAGGGCGCCGCCGAGGAACCACGCGCCGCCCCCCAGAACCTGCCTGCGGCGGATCATTCGACCAGACGGACGGGGGGGGACAGATTGTGAAAGTGTCGGCGGCGGTCGCTCAGATCTTGAAGCGCGAAGGCGTCGAGTTCCTCATCGGCTACCCGGTCAATCCCATCATCGAGGCCGCCGCGGCGGCCGACATTCGCACCATCATCGTCCGGCAGGAACGTACCGGCCTCCACATGGCCGACGCGGTGAGCCGCATGTCGTCGGGGCAGCGCATCGGCGTCTTTGCGATGCAGCACGGGCCCGGCGCGGAGAACTCGTTCGGCGGCGTCGCGCAGGCGTACGGCGATTCGTCGCCGATCGTCGTGCTGCCGGCGGGTTACCCCCGCCACCTGACGAACGTCGCGCCCAACTTCAACTCCGCGCTGAACTACCGGCACATCACGAAGTGGGCGGAGCAGGTGCTGCTGCCGGCGGAGGCGCCGGCCGCAATGCGCCGCGCCTTCACGCAGGTGCGCAACGGGCGGCCGCGGCCGGTCTTGATCGAATTTCCCACGGACGTGCTGGCCTCGGACATCCCGGATCCGGTGAACTACCGGCCGCCCGCGGCGGTCCGGGTCGGCCCCGATCCGCAGGCGATCGAGACGGTCGCCGGCCTCCTCGTCGACGCGCAGCGCCCGGTGATCTACGCGGGGCAGGGCGTGCACTACGCGCGCGCGTGGAAGCCGCTCAAGGATTTCGCGGAATGGCTCGGCGCGCCCGTCACGACGAGCCTCCAGGGCAAGAGCGCGTTCCCGGAAACGCATCCGCTGTCGCTCGGCTCGGGCGGGCGGTCGATGCCCAAGCCGGTGCACGACTTCCTGGCGAACAGCGACGTGATCTTCGGGATCGGCTGCAGCTTCGCGACGACCAACTACGGCGTGACGATGCCGGCGGGCAAGACGATCATCCACGCCACGCTCGATCCGGCGGACGTGAACAAGGATCTGCCGGCCGACCACGTCGTGATCGGCGATGCCGGTCTCGTCCTCACAGCACTGCTCGCGGCGGTGAAGGACCGGGTGCGCGCCCCGCGTCAGGAGCGCGCCGCGGCCGTCTCGCGCGAGATCCGCACCGGACGGGACGCCTGGCTCGCGGAGTGGACGCCGAAGCTCGCGTCCGACGAGACGCCGCTCTCGCCGTATCGCGTGATCCGCGACCTCTGGCGGACCGTGGACGTGGCCAACACCGTTATCACGCACGACGCCGGCAGTCCGCGCGACCAGCTCTCGCCCTTCTGGCAGGTCGAGTCCCCGCTGTCCTACATCGGGTGGGGCAAGACGACCCAACTCGGCTACGGGCTTGGGCTCGCGATGGGGGCGAAGCTGTTCGCGCCCGAAAAGCTCTGCATCAACGTCTGGGGCGATGCCGCGATCGGATTCACCGGCATGGACTTCGAGACGGCGGTGCGCGAGCGGATTCCGATTCTGTCCGTCCTGCTGAACAACTCGTGCATGGCGATCGAGCTGCCCGTGATGCCCGTGTCCACCGAGAAATACCGGAGCACCGACATTTCCGGCAACTACGCCGCGTTCGCCCAGGCCCTGGGCGGCCACGGGGAGCGCGTCAGCGAACCGGGGGAGATCGTCCCGGCGATCAAACGGGCGATCCGGAAGACCAACGAGGGCGTGCCGGCGCTGCTGGAGTTCATCACCTCCCGGGAGATCGAAGTCTCAGTCTTCAAGTAGCGCGCCGCGCGCGATCGGGATCTCGGCACTCGCCCCCGCGCCTGCGTGGCAATACATTTGTTCGTACTCTCAGGACCTGAGTCCGATTTCCGCCGCCAGACGTGACCTCGGGCGAATTTCGGGTATGTAGAGTCCTTCACAACTCGCAGAGTCGGGTGCTCGCAGTATTGTGGGGTTATGCGGGCCCATGCTAGTTTCAAGGCACAGTCCGCGCACTCCCGGGGGAGAAGGGCATGGATCACACGGCGGGCGGCTGTCGCCCGCACCACCGGCACCACTTGTATGTCAGCCTCACGCTCGCAGTCCTGCTCGGTGTCGCCGCGGCCAGCGGATCCCATCAACAGCCCGCAGATGCCCAAACCTGGCTTCAGACCGGTTGGCAGGCATACCAGGCCGGGCATATGGCCCAGGCCCAAACTGCCTTCGCCAAAGCCGTCGCCAGCACGCCCGAATCCGCGACCCCGGCGGTCTGGATGGGCGCGGTCATGGTGGCTCGGGGCGACAACGTGCACGCGGGCCACTGGTTCCGTCAGGCGCTGCTGCTGCACCCCAGCACCACGCAGGCGCGGTACGCGCTCGCGTGGCTCGGCCGTCTCGGGCAGCCCGCGAACGCACAAATCGATATGAAGAGCGTCCTGGGACGCTGGGACACCAGCACGGCCGAAGGCATCGCGCAGTTCATCCACGCGGCGAATCCCGGCATCACCGCGAAGCAGGCGCTGTGGGAAGGCCGTGCGATCCACGAGGCCGCGAGTCAGGAAGGCGTCGACCAGCGTCTCATGACCGCGGTCGTCTGCGTCGAGAGCGCGTTCGACCCGGGCGCGGTCTCGCCGGTCGGCGCCCTGGGGCTCGGGCAGTTGATGCCGCAGACGGCCGCGGAACTCGGCGTGAATCCGCACGATCCGTGGCAGAATCTCGTCGGCGCGGCGAGGCTGCTCCGGGCGAACCTGTCGGAGTTTCACACACTGCCGCTGACGCTCGCGGCGTACAACGCGGGCGGCCGGGCCGTCCGTCAATACGGCGGAATCCCCCCGTTTCCTGAGACCCGCTCGTATGTCTGGAAGGTGCTGTCGATCTTCGGCGGGCTCCTCGTCTAGAGACGGTCGCGCGGTCGACCCGAGCGGTCTCTATCCCCTCGTATAGCGAGTCGAGACAGCAGCAGTGCGACTACGCTGGAGCAGGCGGCGTTCGCACTCCTGACATTGCGCGATGAGCGCCGGGTCGTCCAGCGTCGGCACGCAGATGACTTCGCCCAATCGCAACCCCGCGAATGATGCCTCCACAACCGCCTCCGGTGTCGCGGCCTGGACTCCAGCGGCAGCGTACCGTGTCAAGGCCGCTTGGTTATGGAACCCGCTGTCCACGACGCCGGGGCAGAGTGCCTGCACCCGGACCCCGGTGCCCTGCAGCTCGTTGTGGAGCAGCTCGATGAACGTTTTCAGGTAGCCCTTTGTCGATACCTGAAGGACGCGCTTCGGAAGCGGGGCGGAAGCAGGCATCGATGCGCTGAAAACCAGAGCGGTGGCCACGCCGATAATGGTCCCGTGGCCTCTGGCGACCATGCCTGGCAGCGCCGCGCGGGTCAGACGCACGGGGGCGAGCACCTGAAGGTGAATAACCTCCTCCGCCAGGTCGGGGTCTTGGTCGACGAAACTGGTGAACAGCCTCTCGCCGGAGTCGAACCCCGCGTTGTTGACGAGGATTTCAAGCTTGTCGGTTTTCTGTATCCGTTTCTCCACCGAATGTAAGTCGGCCGGCTTGGCGAGATCGGCGACCAGCACCTCGACCTCGATCCCGTGACCTTCGCGCAATCGCCGTGCCAGGTTTTCAAGGCGTTCACGGCGTCGAGCGACGACAATGAGGTCATAGCCATCGCGGGCAAGGTGCTCAGCGAAGGCCGTACCGATACCGGATGACGCGCCGGTCACGAGGGCGCTGAACCGGTGCTTGGCAGTCGGGGCCATGTGATCATACCTCGCTTCTGTGGTCGTCCTGCGTGAGAAGTGTGTTTCGTGTCGGCACCGCGGACTCACCTCGTGGCATGGTCGCGTGTTTCTGGGGAAAAAGGACAAGTGACGACGTCGGAACACGAGGGCGACGCATGAAACGCCTCCTCGCTTTGAGCTTCGCGGCCTGCGCGATCGTAAGCGCAACTGCGCTCAGTCCGTTAGGCGCGTCCGCGCGCGTACGGCATATCCCGATCAGCCACGCGCCGAGGCCGCCGCTGACCACGATCGTCATCCGTCCGTCATCCGCGACGACACCGGACGCGGGGACGAGTGCGGCCTGCGCGACGTGCCCGCAGAGCAGCACCACCGCCTGCGCCGGCTGCCCGCCGAAGGCGGTGCAGATCAACCTCGTACAGGTACACCTGTAGCCGCGTCACATAGACTGTAAATCGGCCGCGCGACCGAATCCGCGCGGCCGATGGCAGGCGTGCACGCCCCCTGGGCCGAAAGCAGGCCCCGTGGACTGGGGCATGCGCAACCGCCTGAGCCGCATCATCCGGCCGGAGACCGGCCGGACCGTCATGCTGGCCGTGGACCATGGCTATTTCATGGGCCCCACGACGAAGCTCGAAGTCCCCCGGAAGACGATCGAGCCGCTGCTGCCGTTCGCGGACTCGCTTATGGTGACGCGCGGCATCGTCCGGTCGTCGCTCGCGCCCCAGGCCGCGGTGCCCATCGTGCTGCGCGTCTCGGGCGGGACCAGCATCCTCGCCGAGGATCTGTCCGACGAAGGCATCATGACGACGATGAAGGACGCGGTGCGGTTGAACGCGGCCGCGGTCGCGCTGTCGATCTTCATCGGGACCCGGCACGAGCGCGAGACGCTGCTGAACCTCGGCGCGCTCGTCAGCGAAGGGCACGAATACGGCATGCCGGTGCTGGCCGTGACCGCGGTCGGAAAAGAACTCGAGAAGCGGGACGCGCGGTATCTCGGCCTGGCCTGCCGGATCGCGGCGGAGGCGGGCGCGCAGATCGTCAAGACGTACTACTGCGAGGGCTTCGATAAAGTGGTGGAGGGGTGTCCCGTGCCGCTCGTCGTGGCGGGGGGCCCGAAACTCGACACCGAGATGGACGTCTTTGAACTGACCGCGCGCGCCGTGCAGCAGGGCGCCGCCGGCGTCGACATGGGCCGCAACATCTGGCAGCATCCCTCGCCCGTCGCGATGCTCAAGGCGGTCCGCGCGATCGTGCACGAAGATGCCTCGCCACAAGACGCCTTCGCGCTGTTCCAGCGCGCCGGAGCGGAGGGGCAGGCCGCGGCGAGACGATGACGCGGATGCGGGCCGCCGTGTATTACACGAACCGCGACGTCCGGCTCGAAGACCGTCCGATTCCCCCGATCGGCCCCGGCGAGCTCCTGATGCGCATCGAGCGCAGCGGCATCTGCGGCAGCGACGTGATGGAGTGGTACCGCCGGCACCGCGCGCCGCTCGTGCTCGGCCACGAGGTCGCGGGGACGGTCGCCGCGGCGGGGGCGGGCGTCCAAGGCTACCGCGCCGGGGATCGTATCACCGCGGCCCACCACGTGCCGTGCAACGCCTGCCGCTACTGCCGGCGCGGCCGCCACACGATGTGCCACACGCTGCACACCACGAACTTCGATCCCGGCGGGTTCGTCGAGTACACCCGGCTCAGCCCGATCCACGTGGACCGCGGCGTGTTCCCGCTGCCGGCCGCCGTCTCGTTCGACCAGGCCGTGTTCGTAGAGCCGCTGGCCTGCGTCGTGCGCGCGCAGCGCATCGCGCCTGTCCGCGGGGACGACACGGTCTTCGTCGTAGGCAGCGGGATCATCGGCCTGCTGCACGTCAAGCTCGCGCGGGCCGCCGGCGCGCGGCGGATCCTGGCGAGCGACGTGTCGGACTACCGGCTCGCGGCGGCCGGGCGCTTCGGCGCCGACGCCGCGTTCCGGCCGGACGGCGATCTCGCCGCGCAGGTGCGGGACGCCAACGAGGGCCGGCTCCCGGACCTGGTCATCGTCTGCACCGGCGCCGGGACGGCGATCGCCCAGGCGCTGCGGTGTGCGGAGCCGGGCGGCACGGTGATGCTGTTCGCGCCGTCGGGCCCGGAGTTCGCGTTGCCGGCAATGCCGTTCAACGAGACGTTCTTTCGCACGGACCTCACCGTCACCACGTCCTACGGCGCGGCGCCGGCCGACTACGCCGAGGCGCTCGACCTCATCGCCCGCGGGCAGGTGCGCGTCGACGACATGATCACCCACCGCCTGGGGCTGTCGGACACGGCGGAGGGCTTCCGGCTCGTCGCGGCCGCCGATGACTCCATTAAGGTCACCCTCGACCATAGCCGCTAAGGTAGATCCGGTGCGCGATGCGCCGGCCGGGCAGGGCTTGGCGCGCATCCAGAGAACCTAAGCGCGGGGGTTGGCCCGCACAACGCACACGGTCACCGGGGTCCGAGCAGCGCCGGCATCGGAAGGCGGCCTCGGATGATCTGTCCGCGCTGCGCTGCGCCCGCCATCCCCGGCGCCACGTTCTGCACCCAGTGCGGCGCCCCGCTTGGCCTCCCGGACGCGGGATCGGCCACCCCGGCCGCACCGGCGCCGCAGGGGCCGGCGGAACGCAGCCTGTATGCGTTCGCGCTCGCCGGCGTCGGCTGCCTCGCGCTCCTCTTCGGGCTGTTCCAACTCGTCGTGCTGCTGTCGATCGCGAAGTCGTTCGGCGTGTTCCTCGTCGCGGCGATTCTGGCAATCCTGCCCGTCCCGATCTACGCGGCGCTGATCCTCGCGCTCGACCGGCACGTCCGCGAGCCGGTGTGGCTGCTCGCCGGGGCGTTCTTTTGGGGCGCGGTGGTCGCGACCAGCTTCGCGATCGTGCTGAACACCGGGGCGGGGGTCATCCTCAGGTCGCTGATCGGCGCCGACCCGGGCCTCGCCCGGCAGCTGACCGCGTCCCTCTCGGCGCCGCCGGTGGAGGAGACCTCGAAAGGCCTGGCCCTGCTCTTGATCTGGGTGTTCTTCCGCGCGCAGATCAACGACGTCGTGGACGGCATCGTGCTCGGGGCGCTCGTGGGCCTCGGCTTCGCGATGTCGGAGAACATCAACTACTTCGCGCGCGCGTACGCCGACGGCGGGCTGATCGGCGCCGGCATCAACTTCTACGGCCGCGTCATTCTCGGGGGGTTCGGCCACTCGATGTACACGGCCGCGACCGGGGCGGGCCTCGGCCTCGCCGCCGAGACGACGAACCCGCTGGTCCGCGGGATCGCGCCGGTGGCCGGATGGTGCACGGCGATGTTCCTACACTTTCTCTGGAATACCGTGCCGGCGTTTATCGATCCCCTCGTCGGCAACGTGGGCGCGGCCGTTCAGCTGCTGCTGATCATGCCCTTCCAGGAGCTCGTGCTCTCGCTGCCGGGCATCGCGACGCTGCTGATCATCACGTTCATCGCCTGGCGGCGCGAAAACACGGTCATCGCAGAGTACCTGCGGGACGAGGTCGGCCGCGGCGTGGTGACGCCCGGCGAGTACGCGGTGCTGAGCGACGACCGCAGCCGAACCCGGCGGGTCTGGCAGAGCCTGTTCGCGTACGGTCCGGCGGCCTGGTATGTCCTCCGGCAGTTCTACAATGAAGCGGCGGCCCTGGCGTTTCGGAAGTGGCACACCGCGAGGGGCGAGCGGCTGCCGTCGTACCTGCGCGGCCAGAGCGAAGACGCGCACCGCGCGCGGCTTGCGCATCTGCGGCGGCGGCTCCAGGTCATCGGCGTAACGGCCGGATAGGGAGGACACAGTGAACACGGGACCACTGGTGACCGGACTGCTGATCGTGCTGGCCTCCGCGGCCGTCTACCTGCTTGTGTTGTGGCTGATCGACCCGTACGAGCGCGAGCCGCTCTCCGACCTCGGCCTCGCGCTCGTGGCCGGCGCGGTGGTCGCGCCGCTTATCACGCGCGCCGTCGAGGCCGCATTGGGTATCCCGTCGTCGCTCCAGCCCGCGGCGTTTGCCGTGTTCTCGGCCGGGCCGCCGAACCTCTGGGGCGCCGTCGTCGAAGAGGCGGCCAAGGCCCTCGTCGTGCTCGCCGCGTTCATGCTGTTCCGGCGTGAGTTCGACGACACGCTCGACGGGCTGATCTACGGGGCGGCGGTCGGCGCCGGGTTCGCGCTCGCGCAGTCGCTTCTGTATCTTCGCACGCTCGCCTCGCTCGGCGCCGCCGCACAGCCGGCGCCGGGCTTCCTGTTCTCGATTTTCGTGGCCGGCTTGAACCAGTGTTTCTTCACGAGTTTGTTCGGCGGCAGCCTCGGCGCGCTGCGGGAGGCCGGGCCCCGGTCCGGCGGGCGAGCCATCCTGCCGCTGCTCGGCTTCGCCGCGGCCGCGATCTATCACGTCGGGTACACGGGGCTCGGCTACCTCGCCACGACACCGCCGGGCGCCGCGGCCTGGGCACCCTGGGCCGGCATGGCGCACCGTCTCGTGGACTGGGTCGGCGTGATCGTACTCCTGCTGCTGGTGCGCTGGGCCTGGGAGCGCGAGCGCTACGTGTTCGGCCGGACGCTCGGCGACGAAGTGGCGACGGGCACCGTCACGGCCGACGAGTTGTCGTTCCTCACCGCCGGCGAGCGCGGCCGCCGGCAGTGGCACGCCTGGCGGCGGGCAGGGTGGGGACACTATCTGGCCATCCGGCGGCTCCATCAAGCCCAAGCCGAGCTGGCCTTCGCGAAGTGGCGGCGCCTTCGCGGCGTCGCTGACGACACGGACATCGACCGGCTGCGCGACACGATCCGTCACCTACGCGCGGCGGCGGGGGCGCGTGCATGAGTGTGCCGGCGCAGTCGGGAGGCGGCAGCAAGACCTGGCTCATCGGCGCCGGGGTGGGCTGCGGCTGCCTCACCCTCGCGGTCGCGGCGGTCGTGATCGTGATCGTCATCGCGGGTATCGCGGGCCGGTCGGGCGGCCAGGCCCCGGGACCCGGCGGACAGCCGGCGCCGGCGCAACCTGGTGCCGGTCAACCACAACCCGCGGGACCGCCGCAGGCCCCCGGCGGGCTGCAGATCCCGGTCTCCACGGTGCGGGTCGACCAGAACCGCCGGCCGGTCGCGCCCACGGATCAGTTCCAGGCCGGCGAGGTGGTCGGCGTGGTGGCACAGTTTGTGGCGATCCCGCAGCCGGTGAACCTCGGGTTCGTGTGGCTCAAGGTCGAGGGCGGGCAAAACGCGACCCCCCTCGGGCCGCCGTCGCCCCTTCAATTGACACCGGACCTCCAGGGCAAGCAGGCCGTGATCACGCGCGGCGACATCCCCGCGGGCCGCTACCTGTTCGTGCTGTTCCTGCCGGGCGCGGGCGACCAGATCCAGGTCGTCGCATCGCACGCCTTCGAAGTCCAGGCGCGTCCGTGACCGGCGTCGGGAGGTGAGAGGATGACCTGTCCACGGTGCGGCGCGCCGGCGGTGGCCGGAGCGGCCTTTTGCACACACTGCGGGGCCCCGCTCTCCGGAACGGCGGCCGCGCAGCCAGGATCCGGCGGCGGCACGGCCGTCGCGGCGGCCCACGCGCCGGCGGGCCCGGAGCGCGGCCTGCATTTTCTCGCGCTCGGCGGCCTCGGCTGTCTCGGACTGCTCCTCGGCTTCTTGCTGCTGCTCATCCTGCTCGCACAGGCGCAGTCGTTCGGCGTGTTCGTCCTGAGCGTGCTGCTGGCGATCCTGCCGGTGCCGATTTACGCGGCGCTCATCGTGTCGCTCGACCGCCACGTCCGCGAGCCGTTGTGGCTGCTCGCGGCGGCGTTCTTCTGGGGCGCCGTCGTCGCGTCGGTGCTCGCGGTGTTCTTCAACGGTATCGCGCTCGGGATCTTTAACGCGCTCGCGGGGCCGAATTTGGCGCTGCCGCTCGCGGCGTCGTTCGTCGCGCCGCCGGTTGAAGAGACGGCGAAGGGGCTCGCGCTGCTGTTGATCTTCCTGTTCTTCCGCGCCCAGCTGAACGACGTCGCCGACGGCATTGTGCTCGGCGCGCTGGTCGGCCTCGGGTTCGCGATGACCGAGAACATCGGGTATTTCGCGCGGGCGTTCGCGCAGGGCGGACTCGTCGGTGCCGGCATCAACTTTTTCGCGCGGGTCCTCTTCGCCGGATTTCTCCACCCGATGTGCACCGCCGCCACCGGGGCCGGGCTGGGACTGGCGGAGGAGACGACGAATCCCCGCGTGCGGATCGCCGCGCCGATCCTCGGCTGGTTCGCGGCGATGTTTCTCCACTTCCTGTGGAACACGGTGGCGGGGCTCCTCGGCGCCGCCGCCGCGGCGAGCGGCTCGGGCGCGGTCCTGCTCGTCCTGCTGCCGTTCCAGACGCTCGTGCTGCTGATCCCCGGCGTGGTGACGCTGCTCGCGATCACGATTTTTGCGTGGCGCCGCGAGTCCAGCGTCCTTACGACCTACCTCAAGGACGAGGTCGATCGGGGGGTCGTGCTGCCCGGCGAATACGCGCTGCTCGGCGACGATCGGGGCCGGGCCCGCCGCGTGTGGAGCACGCTGTTCGCGCACGGGCCCGCCGGCTGGTACACGCTGCGGCGCTTCTACAACGAAGAGGCGTGCCTCGCGTTCCGCAAGTGGCACACCGCGCGCGGCGAGCAGCTCCCCTCGTATCTGAGCGCCCGCAGCGAGGACGCGCATCGCCGGCACATCGCGCAGTTGAGAACGCAGCTCCAGCACATCGGCGTGGCGACCGACTGAACAGGGGAGGACGGCGCAGATGACGTGTCCACAGTGTCACTCGGAGAATCCGGCGGGCAGCCGCTTCTGCCATAAGTGTGGCGCCGCTCTGTCCCCGGCGCCCGGCGGGACCCTCGCAACCGGGGCCACGCCCGGCGCGCTTCCGGCCGGCGATGCGCCGGCGCACCGTCACTTCGCGCCGACCGCCACCGTGCTGCTGGTCGGCGTCGGGGTCGTCGCCCTGGTGTTTCTGCTCATCCTCGGCGCGGGCGCCGCGTTCGTCATCCGGGCCGCCCATCAGCACACCGTGGCGCAGGCCGGCGGGATTCGCCCGGCCACGCCGAACCCGGCGCCCGGTCCAGCCGGTCAACCCGCACCCGCAGCCCCGGCCCAACCGCCCATGGCACCGACCCTGCCTCCGCCGCCGCCCGCGGGTGGCGGGGGAGCTCCCGCGGCTCCAGGGGCTCCTGCACCCACGGTCCCGCCGCCTCCACCGGCTGTGGGCGGAGCCCCACCCACAGCCCCGACGCCCCCGCCGCCGGCACCCTCCGGTCCAGGCGCCGGCGGGGCGCCGACGCCGATTCCCGTACCGCCTCCACAGGGCGGCGGCTCGGGGCAGCC
>Ga0207416_1001266_pt1 | contig 35242 bp, 39 predicted proteins | sample PaiPotPPM11metaG_FD_184107 | JGI IMG/M metagenome (GOLD analysis project Ga0207416, IMG submission 184107) | Iron sulfur acid spring bacterial and archeal communities from Banff, Canada, to study Microbial Dark Matter (Phase II) - Paint Pots PPM... ...
TCCCGCTGGATTTCCCATGTGCGCACCATACCACAAGAATCCGGGAATGTCACTATATTATGCAACACTCAATAGGATGAACGGGCAGATAGATTTGTTGTTTAGTTCTTTAGCAGAGGCTATGGGGGCGCGTGCGATTGGCATTATCCTCTCTGGGTATGGTGGCGACGGTACTGAGGGATGCAAACACATCAAGGCACAGGGAGGAAAAACCTTTGCTCAGGACAAGTCTGCTGAAGTAGAAGGCATGCCTCTCAGTGCTCAGGCTTCAGGCTGTATTGATTTCGTTCTGCCGCCCGGCAAAATTCCAGCTGAACTACAAAGATTGGTAAGAACTATTGCAACCAAGAAGAAACATGATTTCGACCCGAGGATGTTCCTTACCACCATCGGTGAGGGTCGGACAATTGTGCTGGTTCCAAGGAAACAAACAATCTTCACGCAGGGGGACACGGCTGACACAGTCTTCTACATCCAGAACGGTAAGGTGAGACTCACCGTCGTCTCGGAGAAAGGCAAGGAAGCTACGATAGCCATATTGAATCCGGGCGATTTCTGCGGAGAAGGTGGCCTTGCGGGACAGCCTCTACGCATGGGGTCTGCAATCGCGATGACAGATTGCGAACTCATGCGAATCGACAAGAAGGCAATGATGCTTGCGCTTCACCGCGAAAATACAATGTCCGACATGTTTACGGCATATTTGTTGGGGCGGAACATCCGATACGAAGCGGACTTGGTTGACCAACTCTTTAGCTCCAGCGAGAAGAGGCTAGCTCGGATTCTGCTGTTGCTGGCTCACTTCGGAAAGGAAGGCGTACCCGAGACTGTAATCCCTAAGATCAGTCAGGAGACCCTGGCCGAGATAATAGGCACAACCCGGTCGCGGGTCAGTTTTTTCATGAATCGGTTCAGAAAGTTAGGCTTCATTAATTATGGCGAGGGCGGCCTGCAAGTTCATAGTTCACTTCTCAATGTCGTTCTCCACGACTAGAACTTGATTCCGAAAAATGTGGCTATGCTCTCGTGCGGACCTAGCCACTCTCGGCTTCGCCATTTCCTTGGTGACCTCTGCGAGTGTCGCCTTGTCCGATTGCTTCTTTGCTTTTCTTTTACCCATACACCATGATTTCACGACTCCAGCGCGTTTACTGGTCAATTTGGATCAAGCGAACTTTAAACTGCTAATAAATAAGTAGTGAGGTGATTATCACCTTCCCCTCTTTCAGGTCTTCTGACCTAAGCCAGTCCATCTGAAGTCTGCCCACCTTAGGTTTTCCAGCGAGAGAGCGGTGTAACCCATGATGGTTTTTGAAGCGATCCTGAACGAAGTCGACCAACTCCACAGCGTCAGTACGCGTCTTGAGGGACTGGCGGAACAACATGAGCCTGTGTCAGAAGCACTCACGACTAGCGCGGAAATATTCGCAACACTGCAACTATATTGGCAGTCGTGGTGGCGACTAAAAGGCCCAAGTTGATCTGAACACAGCTAAAAAAAAATCTGCTTAGGGCAAGGACGGAGGGCGCTCCTAACTCAGGCGCATTTGCGCTTAAGCAATGGCTCAATTTCGTGATTGATCTCAAACTTCACTGGCGTGCCACACGACTGGCAGGTCGTTTGGTGTAACCCACCGTTCAAGCTCATCGCTTCCAGTTTGTTGGGCCGCAGGCATTTGGGGCAGGTGATTATCAGATACCCTGCATTGTCTCTCGGAACGAAGAGTGGAGCAATGTCACTTTTCTCTCTTTCCGACCTGATAGGAGAAGCTCGTAAAAGCTTGCCGATTTCCTGAAAAAGCTCTGTGATCGCGTATTGTCCTTTTTGCAAGAAAGCGTCAGCCAATATCCCACTTGGATTCTCAACTGGGATGTACTCTCCACTAACAGCTATTGTTGCGATGTGCGGAAATCGCTTCCGTACAATCGCCAGAAATTCGAATCCCGACATCCGGGGCATATTCAAATCGGAAACGATTAAATCAGGCAAGGACTTGCTGAGCGCATGTAATCCATCCAGTCCGTCCGCTGCTGTGAGAACCTCATAACCCTCACGTTCCAAAATCTGCCTTGCGGTTTCGCGTATTGAGGGTTCATCATCCACCACTAAGATGCGAAAGCGGAATTGAGCCACGCCATTTGCTTCTGTGGGCGGGATACCTTCATTCGAACGCGCTCCCTTTTCGGCCGCGACAGTATGCTGTGGCATTTTTTGAATGTCTAATTCCGGGAGGACCGATTTACTCGAAAGGTCTTTTTGACCAGGAAGCATTGCACGCCCTCCCCTTGCATATTCGAGAGTTGTCCGAATAATATTCGGCAGCACTCAACCCAAGCTGTTCAATATTGACCGGCCTGGGGACATACTTCCACCGTGTCAAATCAGGTTGTACAAACCTTAAACCCTTTAGCACTAACGCTGCATTTATGAAGCTGCACCGGGTTTTTGTCGTATCCTACACGATCGGCTGGTTAATGAAGCTCACGATTATTGCAGTCGCACTTGGCTGGTTCCTTCGTTGATACTCGGTCAACGAGTGAAATAGAGATTTTACGCCAACAATACTGGTGCTCGTGGCTTAACGCCTGATAGATTAGCCTTTCTATCCACTTAAATGTCCGAGTCAGAACGAGTTTTTCTTTCCGCTGAATGGCGAGATCTCGTGATGTTGAATTACGAGGTCGAACCCAATCTCTTGAGTCGGTACGTCCCACCTGGCACAACGCTTGACGCATTCAACGGACGAACATACCTTTCCCTGGTCGGATTTCGGTTCTGCAACACCAAGCTGCTGGGCTGTTTCCCGGTTCCGTTTCACATCAATTTCGATGAAGTAAATCTGCGCTTCTACGTCCGTCGGAAAGAAGGCAATGATGTTCGACGAGGTGTTGTGTTCATTGCCGAGGTGGTGCCCAGACGAGCAATTGCGATGACCGCTCGCCTGGTGTACGGGGAGAACTATACTCACCTGCCGATGAAGCATCGCATCGAAACGCAAGGGTTGAACAAGACAACGGAGTATCGATGGAAAGCCGGCGACCAGTGGTGCACGCTCTTTGCTCAGACCGTTGGTCTCCCGTCACATCCTCAGGAAGGGAGTCTGGAACAGTTCATTACCGAACACTTCTGGGGTTATTCGACCCAACGAGCCGGCGGCTGTGTGGAATACCACGTTTCGCATGTCCCTTGGCAGGTATGGGCGTCCGCGAACGCTAGATTTGAAGGGGAAACCAGCGCTCTTTACGGTGGCGAACTCGCAACAGTTCTTCAACGCCGCCCTGACTGCGCGTTTGTCGCAGACGGTTCGCCCGTGATTGTCTTCCGGGGTAATGGAGTTCAATGACATCATCAAACCATGAATCGGAACCCTCCGTCCCTAGTAAGGGTTGGATTCTTTTCGACGGAGGATGCGGGTTCTGCTCTCGTTGGGTTCACTTTTGGGAGAAGATAGTTGCAGGCAGGGGCTTTGCGCTTAAAGACCTGCAAAGTGCTTATTCTGACGGTAGCTTGCAAATCTCGCAGGAGAATCTGCTGGACGACATACAAGTATTGACGCGCGCGGGAAAATTGGAATCGGGTGCCAACGCATACCTCTATGTGACCCGGCAAATCTGGTGGGCATGGCCTTTCTACGGAATCTTTAGTTTGCCAGGTTTCAATTGGATACTTTGGCAGAGCTATCGTTGGTTCAATCGAAATCGATACAGAATATCTCGCCACTGTCCGTTACCTGAACACCCGCCAAATGCTGACAAAACGAGTGGACGCGATAGCTGACGAAACCAGGCGTTGACACTCATTGACCCTCGAACCGGGTTCCTCAATGAGTGATATAGAGATTTTCCACCAATTGACAGCCCCGATTCCGAGAAGCAAGATTTGGCAAGGACCCCATTCTCAAGTCAGCGCCAATGATTGGGCGCCCTGCCGGGCTCGCTTAAAGCTGGAGGCTTTATATGCGATCGAAGATTATTAGATGTGCATTCGCAATCGGGATGCTGATAGCAATGAGCGTCTTCGCACAAGCCCCGGGGGCAAAACCGGACAAGGCGCCATCGCCGGCGTCCGTAGCTCAGGTACAGGGGCCACAAAGGGTCAGCGTCAAAGAGTATGTTCAAAAGAAGAAGCTCGTCCGCATGGTCAACCCTATTTACCCACCTGCTCTCAACAAGCGCCTAAATGGCACAGTCGTTCTTCACGTAGTCGTTGCTAAGGACGGTGCTGTCAACAGCGCCCGATATGTTTCCGGCCCGCCTAATCTCAAGAACTCGGCGCTTAATGCAGTGCTGCAATGGCGATATAATCCGACTCTGGTCAATGGCGTGCCTGTCGAGGTCGAAACCACGGTCTCGGTAGTGTTTCCACGACCTGAAAAGGTACCGCCGCCGGTCGCATGGTCGAACTTCCGATAAAAAAAAAGGGCAAATCGGGAGCTGACTGTCGAAATCAGGCGTTTACGCTCAAAACCCCTCAATGAGCGTTATCGCGATTTTTCGCCAAGTATGATGAGCGGCATACGGCTAAAATGCAGCTTGGTAAAAACGTGAACAAAACAAGCTCGTTTTTTGCGCTGCTTATAGCCTGCATCTTTGGGGCGCTGAGCGTGTTTATGATCCAGTTTCCAGACCGCATTGGCGCGGTCGCTATCCTGCTTTTCCCAGGCGCCGTTCTTGGCATTGTAATGAGCGGGAATGTCCACGATTTCCGTATGTTGGTAGTTGCACTCGGGAACTTCGCTTTCTACTTTGCAATTTCGTATCTCGTATGGGAATTGTGGGAAAGGCATACCCACAAAACTGATGCATCAGCGGCAAACCGGAAGTAATCCACGTTTGATTGCGATCATTTGCTAAATCAGGCGATGTCACGACTTTGCGCCTTTTCTTCGCTTAAAAACGGGGTCGATAAGTGCAATGGCGATATTTCAACATATGACCGACACTCGTCCCCCCACAACTGCTTCAAGCGGAGAATACAATTCCGGAAGCCTGCATCAATGTACTCAGCGCCCCGTTAATCCTTCTTCTCCTCCTCGATCCTTGTCCCCTCTTCCGTGACAGTCGTTCCCGGCGACACGGAGAGCAAGAAGTATCTTTTGCCTCCGTCAAGGACGACGAGGTTGTTCGATTTGTTAAAGAACGACCCCGGTACAGTCCGGATCGACCGTGTAGCTTCCGGGCGCCGGATGATCTGTCCAGTCTTCGATTACACCGTTGCTGCTCCTGGTCGTGCGAATGAGGCCGATCGTCCCATCTCCGTTAAGGACGTTGATGCCAATCTGGGCGATAGCGCCACCCACGACATTGCTCACGCCCGTCCTGCGGAAGGCATACGTCCCTTTGAGACTGGCAACGCTACAGCCGCCAGGGTCGTCTTGCACCGGCGTGGCATGGACCTTTCGAGTGTGATACAGCGCTGTGACCCCGATGGCGACGCTGAACAGTGTTACCCAAATCAATCTTCTTTGCATTTGAAGCCTCCTTTTTATTGCTGTCGAGGGGAAAACACGCCACAGTCGCACATTTAGGCGGACCGGCACGGTGGTTCCTCGAATATCTTGCGAAGCCGGGGCGACCGCTTCATTCAGGCCTCCTCGAAGAGCGCCCCATTATCCGCTCGCTTGGTACTGCAGTCAACGAGCACCTGACTGTCGAAACCAGGCGATAACGCTCAGAACCCCTTAATGAGCGATATCGGGATTTATCGCCAACTTCGATGGACTGTCATCATTTGTTGATTGGGAACTAATATCCCTCAGAGGGATCGGCGGGCCTCAGTTTCGTATCGCTATGGCCCTTTGAAGATGGCTGACCAGCATCACTCGCCAGTGTGTGTAGAAACGCTTGACTCTTCGCCTGGTTCTGGCACAGGGCGCATAAAGTAGTATTTACCTGCCTGTTCCCCAGAAAGGCTAGAGCCGAATAGGGAAACAGCGTATCCCAGTACTGGATCAATTTTTTCAGCCAGGCCAAGAGCTGTAGGTCCAATGGCAATATCAGGTATAACACCAATACCTTCCAGTCGCTGACCGTCACTCATCTCCAAGTCTGCAGTCGTTACTTCGATTCCGAAGAAGAAATACGTCTCTATGCCGCGAACCGCAGCTAAATTAACAAACTTAGCCTCCATCACTTTACCCGCAGTTAAGTCCCCACTTATTTTGCCCCGTTTTTCAATCTGTATGATACGAGCGAAAATCTCGGAAGCAGAGGCAGACTCACTGTCAACTAAGATCGAGAGTTGGCCCGTGAAAGCCCCGTCTCCACGGCCCTTAGCGAAGCGCTCTTTGCGCTTGTTCCTTCTTATTTCAGTTCCAATCTTCACGTCGTGGTCAAAAAAATATCCGGTCAGGCGTGCTTCTGTTTCGACTGCGCCTCCGCCATTACCTCGAAGATCGAGTATCAGCTTCTTGTGCCCTGCCACTTCCTTCATCATTTTGTCCACGATTCCCGGCTCGACCATAAAACTGTAAAGCTTGCATGCAATGAGATCCGCATTCACTTCGTGGCACTTGAAAGGTGTAGACTTCAATTCCGGAAAACGCTTTTCCAGCTTTGCGCGCTGCTCGCGTTCGCGCTCCTGGTCCTTGAGGGTGAGAAGGAGCGACTTGACTAAGACTACCCGGGAGCTTCCGCCAGAGTCTTGCACCGTCAATTGCACAGCGGATTCTGGTTCGAGCCTGTACAAGAGGTACTGTAACTTCCATAAGTTGCCGCGGGTGGGGACGATATTGCCGATGCTAACAACTACATCTCCGTCCTTTAATCCTTCGCCTTCGGCGTCACTGCCATGCTTCACATTAACGACATAGCAGACGTTCCCGATCATTTGCAGCGAAAATCCGTACTCCGTCCGGTTGTAGTGAGACGGTGGTATGAAAATGGTATGAGAGTCGTTTAGGTCAAGTACAACTTGAGCAATGACGCGAAAGATTTGAGAGTTAGTCTGAAGCCCTTTGATGCGTTTCTTGGCCTCCCGGAACCGCTCATTGAGGTCGATTCCATGGAACGAGGGATCGTAATACTCCTCCGTAAGGGCACGTTGGATGTTAGAGAGAATCTCCAGCCCGCGCTCACGATTAATCTTCGGGTTAGAAGGTGATTCGTTCTGCGCCATTGCAAGGGCAGTGCTCAAGCAAATGCAAAGCACGATGACGAAGATCGCTCGTGATGTTCTGTGTGATTCAAGGTGTGTCTTCCGCTCGAAGGGCCGGGAAGATTTTTTTAGCATATTTTCACAACAATATAGATGCCACCGCAGGTGAGAAACAAGGCGGAATGGGTTTAATCACGGCGGAATGGATTGACTAGGATTGTACCTACGGAGTGATCTGATAAGCCGTTATCACTCAAACCCCACCACAGAGCCGGCCAGGTCAGTGAGTGAAATCGCGATATTTCAACAACTGACGGGCTATCTCACATCTCGGCACTCCGGCGTGACAAACGTTTTCCATTCATTCTTCCACTCCATCGTCGTCGGAAAAGTGGTTCAGAAAGAATTCGTTACCCGCGCTCCAGAACAGCTCGACACTGACCCAGTATTCCGCCTTCTCGTTGGTGGGTTGCTGAACTGGCCACACTGCAACAGAGTAGCGTGCGTATCCGGGCGAGTGCCCATGGCTACCTCGTGGTCTCTCAAAGAGCGCCACCCGCTTTAGTTCCGGCGTAATTTCTCCTGGATTAGTTGTCTTGTATAGCGCACTTGGCCGATCCGCTTTTGCGGCACTGTTTCCAGCTTGCTTTTCATTTGTTACACCGTCTATCGAATCGTTGCCGAGGACCGGAGAGCCGTAACGGAAACGGGGAATCTTGTCGGTAACAGCCACTGTACAGACGAGCTGTTGAAGCGAAGTCCGTTCCTCAATTCGGCTGAGACGGTGCAGATTGGCGTCTTTTCGCACTTGGTCGAAAAGTTTAGCAACCGCATCTTGCTGCTGCCTGTCGTTTCGCGGCCTCGGTAGCGGGGTTGAGCTTTGGCGCGCTTCGAGGCGGCTGGAGAGAGGGCAACCCATCAGCAGAGGGAGCAAGACAATCAGCTTGAGGTGGGTATGCCTCATTTCGTCAGCGGGCTTCATTCTACACACCATATGGATTCTCGCTGTGCTTGACTGGCGAAATCAGGCGTTATCACTCACAACCCGATGATGAGTGCAATAGAGATTTATCACCAACTATCTACGACCTACGCGAAGAGTCTATACTCCCATTCGTATATAGTCAGGCAACCGGCAAGGCGACCGGTCATCTCGTCATCAAAAGGGGGATGTCGGTGATCACGTCTCAGAAAGCCGCTAAGAGGTACGGCTTATTTGCCCTAGCGATCCTTCTACTTATGTTGGGGGGAGTGGGCATCTATTTCGGATCTCATAATTATCCGATCCGCTCTCTGGGCATCATGGCGATTTTGGCGAGCATATACCTTGTCCGAATCTCTCGTGTTCGTGGCCGCTCCGTTTTTCCCGAGGCAAGCGGTCGGACGATGGAGCTCACGACAGAGGGCCCAGGACATTGGCTATGGATCGTTTCCCTAGTCTTGGTGCCTTTGCTGGGTGCCGCATTCTATTTAATGCATATCGACTTCGCAAATGGAGGCCATGAAGCGTGGCCGGTCTATGTATTTGCTGGGGTTGCGCTTGCCTGCATTATCATATGGAGTTACTTAGCCGCTTTTGGTTGGCGGGCTGGTCCTCGATAGGACTCTGATTTTCTGCAAGCCGCCTTAATTGTTTTAAACAGGCGTTATCACTCATTCAGAATTTGGCCGATCCATGGTCAATGAGTGAAATCGCGATGTTACGCCAACTCTCCGAAACCATTTGCCAACAATTCTGGAAACCTTTACGCTTCAAGGCCCGAGCCCGTGGGGCTTTGAATCAATGCTCAAACCGCGTCTCTTGCCGCTACTTTTACCTTGTCTTCTTTCGTTTGCGGGTTGCAATCGGACACCCAACGCCGAATTCACCGGCGATATTCGTATGGTCACACCTTTTACCCAGCCATCAGTGCACACTGGCAAGCTCTACATGAGCAAGGGAAGGCTACGAGTGGAACTTAGCCCGATGGTAATCGTCTACATTGCGAATCAGCAGAAGGGCTGGGAAATGTTCCCCGAGGGAAAGCAATACTTCGACATAGGAGAAAAGCAGGTATCGACATACTTGCCCCCTATGACAAATGGCTCCCCCTGTCCAAATTCCCCAAGGCGATCGGCGTGCAAAATGGTTGCGAAAGAGAATATCGAAGGACGCTCGGCAACGGAGTGGGAGATGCTGAATCAGCATGCCGAGCCTGTTTATCTATGGACAGACGACAAGCTAGAGATCGCGGTTAAGTGGCACATCGAGAATGTCACGTATGAGCTAACGTCAATTCACCAGGGCCAATTCTCGAACAAAATGTTTGAGCTTCCGACCGGATACACCAAATTCCCCGCAGCATGGTCAAAAGGTTTCTAGTTCTTGCATGAATGACTGTTGATAACAGGCGTTTGCGCTCAAAACCCGAGCCCCGAGGTATTTTGAGCGTAATGGCGATATTTCAACAGTTATTGCTTTGATCCAGTTTCGCTTGGTTTCTACGTAGGCTTGTAATTAGGGCAACCACAATGAGCACGTTCACGGCTACCCCTACAACAATCCCTATTAATGGCAACTTCCCGATTTGCAGAAGTCCATTGACCAAGCAGATTACATAGATTGCGATTGCGACTTTAGAAGTCTTTATGGCACGTAGTCGCTGCTCTCGCGTGATGTCCCGATCAGAAATGGGTGCTCTCTTCAGGGCTGCCCACAGAATCAGAAAACTGCAGATCAAATTGGCAAGGCCGAGAATCCCCAACATCCGAGGCGACAGCACGTGCTCGACTGTAAGCAACGCAAAGAGAGTAATAATCACGTATTGCGCAACGACAAAACGCAAGAAAATGGTCAGCCTCTTTTTGCCTGCGGCAGTTGGCGGTTGTATAAACCGCTTAAGCATCCAGATGGTTGCGGTCAATACCACGGCCATCATCGCGACCATTACGAACAGAAACGATCTGTCCATAGCACCTCCTGTTGTAGTGCGGAAGTCGGGGAGAGTATAAATGCCATTTGGTCTTTGCCAAAACCAAGTCGGTTTGGGGTCAGGATGTTGGCGATAAAAGCCATTTGCACTCACAATCCTGGTCAATGAGCGAAATCGCGATTTTTCGCCAATTGATCTCCAGAGCTTGCGCGTGCGGGTGATGCAGTCTTTCAGGGGCAAGTAAGCTGGGCAGTCCCTTGTACGGCATTGCACGCCGGCTCGCCAAAGTCAGTTTCGGACGCGCAAGAAACCTTCAGGCTGGGATCTCGTATATCCCACGCTACAATGGCATATGTGCCGGATGCACCAGCCGTGCACTGCGCAACTCCGGTGTGATCAATCGAAACGGCACTGCTGACGGGACCGAAAGTCAGGACACCGTTCACAAGTTGCTCCGATACGGCAGCCCAATTCGCTTGCAGGGGAGTAACTGTCATTGGCGCGCTGTTGTAGCTGCCAGTGGCAATGAATGGGACTTTGCCATCAGGGTAGTTTTGAGCGTCCGCAGAAGCAGGGTTCACAGTGACGGACTGAACCTGATGGGGCTGGTTTCCACAGGCTAAGGTTATGCAAGCGGCCAGTCCCAGGAATATGACGCAGAGGAGGCGAGGGCGAGACAATTGGGGACCTCTCGAAGAAACAGAATCCGCCACGGCGAAAACAGTTGCCTCACGAAGAAAAATAACACACACGCTGACCTAGCCAAAGGGACGAAGGCCCGGTTCTCAGTGTGCATAGCATGACTGTTGTAACCAGGCGTTTACACACGATTATGCAGTTGACGCAGCATCCGGCTATTATCAAAGGTGATGCCGTGACAGAGTGATAACGGGATTGACACCACAGGGCATGAACCGAAATAGTGGTGTCACGATGGCGGAGGGTAAGGGAGTCGAACCCTTAATGCCCGATGAGAGGCAAGCGGAGCTTAAATCCGCTGGTCTTGGCCGATGACCGAACCCTCCGCACATTGGCTGGCTGCACGGCTGGTCGGCTGGAATGAAGGAATTGTGGCCTGATCTACTATCTCGGAAAAAGTGCTGAGAGGCGTATTAGCAAGCCCATTACTTGACAGGGGATTTATTATTCGATGCCAGAAAAGCGCAAGAGTTTAAAAGTAGACCGGAAACAGTTCGAGGGGATAGTACAAAACCTACTAAACGCCAAGCCCATGAAGCGCGACAAGGTCAAGGTCTCAAAGAAAAAACCTCACAAATTAATCCCGCCAAAAGAAGATAAATAAAAAGCCGGGGCCTACCGCAAAAGCTAGGCCCCATTCCCACTAAGAATCGGATCACCTGCACTTTCCAGAGTCGGTGATCCGATTCGCGTTTGCGCCATTGCAAGCGTGGGCCTTGCAACCACTCATTTGTATTCTCATCATGGCGTGAGTATCGCCATAAGCTGCTGCCGACACAATGACTTATGGGCTGTCGAGGAGTTGGCAAATGGCTGACGTTCTGATGACGTTAGCCTGACGTTAGGCTGACGTTTCCGATTCGAGCGTGACAGACCTGTTCAGGCGTTCGGAGAATAGCTTCTCGTAGGCTGCAATCTGCCGCTGACGTGGTTGCGCTTCGTTGGATAAATGGCGGTAGACCGAACGCGGCTCTATCTCCAAAGCGGTCGCCAAGTCCTCTACGGTCATTCGGCACTCAGATCGAAGCGCGTCTATCTGTTCGCCAAGAGTTTTTAGTTTTTCGGCCTTCTTGGATTTCGGCGGATTTAGGTCTGCATAAGTTGTGTCCCATAAGAGATTGCGGAAGTATTCGTACAAATCATCACCGTAACCCCACGGAATCAGTCCAACAGCAGACTCAATAGTGTTCTCCTGCAACTTCTTAATCCACTTTTCGTGGAACGTCGGGAGCGACTCATAGTAAGCAAGCTGAGCCTTTAACACTTGGACAGCACATGATCGAAGAATACGCTCTGCTTTGTGGGTATTGAAGTGACTTGCACTCTCGCAGTCTGTTAATTGCTGATGTGCGTAGCGTTCAATCTTTTGCACTTCATCCAGAGTTTGGAGAGAAAGCTGTGGTATAGCAGGGACAGGGGTACGCTTGGATTTTTTCCTTTTGCTCATCGCACACTTGCGCCTGTGCGCGATGCGGGGTACGATGAGAGTGTCTAGGTCTCATCGAAACGCCCCGGCCTCACGCCGGGCTTTTCGTTTAAGGTCACGGCCTCGCAAACGCAGTCTAATTAAATTCACCCACCTGCTTTTCTAATTTCTGCAACCGTTCCGATTCGCGCTCAAATTCGTAGAGCTTCATTTCTATATCGGGAGGAATTGCGGTTCGGAAAAAATGCAGCGCATATTGAACGCTGGTCATTCCGGTGGGGCCAACGCCAGTGGGATGGGACAAGACATGGCGCAAGGTAGCGGTGGCGTCCTCTAGCTTTTTGGCGTAAGAGTCAATCTCTATTTTCAGGGCAGCCACATGCTGCTTTGTCTTCCGCAGTTCGTCGCGGGTACGCCCTTCAACTGTCCAACGTTCCTCATCGGTCATTATGGCCTCACAAACGGCGTAAACGCATTTTCCTCTACCAGTTTCGCATAGGGCAAATTCCCCGCCAGTGCCATTCTCCGCACCGTCATTCCAAACAGATCAGCCGCTTTGCGATTGTTGAACCGGAAGGAAAACTCATTCAGGTACCGCTGTAGGTGCTTTAACGAGACCTTATGGAAGGCTCCCACGATGCCGCGCTTGAACAATGAAAAGGCACTTTCCACGGTGTTCGTGTAGACATCGCCACGGACGTAGATTTTGTCTCTGTGACGGATGGTCTCATGTTGGGAACCCTTGATGCCAGCGGAGATGAATGCCGGAATATAGGCTGCCAGTTCGTCAGTGATGACTCGCTCTGCATCCGGGGAAACGTGCTGCTGAATCTGCTCTTGGAGATGCTCTGTCCTGTTGCTCTCGATGTGGATCAGGCGAAGATCGCCGCCGCGCTCACGGATGCCCATGACGACTTCTTTGTTCCGAAGTTTCCTCCAATTGTTGTGCTGCTTTCCGCCGATGTAGGTTTCGTCTATTTCAATGGTGCCCTTTAGCTTTGGCGGGTCTGCTTCTACCATGGCCTTGCGGATGCGGTGCGCCAGATACCAGGCGGTGCGGTATTGCACGCCCAGAGCGCGGGACAACTGGTTAGCGGAAATTCCCTTTTTCGATTCGGTGATGAGCGCAATGGCGAGAAACCACTTGCTCAGGGGTAGGTGGGTGTCGTGGTAGATCGTGCCAGTGGTGGCCGTGAATTGGAAGCGGCATTCATTGCACTGGTAGAGTTCGCGGTCTGGCCCGCGCTGTTTGGTTTTCCGGTTGAGCTTGCCTTTGGCGGTGATCGGAGTGATGCGCGAGGATTGACAACTAAGGCACTTGACCCCATCCGGCCAGCGCATATGCTCTAGGAATGTGAGGCACTTGGCTTCGGTGTTGAGTTCCTTGTAAATGTCTAACAGGTTCATGGCATCGGCTCCGAACTGATGCCATCATCTCAGAAAAGGCATGATGTGTCAAGTGCATAATCATGCGTTTACACAAGCTTGCGCCGTTTCTTCGCCAAGCGCTTAAGGGGGGAGGGAGCATTTTGCCGTCGCTAGACAATATCCCCAGCGATCTTTGACACAGCCGAACCCCACTGCTAACATCGACATTCTAGTCGCAGGACTGCTCGTCCTGGGCGGTCTTGCAGACAGTTTTCAGATCGTCTTGCCCGGAGTCATTCAGGTCCCCGTCGTCTAGCCTGGCCTAGGACATCGCCCTTTCACGGCGGTAACACGGGTTCAAATCCCGTCGGGGACGCCAAATCTTTTCATCATCTTACCGCCATTTGCCAATTCCGGGGCGGGGACACTTTGGGGACACAAGTGTTCCACAAGGCCGTCCTCCCGAGTACGCAGACAAGCGACAACCCTGTTTTGGGCCGTTCGCTTCGCCTTGGTTACGGCCTGAGCATAGACGTCCATCGTGATCTTCGCCGAGCCGTGTCGCAAGAGTTCCTGCACCACCTTTACGTCTTCGCCGTTGGCGTGCAGCAGCGTTGTATAGGTGTGCCGAAAGGTATGCCATGCGATTTGCTTCCCGATCCCGACCCTTTGGGCAGCTGGTTGAATGTGATACTGCATCACCTTTGCTAACCACAGGGGCTGCTTGCCGCGTTTACTGCCAGCGCGGGCTGCATCGGTTGCAAAGACGTAATCCTCTGGCGACGCATACTTGCTTATACGACACCAATTGAGTAAATCTTCGGCAACGTAGGGATCAATGGGAACGGGTTTCTTCGAGGCTTCCGTCTTCACCTTTCCGACCCGTTGGTCTACAACGGAGCGAAGTACATCGATCGTCAGCTTCTTGAAATTCACGTCGCACCACCTCAGGCCTGCCAATTCACCTCTGCGTAAACCCGTTGTCATGCCTACCCACAGCATGACGCGCTCGCGCAGCTGAAGCTCTCCCAGCAGAGCCTGGAATTCTCCGACGTCAAGAACATCGGGAATATGCTCCCGCTTGGCACTCTGGCGCACACCAGAGCCGCGCACGGGACCAGTAATCGGATTGGTGTGCACGAACTCCCATCGGATCGCGTGATTGAAGAGAACGCTCATTGTGTTGCGGATCTTGGCTTTGGTTCCCTTTGCGCGCGAGATCGACCGCAGCCACTCCTCGACCGCTACCGTGCGTATCTGGTCGATTGGCGTTTTCTCCCAGCGAGGAAGAATCCACTTCGTCAAAACTGATTCGCAACGATCGCGAGTGGAATAGGTTCTACCTTCTTCCCCGCGGTCAACGAGCTCCTGCTCACGGAAATGCGTGACCAGGTCTCGAATGGTTATTGTTGTTAGCGCGGTCGCACCTTTGTCGAGCAAGGTCATACGAAAAACCCCGGCTGCTTTTTCTGCCGCCGTCTTCGTGCGATATGTCTCAAGCGAACCGATCACACGTTTTCGCATTACTCGTTGCCCGTTGGGCATCGTCACGCGCCATCTGAAGACCCAAACATTTTTGCCGCTTGAAGAAACGTCTAAATTGACGCCTCCTCGCTGAGTCCGCGTCCTTTGCATGAAATTCCTCTCCTTTCGCAGTTCAGGACACGGATCGCACTGGATGTGAAGTTGAATTTAACCTTGATCGCATCCAGATGTCCAACTCAGATTTGAGAAAACGCCACCGATGACGTGTACCGTCTGTGAACGAGTACGCCGGGACGACGCCATCTCGGGCGAGCCTCATGAGGGTCTTGGGATGAATTCCGAGAAAGTCTGCTGCGTCGGTAGCATTTACGTAGGGTTCGAGGTTCAACGCGAGGTGCAGATTGTCAGCACCAAAATTTGTCGAAGTAACCTTCTGTACCGGTTTACGCGGAATACTTGACATACAAATTCTCCCTCGGTTTCTTGATTGGCAAGAGTCTTCCTGGAACGTTGTTCAAATACTCGGCATAGCCGGGCAGGTTGCAGCGAAGAAAGTTGTCTTCAAGGCGAGTGCGCTGGGCTATCACCAAGACAAAGGCGATCGAGGGAAGTAGGGCAAGCCATGACCCGATGGCAAGGGCGCTTGGGGGAATCGAAATCAGCATGGCGAAATAGCCGGGATGCCGCATGAACCCTGCCGGGAAGAGGGCCAGCCTTCCATGGCCGCGCGTGACCCCATTTTGCCCGCCTGTTTGCAGGCCAAATCGCGTGTGGATTGTTTGCGCGGCCTGCAACGCCCTTCAATAAGGCAGAGTATCAGCGGAAGTCAAATCCTCAATCTATTACCAATCCGCCCGGGTGTAGCCGGGCTCCCTGGCTGGGGCTTCCCTCTACTTCGGGGCTGATAGTCCCGCAGAGATGACAGCGGCCGTGCGCGGGACGACTTCGAGACTCTCTTATAGAGTGACGTCTCCGTGCCAAAAGCTGGACGTAGTGGGCGGAAGCGGAGCCGGTGTGGAGTCCGACGCAGCCTGTCAGCTGGTTGTCCGTGGGGACCCCGTAGAGCTTTTGCGTTGATGGATAGAAGACCGCGAAGGTGCGCATCGGCGGTTCGGAGATCGAACACACTGAAGCATTCCTTCATAGCGGGAGGTGTTCTTGCATCCGAGTACCGAGGCTTGTCAAGGCCGCACGAATGTGCGCCGCGTAGCGGTCGAGAGCCTTGACGAGCCTCGGTGCCGGTGCGACTTTACTGCTACGAAGGAATGCCTCAGAGTGTTCGAGTCTCTGTGGGTGAGTGGAACTAGGTGAGCATTGAGGAAGAATGCTGGAAGTCCTGAGAGGTTGGAGAGATCATCAAGACAGTTCTGGCAAGACGTTACCGCTGATTGCGGATGCGAACCTGCCAGCCGAACTGAAGACGCGGGGGTGGAACACTGTGGCCGGGAGCGACCCGGAACCCCGTAGGGGGTTTTGGCCCCGAAAAACGGGCACAAAATGGGGTCGCTCCCGGCCACGGTGTGGATTTTCCCGCGTCGGAATTGTTCTTGGTTTCAGCTTGGGAGTTTTGGCGCTGCAACAGCTTGCAGCGCTGTCGCCCTAGACCGTGATGCAGAACGGAAAGTGGACCGAGCGTTTTGGAGCGAGGGTCTAACTGTACGTGCATTTTGGCAAGACAAGAAGTCGTGGCTATCGGGTAGAAGGTGGGTCCGAAACCCTATCTCTTGCCGCAGGAAAGACGGACCGAAGAGCGCGTCCAGATCGACTTCCGGAAGGCCCGCTGCGAACCATTTTTGGTAGCCCGACTCGAACGGTTCGCCCTTGTATTGCTTGTCGCCAGCGCGAAGATGATCCCGGTCGGCGCGGGGGAGGGAGGCGTTTTGGCCCGTCTCCCAGAGCCGTCGGATTTGGAAATAGCGGGTCAGATGCTCGGAGTCAGGACGGTTCACATTCTTAAAGAGCGCCGTAAAGATCTGGGATGCGCGGTCGAGTTTACAGCGAGTCGGAGTGGCATAAATGAGATCGAAGGCCGGCAACCGACGCAAGAAAACCTGGTGCCGATCCAGGTAGCCGGCGAACCAAGAGATCCCATGATGGGCTGGGTCGCAGTAGACAAAAGTGGGCAGCGCCGATACTGGCGCGTTTCCATTTCTGGAGGAAACGAAGAGGGGAAATCGGTCCTTGAAAAAGCGGTTCAAGCTTGGATCCAGGTCCTCCGCCCTGTCGGTTTGCCCCGGGAGAAGGCTGGCTGGTATGCCCAGTTGTTCGTGGAAAAACTTGAGTTTTTCCTCCTTGGATTCGAGGTATTGAAGATCGGGATGGGCCAGGACGAAGTCGAGAACCAGCAACCGTGTCCGAATGAAGTCGGGGGTGTGGAACCGATGATCCCGAAGGTTGTCCTTCCCGATCAAATCGTAAATCTTGCGTGAGGTAAGCTTGAAGACGTAGGTCTTGTAACCATACTGGGTGGCTTGGGCATGATGCTGAGTCAGCAGTTTGGTCGTAAACCGATGAACAAGACAGCCCTTGGTTTGGTGGGTGAAGCTGAGGAATTGGCGGCGTGTGAAGTATCCCGAATGGGCAGCTGCCAGGTAAAGAAAACGAGCCTCTTGCCCGTTGTAGCCAAAGTCTCGCACCCTGTCGAGGTGATCCTGATGTGGATCGATGGCAGGTTTGGCGTCCATGCGGTTGCCTCCTCGGTACACTTAATTGCTTGGTGCGTCCTGCCATAGATATATTTGTTTGGAGCGTGATATTGTGCGGACCTGTTCCAGCCTCACGAGATTGAAGTTCCTTTACATGGAAAGGCTGCAGCACCCCTTCAATAGGACAGAGTAGCAGCGGAAGTCAAAACCTCAATTTATTTTTGCCCTTCGGCGCTATCCGCCTGCAGATGCCCGTTGGAGCCAGGGAACTGCGAGAAAACGACGTACTCGCCCTTGATCGTCGAGTGCCACATGTCGAGTGCCACATGATGTTCAAGCCGAGCCGGTCGAGGCTTCTTGACGAATGGTCTATAAGCATATGACTTGGCTCTAGAGCGGATTCGCTCACGGGCATCTTGAACCTGAGTTGCCGCGAATCCTCGTGATTCTGAATTCATCCGGACCGAGGTAAGACTTCGAACGGGATACATCAGCAAGCGCAGCCGCGTTCTGGGAATCGGGGTCAGGCGGATTTCTTCAAGTGTAGGCTGAACTCAATAATCTTCCCACGTTCTTGGGGAGAAATCCATTTGCGGTTCTTTCGGAAGTTGCTCGGTATGTAGAACTCAATGATTTTTGCCATCCTGGGCGAGTCCTCTCTCGCTGAATCCCGTTTCGGCCTCTTACTTCGCGTAACCCTGCCACTCCCACCCGCACTGACAGCGGACGGAATCGCACAATCTTACTTTTTGCATGAGCGCTTTACAGACTGCGCATGAGCATCCACATAACTTTCTCTCCTCTCCGTTGGACGTTTCGGAGGAGGATTGGGACGCCACACTGTTGTCACTAGATTGTTAAGAGATTGTTTGCAAAATGGCATAGTCACAATCTCCTGCTTCATGGAGTCAAAACATCTGGAGGTAAACTTAATGTCCAACTTCCAATCTTGCGGAGTTCGGAACCGATGAAGCGGTCTATTTTTGGGCCGGATGTCCTGAGTGCGGAAAAGCCAGATAGATAAAGCGTTTTAATTTATTGACCTCACAATTAACACGCCAGAGCTCTGGAGTATGGTTGATCGTTCGTACATCTCGTGGCGCGTTGAGGACGGCTCCATCTCGAACAGGAAATCCTTGTCGAAGTCGAAGTATTTCGCCACGCTGATATCATTTTCGGGATTGGCCTAGCGGCTGACTACGCGACTTCCCTTGAGTATTTGGCGGTAGAGTTGGATCGCGCACTTTCGAAGCTCCACAAAGATCACCAAACTGTGCAGTCTGCAGGGGGAGAGATGTTTGTTTTGACCACAAGATGCGGATAGCCCGGTACGCACGACTCCGATATCGTTTGCCCATGCACAGGACGATCGAACCGACCATCCTCTATTTCGGAACCCCCGTAGCGCTCATCAGCACTTTGAACCCAGACGGCTCGCCGAACCTGGCACCGATGTCGTCGGCGTGGTGGCTGGGCTGGAGCTGCATGCTTGGGCTGGGCCAGATGGGCCAGACCTCCGATAACCTCATCCGCACGCGCGAGTGTGTGATCAATCTGCCATCGGAAGATCAGGTCACGCAGGTCGATCAGCTCGCACTCACCACCGGCAAGAATCCCGTGCCGGAGAAGAAACGGAAGTGGGGTTATCGCTATGAACCAGACAAATTCGGAATTGCCGGGTTTACTGCGGTCCGGTCGGAAGCTGTGGCGCCACCGCGGGTGCGCGAGTGTCCCGTACAAATGGAAGGCATCGTGCACGATTTCCGTCCCTTCGGCAAGAACGTGAGCGCCAACATGTTCGAGGTGCATATCGTGAAGCTGCACGTCGACGAAAAGCTGCTGGTGGGCGACGGTCCATGTCCGCACATCGATCCGGTTCGCTGGCGCCCGCTAATCATGAGCTTCTGTCGATTCTTTGGGGTAGGCAGCGAGGTGCATCCGTCGCGGCTTGCGGAATCAGATTTCATGAAATTCGTAACGCAAGGTGCGACGGCGCAAACGGTGAATTCGTCTGGCACGCACGAATAGAGATAATGCCGCATTGCCAGTCGCCGGGAGCGTCAGGGGCCTGCTGCACACCCTACCTTGCACCCACCGGATCAGGCCGCGTTAGAATGGTCCCCGCAAGGGTGAGCGATCTTCTCAGATAGTTCAACTTTGGGTCGATCCTGGTTTATGCAGCAGCGTTGGAAGCAGTTACCACTCTTCGTTCTGTCCCTGGCAGCGACGAGTGCTGTCTTTTCTCAGATTGGACTCACCTCATTGCGTGGCACGGTCACCGAATCTTCCGGCGCCGTCGTCGCGGGCACACAGGTCATGCTCGACGACGAGACGATTGGCTTCCATACCAGCCGAATAACCGACTCGAGCGGACACTACGAGTTTGCCCAGATTGCTCCGGGCAAATACACCATCACTGTGAACGGGGCAGGCTTTGGGGAACAATCGAAGCGGGCCGAACTGTTGGTCAGTCAGCCGGCTACGATCGACTTTGCTCTGTCTGTCCAAACATCACAGACGACCGTCGAGGTTCAATCAGAGGCGCAGCTGTTAAACACTGCCGACGCGAGCATCGGCAATGCCGTGAATAACACCACCATCCAGGCTTTGCCCATGGAAGGCCGAAACGTGCCCGACCTGCTGAGCTTGCAGCCGGGTGTGGTGTATCTCGGCCGCCAAGTCAACCAGGATCAAGACAGCCGCAGCGGCGCCGTCTCAGGCGCACGTTCCGACCAGGCCAATGTCACACTGGACGGGGCGGACAATAATGATCAGAGACAGAGCTACGCTTTCCAAGGTGTCCTGCGCTCGACTCTGGATTCTGTGGAAGAGTTCCGCGTTACGACCACCAACGGCAACGCGGACAGTGGCCGTTCTTCGGGCGCGCAGGTGACGCTCGTTACCAAGAGTGGAACCAACAATCTTCACGGTGGGCTTTACGAATACAACCGGAACACTGCAACTTCGGCCAACGACTGGTTCAACAAGGCAGCCGAGACAAGTGCTGGACTTCCCAACAAACCCGGCTCCTTGATTCGCAACACTTTCGGGACATCTCTGGGCGGTCCTATTAAGAAGGACAGGCTGTTCTTCTTCTTGAACTACGAGAGCCAGCGGACTGCAGAAAACCAGCAACAAGCCTTGACTGTGCCGACACAGTCATTTCGGCAAGGCACTCTAAGCTACTTCTGCAGGGGAGACCCTGCGTGCCCGGCCAACGGAGTACAAACACTGACGTCAGGTCAAATTGCCAGCACGGACCCGAACTGCTCGCGGCAGATCCCTCCGACCTGTCCCTGGGGATCTGGTGTGGATCCGAACGTACTGACCACGTTGAGCGCATATCCGCTGCCGAACAGTATTGGCGGCGATACGCTGAATACGGGAGGCTTTACGTGGTCCGCGCCCGCGCCTAGCATTTTGAACACCTACATCGCCAAGATCGATTATGCGGCGAGCACCAACCATCGTTTATTCCTCCGCGGCAACCTGCAAGGCGATCGACAATCTGGCGCACCGCAGTTTCCCGGCGATCCGCCAAGCGCAACGCTGGTCAATGCGGCCAAAGGAGTTGCCGCCGGGGATACCTGGACGTTCGGCAGTACTCTGGTCAACAGTGTCCGTTATGGATATATTCGGCAGGCGCTAAACAATCTAGGAGCTGGAAATAATTCTTTTTCTGATTTTTCCGGAATCAGCCCTCTCACCGCCGAGAACACGACTACGCTGCTCAACGTTCCGGTCCACAACTTCGTGGATGACGCTACCTGGGTCAGGGGGAAGCACACGATTCAGTTCGGCGCCAACTACCGGCTGATTCATAACAACACCGTGTCCAATAGTGTTGCGTTTAATTCCGCGGCCAGCGGCGCAGGCAACATCAGGTATGCCGCCATCGCGGGCACTTCTCAGAGTTTCGATCCTGAGGCTTTTGGCTTCCCCGCGGTTTCAGGTGACTTTAAATTCGGCTACGACAATGCGGTAACGGCGATCGCAGGCCTCCTGGCAACCGTCAATGTGCACAACAATTATCGAGTCGCAAGTGCGACCAGCGCCGCGCTCCTGCCGACCGGTTCGATGATTCCCCGAAAGTTCGAGGCAAACGAATTCGAGTACTACATACAAGATGCCTGGCGGCTCGAGCCGAACCTCACCATCACCTTCGGGTTACGTCACACTTTGTTGCAGACACCCTTTGAAGTAAACGGCCAGCAAGTAGCGCCGACCATCCAACTGCACGAGTGGTTCACCAATCGCGGCATTGCGGCATCTGGAGGGCTCAGCAACCAGCCCGAGTTCGCTTTTGCTCCTTCCGGGCAGAGCCGCGGGGGCAAGGCGTTCTGGGATTCGAACAAGCTTAATTTGGCGCCGCGCCTTGCCCTTGCCTACTCTCCCGCTGTCGGCGCCGGCATATTTCACGCTCTGTTTGGCGGTGCGGGGAAGACGGCAATCCGCGCCGGGGCTGGCCTGTACAACGACCACTTCGGGGAAGGAATCGTTGACAGTTTTAGTCAATTCGGTTCGTTCGGTCTCACCAGCACTGAGTCGGCACCCTCGAATATTTTTACGCCTGATAACGCGCCACGCTATACCGGCAGGACTACTGTGCCTAACGTTTTGACTCCGGCATTGCCCACCCTCACCTATCCGGTATTCCCTTCAGCTGATCCGCTGGCGGGCGGATTCACCTACAACTCGAATGGAATCGATGGCGACATCAAGACGCCCTACTCGATCGTGGCGGACTTGTCGATTCAGAGACAACTGCGAGACGCGTGGATCGTTGAAGTGGATTATGTTGGCCGGCTCGGCCGCCACTTGTTGCAGCAGCTTGATTTGGCTCAGCCCACGGACCTTGTGGATAAGAAATCGGGTACGGACTACTTCACCGCGGCTCGTTTGATGTCGCAAATCGCGTTGGCGCACGGCGAAGCGACACGAGACGCCAATAACAACCGCATATTAGTTCCGCCAATTCAGTATTTCGAAGATCTGTTCCCAACCGCTGCCGCAGGGGGCTTTAGCGCGACGCAGAACATATACACCGGGCCTTCTGCGTGTCCGTCGGGGGATTCCTGCTTCAGTTGGGCCAACCGGCCGGGAAGAGAAGTTGGAGCGCCCTTCCGCCTGGGTCTGATTTGCTCCCAGCTAGCCAACGGAGGAGTTACTCCAGTCTGTAACGGACTCCCTCCCGTGCCTTTCTGGGACCCTCAGTTCGCTTCGCTGTTTGCCTGGTCCTCCATCGGAACCAGCAGCTACAGCGCCGGCCAATTCATTTTGCGCCACCCCATGACCCACGGGCTGCAGGTCGATTTCAGCTATTCCTATTCGAAGTCCATTGATCTGGGGTCCGACGCGGAGCGAGTTAATCCCCAGGGCACTACGTCAACCACCAGCCCCTTAGGCTTCGGCACGAGCACGGTTCTCAGTTACATCGCAAATTCATGGAATCCAGCTTTAAACCGCGCACCTTCGGATTTTGATACCCGTCACGTCATAACCGCTAGTTGGCTCTACCAATTGTCCTTCGGAAAAGGAAAGACGTTTGCCGGGAATGCGGGCCGCATGCTGGATGCCTTAGCCGGTGGCTGGCAATTGTCCGGGCTCACCCGGTGGACCAGTGGCTTCCCCTTTAGCGTAATCGACAACATCGGCTTCACGAATGACTACCTGCTCAACAGTAATATGGTGCAAACTGCGCCGGTCAGAGCCGGGCTCTTCCGAACTGTGAACGGACCCAGCGCCTTTGCCGATGCTCAAGCGGTAGCGGTGGCTACCGCAATCATTCCCAACGTTCCTGCGACCCTCGCGCCTCTGCGCTTCCCCTTCCCAGGCGAGGCCGGAAGTCGCAATAATTTCCGCGGCCCAGGCTTCTTCGGAACCGATGTGGGATTGGCGAAGAGCTGGAAGATTCACGAAAGCGTGGGCTTGAAATTTGCCTGGGAGGTCTTTAACGTAACCAATTCCGTGCGCTTCGATGTCAATCCAAACACGTCCCTGGACAATGGAATCGCTGACGGTCCGGCCTTTGGCTTGTATCGCAAGACACTCACAGCTCCGCGCGTTCAGCAGTTCTCGTTCAGGATTGCGTTCTGAAAGGTTGCAGCGAGTCCGTTCGCTCCGGTGCGGTGTTATTGCGGGAGGCCAATGCGGCGCACGAGATCCTGGAAACGTGGGTCAGAGCGCAAAGGGTCGAAGGCTGGCCAGGTGAGGATCACTGGGTCAAAGCGTCCCCCGTAGGCCTTTTCCAGCCAGACCATTGCCTGATCCTTCTGGTCCAGACCTACATAAATCAAGGCAATTTCGGAAGGATTTAGGAATTCGTGCTTCGACCGATCCTTCAACTCATTCAATATCGCTACTGCGTCGCTTCTCCTCCCAGCAACAGCATAGGCATGGGCCAGGTTCGACTTGAATGCCGTGTTCCCCCCGGAAAACTCAACTGCCTTTTGGAACGCCGCGATCGCTCCGCCGGACTTCTCTTTCTGTTCATACGCCATACCCAGCGCAAAGTGCGCGACGGCAAAGTTGGGTTCCAGTTCTATTGTTTTTTTGGCGTGTTCAATCGCCTCGTCGTATCGCCGTGCGATGACAAGCAGGGTTGCCACATCGGCGCCAATGATGAGCGAAAGCGGATCCAGGCTCTCAGCTTTCCTGATTTCGGCGATGGCTTCGTCGTTCCTTCCGGTCTCGCTTAAATGCTCCGCATACCACTGGTGGCCAGTGGCGTAGCCCGGGTTCAGCTCAATGCCGCGCCTATACTCCCTCTCAGCGGCCTCCCAATCCCAGACGAACATATCTGTGGACAGTGCCAGTGAGGTGTGAGCTTCGCCGAGAGTGTTGTCCAGTTCCAGTGCTTTGGTCGCAGCGGCTTTGGCTTGCGGGTACGCCTGTTTCGGATCCATGAGCGCATACTGCCAGGCGCCCAATATCACGTAAGAACTCGCTAGCCCACTGTACGCCTGAGCGTAGCTCGGATCCTTTGCGATTGCCTGGTTGAAGTAGTCGATGGCCTTTTTTAGTCCGTCCGGGGTACGTTTATTCCAGAAATATCGTCCTTTAAGATAGTCCTCGTAGGCTTCTGGGTTCACCGCTTTCACATTTTTCAGGATCGCACGCTCCTGCGGGGTCAACTCAATGCGGATCTGCTCCGCAATGTCGTCAGCCACCCTCTTTTGTACCGCCAAGCTGTCCCGCAGATTGCCCTCATAGCTCTCAGCCCACAAGTGCTTGTCGGCAGTGGCCTGGATCAGCTGCGCAGTGATTCGGACCTGGTCACCAGAACGCAACACCGTGCCTTCTATTACTGCGTCTACGTTCAATTCCCGTGCGATCTCAGGGAGGGGCTTGCGCGCGTGTTTGTAGGACATCACGGAAGTGCGAGAGATCACGCGCAATGCACTGATTTGCGCCAAGTCCGTGATCAACTCATCGGTCATGCCGTCGGCGAAATAGTCCTGCGAAGCATCGCCGGAGAGGTTGTCAAGCGGAAGAACCGCCAGGGATCGGATGCTAGATGAGGAACTCCTATTCGAGCGCCATACCCAACCCGCAAGAATCAATAAACACATGAGCAAGGCGAACGCGATTATTTTCCAACGAAGCGGAGAAAGGAGAGGTTGGGTTGCACTGGTCGCCCCAGCCGCCCGTTCAGCATCATGAGCTGTTGCCCCAGTGACATTCCGAGCCGGGGATTCCAGGCGATCAGGAGACAAGCCACCGACAGTTGCCACACGCGCGATGAAGCGGTAACCGCGTTTTGGCAGCGTCTCGATGTACTGCGGATTGTCGGCAGAGTCTCCCAACGCGGCCCGGAGCTTGGTGACGGCGACGTTCACTGCTTGATCGAAATCGCCAAAACTTTCATTCGGCCATATCCGGGTACGTAGTTCTTCCCTTGTAACCGTTTCTCCCGGATGCTCCAGCAGGATTTCCAGGAGTTTCAGCGGTTGCTGCTGGACCCTGATTCGCAGGCCCCCTTTTCGAACCTCTCCGGACTGGAGATCAAGTTCGCAGCTGCCGAATCGCAATATTGACGTGCGCCGCTGCGGCTCCATATCCCCCCTTGGCAGGGAAGTCTAGCACGCGAATCCGAAGGATAGGTGCCGCGCCAGTGCTGCACCTGGCGTGCACAGCTGCCGCCGACTCAAGGAGGTTTCGGCACGCAATTCAGAGCGGAAGGCCAATGCGACGCCGAAGCTGTTGGAACCGAGAGTCGGAGCGCAGAGGATCGAAACCCGGTCGTAGCAGGACGCCTGGGTTAAACCGCTCTTCATAGCCTTTTTCCAGCGAAGTCATGGCCTGATCGTTATCGCCCAAAGCTGCATAGATCGTGGCAACTTCCGAGGTATGCGGATAGCCAGCAGCCGACTGCTTCTTGAGATCGTTCAGTAGCCCTACCGCTTCGGCATTTCTGCCCGATGCGGCGTAGGCGCGAGCCAGATTCGCAGTGCATGTCGGGCTGCCTCCGGAAAGCTGGATGGCCTTTTGCAGTTCTGCAATTGCTTCCCCAAACATGTGTTTTTCGAGATACGCCTGGGCCAGTTGATTATGTGCCATGCCAAAATCCGGGTCCATCTCGATCGTCTTTCGGCTCTGTTGGATTGATTCGTCAGAAAAATGCGCGATGAGCAGAAGCTCCGCCAAATCGGCATTGATGATAAGGGAAAAGGGATCGAGGGTTTCCGCCTTTTTCATTTCGGCGATGGCCTCGCCGTTCCGCCCTATCAAGCTCAAGTGCCAAGCGTACCAATGGTGAGCGGTTGCATAACCGGGGTTCAACTCTATCGCGCGCCGGAATTCTCTGCCGGCGGCCTCGAAATTCCAGTCGAAACCATCCAGGCAGAACGCAAGCGAAGTGTGCGCTTCGCTGAGGGTGTCGTCCAGTTCCAGGGCTTTTCACGGCAGCGGCCTTGGCTTTGGGCAGAGCCTCTTTGGCGGTCATGACCGCATATTGCCAATCTCCCAATAGAGCGTATGTGTCGGCCAGTCCACTGTAGGCCGCGGCGTAGTTTGAGTCCTTGGCGACGGCCTGGTTGAAGTGATCGAGGGCCTTCTTTAACCCGTCCGCCGTCCGTTTGTTCCAGAAGTATCGTCCCTTGAGATACTCCTCATAGACGTCGGGATCGATCACCTTCACGCTTTTCAGTGCCGCCTGCTCCTGCGGAGTCACCTCGATCCGGATTTGTTGGGCAATCGCCCGTGCCACTCTCTGCTGGAGGGCCAAGGTGTCGCGCAGATCTCCCTCATAACTTTCGGCCCACAAGTGCTTGTCGGCTGGCGCCTGGATCAGCTGAGCCGTGATCCGAACACGCTCGCCGGACCGCTGCACCGAGCCTTCCACCACCGCGTCTACGTTCAACTCCCGCGCGATCTCAGGAAGAGGCTTGTGCGCTCCTTTGTACACCATCACGGAGCTGCGGGAAATCACGCGTAAAGCGCTGATCTGTGCCAGGTCTGTGATCAGCTCGTCGGTCATGCCATCGGCGAAATAATCCTGCGAAGGATCGCCGGAGAAGTTGTCCAGCGGAAGGACCGCCAGAGACCGGATGCCCATGGACGGACGGCTGTGCAAACGAACGAGCCAGACTGCGAGAATTAGCAAACTTAGGACCAGGAGGGCCATGGCAGCAGTGACGCGACGCGTCGGCCACTGGCGTTTGGCCGCAATCGTCAACCCAGAACTTCGGAGCTGGTGCTCAGATTCTGTCCCGGGCAGATCGGCCGCGGGGGACTCTGGCCTTTGGGTGGGTGCGTCTGCATTGACAACCGACACATCGGCAATGAAGCGATAGCCACGTCTCGGAATAGTCTCGATATACCGCGGATTCTCAGCCGAGTCCCCTAACGCACTCCGGAGCTTCGCGATTGCAATGTTGACAGCTTGGTCGAAATCGCCAGAATCTTCGTTGGGCCAGACTCGGTTGCGCAATTCCTCCCTGGTGACGACTTCCCCCGGGCGCTCCAGCAGTATCTCCAGTAGTTTCATGGGTTGCTGCTGAACTCTGATTCTTGCCCCCGCTTTGCGCACTTCGCCCGACTGCAGAGAAACCTCGTACGTACCGAATCGCACGACGGACGTGTGCCGCAGGGGTTCCATATTGCATTTGAGCTGCGCACGAAGTCTAGCACTTCTGACAGACCACGGGTCATGGATATACATGGAGGTAACTCGTTAACTGTCAATCATTTGACAGGCAACGAACGGGTTATCTGGAGAAAAGCTCGAGTGAATTGACGGCTCACGCCTTGGCGCGTCAGATGGTCACGCGACGGCGGCATCGGCCGCTCAAACGCTCGGTCGCAGCCGATTCGGGAGAGGCAAAATGAGGCGTGTTGGATTTGGCCCGCAGGGGATGGTGGAATTCGAAGTTTCATCCTCACAAGACGATAAATCGATGTCAGGGTTCGAAGAGTTGGCCCTGCCCCTGTTCGATTCCCTTTACAACTTCGCGCGCGTCGAGCAGCTGCCCATTGCTTTCCGCGAAGTTATTCTGCTTTGCGATGTCGAAGATGCCTCGTACCGCGAAATTTCGGAGGTCTTATCGATCCCGATCGGCACCGTAATGTCGCGGCTAGCCAGGGCGCGAAAAGCGGTCCGCGAATCGCTATCGCGTTGCGCTCCCGAAGCTACAAACAACCTTATTAGATCGGGGCCGCGAGAAATTGACTATGCCCACCGAACGCAAGCTTGAGCGTGTAAAGCGGGCTGTGCTTCGGCCGGTTTCGACCGTAGAAATTCAGGGTTTTCGAAGTAGATGCGATTCCCTTTCTGTGGAGAAGAAACAAAATGGCAACCTCTGTTCTGGAACCAAGTGTGACCACACCGACGATCGGCTTGCGGCCAATACCACTGCAACGGACTGAACGGATTGTGGTCGTCGAGGACGACAGTGCCCTGCAAAAGGTCTTACAGCGTCTTTTCTCTTCGGAAGGCTATGACGCCGAGGTCGTGGTCAACATGGACGATTGTTTCGAATTACTTCGCCAGCAAACCGCTTCCGCGTTGGTTCTGGATCTGGGAAAAGCGGGCCCGTCGAGGAGTGATCTGTGCCAGCAAATTGCCCGGATCGTTCCTCATCTACCGTTCGTGATCCTTAGCGCGAACTCAGATGTCGCCGATAAAGTGCTTCTCCTGGAACTGGGCGCGGACGATTACGTGACCATACCCTTCAGTCCGCGCGAACTTGTTGCCCGTGTGCGTGCGTTGATCCGGCGAACGGCCCGTGCAGGCGCTGAAACTTTCTATGCTTTCGAAGGCGTAAAAGTTGATTGCTTGGGCATGGAAGTAACCCGGTGCGGCGAACCAGTGCAACTTACTACAAAGGAATTTAAGACGCTGCACTACATGGTTAAACATGCTAATCGGGTCATTTCCAGAGACGAACTTCTGAATGAAGTTTGGGGATACCATTCTTATCCTTGCACCCGAACCGTTGATAATCACATTCTGAAGCTGCGGCAGAAGCTGGAGGACACTCCTTCGAGCCCGTCACACTTTCTCACCACTCACGGTGTCGGATATAAGTTTGTGCCTTGACAATGAATCGTGGAATAAAGAATGCACTATTCCGGTTTAATCAGTAGCACAAATGCAAATCAATACCTTTCATCGGGAGCAAACCAAATGAGCCCAGATTCAGCCCAATTCGCCCCTTCGATCTCGGCAGCCGGCGACGCGGACCTGGTTTTAGCCAGCAAGGCCGGGGACATTGCTGCATTTGATGAGCTCGTGGCCCGCTACCACCGCAAAGTTCTCCGAATTGTCCAACATATTACTCATAACCTCGATGACGCGCACGATGTGGTTCAGGAAACATTTCTTAAAGTTTTTCAAAACCTGACCCATTTCCGGGGAGATTCACAATTCTCGACTTGGTTATTTCGTATTGCCATCAACCAGTCACTCATGGTATTGCGGAAACAACGCACAAAACACCGAATCGGAGCCGAGTTCCCACTCAATGCCGACGAAGAAGGCAATCTCCCACTCGATTTTTCCGATTGGCGACCCAATCCCGAGGAACTCTATGAGACTTCAGAGTTGCGAGAACTGCTTACCGGCGCCTTGCAGCAGTTGCGACCTGCTTTGAGAGTTGTTTTTGTCCTGCATGACGTGGAAGGACACTCATTGCGAGAAACTGCAGAGGCGCTCGGCGTCAGTTTGCCGGCGGTCAAAACGCGGTCGCTGCGGGCAAGACTCCAGCTTCGAGAGCGGCTGAGCATGTACTTTAGAAGCCAAGGCAGTTGGAGGATGAAATCTGGCCGAGGTTTCCCTACGAACATTTTGCAATCGCCGCACCAACCGGTCCGTGATCGGTGCCGCCCTGATTTGAAACCTGCGCAGCTTCACATCGGGATCCGGCCGGATGGTCCTTTGAGCACGACTCTCTAGCATCTAGGTAAAAGGAGTTGTCATGCAAGACGTTGCTGTTGTGAAGTGCGTCTCGAATTCGAGGAAAGTACGGATGCTATCGAGCTATCGCATTCCGCGAAATTTCTTACGGCCAGCAGTCCTGGTCCGCGTGGCTTTCATTGGTTCGTCGATTCTGAGCATTGCACGGGCCGGTCAGCTCGATATGACCCTCGGCAACGCAGGGCTGTTCGAGACTAACGAGGGGCCCTTTATGGCTGCCGCGGACGCAACAGCGTTCCAGAGCGATGGCAAGATCGTAGCGGCCGGAAACTTTGGAAACCCGGAGACCTTCGCCAACAACGTAGCTGTTGCCCGATATCTCAGTCAGTAGCCGTCGGCGGCAGCACTGGCAGGGACTTCCGGTGCGTCCGCCAGTATCGGAGAGATATTTCATCGATAGCACACGAGCAAACATTGTTAGGAAGATTAGAGGACGGCGTCAACATCCTCCCAAAAAATAGGAGTGTAGGAATTATGTCGGTAAAATCAAAAGTAATAAGCTTTCTCCGTCTTCTGTTCAGCCTTTATCTCTCTACAACAGCGTTTGGCCAAACCGCAGCGATTCATGAACTATTCGGGTTCTCCTGTAACGCGATCACCGGTGCGTGTCCCGACGGTTCGGCGCCCGAGGGTTCGCTGGTGCAGGCTTCTGATGGCAATTTCTACGGCACAACAATATTTGGTGGTGCGCAAAACACGAACAATGGTGGCACTGTGTTCAGGATCACTCCTGCCGGCCACTTTACTTTGCTGAACACTTTCATTGCCGATCAGGACGGGAACTTTAGCAATGGGAATGGTCCTGTGGGCGGACTGGTGGAAGGCAAGGATGGGTTCCTTTATGGTGCGACCACGTCTGGAGGCGCCCACAATGCCGGAGTGATCTTCAAGATTAGCAAGTCTGGAGCATTAAAATTGTTTCACAGTTTTTGCTCGGCTGCGCAATGCGCCGACGGATCCAACCCAACACCGCTTGTTTTGGGGAATGATGGGAACTTGTACGGGGGAACATTGAGTGGAGGAGCATCCAACAATGGCAGCATCTTCCGAATCACGCCTGCTGGCTCCTTCACGACGCTCCACTCTTTGAATAACACCACGGATGGCGGACCGCCCAGCCAGGCGCTAGTTCAGGCCTCCGATGGAAACTTCTATGGTGTCGGGGGCTTTGCGCCTAGTGGAGGACTCGGGAACTTGTTTCGGGTGACGCCGACAGGAAAGTTTACCGATCTGCACGATATGGGTAACCCACCGGACGCCGACGCGAACGCGCGCTTGATTCAAGCGTCGAATGGTTTGCTCTATGGCACGACTTTCTATGGCGAAGTTTTCCAAATCAACTTTTCCGGCTTATTTCAAATCCTTGTGCCCGGACCATTCGACACAATTCTTGGCGGGCTAACGCAAGCGTCGGACGGTAGTCTGTGGGCAACACATTCTGGCGGCGATTCCCGGAATGCCGATGCTCTTTTCGCCGACACCATCAGTGGTTCCAATCTGTTGAACGTCCCATTCGACTGTTCAATCAATGGCGGCGACCCGCAAGGAGTGATCCAGGGTGCGGACGGCAAGCTTTACGGTGTCGCAGCCGTATGCGGTGTCGATTCCCAAGGCCACGAAGCCAGCGGCGCCATCTTCACAGTGGATGCGGGTCTCGCGCCGCCGCAAAGCGTCATCGCAACCTTTACGCCGGCGAGCGGAAAGATCAATTCCCAAGTAACCATTCGTGGTGATCATTTCGTGGGTACGACTGCAGTCTCCCTCAACGGGGTGAAAGCCGCGTTCAAAGTGCTCAACACGAAATTTATTATCGCTACCGTCCCAGCTGGTGCAAGCACAGGGCCGATCACAGTGACTAACGCCGGTGGAAAAAGCATTAGCCGGCAATCGTTCACCGTTGAATAACATATACCTCTGGCGCCGCCAACGAAAACAACGCATTGAGGTTTAGTTGCAGAAGCTGTTCCCAACCACTCTATTCCAGAATGCGGGGCGGACATGAATGAATCAAACGAACTGGCAATCGCCCTTGCATCGCTGGGTGTACCAATGCTCAGAGCGTGAATCGCTTTCCGACTACCGACGGGTCCACGACGGTGTCGCCGAACGCATAGGCAAGCGCCGTTATGGCGCGCCAGCCAGTGCAATGTCCAGCGGCGATCAGTTGAATATTGAACGCCTTCATGGCTTCGACCGTCTCAGGGACGAGCGGCTGGTTTGGTCCGGCAAGATGGAAGCCGCCCATGACAGCGTAGATTGGTCTTTTGGGGTAGCATCCGTGGGCGTGCTTCAAGACGTTGATGACGCCAGCATGCGAACATGCAGTGAACACAATCAGCCCTTTTCCTTCGACGTTGATGATCAAGCATCGTTCATCGATAATCCACGGATCGGGCTCCCAAGCTTGACCGTCGCTCGTCCGCTGATAATGCTCTGCAAGCCCCTGCTCGAAGAGTGTGACGCGAGGGATCTCGCCGCTTACGCAGAACATGCCATCCAGGAAGATCTGAGGATCGACGGTATTGATGACGCACGCGCCATGTGCAGTGAGGGTGTCAATATTTGGAACATCCTTGGATGGCAGCATACGGCCGCTGGATAGGCGCCGAGCTCGCGAGCGGAACATGCCGGGATGTGCGTAATACGGAACTGGCCTGCCGCCGTTGCGGTTTCGGGCCAGATCCAGAGCCTTCAACATCCCACCCGCGTGGTCCCAATGGCCGTGAGACAACACAATACTCTCAACTGTTCCCATATCGAGACCTAGCGTTTGGACGTTTCTCTGGAATGCGTATTCCTCGGGTCCGCTGTCAAACAGTACGGTGTGTTGGATCGCACCGCGGTGCGCCGTGATGAAATAAGACAGACCATGACAAGCACAGCAGAGATGCTCTCCTGCCAATTGGCGCATGCCGCGGCGTGCTAGATAGGCGAACTCAGACTCCGCGTGTGACGAAACCGTGGAAAGGCCGTCAGTGGCATTATCCACGAGGACCTGAATCTCCACCCTATCCACGGGTATCAGACTATGCATGTGGACCTCTGACTCGGGTTGCATCGCATCTGCGTTTGAATCCATGGCAACGACTTGCTCCGTAAGAGTGGTTAGCCTTACAACCGTGCAGTCCTAGTCGTAGCGCGTTCGTGATCACTGAGACTGAGCTGAAACTCATAGCCGCCGCCGCAATCATCGGGCTCGACAGGATCCCAAATGCGGGATACAGCACTCCAGCCGCGAGCGGCACTCCCAAGGCGTTATGTACAAGAGCGAAAAAGAGATTCTGTTTGATGTTACCGAGAGTTGCGCGGTTCTTCCCGCCATTAGCCTCTCATCCCATTTCGTTACGCATTCTATGCCGAGGGAAATTCTATGCGTGCTGCTGTCTTTCAGCGTTTTCTCCTGCATTGTTTCGCTTTCTCTTGTTAAGTTCGAGCGGTCTATGCCGAACTCCGCTCCGCCCTGCGCCAAGCCTGAAAGCGGGGACAAGAGCAGCAGCCATCGGGCGACAGCCACGGTGCATGAGAGCTTTTTCACGGAGTGCCTCTTAACATTGGATGACTAGAGGCGGATAACGCGCTAGCCGAAGTCATTCCGGGCCAGAAGTCGGCTTCGAGGAGATTGTATTGATCTCCTCCAAGCCCGTTTCTGGATAGTTTCCGTGTTGCCGGACCAAGACTGAGCCGCGGGTGCTGCGGACGCAGCGCGTGAGGTAACCCAGAATGTTGGGGTAGTTGACATGGCGTGGGTCACAGAGCAAGGAGACTCCTGTGACGCGCTTACGCAAGATGATGCGGGTTGTGGCCGACTTCGCCAAGTATTTTGGCAAATGTCCCGACAAGCTCGGCCCCAACGAACTTCGAATCTATTGACCTGTCAACAATCGAGATCACCTGATCCGACAAATCAGCAACAACCACAGGCCTTGCCGCGCATCGCTTGCCAGCCTTCCCGTAAGATGAGCGGAATAATCACAAGAGCTGCAATCGGGTCGGCCCACCGAAGGTGCCAAATCGCGTTGATTCCAAGGCCAACCAGAGCAACCAGGGAAAGGTAAGCGCACAAACCGGATTCAGCGGCATCCGCTCTGAGCGCTGCGCTGCCCGTGACCTCTGATAGTTTCCGTTTTTCCTTGGCCAGCCACGGCATGATTGCGGCAGCGGCGATCAAGATGGCTATCCCCAGGTACGTGGTTTTTGCTTCGCTGTGTCCCAAGAGTGTCATTACAGAAACCACGGCCACGTAGGCCGCAAGTATGAACAACAGCACCGCTGCGATTCTCGCCGCGAGATTTTCTGATTCTTCCTGCACGGCATGAGCGCGGAACCGCCACAACACAACTATCGCTGAGAGCAGTTCGATGGCGCTGTCACCGCCAAAGGCAAGTAGCGCGGGGCTGCGCGCCATCCATGCGGCAGCCAAGGATACCGCTGCCTCCACCGTCATCCAAACGATTGTGACAGTTTGAATCTGCCGGATACGCCGGAAAGTGTCTTGTTTCGGAATTTGCGACACTGAAGACATTGGACATATCACATCAAGGTCAGCGACGATATCCCTGCCGCGATCAAATCGTTGCTTCCGTGGTCAGTGACCGTGGCTACCAAAACCATGGCCGGTGAGGTGCAACACGACGAACCCAACACAAGCATACCGATCACGGCATAGAAGATCTTGACTCCTAAGGGAGTCTCATTGTCAGGTTCCTGCCGTACTTTACGTCGCTCCTGCTGCTTGCGTCGCCCGTAGCGGGTCAGGCCCCATGGTTTGTACACCCCCAACGTCGTGACGACGAGCAGCAACAATATGGCGAGGCTGGGAGCGCGCACGAGTTCGGTCTTCAGAGGACCGAGGTCTGGGCTGAACAATGTTTCTGCCGCAGCTCCCGCGACGCGCTTCGCCGCCTCCGCCATCACCGCAAATTGGTGTATCAGCAAGGCGATAGTGGCAAAAATGGCTAGACCGAATTTCATCACGATCCAGTAGTAGCGGAACAAACCCCATGGCGTGCCTAAGGCTTGGAGAAGTCCCGTGGCCAGCGCAGCCAAACACATCGGGATGATGACAAACCTGCTCATCAAGTCCATCGAGAGGTAAGCGCCGCGTACCACTTCAGCATTATGGCTGGTCAGGCCAGCGATGCTGAGAGCCAGGAAGGCGGCGACCGCGCCGAGCCAGCCGACCGAGAAGGTGACATG
>Ga0207416_1001267_pt1 | contig 35233 bp, 24 predicted proteins | sample PaiPotPPM11metaG_FD_184107 | JGI IMG/M metagenome (GOLD analysis project Ga0207416, IMG submission 184107) | Iron sulfur acid spring bacterial and archeal communities from Banff, Canada, to study Microbial Dark Matter (Phase II) - Paint Pots PPM... ...
TGCGGTAGTCCACGCCGACCACCTCCCCCAATCGCCGCCCCGCATCAGCCACAAGGCATGCAGCCGCGGCTTGACCTCCCCCTCCCGATCCGCCCTATTATGCGGCAAGATCAGGAGGGAACGGTATAATGCTGTTCCTTCAGCACCGGTTTCGGCGGAGTCACCGAACCCTGCGGCACGGCCGGCGTGGTCTCGCCTGGGCCTTCAATTGGCGTTTCGGCTGTCGCGGGTCGTTCAGCCTGCGATGGCTTTGTGCTCGTCTCGATCTTCGAGGCTGGCACGATGCTGAGCGATCGGCGCGAAGGCTGCTGCGTTGCTTGCGCGTCCTTTGATTCTGGGCAGTAGACGACGACTTCCCGGCCATCGGTTGTGAAGTAGGACAGATCGATCAAGGCAAACTCGTCGTCCGGCTTCCGCTTGTTCATCTGCTCCTTGACCCGCCGCCGGCATTCCACGGCGTAGGCGACGTACTGCTCGAACTCCTCGTCGCTGGGTGGCCCGTCGGGATGGAGAATCTTCAGGAACGCACAGACCGTCTTCTTGATGCCTTTCTCGTCGCGACCCTCGACCGCCCTGCCAAGACGGATCCGCTTCGTCACCTCCTCATAGCGGTTGGTATGGGCGAACTGATGGTGGAATGCCTCGGCCAGGTAGTCGGTGATAAAGCCATAACTCTCTGTGAGAGACGCTGTGCTGTTCTTGAGCATCTCCCAGCCTGGCAGGTAGCACGCGAAGCGGTCCAGCACCGCCAGGTCAAACTCCCTGGGGAGCGGCATGAACAGATCGTGGTCCGCCGAGTGCACCACCTGCTCGATAGAATGGTCAATGTTGCCGACGAAGGCCAGGCTTGCATCGGCAATTACCTCGACGCCGCGCGAGAACCGGCCGTTGGCCATGAAATCCTTCATAATCTGGATGGTGTCGGCGTCGTTGATCCTGATGCCGGCCACTTCGTCGAAGGCAACAGTATCCCAGAAGCCCACCAGCCCGATCCGCCTGCGCGCATTGTTATAGAAGAGGGTTGCCTTCGTGGCCTGTCCCCCGCTGACCAGGGTGGCGTAGGGAGAGAACTCGCTAAAGAAGTACGACTTGCCCGTGCCACGAGGTCCCAGTTCGATCAAATTGAAGTTGGGCTCGGCCAGTGGAGCCAGTCGCGCCATAAAGTGAAATTTGAGCCTCCTGGTGAGCTTCCGGGTCTCGAGCCCGACGGAGCGGAGCACCGCGTCCAACCATTCGTCGCGGCTGAACTGTCGCCGGCCCTCGACATAGCCTTCAAAGTCAAACCGGCTGAGCTGGATCGGTCGCAGGTCCTCTATGTAGAAGGCACAATCGTCGTTATCAATCTCGTTGTGTGCGACGGTGATCTCCGCCCAGATGCCCCCTTCAAGCAGCCGATCGTTGTCCCGATAGAACTTCTCTGCGACGCCGATGCGCTGCGAGTTGAAGTTCTCCAGTGCCGCCCAGTGCCGTCGCTCCTTTTCCACGAAGCGCACGTGGACCTTGTCGATGAAGCGGTGCTTCCCTTTCGTCGCCACCCTTGACTGCGCGACGTTGGCTTCGTCGGGCCGCACGTAGTTATCCTGCAGGGTGGCAAGGACTGCCTCCATGCCTGCCTGGATCTCCGCAGGCTCGTCGCTGGCACAGTAGCGGGCGAGCAGGAACTCCAGCACAAAGGTCGGGACATTTGTCCCTTTCTTGATACGATGGAGCAGGTCTTTACGCATCACCTTACCGTCAAAGGTGTTGAGAAGCTTCTGATCTAATGCATCCATGTGTTACACCGTGTAATCGGTTTCGAGGTCGAGCTTGCTGAACGTCGCCAGTGTCGTCGGGTCGAGGGCCTTAACCGTAAATTTGCCTTCGAACGCAAGGTCCATCTTCAGCGTCACCTGGACCGCGTCGCCGGGCATCACGGTCAGAGTCTGAGTGGCCGGATTGATCGGTCCGCCGGCTTTGGCTTCGCCTACCACCTTACCTTGCTTATCATGAGCTTCTAGCAGTAGCTCGACGGCCGAGCCCATCGAGAGCAGGTCGCCGGAGCCGACCGTGACCTCGACCATTGGCAGCCGCGTGGTGACGCGCTTCGCGTCACGCTTGTAGCTCAACGTCACCGTGGGCCGCCGTCCGGCAGATGCCTCAACTGCGGCAAGGCGGACGGAGATCACGGGCACTAGGGTCTCCTGGAGGGACAGGCCGCCGTGGAAGTACGTCTGGCCGGCCCGGTAGGCCACCATTGCGCGCGGGCCCGCTACCTGGCTCCAGTCGCCGCGGATGCCCAAAGTGGCTACGGGTAGCACAAAGTTGGCCCCATCACCTACGCCAGCCCCCAGCAGCATCCGCTCATGGACGCTTAGCCAGGTCCCCGATGGCTTCGCGCACACGTCGCCGGCCTCTCCTGCCGTGTTCAGATAGAACCCGTGGTCGGTGACGACCAGCGCGTCTTGAAACTGGAGCTCGCGTAGTTTGCGCAGCGCCCCACCGATCTGCTGCAGTGTGCGCCTGATCTGCCCGGGAGCTGCCTCGGGATTCGATTCAAAGTCGTTATCCAACTCGTTGCTGCGGATGACCAGTAGCTCGACGGTGGGCGGCAGGGCTACTTTCTGACGAACGAAATCCCTCAACCCCATTTCCTGAAATCGCTCGCCATACCGCCTCCGCAGTACCTCCATCCGCTGGGCCACGGTCGTCAACTCCTGCTCGCCGAGCAGCTGCACCAGCTTGTCATCTTTCTTTACCAGGCGGAGGTCCTGGCCCGCTCCAGGCAACAGGCTAGCCATCCCAACCTGTGTGACGCTAGGTAGCCCCGCAAAGGCCACCTGCACCTCCACCTGGCCCTCCTCGGCTGCCTGCTTCTGCAGTTCCACGCCCAGCTCGTAGCGCAGCGAGTCGATCATGAGCAGTGCAACACGCCGGCCGCTCTCCCTTAGCTTGGGAGCCACCAGCTTGTCGAACACATCCGCATTTGCCAGGCGGCCCGATGGGGGCCAGCCGGACTTCTCGATCTGCCGGAGAAAGGTGCCCTGCACCGTATCGGCGAGCCGCCTATATGCCGTTCGTGCCCGGGCTTTGACGTCGGTCATGTGCCCACCCACGTCGAAGTAGTCGCTGGCGGCGTGTTCAAACTCTCGCTGGAGGCGGTCCACTTCGCGTAAACTGCTCACATAAAAGTCGATCAGCGCATCCAGGCTGCGACTATGCGCCGACACCTGCCGCTCAGCATCTCCACAGGCCTCGACCAGGCTCGCCGCTGCCTGAAGTAGCAGCCACTGGACCTGGTTCTCGCCACGTCCGACCCACACGGAATATGTATGGCGAGCAAAGGCATGGCGCAGCCGGTCGACATTGTCCCGCTTCAGGGCGTCGACAGCTTCCCTGAAGAACGACCGTTCTTCGAATGGAAAGGTATCCCGTACGCCGAAATCTTCGATCATCTGGCAGGCCGTTGGCAAGCCTAGCTCCAGTTCGATCGCCTCGGCTCGTTCGATGTAGCCCGCCTGGGTCCGTTGGTCATTGCGCAGTCGGTCGCACAGGTCCTCGATCACTGGCCGGGCTTCCGGCTCGGCGTGTGGTACATCTACGAGTGCGCCGGGGAGATCGCCGGGCAGGTCGAAGACGAACTCGCTGAACAGGAGGAAGCGCCAGATCTCGTCCGCGACAGTCCCCCAGCGCGTCGCCCGCGTCTTCAGCTTCATGCCGAGGGTGCTCTGCAACAGCGCCTTCGCCTCGGCCACCCAGGCGTCCTGACCCTTGAGGGCCGCCTGCTGCTGCTCGGAGGGAACCAGCAGCGCAAAGAGGATGTCCCGCGCCGACTCGACCTGGAGCAAGGCTTGGAGATGCGGCCAGCCGGCCCCGCTGCCGACGGCGTCGATCACGGCGAAGCTGGGATTGGAGTTGTCGTTAAAGATACGGCGGATTTCGGTCGCGTGGTCGGCCCTGGCCCGAAGGCACAGACTCAAGTACTCGTCGCCGTCGCCGTCGGGAAAGATGGCGCCGCAGGCCGCGTACACCGCGAAGGGATCGCGCTGACGGTCCTCGTCCGTCAGAGGTGGCCGCGCCGGCACGTAGACCAGCAGCCCTTCGAGTGGTGTATTGGGCTCGCCCAGCTCCTGGAGCGCGACCATGGCTGCGGCGCGGCTCTCGATGCTACTTTCGCCGGCATCCAGAATCCGCCGGTTGGGCGCCGCCATCTCCAGACAGAGCTCGCGGTAGCGCCGGTCGGGGTCGTAGACCACCAGCACGCTCGCCTGCTGAAGCCGAGGCAGCAGCACCTGGTCCTGCACAAACCCTTTAATGGCCATTGAGCCATCCCTCCGCTGTCTCTTCAGTCTCTTGCTTTCGCTTGCCACGCTGCTTCTTCGGCGGTATCTTGCGCTCCTCGTAGAGATCTTCAAGTTCGTGGGCGATCGCCAGTGACTTGTCGGTCTGGCACTTCGCTCGCACGCGGTCAGGCCAAATGCTGTAGGCGAGGTGTGCCCAATCGTACTCGCCGGCCTCCAGCTTCTCCCAGGTCTCCTTGAGCCGAGCGCGCCATGGGCGATGCTGGAAGAGCTTCCAGAGCGGCGCGGCGGTGATCTGCACGCCGTCGTCGAGGTTGGGCTTCCAGAGCGCCGCGAGCCGCAACAGCTCGGCGCGGAAGTCCTGCAGCTCCAGCAGGAAATCGCTCAGCCACTCAAGCGCTTTCTCTTCGGCGCTCGTACGGCCCGATGTCTGCCGCAGCCGGCTTGTGTCGTCCATCACCTGCTGGAGCTTGGGGTCAACGAAGTCGTTGACGCACCTGTATAGCGTCTGATCGGTCAGACGGTGATAGTAGAGCCAGAGCGTGTAGGAGCTAGAGGGCGTGGAGAGCGGCCAGTAAATCGGCGCCTGGCGACGGCTCTTGGAGTAGCGATTGAGATGATCGGCGAAGAAGGCGGACGGCCTGCAGAAGTAGGTGCCCAAGGAGCTGACACCGAGGACCTGGCTGACCTCTTGCTCTGTGGCGTCAGCACGGTCTTTCCATATTACCTGCAAGGCATCACCGACGCGGCGTTTAATATCCTCCGGATGGCGCTCGTCGTCCACTAGGATGCCGAGCCAGGAGATGCGGAGCGGGTAATCAATCGGGACGTCGGTCGACTCGGCTGGGAGGCCTTGGGCACTCTGCAACATGCCGGGTGGGCAAATCGGCAGTGGTGCGAACGGGTCTGGCAGTGCAGGGGCCCCCTTGGTGCCCGTGGCAAACCGGATGTCCCAACGGCCGAAGACGTAACCGAGAGCAAGCTGCGAAACGTAGAAGACGGATGCGGAATGCTCGCAGATACCGAAGGCATCTTGAATCCTGTGATCGTCGACCGAAATCTCGATCCCTTCGAGATCAATCTCGGGGAGCGAAAACGCCACGGCGACAGCGTCCGAGATCTGTTGGCAAAGCGCTACGACTCTATCCGAGTCCTCATTCCACCGGCTGATTAGCGACTCAATGAAAGACGTAATCGACACCGCGGCACCAAGATGAGGGGAGACGAATCTGCGATCTGTTTCCCACATTCCATAAATTGCAGCCTTTTTTCGCCATACTTCATTCGCAAGTAGCGAAATCTGTCTAGATATGGTCTTATCATCGAGCCAAGGAAGTGTGTTGACAACGCCAGTCTCGAATGAACCGGCCTGAACCTGAAGATGCACAAGGGCTCGTATTGGAGACGAATTCAAGTATCCAAGGGAGAAGCAAGGATCTACGCCTTCTGGTGAGAATACAACTGGACCTTTGTCGGCGAAAATACAATCCTGGGGGAAAGCCCTTGGAGAAAAACCCTTGACGGTCCGACGAGGATAGGTTACGCCTAAACGTCTGTAAAACGTAGACGCCCTCCTACTCTGTGCATCCGTATTATATCCGATGCGGTTGAACTCACCCACCTCTCGTCCATCGTTCAGCCACTTAACCAGCAAGTGGATGTCATTGTAGAAGGTTTCAAAATAGCCACCTTTTGAGAAGAATATCCAAGTCTTCGACCAACCGATTGATACAATCGGTACTTCCCATACTAGGCGTAGGAACCGGAAGTCGTCATAAGTAGTACTTCCTTCCCGAGCAGATCCACCTGAACTTACGAGTGTCCTCGAGGTGAACGACCACTTCCAAAACGCATCCGATATATTATAAAGGAACCGTGCATCATTGATCGAATTGAGTCGGCGTCTTTCTTTGACGAATATGCCCTTACCAACTTCCCCATTATTGGTGCGCTCAAGTGCCATAAGTAGATCTGAGAATCGATTGCCGGACCTTCGCAGATCTATTGCCTGACATGTCGATAAGGCTGATAACGGCGACGCGAGTACCGATGCGCAGGCAAATACCATAGCCCCGTCCAGGACTCCACTCCCTAAGTCCGCGATCAATTCAATAGCAGGGAGAAATCGCTGCCTGCGCCAGTCGGCAAGAGTCTTCGTATAGAGACAGGCTCGTGAAGTAAGCGCACCAATGCGGCCGCAATTACATAGACTGAGGGTTCTCTCTACAAATGCTGCTAGGACATCGATGAATGCATTAGGATACTGTTTGTTTATGTAGTTAGTGGCAGCGGTGGCGGATTCCCCAAAAGGAGGATTCATGAGCACGACATCGTAGCGCTTCCGACAAAGATCGATGAAGGCGAAGCCGCGGGCGGTGTCGTCGGCAAAGAGGCGGCGCTTATAGCTATCGCCGTTCTCGGCTTCTTCTGCATAGGCTCGCAGTGCAGCGTAGATCCGCCCTTCGGCCTGCTGCCAGAATTCCTCGGGGTTTGGCAGCTCGAGCAGATCAAACAGGGTTATATCGCGCTCGGGCGCGAGGCCAGGTAGGTATCCGACCTCTTTGCGTCGCTGGAGCACTGCACGCTCGTACTCTGCACGCGCCGCCTTAATCACACCTGCGACCTCCTCCTCGATCTTCAGCAACGAGCCGGCCTCGCCAGCCAGAAGCATTGCCCTGAAGATCGGTGGCAGCATTTCGCCGATCACCCTATCCTCTGCCATCACCGTGAGCTGCCGCGCTATGAACTCCTGCAGCAGCCCTTTGTCGCCCGGCATTGGCTCGGCGCACGCCACGTTCGAGCGCCGGATCTCCAGACGCTCCTGCGGCTCAAGCCCCTGATCTCGCCAACTCTTCTGGGCTCGCAGCCAGAGCGAGAGTCCAGCGATCTGCACCGCACGCGGGTCGATGTCGATGCCGTGGATGTTGCGCTCAATGATCAGGTACGGCGCAGCACGTAGGAGTGCCTCTTTGGATGTGTAGTCGGCCAACAGAGACGTACTCCCAGGCCACTGTCCGTCGGCCTGCATGTCCCACGCTTCCTCATAGATGCGCTGGAAGAGATCGAAGGCGTATAGGCCGAAGTGCATCGATCCGCAAGCAGGGTCGAGCATCTTGATGTCGCGCGGGTCCTTGATCGGCCGATGCGGGATGTACACTGGCTGCCGGAGCAGCTCCTCCTGGGAGAGGTCCTGCATGGCCGCGTCCGGCGTCGACGGCTGCTCTCCCTGCGCCAGAAAGGCTTCGTTAGGACGGCGCACGAGGTAGCGGCAGGTGTCAGCCAGTCCGGTCTGGCCGCGTGTCATCTCGTACCAGAGACGGCCGAGCGTATTGTCGGTCAGGAACTCGACAACATAGCGCGGAGTGAAGAATTGATTACGCACCGCCAGCTCGCGGCTATTGCGCGGTGCCTGCGATCCGCCTTGCGTCACATCCCGCATGGCCTTGCGCTCTTCTTTGCTGTTGAAGTACTGGTAAATCCAGCCGATGGTCTCGTCCTCCGCCCAGAGCGGGTCGATCTCGGTGTGGTTGATCTGGTCGAGGAGCTGCAGCAGCGCCGATTCGCGGGGAAAGAGCCGGCCCTGGGGGCTCCAGCGGTCGAACAACACGGAGAGGTCGACGGCCAGCTCGTCGAATACGCTGTGCAGGTAGCAGCGGTAGGCGTCGCCGGTCTCGCCCAGCGCCGTGCCGGCCAGGCGCGTGTAGAGCTGGAAGCCCTTAGACCGGTAGCCTGCCGCAACGGATTCGATCAGCAGCTCGCGGGCCTCGGCCATGCGGAGGGCGCACAGGCGGTTGAGTACGGTGAACGCCTGCTCGCGGACGATACGCGCGAGGGCCTCCTGTCGGGATTTCGCGGTTGGGTTGGCGATGCCGGCCAGGTAGTGCTCCAGCGTGGCCCGGAGCAGCCTGGCGGTCTCACGGCGGGCGTCGTCAAGATAGGAGAGCTTGTCCATGTGGGCGACCTCGCCGCTGGTCGGATCCATGCCATAATCCTGCTGGAACTGGCGCGTGAACTCCTCGGTCAGCAGCGCGCGTGCATCGGCCACGAAGCCGGCAAGGCGGTTGCGGGTTGCTTGATCAAAGGCCATGCCGATCAGTCCTCGATGCTTATGGTGAGGTCAATGTTGAAGTAGGCCGGCAACTCGTTCTTCAGCTCCTGGAACTGCCCGATCAGTTCATCTAGTCGGACGGCGTCGCGCACGTGGGCCGGCACGAGCACGGTGCGGCAGAGCATCGAGCGGTTTCCCCGGATCTTCCGCTCCTCCTTCGCCCTCTGGCGCTCCGCTTGTCGCGTGCGACCGAGCTGCTCGATCTGCTTCCGGTTGTCGCGCAACCGCGACTGGACCACATAATCCTGACTAATCAACTGCTTGAGTCCGCGCAGATCCTCGGAGCTCGTGATCTCAAGCGTTTCAAGCTGCGCCAGCGTCCGGGTCTGTTCTTCATGGGTTAGCTCAGACCATCCGGGAAGCCCCGCAATGTCCTCCTCGGCCTGCTTGATCGTGGTCTTCTGCGCGGCCGCCATGGCGGCCGCTGCGTCGCGCGTTCGCGCCTCAACTACAGTGAGCGCGCTGTTCAGGTCGGCGGCATACTGGTAGAAGTTGCCCTGGCTGAGCCGTTGGCCGATCCGGGCAAGCTCCTCTCGAAGGTCCGCGCGGAGATCACCCGGCACACCGATGGCCGGCAGGGCCTCGACCTCGCGGCAATGTTCCTGGAGCTCGCGAATGGTGCCTTCCAGTCCGTTCTTCAGAGCACGGTCCACGTCGGCGGCCCATTTCAAGTTGGTATAGAGCGCCGAGGACTCGGCGCCAAGGCGCTGCGGCGCATCGGAAGCATCGGTCGTCAGCACATCCTGCAGCTCCTTGGTCAACGAGTCAACCGTATCCGCGCCAGGCAGGGCTAGCGTCTCCAGCTTTGCAGCCAATGGCCCGTAGCTGAGCTGAAACTGGTGGAAGTGCTTTGCTGCGGCCACGCTGATGTCATTCTCCAGGGGGAAGATAGCGTCGCCCGTGAGATCCGTCAGGCGTTGCGCGGCGCGAGCCAGCGTGTCCTGGTCGGTAGGTCGGTCACGTAGGCCCACGCCGATTGTCTTGAAGCTGTTGTTGGTGCGCAGCGCATCGACGGCCTGTTGCCCGACCGTGGTGACCTCGCGACCGGAGATGCGCAGCTTGATCTGGCCGGCCAGCAGTAGCGCTGCAAGCAGATAGCGCAAAGTATCTTGCGACCAGCCGAAAGGCGCGTCGGTGAAGTGATCGATCAGGCGCTTGCCCTCGGCCAGGCCGTTACGGTCGATGTAGTCCCGAATGCTGCCCAGCGCTTTGTGATCGGTATTGATTCGCGGCAGGCCGCCACTGGGCTGGACCAGGCCCAGCGGGTCGAGGTCCCTGCTCACCGCCTTGAGATTGCCCAACCGTAGGAACTTCTCGGCCAGCGCGGTGTCGGCACGCACTGGCGCTTCGGCATAACGGTCGAAGACCTGCTCAGCCACACCCGCAAGGTGCTTCTTCGCGGCGTCCAGCACGTCCCGGTCCAGGCTATCGACGGCAGTCATCTGTCCGCGAAATAGAAACGATCCTCGGCTCAGCAGGCTCTTGAGAAGGTGCTGCAGGTCCCCGGTAAGCCGGATGGCTCGATCGGTCTGGGACGCGCAATATTCCCGCACCTCCTGATCGGGATCGTTGCGATAGCGCTGCACGATCTCGCGGCTGCGGTAGATCTCGGCAAGCGTCTCGTCGATCTCTGGAACGGTGCGACCAAGGAGGTAAATCGTGTTCTGCGCGCTGCGCTGTCGGGATTCATCGACCAGGCGGGTGCGTGCAGTGTCGTAGTCGCGCGGCTCGGCGAACTCGACCAGCGTCTGAATTGTCTCTCGCTCACCGGCGAGCGCGCCGACCACCGTGCCGGCCATCGCCTTGAGACCGGAGGTCACGGCGACTGTACCCTGTAGCCGCGTGGACGGCAGCGGAGTAAACGCCTCGCGTAGGGCCTCATTGAGAATGCGGCGTGTCTCAGTCATACGGAGCGGGATCTGGGCGCGCTCCTGGTCGATATCGTTGAGCTTCTCGCTGAAGAAGGCAAGGCCGCCGTTCTTCTCGCCAAAAGGCACGATCGGGTCGGTAATGAGATCCTTGATGGCGGCGTCCACGGCATCGCGACGCGACGGCGCGGCAACGTCAGGGTGCATCAAGCTCGTCACGTTCTGCGCTGTGACCGGCATGTTCGCCAGGATCTGCAGGACGGCGACTGTCTTCGCCACATCCTGGTGGATGGGTGAGTCCGGGAAGCGCAGCAGTGCCTTGTCGACCGCCTTATGGATGGAAAGCTTGGCCCGCTGGATGTCCTGGTGCAGCGCATCAAACAACGTGACCGTGGTGACGAGCCAGCCGACGGGCTGGTCCGCGACCGGGGGCTCCCCCTCCGGCCCTTCTACCAGGATATCCTGGACCACTTTGATGGCGGAGCGGAGGCCGATGCCACCGGTGGACTTGGCCAGGGACCCAAGCAGATGTAGTAGAACATCGAAGTGGGCCGGCAGGAACGGGTAGAGATTGACAAAAGTCGTCCTGTCGAGATTTGCGTCGTAGAAGCGAGCGTCCTGCAGCTTCGTGTTGTGGCGGAGCGCCTGGCCTTGCTGGTCGAACAGTCGCCCCAACGCCTGCTCCCCGGCGGACGACTTGCCAAGCAACCGACGATAGCAGATCTCCCGGATATCGTTCGACTGCAAGTCTATCTGGATGGGGAACCGCGCGGCGGTTTGTAGAGCTCCCGGGAGTTAATGGCGGCGTGCGGGTCATCCTCTGTCAGGGTCTGCTGGGCTGTTCCGATGATCCAGACTTTGCCGTCGCCGATGTTCTTGAGATTCTTGGCCAGGCCATCAAGGTTCAAGATCAGATTCTGGCGCGAGCCGACATACTGACCGACCTCATCGATGATGAAAATGATGTACTGCTTACCCGTGGACTCACGGGCAATTTCGATCATCTCTTTCACGCGTTCGTTCTCAAAGCGCACCACATCTTCGGTTGCGGTGGTGAACGCCGCGGCCGACCCGAAGAGTTGAGGATAGAGCGCGTGGGCGACCTCCGGAATCACGCTGTCGACGGCTAGCGGGTCGTTCTGGAGATCTTGCCAGCTCATGCCGTGCTTGCTCTGGATATAATCGATCAACTCCTGGTAGCGGCCGTCCTTCTTGAGCCGCCGTTCGAGCGCGGCCACTTTCAGGTTGTGCGAGTAACCCGCCCATTGGAGCACCTTATAGTAAAGGACGGTGGACACATCCTCCATGGTCGCCCCGGCCAGCATCTCGCTGGCGAGGTCAAGCATCACCACCGCCGCCGGGTACTTGCTGGCCACAGTCGCGAGCAGGGCTTTGGCCTGAGGGCTAAGCAGGCGATCCTGCAAGTATTTGAGGAAACGGACACCGTCCACCCGGACACTGTCGTCCAGCGCGAGGCCGAGGTACTTGGTGAACGAGCTCTTGCCGGAGCCGTAGAACCCGGAGACCCAGACGCCAACCTCGTTCTGCCCACCCTGGTCCATGGCCATCTGAATATTGCTCAACAGCTCCTCGAACTGCTCGTCGATGCTGTCGGTGACGATGTACTCGGTGATCTCGGCACGCAGGCGTGCCTCCTGGGAGGCGCTGTAGGTGATCACCTTCTCGATCGTGCGATAGATGTCCCTGGAAGGGTCAAACAGTGTCTTGATCGTCATGACCAGCTATCCTCACTTCGCCATCGTGTCACGCCCACGACTATCCACCGACATGCACCGATCGGTAGTTACCATCTTCGGGATAGAAGCCCAGAAACCTCAGCTTGGTCTTGCCGGTGCGCTCACCGGGGTAGAAAAAGACCGTCGGCACATGGAAACTGCCGGCAAGCTGCCCTTCAATCGCCCCGATCCGGAGATAGGGGTGTAGCGCTTCGAGATCGGTGACCAGCATGATCGCCTTATCCCTACCCTGTAGAGGATCGAGCCGCGCCTTCAGGCGGGACTGCAACGCACCATTCATAAGCGCGTTGGATAGCGATTGGTTCGTCTTCTCCCAGGCAAGAGGCGCCTTGCGGTCGGCCGCAAGCCAGAGCTTGCGCATCGGTGCCTGCTCAAGGATGCTGGCGATCTCCTCGGCGATCGAGAATCGGTGGACCTCCCAGCCGTCGTTGCGCAGCCTGGCGACCCAGACCGGGAGCGTCCGCTTGACCTCGAGGATCTCGCGCGGCGGGAAGACCAGATAGTACACCGGCTCGAAGCTGGCGTGGCCAAACTCGCGCCCCTGGCGGATCCGCTCCATGAGCTCGTCGAAGTTAGACCTGAGCAAGAGCGTCAATCAGTTTCCCCATCGATTTGTGCGGCCAGCCGATACGTGCCACACCACCTGCATGTTGAACGATGACGAACCCTTTTAGCCCAAGCCGCTTCAACTCGTCCAGAACGTTCGAAGCATCCATGCCGAACAACGCCCATTGCGGGTCACTGACGACGCTGTTGTCTCCGAGTCCGGCAAAGTGGAGGTCGTATGCCAGGATAGCGCCAACACGCGGCTCGATCCGATAGGATAGTATTCGCCGAACGCTTTTCTTTCCACGCTCCAGTAGGCCGAAGTTGGCGCAGCAGCCGGTTAGATACCCCGCGACCCGCTCGATCATGCTCTCGGCCCACGGCGTTGAGGTTTTGCCGGCCTGGTTCGCGTGTATCACAAACGCGAGAGCGTCGTCGTTGCTGATCGTGGAGCGACCAGAGATGTACGCGTTCCAGTAAACCTCCCGAACGAAATCAGCCAAAATCGCATTTGCACGGCACGTGTAGATGAACAGCATCTGCTCAAACTCTCGGCTCGACAGCACGTCCTTGACGCATTGGAGAAGCTGAGCCGGAGCTGCTTCGTCGCACAAGTAGCGCGGCGCGAAGCAGTCGGCGACCACATTGCGTAGCCTGCGTGCCGACATATTCGGGAACCGGCCGGATTGAAGGGCAGACTGATTGAGCGCAGTGGCACTCATACCCTCATGCCATAGATCGAGCAGGATGCGTGTCTCTTCGACCATCCCCATGCCGGCACCCAGCAGCGTCGTGTAGTTGGCAGTGGTCATGTCTTGTCCGCAAAAAATGGGAAAACCTCTATGCCGTGTCCGCAGGCGTGGAGATAGTGCGCGGCGACGATCCTCCATGGCGACTCGTTGCGGAGTTCACTGACGGCGCCGACGCGCGTTGGACCCATACCCGTGCTATCCGGCGGGCCGGCCTCCCTGCGCAGATAATCGAGCGCAGCTTCCTTGCTAGCACAGACCGCACTGATTCTTCCGCTCAACTCGTGGCCATGGAGCGCGTGGTGAAGCGCCTGCTCGAGATCCTCGGGGAGGCGAAAGAGATGGTACACGTTACCAACGCCAATGCGTTCGTCGTGTATCACGGCTGCCGCGCGAGTGACGCCGTTGCACTGGGCGACGAGTTGAGTTCGCCCAAAGACTGGTTGCAGGAAGGCCCGGCTGCTGGGGGCGAAGAACGAGCTCTGCCACCATGCATATTGATCGCGCTCGCCGAGGTATCCGACGACGGCTCTCAGAGTTGCGAGCTGCTCAAGCCGTGTCGCTACCATTTCTGCCTCTGAACCTGGTTTCTATGACGCCAGCCTAGACGCTGCCGATTTTACGAACCCTCAGGCATTAGCGCAACAGCACAGGCATTTTGGGGTGCGCCTCACAGTACTCCGCTGGCCGGTTGTGCGGCTGGGCTTGCCTGGCGGGCGCTGAGTGGCGGCGCTAGCCGACTGGCAACATGCGCGTCCGCGGGCGAGCTTGGACGAGATCATGGACGGGGTCGATGGGAATCTGGGGCAGTTGCGCGCTATGTGGAGAACCTGCAGGCAGTGCGGCGGCCCCTCCGGCAAGGTCGTGCGCGATGAGGAGCACGCCTAACCGGACGCTCAGCTCCCCCGTTTCCAGTAGCCGGCCTTCCTGGCCCGGGGCGTTCCGGGCGTCAGCGGTGGAGCGCGCGGGCAAAACTCCTCGTGGAAGCCCGGCTTATTGACGTCGAAATGGCTGGGCCCCGGACAGCGTTACCCCGATGGCAGTCCTGCGCGCCGCCGGTGATCCAGCCTCTGGACCGAGGCCTTGCCCGCCCTCACCCGACACCAGCGCAAGCCGCAGCGCGACCGCTCTAAGCGGCGGCATCCCGCCCCAGAGTCGCCCGCCCAATCATAAGACGCTGCGCTCCGTCGCCAGCAAACTCCGCGTCCACTGTAGGCCGAAGGCACCCCGAACCACTGATCGTTCCCCCTGCGGCACTGCTCGCTCGCAACGAGCAAACTAACGGTGCAAAAAGATGGGCCGCGCTCCGGGAGCTGACGTGGATTGTCTCCGACTGAACGGGACGATACCATATGACAGCCGCAGCATGGCTCTTGATTGCTTGGAAACTCGGAACTGGGCATGCCGATTTCTTCCGCCGCATCGGCGTCCCTAATAGCTGACCCGATTTTCGAGTTATCCGGCCCCGCCATTGCTGGTCCCGGAAAAAGATGAAATCGGATCGGGGCGATGGGATAGCTAGCCCTGTCGCCACCGGAGGGGCCGGTGCGGACTTCGAGCGCGATGTGGGGGCCTACTATCTGGCCCTCCTTCTGCTCGGAGACACGGCATACGGACAACGGGCCGGGCGGGTGAGCGAGGTGCGCTTCCAGCAGCGCCATGCTGGCGACCCGCTCGACGATCTGGTCGTTGCCTCGTCCTTGCCGGCGAGGCAGGCGAAACTCTCGCTGCAGATCAAGCATAAGGTCAACATTACCGAAGGGGACCGTGTCTTCCACGCGATCATCCGGGAGTGCTGGACCCGATTCTGCTCAGCTGATTTCTATCTCGGCATCGACCAGTTCGGACTCGTTACCGCGGTCTATAGTCGGGTGGTGGACGAGCACTATCAGCGGACGTTGAGCTGGGCGCGAAACAGTACGACCGCCACGGACTTTCTTGATCGGATCAATCAGTCACGACTCGGGCACGACGACCAACGCGTATTTGTGCAGTTGATCAGGTCCAAACTGAACAATCTCGGTGCGATGGTCAACGATGAGACCGTCTGGACGTTTCTACGCTCGCTGGTGCTCCTTCGGCTCGACTTTCACCTGGATTTGTCGAAGGATCGTCACTACATCGTGAATCATCTTGACCATGTCTTGCGGGCAAGCCAGCGTATCGACGCTGCGCAGCTTTTCCTACAGTTGGGACAATACGCCGCCGAGCTCAAGCGGACCGCCGGGAGCATCGATCTGGACGGGCTCGTCCGACGGCTGTCCAATGATGGGGTCTCGCTGGCGCCCCCCTCGCCGGGGTTCTCCAGAGTGTTGGGGAAGAGTGCAGCCCCGTCCGTGGAACGGGCAAGCTTCGAGGCATTACTGCGAACGGCGCCGCTCCAGCTTCGTCCCGGGGCGTCGAACGACCACGCCGCGTACGTGGAGACGTACGCCTTCTGGCAGCCGGACGTGGATGCAAATCCCCTCCTCAGCGATCCCGACGCATTGGAGTCGTGGGGCTCCGCCGGCTTCCGGAATCCGGTCGTGTCGCCGGCAGAGCTGGTGCGCCACCGGCGCGTGCTGATCGTCGGTGGGTTTAATGCCGGCAAGTCCCGATTACTAGAGCGCATCGTCGAGGAAGCCCAGGCGCGCGAACTGACGAGCGCCATGGCCGATGCAGATCTCTTTCCCGTGCCCATCTTGATCCGCCTACGCGAGTATCACGAGGCTAAGGAGGGGTTTCTTGCCTACGTGCAGCGCACCTTCCGAGAGGCGAGCCGCGCGAGGACGACCGAAGTCTTGCCGACGGAGGGGGTGCTCTGCGAGGGGCGCTACCTGTTCCTTATTGACGGGCTCGACGAGATCGGCGGCGACAGGCAAGTTGAGCTGCTAAACCGCGTTCGGGACTTCGTCTCGGAGTACTCGCGCCATGCCTACGTGTTTACGACCCGTCCGGGCGTTGAGGCCGCGTCGGCGCGCTTCGTTGAGCCCGAGTTCGATATCCTACGGCTTGTTCCTTTCAGCAAGGGCCAGGTCCGGCGCTATGTGGCTCTGCGCGGCCTGGGTGGGACCGGATTCGAGGAGAACATCTTCCGGCGGCGAGACCTACTGGCGTTAGCGCGCGCGCCCGGCAACCTGCGATCGCTCTGCGACATCGCCAAGGGGACGGGGGAACTACCTACCCGCACCGGAGCCATCTACGAGACGTTGATCACGGCCGTCCTCGAGCGGGAAGCGCACCGCGGGACCGACGTTATCCCGTACCGTGGGCTCACGCGCCCTGTCCTCAACGAACTGGCGTTCACCATGACGCAGGCACAGCGATTCAGCCTGCCCCGCCAGCACCTCGAGGACCTGGTGATACAGATGGCGAGCAAGCTGCCTGTCCCGGCCGGCTTCGACATGCGGTCCTGGATTGAGGAAATTGTGCATCGCGAGCTCTTGGTCTTCGATGGGCAGGAGTTTACCTTCCCGCACCGATCGTGGCAGGAGTATCTCGCCGCCTGCGAACTCTGCGGGTGGCCGCTCGACGACATCCTCTCCTTGGTGTACGTCGAGCGCGAGGCCGCCAGCGGGTTTCACCCGCAGTGGTACCAGGTGCTGCGCTTCTTGGCGGAGACGCGGTCGGACGTCTTAGCGGCGATGTATGAGCGGGAGCCTGTCGTCGCCGCGCGCTGCACCCCGTCGGATGCCGCCAACGAGCTCCGCCAGCGGGCGCTGGAGACGCTCTTCGAAGCGGCGGCCGCGCAGGGGACGAGGATGCCCGGCGAGTACGACACACCGCGGGATGTGTTCAACGATCGCCAGACCTGCGTGGACCTGGCGCCCTCCGGCGCGGTGCCGTACCTGCTCGAGTGCTATCGGACGTCGCAGACGACGATCACGCGAGAGGATGCCTTCCAGTTGCTCCAGCTCTACGCGTACAGCGGCAATGCCGCGGCGCTTGAGGCAGTGATCGCACTCCTGCCCGGACTCCTCCAGCACGACCAGGAGAGCTGGGGCCTGCGGGAAATCGCTAGCTACGCGGTGGCGCGCCTCGACCTGCCGGAGTTCGCCCCGTCCCTGATCGCCCTGTACGACCACGAGCAGCATCAGCAGGTCCGGAAAGCAATCCTCTGGGCGCTCGCGAATGTGGCTCCACAGGAGGCGCGGACCATCTTTGTGCCCCTCCTCATGCGGCGGCTGGCAGGGCGCACGCACGACACGATGGGCGAGCTCGCCTTGCGAACGGCGTTGCCGACGGTACTAGACGATGAGGTGATCACGGCCATCCGAGAGCGGCTAATCACCACCCCTGCGGAGCCCATTGACCTGCCCGACGGTCTCGTGGATCTGCTCATTGAGCGCCGCTCCGAGGCCAGCGAGGAGGCGTTGCTCGTCCTGGTGACGCACTGGCACGCGCTGTCGCTATCAGTGGACGAGCGCCGCGCCATCTACAAGGCGCTCGCCCGCGATCGGGTCCGCTCGATCCGGTACGTGGTCGCCCACGCCACTGATAACTACGTCGGTGGCCCGCAGATGGTGGAGACGTTGGCGGCGCTGTTGGATCAGGCCTCGCTCGAAGCGTTCAGGGCCGACCTCATGTCCCCGAGCCAGTCCGCCTGGGTGACTAACGTCTTGCCGGAGGCGCTCCGACAATCCGGCAAGCCATTGCTCGCGGAGCGACTCGGGTGGGACCGCCGCGTCGCGGACGCGGCGGAAGCGGGATCCCACCAGGTCCGGCAGCCGACGCTCGGCGAGCTGCTGGCACGCCCGAACTGGCAGACCGGGCCGGCGTTCGGCTTGCATGGCGAGGCTTACGCCGAGCAGGCCAAGAGCCTGGTGCCGGAGCAGTGGCGGGAGCTGCGCGATCATGTTACCGACACCTTGGAGAGACTCGATGTCGTCCGGACATTTGTGGAGGATGCCGAGCAGCGTGTGTCGGTGAATATGGCAAGCTTCGCCGCTCTGATCTACGCGGAAGTGCTCGATGTCGACGTCTCACCTGCCGTCTATGCCAAATTGCTTTCGATCAATTTCGAGCATGCATCAATTGACGCCATGTGTGAGCGGCACTACGCCCCAGCGCGGGACGATGAGATCCTACGGTGGGTCCGTGCCGACGTCCCCTACGCTTGTCTCAAGCGTGCCGCGGTGCTCTGCGGGCGGCACCACATCCGTCCGCTGTCATGCGTCCGCCAAATCGGCCAGGTGCTCGGGGCGCTCTGCACAATCGGTGAGGCCACCGATCATCACCGCCTCATCTCCATCAACGCGCTGCTCTCGGCGCTTTCCAGTTATGGGAAGCGGGGTGTGCAGAAGTTGGAGGCATTGCTCGGTCAGGTGACTGGTGAGTGGCGGGTCGTGCTCGCTCAGACACGATTGACCATGCAGCCACCGAGTGTGGCCGCCGAGCGCATCTACCTGCTCCACCTCATCGACCGGATCGCGACGCGGGACGTTCACGCGCTCTGGGACCGCTCGCTCGAGCATATAACGACTCAGGACTCAGTGCCTCTTTGCTTTCAGTTGATGCAGGCACTTCTAGAAATCCCGGCCCCCGATGCAGCGCCGGAATCGAAAACGTTCGGCTTCGTCACTTTCGATGATGAGATACTGGTTCTGCGCGCAGAGGCGCTGGCCGTTGTCGCACGCCTCGTGTCACCCGAAGTCATCGATGGATTTCGGCGGCTTATGGGAGAGTTCCCCGAACAGACATGGTTGAGCCGTTACGCCGAGGACGCGCGGCGACTCTACCTGATGCAATAGGCCAAAACCACCTCGCAAGATGGTCGTCGCGGCCAGCCAGTGGCCGTGGCCACAACCGGCGTTCAGCGAAGCGACACGCCACCTGGACGCTCCTCGCCGTTCGTTCGCCCCTTAGTTAAGTTCTCGCCGACCCGAGCGCCCAATGCAGTGGACGGTGCACCGGCGGAGTCCGTTGTGCCTCTGGTGATGGAGCGCGTCCAATTTGGTCACCAATTGCCAGGGATGCGTATGTCCACTCTATGGCTGTAATCCGATGTAATCGCCATCCAACGTGAGCAAGGCATCGCTCTCCACGAAGCGATTGGGGGACAGGACGTCAAACGTGGCGAACTGGAAGCAAGGCCAATACTCCGAAACCACTTCCGGACGGGCTGCCTGCCAGAGGTTTCGAAGGCGTAACCACGAGGTAGTCAGGATTAGACAATAGCACCGGCTGCGAGGCTCGTGTCGCTGGATTGCGCTGGTTGCGAGGAAGGCCTGGAAGGCGCGCACCTTCCGACGGAACTGGCCAAGGGTGAGCGTGCCCATATCTATTTCTACCATCGCGCTCCAGGCCGAGCCGTCAGCACGCTCCAGCTCGACGTAGCCGTCAGGTAGGACCGGAATGGACCAGCCGGTTTTCGGGTCCGGCACCTTGATGCCCCGGGCGTGCAGATCGCGCTCAGGCGTCCAGTGGCAGGCGCGGAACCGACCTTGCCGGACCAGCGCCTGCAGGTGGGCCCACAGCCGCGCGATGCGCAGGTCGTGCTCCATGAAGCGATCATCCAGGCGATCCAGCCGGCGCGGCTCGGGAAGGGCAACAGACGACTCCGACTGTCCGGCCACGTGCCTGTGCCCGCGCTCGCTGAGGGTATAGAGGAAGGCGCGCCGACCACCCAGGACGCGCGCCACGGGCAACTCGATGCGCTCAATGAACCCCCACAGCCAGAGCTGGCGCAGCCGGTGGTAAGCACGCGAGCAGGGGGCGCCGCGATGGGCATGGGAGTCCGACGGCGTGCGAAAGAAGGCCAGCTCGATGAGCTCGGTCGTGAGCAGGCCGTGGGTCGCGATGGCGGCAAGGATCGCCTCGTCTCGGACCGTAAGGCTCAAGGGTCGGCGAGCGGACAGGTCCCGGGCGGTCGGGAGCCGGCGAACCATGTGGTCGTGCAGTGGTCGGATGGTCGTCGTGTCCGCGGCGATCATGGTTCGCTTCCTGCCGAACGACGAACCGGCATGCCCAAGCATTGGCCCGCAGAGACGTGGACCGGATGAATGACATGATGTAAACAGAATTGGAGAAGAGTAGGGCCGGATGCCGCGACGCCCGCAACGGTGCCCTGCTGCGCCATCCTCCCCTGGAGAACAAGCAAGGCGCAGTGGTGCCGGGCGTCCAGTTCAACTGAGGAACTCTGACTTCCCCGCCTTCCTCCCCACCTTGTTCCCCGCCTGCGAGCGTCCGGCGCCCACATTGTCCGAATTCGGCTCGCCGTCCGACGCGATTGGACGAAGCGCCTCATTCCGCCCCCTCCATCTCGGCCGGCTCTGACCGCAAATCCTCCCCAAGACGGGGATCATCGCCACCCGCTGTGAGGTCGGGTAGGGTCGGCTGTCCTTCCCACGTGGCGTGCTCCCTAGCCTTGCGGTGTTCATTGCGTCGCCACTGCTTGCCGGCCTTCCCTGGCTGGTGCGGCGGCGGCTCGGGCGGTTCCGGGGATGCGCCCACCGTCGCCCGGCGCCCGCGCTCCATCACCTGTCGGTTGCTGTCCGCGATCCGCTCCAAGGCCGCGTTCAGCTCCGCCTCAACCATCGCGCGCGGCCGCCCGAAGTGTTCCGCCGACCGGCGCGCCAGGCGGTCCGCGAGCGCCGCGTCGCTCGACGGCGGGGGATCGAGCTGGACCGAGCAGACCGGCAGCCGCTCCCGGTTGATGGAGAGGCGGGCGTAGCAGCGGTGCTCGCCCAGGCTCACCAGGTCCGCCACCTCCACCTCCGGCCCGAGCTCCGGCGCCAGGTACTTGGCGTCCTCGGCGCTGCAGTGGAACGCGAAGAGGCCGTCGATGTTGGCGAACACGGTCGCCCGTAACGCGCGGACTCGGTTCAGGTCGAGGGTATCCAGCCGGGCGAGCGTCTGGGTGGCCAGGATCAAGCTGGCGCCGACCTTGCTCATCTCAGCGAGGTAGCTCTCGTAGTCGGCGCCAGGCATCGTGTGGAACTCGTCAACCATGACGGATATGTGGCGCCGATGCCCCTGATTCCGGTGGGACTGCGCCGCCACGTGCAGCCCCATGAGGTTGAGCAGCGTGGCGCCGACGATGGCGGCCGTGCTCTCGCCTACGACGCCCTTGGCGGTGTTGACGATCACGACGCGGCCGTCCCGCAGCCAGCCAGCTGGATCGATCGTGGAGCGAGCCTGCCCTACCACCAGCCGCGTGGCGTCGGTCGCGGCGTACCGGTTGATCTTGCTCAGCACCGGGTTGATCGCTTCGAGTTGTAGCCTGCGGTCGAGCAGGCGGTCGTAGTAGGTCGACCACCAGTCGCGGATCACCGAGTCCGCGACGCGCTCCAGCACGTGGCGCCGGAAGGCGGGATCAGCCAGCAGAGCGGGGATGTGCAGGATCGTGAACTGCTTCGCCTGTCCGTCCGATTCGACGGCGCAGATGGCGGCGTTGGCCGAGTAGAGCGTGAGCAGGACGAAACGGAAGATGTCCTCCATGCGCGGCCCCCAGTAGTGGGAGAACTCGTGCTCGAAGACGGTGAGCGCGCTCGCAACGGCCATGTCGCGGTCCCAGCCCAGTTCCGTGTCGATGAGGTTGAGCCCGAAGGGATGCTCCCGCTCCCCAACGTCCAGGTAGACCACGTCGTCCTGCCGCTCGGGCGGCACCAGGCCGAGCGCGGCCCGGGCCAGGTCGCGATGCGGGTCGATCAGTAAGAGCGCCGGTCGCTGGGCCGCCTGAATTCGCTCCTGGGCCAGTCGGAGGAGCAGGGACGACTTGCCCCGCCGGGTCTTGGCGACTAGCAGCAGATGCCGGCGCAACAACTCCTCAGGCAGCGCCACCGGGACTCGCCGGCCCTGTCTCGTCGCCATGCCGATGCGACAGCCCTCGGCCACCTTCCAGGACGTCGGCAGGAAGTCGCGGGCGGTCGTCCGCTCCAGTGCCGGCACGTCCGCCTCCGCCCGCGGCAGGTGCCACAGCCCGGCTAGCTCGTGGCTGGTGAGCAAGGCCGTGGCTGGTGGGCGGGGCAGCATCGCCGGCAGGGCGACGGCCCAGCGCGAACGCAGCACCTCCAGCGTGGGTAACTCCTGTCCGCGCAACCGGACGGGCCGCGGTACGAGACCATTGCCGGCGGGCACGGTGAACTGCTGGTAGGCGGCGGCGAGCCGCCCCAGCAGGTCGGCGACGGCGGCTACTGGCGCGTCCCGCGGAGCGATTACCGCCAGGCGCAACTGGGCCAGGTAGCCACGATGGCTGAGCTTCTCCCGCACCAGCAGCGGATCGTAGAGCGGGGGCTGGCCACATCGGCGCCGCAAGACAAGGGCGCCGGGAATCCCAGTGGCCACACCGCTGCCGAGCAGCCCGAGGTGCAGCCAGTCTCCCGCCGCATACCACTGTTGCCCCAGCACGAAGGCCGCGAGACCAGTTACCGTAGCGGCGAGGAGGGCGATGCTGGTCGAGGAAGGTCCGGTTCTGCTTCCCGCCGCGCGCTCCGCCGCCAGCGGGTGTTCCAGCGCCAGCCGCCGGTACCTGTCGCTCCAGCGAGCGGGCGCCGGACGCAGCAGGAGCTGGCTGAGCGCCCGCCAGCCCTCGGGGAGCTGCCCCATGGCGCCGAGGATGCCGAGGATGGGATCGCCTTGCCCGCCCCGGTCGTCGGCGAGGTCGGCGTCGCGGAAGGTGCGGATGGGCAAGTAGGCCGGCTCCCGCGGCGTCAGGGCGCAGGCGGCCAGCAGCTCGTCATCGCCCATGCGCGCCGGGTCGGGCCCCGGTCGGCGCGAGGTCTGGATCGGGCGCAACTCCGCTTGGGGATAGATCGCCGCGACCTGCGACAGCAGGCGTCGCATACCGGCCGGCCGCGCCCGAACCAAGAAGGCCGTGCCCTGCGCGGTGGCGGCGATGTCCAGGCTGCAGGGTTCGGTCAGCGCCGCGGCATCGAGCAGGTGGGCCATCGCCGTGATCGACGCCGTGTTCGTGCGCGGCGTGACGACTTCCACCAACTCGACGCCGGGGACCGGCGGTTGCCATGGCCTAATCGCCGCGCCCATCAGCGTCCTCCCGACGCTGCGGGATGCCTCCCGCGCGGCAGCGCCAGTACAGGTAGTGGGCGGTGAGGGCCAGCAGCATCCGACGGAACTCCCCCAGTGTCACCACGAGGTCGTCGGCGTCGAGCTCCTGCCAGGGTCGGTGGCCGACCGACTCCGCGAAGCGCCGCATGTCCTGCCGCGACCACCCGAGCCGGTGACCCACCTGCAGGAGCCTGCGCCAATGGCGCAGTCGACGGTCGGACGTGCCGGCTACCGGTGGCAGGTCGCCGGACGTGACAGCGCCGGCTTCGCCGACTTGAACCAACCTGAGATGCCTATCCATCGACAGATCCTTCTTTCTTGTCCTGGCGCGCATCGGCGAGCAGATGAAAGAACTCCGCCCGGCCGTGTGGCCGGCGCGCCAGATCGTTCCAATCACAGCCCTCCGGCAGCGGCACCGGCCGCCAGCGCCCGCCCAGCAGGGTGTCGAACCGTTCCGCCGCGGCGCGGCCCGCCGCGTCGCCGTCGAAGACGCCATACACCACGCGCGCCCGGGCCAGGAAGCCCAGGCGCTCCGCTGGCAGGGAGGTCCCGCAGGGGCTGCAGGCGGGCAGCCGCCAGGCCAGCGCGGTGAGGAAATCCAGCACGCCCTCGGCGAGGAACACCTCCCGACGGCCCGCCGCGTGTTCCAGCCCCAGCACCGGGCGTTCGCCCGGCAACGACAGGTACTTGGGGCGACCGGGCGCATCATCCAGGAGCCGCCCGATCAGCCAGATGCAGTGGCCGCCACGCAGCTCCGGCACGACGATGCGCCCGGCGAGCCGCTCGCGGCCGTGGGGACCCAACAGTCCCAGCTCCTGGGCGATGCGCAGGCCAGAATGCCGCCGGAGCCAGGACTCCAGCGAGTGGCCGTCGGCGTAGCCCAGCCCCGCGGTTCTGATGAGCCAGTCGGGGATGCCGCGCGCCCGCAGGTAGTCGAGTGCATGCGGCTCATGCCAGAGCCGGTGCTGGTAGACCGTGACGATCGTGTTCATCGTCACCTGCTCGTCCAGCGTGAGCCGGTCCCAGCGGCGTTCGCGGGCTCGCGCGGCGCGCTGTCTCGGCCCTTTCGGCGGGTCTGGCAGCCCCGCCAGCCGCTCCAACGCGCGCCGGAAGTCGAGGCCCTCCCGGCGCATCACGAAGTCGATGACGTCGCCGTGGGCCCGGCAGCCGAAGCAGTGGTAATGCTGGTCGCGCTCATCGACCATGAAGCTGGGCTCGCGGTCGTCGTGGAAGGGACAGCGACCGGCGAGGCGACCCTGACCGGCCGGGCGGAGTTCGACGCCGGCGGCACCGGCGATCGCCGCCAAAAGATGGGTGCGTTTGAGCACGGCCGGGTCGAGTCGATCAGAGGGAGCGGACGTCATGGTTGCCGCTCCTCGTTTCGGTGGAAGCCGGAGGCATACCCGCCATGTCCGTTCGAGCCGCTTGCGGACGGGTCGCCCTGCGCGCCTCGTCCGAGCGTGCCTGGGCACCCGCAGCCAGCGTTGTCGCCCGTTGGGCCAGGTCGCGGGGGGCGGTCGTGGCCAGCTCGTGCTCCTTGGGGCTCGCCTCCACCCGCAGCGGCACGCGGGCCCCGCGGCAGGAGAAGAGACCTTCCCCCTTGGCCGCGGCCAGGAGGTACCGGCGTTCCTCGCGAGAGAGCGAGAAGGCGTCGACCACCGGCCCGACGGTGCTAGCGGACTGCTTCAGGAGCAACGACGAGGCGGCATTGGTGAGCACGGTGCGACCGTGCGGCGTGCCGAGGGCGTCGGCCACATCCTGCGTGATGGTGATCAGCCCCAGGTGGTATTTTCGGGCCCGCCGCGCCATGCTCCCCAGGAACGCCGCGCCGTGCGGATATTGCAACAGGCTCCAGGCCTCGTCCACGACTAGCAGCCGCGGACAGTGACGCTGGCGCACCTGACGCCACACGAGGTTGGTGACGAGATGGATGCCGATGGGGCGCAGCTCGGGCTCCAGCGCCTGCACGTTGAAAACGACGCAGGGCCGGTCGAGGGCGACGTTGGTCGGGCCGGAGAACAGCCCGGCGAGCGCGCCATTCGCGTAGCGATGCAAGTTGCTCGCCAGATAGCGCGACGTCGCGTCCTCGCTGGCGGCCAGCACCTCGTGCAGGTCGCGCAGGAGCGGAGCGGGACGTGCGTAGCTGGCCTCGCGACCGGGGTGGATGCCGGCCACGGCATAAGTCCGATACAGGGCGCGCTCCAGGACGCCGCGCTCGTGGGTTCCCAGTGGCTGGCCGGGATCCGCGAGCATCAGCTCGACGAGCGCGATCAGCGTCACCACCTGCTCGGCCAGCGGATCCTGCCCCTCGTGGTCGCCGCGGTCAGGCGGCGGGAGGTTGAAGGGGTTGATCTGGTGCGGCGAGGTGCTGGGCAACCGCACTTCTTGCCCGCCCACGGCCCGGCACAGCAGGCGGTACTCGTCCTCCGGGTCGATGATGATCGCCTCGATCCCCCGGAGCAGCGCGCGCAGCAGCAGAAGCTTGCAAAAGTAGCTCTTGCCCGCGCCCGAGGTGGCGAAGATGGCGAGGTTGCTGTTGTCGAGCGCCGCGTCGAAGGGGTCCACCAAGACGGGTGCGTGGCTGTCGGCGGCGATGCCGTAGAGCAGGCCTTGGGGCATGGCCAGGTGGCTAGAGGCAAACGGGAACATCGTGGCGACCGACGTGGTTTCGAGGTTGTGGTAGCGCCCGAGGTCGTCCTCCCCGAACGGAAGGCACGACCGGAAGCCGCGATCCTGTTCCCAGAGCGCCACCCGCGATTGCGCCAGCAGCCCCGCCAGGGTGCGCTCGACCCGCTGGGTTAGGGCGTCCAAGGCGTCCGGGGAGCTGGCGCGGATCTGCACGTACAGGCTGACGGAGAAGATGCGCTCATCGCCCCGCTGCAGCGCGTCCCGCAGCCGTTCGGCATCCTCGTAGGCGGTCTCCCGCTCCGGGTCCGAGAGCCGGCCCTGCCGGTCCGCCAGAGTGCGGCTGGAGTGCAGCGCGACCAGTTTGCGCGTCAGGGCGGATACGACGTGGCGGCTGTCCAGCGGCGCCACATGCAGGCTGACCTCGAGCGGGTCGGCGAAGTTGAGCAGCGGATCGAGCCAGCCGGGGCCGACTGCGCGTGGATAGCCGGTGACGGCCAGCACCCGCGAGTACTGCTGCTCCAGGCGGACATGGTCGCGCGCGACCTCCATGGCGGCGGGGGCGATGAGATCGGCCAGCGAACGGGCGCCCAGCGCGAACCGCTGCTCCTCGGCGGTCGAGTGTTGTGGCCGCGCACGGCCAGTCCGGCCGAAAAGCGCACTTGGAAGGCCCGGGAGCCAACGCATCAGGAGTTCCTTTCAGGTGGTCGGCGGCCTCGGACGGTGAGGGCCGCGTACTCGGACAGCTCGGAATGCAGGCGTTGCAGGCGAGCGCGCTCGGGGCACCAGTGGGCATACAGCAGTTGGGCGAGCTCGAGGTTGGAGAGCCGGCGCGCGGTCAGGCGACACCGGCCGAGGCCTCTGGCGACCTCCTCGCAGCGGGCGGTGAGCTGCCGTCGGACCGCCGACGCATCCGGGGGCTCGTCGACCCGCCCGAACGGCCGGGGAACACGCGGGCGCTCGTCGGCACTGCCGCCCGGGACGACGAGGTAGAGGCGCCGTTCCAGGAGCGTGCGCTCGCGCGCCAGCCCATGGAGGAAGGCCATGTGGTCGCGGGCCAGGGCAGCCATCTCCGGACCAAGGTCGTCCCGGGCGCGGCGCTCCAGCGCGGCGACGTAGCGATCGAGATCCCAGGGTGACACCCGTACCAGCATCTGGACGGGGTAGGCCAGGCCGTTCAGCCAGCCGGCGAAGCCGGAGAGGATCGCCTCCTGCTCGTCCTCGCCCAGCAGGCCGAAGTGGATGCCTTCCACCTCCAGGACGGCGCGATACCGGCCCGCCCCAAGGCAAAGACTGTCGTCGGCGATGGCGTCCAGACGGAGGTGGCGCGCCTGGACAGAGGCGTGCCCGCTCATCGCGCCACCTCCGCACCACCACCAGTAGGGGGAACGGCCGGCGAGGACCCGTCGGCCCAAGCCAGCCGGGGAACAGCGGCGATCCAGCCAGCCCCGTCCCGGCGCCCCTGGGCACGGTCGGGGAGACGGGGACGCCAGACCGCCACCCTCGCCAGGAGGAGGTAGCGCAGCATCGCCAGCGCCCAACCGATGAGATCGCGGCCACCCGGTCGCAGAAACGCCACGGCCAGCGCCGGGAGCAGCACCGCCGTGGCCAGGCAGAGGCGCGCGGCGAGGGGCAGCGCCTGAAGCTGCGACCAGGCGGCATAGGTCCCGGTGAGGCCGCTCAGCACGATCAGGAGCTGGCGCATGGAGAGGGCGCCCAGGACGTGGTCCTCCACGCCTAGATGCGTCGGGAGTTCGTGGCGTCGTTCCAACGTCAGGCCCCCTACCCGCCGACGCCGGCCATGGCGGAGACGATCATCCCCGCGATCAGCTTGGCGCCGATAATGATGGCGAGTCCCGCCAGCGCGTTGAACAAGGCTTGCTTGGCGCCTTCCATCTGGCGGCTGTTGCTACCGGCGCTCATATACTGATAGCCCGCCCACATCAGGAAGAAGGCGCACACTGCCCCGCCGACGGCGACACCGAGGTTCAGGAGGTTCGTGAACAGTTGAGTGATGGCTTGTTCCACGGGAAGCGGTTCCTTTCCTTTCAATATCGGCGCGTGGTCCCACAGCTGGACTAGCGCTCCGCTTGGCAAGCAGCAGCCGCGGACATGACGTTGGCGGCGCACGAACGAGTGTCTTCATCAGCCCCTCGGCGAGACGGGATTGCCGAAGCGGTCGGTCCGCACGTCGCTAGGCCGTACCCAGCCGAGATAGGGGGCGGCCCAGCCGGCCAGGGGATGCTGCTGGAGCCCGAAGTACGTGATGCTGGTGAAGCGGCCATCGCCGTCGTAAATGCCTACATGGCCATCGCCCTCGTTGTCGGGGGAGGGACCGAAGTAGACCACCTCGCCGGCGTCGTCGGGCGGCGCGTGGTGGACCAGGCCGAGTCCATCCAGGCGCAGGTAGGCGGCATAGGCGGTGGCCCCCTGGTTCCCCCAGCCGACGCGCTGCTCGACGTACAGTTCGCAGTAGGTGTTGAGGCCGGAGCCCCAGCGCGTGTCGCCCATGGCAGGCGGCGACAGCGAGGTCAGGAGAGCCGGGGCGGTCGGCAGCGGCGAGGTGCTGCCTGCCGTGCTCGATCCGACGGCGGACACGGTCGTCGCGAGGGGAGCCGCCGGACTCGTCAGGCCGGCCAGCAGCGAGAGCAGACAGGCAATGGCGAACAGGAGGAGCAGAGTCAGCGCGGCGGCGACCTTCAAGGCGTCGCGGCCAAGGCTGCCGAGGGCGAAGGCGAGGAGCATCGCTACGGCCCTCCCCGCCGAGCCGCGGCATGGGGAGTCGGCCCGCTGGATCGGCCACTCGTGGCGCGCAGGGCGGCGCCGGCAGCCGGCGCCGCGGCCCGCACGGCCTGGCCGACGAGGATGCCGCGCAGCGTGCCCCAGCCGTCGCTGAGCTGATGTCCCACCAGTCCCGGCAGCTTGAGCACCAGCACGACCGTGGCGAGGCCCATGAACGGGCCAAGCGCGATGCCGGCGAGGCTGCCTCCGGCGCCTACTGACGCGAGGAGGTTGCCGGCGAGCAGCATCGCCACGACCTGGACGAACTGGGTGTAGACGACGCCGACGAAGGTGGCAGCCCACAGGCGCGCCCAGCGCTGCGTCTGTGGCAGGATCCAGCAGAGCAGACCCAGGGGCGCCACGACCAGCAGCACGTTGACCAGCGCGAGCCGCATCAGCATCTGGAGCACCAGCAAGAGGCACAGCACCAGGTAGAGGAGCAAGGCCAGCACGAGCAGCAGGCGCGCCGGCGTCCAGAGGGCGGCGGCGCCGCCGATTGCCGCCGTGCCGGCGATGCGGCCCCAGCCCGGGAAGCCGGCGGCGCCGACCGCCGCGCAGAGGGCGTTGTTGGCCGTGATGGCGGCGGTCGCCCACCACATGCTCGTGTTGGCGAGCAGGGCGCCCACGGCCAGTCGCGGCAGGAACTCCAGCGCCCCGGCGTAGGGCGTGCCCAGCCGGCGCTGCAGCAGGACGTTGTACCCGCCGGCCATGGCGACGAGCGCCAGGGCGGCGTTGGCCACGGCGCGCAGGGCCTCCCAGAGCCGCCGGACATCGGGGTGGGCGTAGCTCAACTCCGGGGGCGTCTGGGTCAGGAAGTTGAAGCTCTTGGCGACATCGAGCACGCCGGTGAGTCCCTGGGCCAGGGCGTCGAGAAACGTGCCTACCACGCCCTGGAAGAGGGCGGGCGTCTCCTGCTTGAGCTGGTCCATCGAGGGTCCGGCATTGATCACGACCATCTGGGGCGTTGCCGCGGCGACCGGTTTCGATGCGACGGCCGGCGCGGGTACTGGCAGCGCCGGCTCGGGACCGGCTGAGCTCGCTTGAACAGGAAGCGGGACCGCGCCGCGCAGGACGGCGACGAGGCCGATCATCCAGATAAGGAGACGAACCTTCGTCATCGTCCCACCCCCGGCGTGAAGGAGAGGAGCCAATAGGCCACGCTGCCGCCGTCGGTACGCTCCGCCAACAACGCCTGGCCGTGGGTCGCGTCCCAGGCCACGGAGTAGGCCGCTGCCGGGGGAACGGGTAGCGTTGCAAGGGCCATAGCGCCACCCGTACGGGCATCGATCGCATCGGCGGAGATCGGGCCGGAACGGGTTGGGCGTGCCAGCGCCAGGAGGCTGCCATCGGCGCGCCACACCGGGTTGCCGGCCTCGGCTGTGCCGAGGCGGCGGCTCGTCGGATCAGACATCCTCGTGGCGAACAGCGCTGACCCGATCCGACCACCGAAGAGTCGGCCTGCGAGCGTGGTCGCCTGGTCCTGAACCGGCGCCGCGTAGACGAGGCGGGTCCCGTCCGCGGACCAGGTCACCGGAGGAAACGACAGCGGACTGGCGTCGTTCGTCTCCAGATCGGCCAGATAACGGAACGACGGCGGGGCCGTCCCGAGCAGGCACAGGGAGACGAGCGGGCCGGCCTGCGTCAGGAACGCCACCAGGTCGCCTCGGGGACTCCAGAGGAAGCGGCCGGGGACGACCGCGCTGGGCAGTTCCTCCAAGGTGGGAGCACTGCCCTGGACAACATCGAGCCAGCGAAGGAGTGTGCGTGTTCCGCCGTCCTTTTGCTGTCTCCGAATGACGAGGAGCAGATGGCTACCGTCCGTGGACCAGGAGAGATCCGTCAACTGGTCGTCGGCGCCAGGATCAAGGGCGAACTGTTGGCGATCGTGCTGTCCGTCGCTCGACGCGATGCGCACGGCGGTGAGACGGGGGGCGAAACCACTGGGGGCGGCGGCCGCGATCTCGCTGGGGGCAAGGTAGGCGACCCGGCCACCATCCGGGCTCGGCACGATGGCTCCGGGGGCGATTGCCGGGCCCAAACGTTGGAGGCCGCCATCGTGGGGCCGAACCCACAACTGGCGCTCATCGCCCGCTGGCAGCGCCGCGGTGAGCCACACTCGCCCATCGGCGAGAAAGCCAGCAGTAGCGATGCTGGCGCCGGGAAAGGGCGGCCGGAGCAGCTCGGTCGCGGGCGTGCGCAGCCACAGTGTCCCCCGAACCTCGACGACCTGACGGGCGACCGCCAGCACATCGACGGTTGCCGGCACGACACGCGATCCTTGGAACGTGAGGCGGCGGTCACCCGGCGGCACGGTAAGCTGCATAGGTGTGCGACCGCGCTGCCGCCCGTCCACGAGCACCGTCGCGCCGGCCGGCGCGCTCGTGACGTAGAGTGTTGCCGAGGGAAGCACGTTCGGCGTCGTCGCATGACGGTTCAGCAGCACGACCGACGTCGTCGTCACGACCATGACAACCATGCCGAGGGTCACAACACCAAGCCAGCGGCGCCATTCCTGACGCCGTTGCCGGTCGTTGCAGGAAGACACGGCGGTGGACGTTAGCGGCATAGGAACTACCCTCCTCGATTGGCGGCCAAACGGCACGGTTTCGAAACCGTAGGAGGGATTGCGCTACTTTCGGACTACGCCTGCACCAAATGGCGGAATCGTCGCGTGTGGCTGGCAGCTAGCGGCCACGCATCACGGAAGTAGCGCAACAGTTCGCGTAATCCGTGCCACATCGGCAACCCGCCCCGCAACGCGGTGCTTCACACTCGCTATGACTCCTGAGTTGAACGGATTGTGCGACAGCACCGGCGTGATGGATCGGACACGGTTCGAAATCACGAAGCGCGAGCGGGACTTCGCCCGGCTCCTACGCAATGTCCGCCAGCGCGCCCAGCTCACACAGCAGGAGGTCGCCGACGCGGCTGGACTGCCGCGCAGCCTCATCAGCGAGTTGGAGCACGCGCGGACGCCGGTCCGCCTGGTGCATGTGCGGCCGCTCGCCGAGGGGCTGGCAAAGGATGAGTCGGAGCGCCGGGCGCTGCTGGACTGCGCCGACCCGCGCGCGGAGGAGCGCCAGTGGGGACGCCTGCCGCCGGACACGGGCGCGGAGCGGCGCTTGCGCGCGGAGGCCACGCTGCTCCGCTGGCAAGCGGAAGCCCGAGCCAAGCGGGAGCGCGAGGCGGCGATCCTGGACGCCTACCGGGCGGGCGTGAAGTGGCGGGAGATCGTGGAGCGCTACGGGATCCCCAAGACGACGCTCTATGAGCTGCTCGCCGAGCGCGGCGTGGCCATACGGCAACGGAAGTGGGGGCGGCGATCGGCGCCGACGGGGCCGGCAATCGGCCCGGTGGAATGAACGCTAACCAGGCGGTGCTCCCACCTCTGAGGGGTCACGTTCTCTGGTGCATGGCGGAAGGCTGAGCCTAGTCTTTGGCGCGGTCCGCCCTCATGCGCCTCGGGTCTTTGGCCAAGACGCGGGCCGTAGTGGCGTGAACGGGGGAGATCACATGCCCGAAGCCAGGTTCCAGTTGGCGGGCGGCGATCGGAATGTGGGGACGGCGTATCTCCCCGAGGACCGGCCCGCGCCCTTGCCGGCGCTCATCGTGTGCTTCGGGCGGAAGCTGACCCCCTTCACGGCGGAGCTCTCTGCCCGCGGGCCGGACGCCGGATTGGCCGTGGTCACCTTCGATGTCTATGGGTGGGGGGAGACCGGCGGCGACCTGGACGGCTGGACCTACGGGCGCCTGGCGGCCAACCTGGCCGACGTCTGCGCCTATGTGGGCGCCCAGGAGTGGGCCGACGGGCGACGCATCGGCGCCCTCGGGATCAGCGCGGGCTCGACCGCCGTGCTGCGCTGCGCGATCGACGCCCAGCAGCTCGCGGTCGGCGTGGCCGTCGCCGCCTTCCTCGGGCACTACGTCGCGATGCCCGACGGGCCGGCCAAGCAACTGATTGACCACCTGGAGACGCTCGTCGCGGGCGGGACCATCCAGCCGGCGGGGTGGGGGCTGGACTACCACCTGGGGCTGGATTTCTACAAGGACGCCCTCGGCGGCGCGCCGATCTACCGGCTGCACACCATCAGCTGCCCGATCCTCTTCCTGCAGGGCGGGGCGGACAACGTCTACCGGCGCTCCGACGCGCGCCTGGGCTACGAGCTGCCGCGGTCGCACGGCTTGCCGGCGTCGTGCCGCGCGAGGGCGCGGGCGCGGTCCTGGCATGGCTGCGCGAAGTCGCGTTCCTGCGCTCAGCGGAGCGGCTCCATACGGCCGCGGGGTGGGAGCCTCCGACCGGGGAGCGCGACCCCGGCAGTAGGCCAGCCCAGTCCGGCGCGCCTTGTACCGAGCACGCCGCTGCGAGGAACCAGACGGTTCTCGGCGCCGGATCGGCGCGCCAGCGGCTGCCTGCGCCGCGAACGAGCGCCGCCGGGCGCTCGGCGGCCGGGCGATGGGACGCGACGCCAAAGGGCCGGTCGTCCGTTGAGCAAAAGAGCAACACCCGCTCCCTCCCCTCCCGGCACACGGGACGTCAGGGGGTGGAGGGCCAGGATGCTTGACCCGCGCTCCGCGTCGGCCAGCGCGTCCGAGTGACCGCCGATCCAGGGAATGACCGGTCGGGCTGCTCGGCGCCGGGCATGGGCGTCGTCACCACCTGAGGTGGGCTGCTGCGAGCACGGCGCCGGGGAGGAAGGGAACGCTCGTGCCACGGAAACCACGCCGCCGCGTCGTCGTGCTGGCGACCCTGCTCGCGCTGGCGCTCCTCGCCGGCTGCGCACCGGCGCGCCCGCGTGCCTCGTCGGGGTCCGGCGACCGCACCCTGGTCCAGTACCAGCGCCTCGGCGGCATTGCCGGCTTCGACGATCGGCTCACGCTGGATCAAGACGGGCGCGCGGTGTTGACCCGCGGCGACCGCACCGCCGCCTTCACGGTTGACGCCGCTGCGCTCGCCCGCCTCACCGGCCTCCTCGCTCAGCTCGCGCTCGTGACGCCGGGTCCCGTTGCTACGGCCGCCCCCGTGTTCGATCAGCTGTCCTTTGTCCTGAGTTACCACGGCCGCACCTTCCGTGACACCGATGCGCCAGCGTTCCGGATGGCACGGGATCTGCTGAACCAGCTCATCGCGGCGCACACGCCCGCCTAGCCAGCGGGCCTCGCGGACTGGCGCCACGCCCGCCCTGCATTTAACAGAACCTCAACAACCGCTCCCTACACTCCCTGCCAATGGCCCAGGCCGTGGCCGGTGGCCCGCGTGTGACGGTCGGTCGTGCTGCTCGAGGGGGTCGCGGGGGCGCTCGCTGCGCCGTCCGCGGTGGCGCTGCTGCTCATGGCCTCAGCCGCGGTGCGCTTCGGGGTTCCCGTGGCCCTCTTCCTCATCATCGTCCTCTCGCTGCTCTTGATCGCGCTGCGACTGTGGCGTCTCCGTCTGCGCAACTTCCGCCGCACCCTGCTCGCCGGCCTGACCGCCGGCATCGGCATGCTCCTGGCCGCCGGGCGCCTCCTCGCGCCATCTGGCGCATGAAGCGTGAGGATACGACCCATGCAGGGCTCGACTACCGGTCCAGCCTCCTGCCCGCGCCGCGGCAGGCCCGTCCGAGCAGGGGCGCGCTTCTGTACCGCCTGCGGGCAGCCGCTCAGCGCACCGTCAGCGCCGGGTACGCCGGTCGCCATGCCGCCTGCCCCTGTCGCGCGACGGCGGCGCCTCGCCGGCGCCGCCGTCCAACGAAGCGGTCGCGGATAGGTTCGCCGGGAAAGGATCATCGCCGTGGCAGCTCGGTCGCTCCCCCGTGCTCCCATGTGGTCGCGCGTTCGCCGCCTGCTCGCCGTGGCCCTCTGCGTCGCGGCGTTCACGCCGGTCGGGGGCGCCGCCACCCCGGCGCTCGCCCAGGCGTTCCCCCCCTCGAGCCCGTGCAGTGTGGCGCCGACGACCGGCGCGGTGCAAGACCCGGAAGAGTCGGCCGCCCCCGGGGCCAAGGTCCAGTGCAAGGTCGTGTACGCCTTCGGGCAGGATGACGTGGCCAACGTCTTCGTCGCCGTCCCCGAGGATCCCCAGCAGTCCTTGCCGGACCCGACGAAGGCGGCGCAATACTGCGACGATGGCAAGACGCAGCCCATGACATGGAAGGCCGTGCCCGACATCGGCGCGGTGGGCTACCGCGGCCAGTGCCCCGAGCCCACACCGAAGCCGGGCGAGACGATCATCCACGCGCTCACGGTGACGTACCTCTTCCAGCGCGGGGCGTGCGTCGTCGCCGGGCTCGTGACGCCCCCGGGCGAACCCAAGCTGGTGCCGATTCTCAAGCAGATCGACCAGGCCATCCAGGCGGCGCCGACCGGCAACGTCTGCGCGGGGCAGGCCCCGACCCGCGCCGAGGTGCGGGTCTTCTCCACGCCGAAGCAGCGGGCAGACTACCGCTTCGAGGTCGCGATCCCGGCCATGGTCCCCGACCGCCAGGGCGCCCCCACCTTCGACCAGCTGTACGACCAGAAGCTGGGCACGCTCGAGCTCCGCCTGACCTACCAGGCCGGCAAGGAC